>Ga0080006_1139618_pt1 | contig 20424 bp, 18 predicted proteins | sample RS3BMetagenome_FD_69209 | JGI IMG/M metagenome (GOLD analysis project Ga0080006, IMG submission 69209) | Ferric oxide microbial mat and aquatic microbial communities from Rainbow Spring, Yellowstone National Park, USA - RS3B (SPADES... ...
CGGCCGAAGCGGCCCGGGGGGGGGATGACCGCCCCGAGTGGGGGGGCGGCCGGGTCGTCCCCGCCGCGGCTGGGGCCTCCCGGAGCTCGCCTCGGAGTGGACCGTCCCCAGTCGCCGAGGGTGCCATCGGCCGAGTTGGCCGTCGAGTGGTCCAGCGCCGAAGTGGACCGGGTTTGGTTACGCGGCACGGTCTTACTGGCAGGCACGATCGGTATCGCGCTGATTGCGGTCGGGGCGGCGACCTATCTGATGGCCGTCGGTCACGACGGCCCGTCGTGGGTCTGCTACGGGCTAGCGGGCGCGGTCACCGCGGTTATGCCGGCGGTCGAATGGCTGCATGTTCGGCAGCTGCGCCGCGTGAGCGCCGAGCAACTAAGCACCTGACGTTGAGCGCGGTCAGTGAGGCGCGAAAGCAGGCCACCGAACACGGCCTGCGCCGTCGGGCGTCACAGATGCCGGGGCAAAGACCGGACGTCCTCGCCAAGACTTTCCCCGGCTACAGGTCCCTCTTGCCGCCGGACTAGCGCGCGCGATTTGAACCGACGGTACTTTTTGAACCGACGGTACCTTCCTGGTGCTCGCGCAGCGCGGTCAGGGCACGCTGCTCGGACGCGTGTGCCGCCTCGCGCAGTGCCGCATCCTCCGACGCCGGGTCGGCGGTCAGGAAGCTACCGCTACCCGGGGACCCACCGGACCCAAGCTTATTCATCCGCTTGGGCAGTGCCGAACCTTGGTACTCCAGCGGCAGCGGGTGACCGTGATCGTCGACGGGGCCCAGCGGCTGGTGCAGCTCGATGTAAGCACCCTGCGGCAGCCGTTTGATGATGCCGGTCTCGATGCCGTGTTCGACCACGTCTCGGTCGCTGCGCTGCAAGGCAACGCACCACCGATAGGCGATGAAGTAGACGAACGGCGGGAGGATCACCATGCCGATGCGCCCGATCCACGTGGTCGCGTTGAGCGAGACGTGGAACTTGTATGCGATGATGTCGTTCATCGCGCTCAGCGTCAGCACCATGTAGAAGGCGATCGCCATCGCGCCGATCGACGTGCGCACCGGGACGTCGCGCGGTCGTTGCAGCAGGTTGTGGTGTGCGTGGTCACCGCTGAACCGCTTCTCCAGGAACGGGTAGATGATCAGCAGGATGAAGATCAGGCCCATCAGCAGCGCCACCCAGACCGGTGCCGGGATGGTGTGGTGCCAGAAGTAGAACTCCCACGGCGGCCAGATGCGGGCCAGGCCCTCGGTCCACATCATGTAGAAGTCCGGCTGCGATCCGGCCGAGACGTGGGATGGTTTGTAGGGACCGAGGTTCCAGATCGGGTTGATCTGCAGTAGGCCGCCCATCAGGCCGAGCACGCCGACGATCGCCGCGAAGAACGCGCCGGACTTGACGGCGAAGATCGGCATGACTCGCACGCCGACCACGTTGTGCTCGGTGCGGCCGGGCCCGGGGAACTGGGTGTGTTTCTGGAACCAGACCATAGCCAGGTGCATCCCGATCAGTGCCAGGATGATCCCCGGCAGCAGCAGGATGTGCAGCGCGTACATGCGCGGGACGATGTATCCCGCGGTGTCGCAGTGGTATCCGACACCGCCGCAGGGGAAGTCGCCGCCGAACAGCGCCCAGTGCAGCCAGGTGCCGATCACCGGCATACCCAGCGTGATCGATGACAAAGAGGCCCGGATCCCGATGCCCGAGAGGAGGTCGTCGGGCAGCGAGTAGCCGAAGAAACCCTCGAACATCGCCAGGATCAGCAGCAGTGACCCGATGACCCAGTTGGCTTCGCGGGGCCGCCGGAATGCGCCGGTGAAAAAGATCCGGGCCAGGTGCACCATGATCGACGCGGCGAAGATCAGGGCGGCCCAATGGTGGACCTGGCGGACGAACAGGCCGCCACGCACCTCGAACGAGATGTCGAGCGTCGAGGCGAAGGCCTTGGACATGTCCACGCCGCGCAGCGGCTGATAGGCACCGTTGTAGGTGACCTCCGCCATCGACGGGTCGAAGAACAGCGTCAGGTACACCCCGGTGAGCAGCAGCACGATGAAGCTGTACATCGCGATCTCGCCGAGCAGGAAAGACCAGTGGGTGGGGAAGACCTTGTTCAGCTGTCTGCGTACGGCAGCCGATGGGTGATAGCGCGTGTCGATATCCTCGCCTTGGCGGGCGAGGACGTCACCGATCTTGGGTGGCTTGGGTGGACTCAGTTTTGGACTCATGTGGTGCGCTCCCAGAATGCCGGTCCGACGGGCTCGACGAAGTCGCCGTTGGCGACCAGATAACCGTTGGTATCGATGGTGATGGGCAGTTGCGCCAACGCCCGCGCCGCCGGGCCGAAGATCGGCCTGGCGTAGTGCATGGCGTCGAATTGCGACTGGTGACAAGGGCACAGGATTCGGTAGGTCTGCTGCTCATATAGCGATGCGGGGCAACCCAGGTGCGAGCACACCTTGGTGTAGGCGAACAGTTCCCCGAAGTTGAAGCTCTCCTGTCCCTGCCGCTTGACGACGCGGTGCATGTCGCTGGGCCGGATTCGGATGAGCATCACGGGATTGCGGACGCCCTGGTTGATGGCGCGGAGCTTCTCCTGGGATTCCGGGGTAGTACCGTCGCCGTCGGACTCGCGCCACGGGAAGACTGTCTCCATGCCGCCGGCGTCGATGTCTTCGGGACGCATCTTGATGAATGGCGCGTTGGTGGTCGAGCCGGTGGCGCGCGCCAGATAGATGGTTTCGCCCTGGTAGCGCGGTGTCCAGCCGGACGTCCAGAGCACGGCCTTCAACCCGTTGGCGGTGGGCACCACGCGCTTCCACGGGTTCTTGATCAGGCCGCCGGCAAACGCCACCAAGGTGGAAAGGCCGAACGCGCCCAGGCCCACGCCCAACGACAGGCCGATCAGCTTGCGCCGCCCCACCGTGGAACCCTGATACGCGTCGGCGAGGTTCGCCACGACCGTCTTGCGGTCGACGTCGCGGGACGCGCCGTCGTGGCGTTCCTGAATCGAAATCTCTTCTGGGATAAAGCGCTTCTGGTAAAGGATTGCGCCAATCCCGATGCATAGAATCGACATGCCGAAGGTGAGGCCGTACAGCGGGGTGGTCAGCGTGTACATCAGGCTACCCGGGGCGTCCTTTGGCTTGTACTCCCACGGCCAGAACAAGAAGATCAGCAGCAGAGCCAGCCCGAAGAAACCACCCAGCAAAAGCCACCGGGCCACCGAGCGCTCGGCGCGCTTCTCGGCTTTGGTGCCCTCGATCGGCCAGCGTGGCTCCTTGTAAACGGTCTCGACGCCGTCGATCTTGCCGCCCAGTTTAACCAGTTCCTGCTGCGACATCGCGGCCAGCGCCGCGTCGCCGGGCTCGTGAGGTTCTAGCGGTCCGCCCGTGTCTGAGCCGCGAATGGTGTCAGTCATCTAGCGCCTCCTCTCACCCGCAAGCGGGTGGCCCCACATCGTTTCGTCCCCCAAGCGGGGCGCCCCGCTGCATCGTTGTCGGCGCGGCTCATGATGCTCGTGCCCCGATCCACAGTGCCAAGCCGATGGCGGCCACCATGCCGATGATCCAGGCGGCCATGCCCTCGGGGGCGGGACCCAATCCACCGAGGCCGTAGCCACCGGGTTGCCGTTCTTCGGATACGGACTTCACGTAGGCGATGATGTCCTTCTTGGAGTCGAAGGACAGCTGGCGGTCGGAGAACTTCGGCATGTTCTCCGGGCCGGTCCGCATGGCAGCAAGAATCTGCTGCTCGTTGGCCGGGCCGAGATCCGGGGCGTATTTACCCGACGACAGCGCGCCACCCTTACCGGTGAAGTTGTGGCACGACGAGCAGTTGAGCCGGAACAGGTCACCCCCGCGACCCACATTGTCCCCGCGCAGCGACCGCATGGCGAGGCTGCCGTCGGGGTTGCGCACCACGGTCGGCCCGCCGCCGTTGGCTTGCACGTACGCGCCGATCGCGTCGATCTGCGACTCGTCGAAGATCGGCGCCTTGCGGGGAGCCTGGGCCGCGTCGGCCATGACGGGCATCCGGCCGGTGCCCACCTGGAAGTAGACGGCTTCTTCACCAACGCCGATTAGGCTGGGCCCGTGGGCATGCACGCCCTGCAGGTTCGCCCCGTGGCAGGAAATGCATGCGGTCTCGTACAACTGCTTGCCGGTGCGCAGAATCGCCGAGGCCGACTCGTCGGCGACGGCCACTTGCGGCCTCGGTGTCAGGATGGCCGCGAGTCCGCCGGCGACGGTCAGAGCGATCAGCAGCAGCAGACCGCCCGAAAGGCGGCGGCGAAGTCTCCGTCGCGAGCGATCACTGTGCGCCTTTCGCGCCCCTGTCTGCGGCTGGCCGGGCCGCGCGCCGCGGCCGGATCTGGTAGATCCCAGTTTGTTCAACCGAGCACTCCTGTCCGTTCCTTTTTGAAGACGCCGGCCTTCATCGAATGAAATAGATCACGGTGAACAGCGCGATCCACACGATGTCGACGAAATGCCAGTAATAGGAGACGACGATGCTGGCGGTCGCCTGCGCCGGGGTGAACTTGGTCATCATGGTGCGGGCCAGCAGGAAGATGAAGGCGATCAGGCCGCCGGTGACGTGCAGGCCGTGAAATCCGGTGGCCAGATAGAACACACTGCCGTAGGCGCTGCCGGGAATCGTCGTTCCGTGTGTCGCCAGGTGGTAGTACTCGTAGCCCTGCCCGAGGACGAAGAACAATCCCATCAGGAAGGTGATCACGTACCAGCGGCGCAAGCCGAAGACGTCGCCTCGCTCGGCGGCGAACACGCCCATCTGGCAGGTGAACGACGACGCGATCAGCACCAGCGTCACCGGGACGGCTTGGTAAAGATTGAGCTCGGTCGGCGGCGGCGGCCACTTCCCCCCGGCCTGCGCCCGCGCGGTGAAATACATCGCGAACAGGCCAGCAAAGAACATCAGCTCACTTGATAGCCACACTATGGTGCCGACACTGACCATGTTGGGGCGATTCAGCGAATGCACCCGCGACGTGATCGCAGTACCCGAGGTCCCTACAGCGCTGGTCACACCCGCAAGTATGACGCTTTGTAGTTGTCGAACTCTACCCGGGTGGCCAATTCGCTTTTGTGGTGTCGCTCTCGCGCCGCTTGCGGGCGGGAGTCCGGCAACGGTTGGGGGACGGTTGACCGGCGTGGGACCATCGGCGCGTGGCTGTGTCACCTGGGGCTTCGTCGTCAGCCGAGGCTTGGGCTCTGGGGGCTCCGGGTGGCCGCTCGGCCGCTGCCGCCGGGCCACCCTCGTGGCCGCGGGTCTTGGCGCAGCTGATCGACGGCCGGGAACTGGCGCGGGGTCATGCCGCCTGGGCGATGGACCAGATCATGACCGGCCATGCGCAACCTGCCCAGATCGCCGCGTTTGCGGTGGCGATGCAGATGAAGGTCCCCACCGCGGCCGAAATCGGTGAGCTGGCCGATGTGATGCTGCACCACGCGCTCCGGCTGCCCGCCGGGGCGATCTCCGAGATCGCCTCCGGTGCCGTCGACATCGTCGGCACCGGTGGTGACGGCGTCAACACCGTCAATCTGTCCACCATGGCGGCGATCGTGGTCGCGGCGGCGGGGGTGCCGGTAGTCAAACACGGCAATCGGGCGGCGTCGTCGCTGTCCGGCGGCGCCGACACGCTCGAGGCGCTCGGGGTGCGCATCGACCTGGGCCCCGAGCAGGTCGCGCAAAGCCTCGCCGAGGTCGGGATCGGGTTCTGCTTCGCGCCGCTGTTTCACCCGTCCTACCGGCACGCGTCGGCGGTGCGTCGCGAGATCGGGGTACCGACGGTCTTCAATCTGCTCGGGCCGCTGACCAATCCGGCGCGACCCCGGGCCGGGCTGATCGGCTGCGCGTTCGCCGACCTGGCTGAGGTGATGGCGCGGGTGTTCGCGGCGCGCCGGTCCAGCGTGCTGGTGGTGCACGGCGACGACGGGCTCGACGAGCTGACCACCACCACGACGAGTGCGATCTGGCGGGTGCAGGCCGGGACGGTGGACAAGCTGACGTTCGATCCCGCCGGATTCGGTTTCGCCCGAGCCGATCTCGACGATCTGCTGGGCGGCGACGCGCAAGCCAACGCCGCCCAGGTACGCGCGGTCCTGGCCGGCGCGAAAGGTCCGGTCCGCGACGCCGTCGTGCTCAACGCAGCGGGGGCGATTGTCGCCCACGCCGGCCTATCCAGCCGCGCTGAATGGCTGCCGGCGTGGGAGGACGGGTTGCGGCGTGCCGCCACCGCCATCGACTCCGGTGCGGCCGAGCAGCTGCTTGCGCGTTGGGTGCGGTTCGGCCAGCAAGTCTGACTCCCACGCGTGAACGTCCGGTGACGATGCGGGCCGCGCAGCGGCCCGAGATGGGGCTACCTCCGGCCTGCGGGGGAGAGGCGGGCCATCAGGCCACACCTGTTCGCCGGCCAGCCGCGCCGAGCGTGCCGACGCCGCCCACGCCGCCCAGGCACCGGCCGATCGCAGCGGCGACGCCCAGCCGCTGGAGTCGGGGTCCGAAACGTCTGAGACCCGCACGATGCGCACCCCGGGGTTGCCCAGCCATCGCGCGATGAGGGCGGTCTCCTCCACCAGCGCGCCGCTCAGGGGCGCTGATGCCGGCAAGATCGCCTGCGCCCCAGCCTGTATCGCGTCGATCACCGGCAGCGGTGGCACACCGCGCCTGGCGGTACCGGCGGCAGCGAGCTGGCCGCGGCGGATGACGACGATGTGGTAACCACCCTGACCATCCGGGCCGTCCGGCGCGGCGGCGATCAGCTCGGGCAGGACGACCAACGAGCGCAACCGCTGGCCGCGCCACAGGGCCTCCACGGCGGTGGCGATCCGGTCGCGCAGCCGCGCCGCGCTCTCGTAGTGGTGCCGTGCGGCGAGCGCGCTCACCTGCTCGACGGCGGCGGCCAGTGCGCCGTTGTCCGATCCGTCGATCAACGCTGCGGCACGCGCAACGGCCGCTGCGTACTGGGTAGCCGTCACGTCGCGGGCGGCCGGGCAGGGCGACACCTCGAGCTGGGGGCAGGCCGGGCCGTGCAACGCCGAGCGTGCCAGCCGCGCAGTACAGGTCCGCAGCCCGGTGAATCGCGCGAGCAGGGCGGCCGTATCGGCCGCGTCGGTGCGGGAGCGGAAGGGGCCGATGGCGCGGTCGTGTCGCGGGGCCCGCACCGCCGCCAGCCGCGGGAACGCCTCGTCGGTCAGCGTGACCCACCACCACCGGTGGGGAAACCTCGACCGGCGGTTGTACGGCGGGGCATGTGCGGCCAGCAGCCGCAGTTCGCGTACCCCGGCCTCCAGCGCGTGGGCGCACTCGACGTGGTCGACCGTGTCGGCCAGCGCGACCATCTCCTTCATCCGTCCGCGGGGGTCGGCGCCGTTGAAGTACTGACTCACCCGGCGGCGCAGGTCGACGGCGGTGCCGACGTAGAGCACTTCGCCCGAGGGACCGCGGAACAGGTAGACACCCGGGCGGTGCGGCAGGACGTCGGCGAGCACCCGTTTGCGGCGCTGGGCCGGCGTCACGTCCGGTAGGTACGTGCGCAGGTCGGCGTAGGTGTGCACACCCTGGTTGCCCACTCGCTCGATGAGCGCGTGTAACACGTCGACGGTGGCGCGGGCGTCGTCGAGGGCGCGGTGGGTGGGCTGCGCCGCCACGGCGAACAGCCGGGCCAGGGCGGCCAGCCGCACGCTCGGCGCCTCTTCGCGGCTCAGCACCCGGCGAGCCAGCCGGACCGTGCACAGCACTCGCGGCCGGGGCCAGGGAATCTCGCACTGCTGCGCCGCCGCTCGCAGGAATCCGATGTCGAACCCGGCGTTGTGCGCGACGAACACCGCATCGCTGGCAAACTCGAAAAACATCGGCAGCACCGCGTCGATCGTCGGGGCGTCACACACCATTGCAGTGGTGATGCCGGTCAACTGCACGATCCGCGGAGGGATGCTGCGCTGCGGGTCGACGAGGGTGGCGAACTCCCCGAGCACGACGCCGCCGCGAACCTTGACCGCCCCGATCTCAGTGATGGCGTCGGGAACCGTTCCGTCCGTACCTTTGGTGCTACCGCCCGTGGTCTCTAAATCCAGCACGACGAAGGTGGTTTCTCGTAGCGACACCTCGTCGGCCGCCGAAAGCGAACCCACGTCGGCGAACCTCAGCTGAGTCGCGCCACCTGCACCCATGGCCGAGACGTTAGGGATGTCGACCGACACCGTGCGGTTCCCACGCCGGACCCGGTCCATCGGTCGGATGGGCGATCCGCGGACCCCGCGCTAAATGTCGGTGCCCGCGGTTAGCGTTCGGATTACCCGACATCGCGTCGTCGGACCGGACCGGACCGGACCGGACCGGACCGGACCGCACTGGACCGCACTGGACCGCACTGGACCGCACTGGACCGCACTGAGAGGACAAACTGATGGCACAAAACTGGACACCCGACACCCGGACACCTGGCAGTGACGCGGATTCGCCGGTGGTGATCGACTGTGACGAGTGCGCGGTGCGCGGCCCCGGATGCCGCGACTGTGTGGTCAGCGTCTTGCTTGGGGTTCCGGAAACGTTATTGCAGGACGAACGCGCCGCGCTGGAAGTGCTCGCCGAGGCGGGCTTGGCCCCACGACTGCGGCTGGTGCCGATTCGTCGCGATCCCGATTCGGGTGCGGCGTAATCGTCCTGCGCCGCAACGACACCCCAACGACCGCGGCGCGCCCATATGAAAGTTCACATGAAAATCACAGAAATCTTTCTAATTTCTTAATCACCCTTTTTGGACAAATGCCGATATCGTTTCGTAACCTGTCTGAGACCTGAACCCAGCTCGACGCGATGTCGGTCGAACGGACGTTTAAGGAAGCAAATTTTGAGGCTCGGCTTTATGTACCCGATCGCGCGTGTCCTGACACGTTCTCTCATCGGTACGTTAGCGGGCTTGACCTTCGTCGTCGGTGTGTTCGCCGCCATCGGGATGGCCGACCCGGCCGAGGATGCGCTCGCGAAGCTCAATGAGCTGTCCCGCCAGGCCGAGCGGACCACCGAAGCCATGCACACCGCGCAGCTCAACCTCAATGAAAAGCTGGCGGCCCAGCGCGCGGCCGACCAGAAGCACGCGGACGACCTGGCCGCTGCCGACGCGGCAAAGGATCGCCTGGCCGCCTTCCAGGGAGCGGTCAACAAGCTCGCCGCCGCCACCTACATGGGTGGCAGCGTCGACGGCATGCAAGCCCTGCTGACCGCCGGGTCACCGCAGGGGCTGATCGACAAGTTGGCGGTGCAGCGGGTAATGGCGACCCAGATGGCCAACCAGATGGCCGGCTTCCGCTTTGCCGGTGAGCAGGCCGCCAAGGCGGAGCAGGAGTCCGCGAAGTCCGCTGCCGAAGCGAAGAGCGCCGCCGAGCAGGCCGCTGCGGTTCGCGCGGGCCTACAGGCCAAGCAGAGCCAGCTGCAGGTGCAGATCGCGGTCGTCAAGTCGCAGTACATGTCCCTGACCCCGCAGCAGCGTACCGCGCTTGCCGAGCCCGGTCCGGTGCCCGCGGGTGCTCCGGTGCCCGGTGCGCCGCCACCGAACGCGGCTCCGCCCGGGGCTCCGATGCCCGGCGGGCCGGCTCCGGGTGAGGCGCCACCTCCCGGCGGGATGTTTGCTCCGCCCCCGGGTGCGGGAGGCGGTGACCGCGGGACCGTCGTGCAGGCGGCGTTGGCCCAGGTCGGATCGCCTTACGTCTGGGGCGGTGCCGCGCCCGGCGGGTTCGACTGCTCCGGCCTCGTGATGTGGGCGTTCCAGCAAGCCGGCATCCAGCTGCCGCACTCCAGCCAGGCGCTGGCGCACGGCGGCCAGCCGGTGTCGCTGTCGGACCTGCAGCCCGGCGACGTGCTGACCTTCTACTCGGATGCATCACACGCCGGCATCTACGTCGGCGACGGCATGATGATCCATTCCTCCACCTATGGTGTGCCGGTGCGGGTGGTGCCGATGAATTCGTCAGGCCCGATCTACGACGCCCGCCGCTACTGAGCACCCCGGCCCTGGTCGCCGGCGGCTGCCGATACTGCTGGCCTGGGTGTTCGTCTTTGAGCTCACCGTTGCCGCGGCCGTGCCGTTCGACGCGGCCCTTGATCGTCGGGCCCGACCCGCGCAGCTCGTGACCCCCCCGAATAGCCAAGTCCGTGCCGCCCCGGAGTCACTGACCGTCGGTGACCGCACCGTCCAGCTGAGGGGCCTCGGCGGACCGGTCGGTGACCGCCTGCTGTCTCGTGTCACGTCGAACATGGGTGCCGCGGTCAACGCGGTCGAGGCGTTCTGGGGTGTCGACTGGTCGCGCGACATATCGCTCGTCGCCGCGCGCACGGACGAGGAGTTTCGCGCTGCTGCCGGCGGCGGTCCGGCGTCGCAGTGGGCCGATATCGCGGCCGTGTCCGTCGCAGCCCGCGTCGACCCCGCTCACCGCCTGGCGGTCGGCCAGCGGATCGTGTTCGCGCCGGGCGCGGCCCACATGAGCGATTCGGCGCTGCGAATCGTACTGACCCACGAGCTTTTCCACTATGTTGCCCGCGCCGACACCGCCCCGGATGCGCCGCGCTGGCTCACCGAAGGCGTTGCCGATTACGTTGCCCGGCCGCAGACACCGGTGCCCTCCGACGCGGTGCCCGTGCCGCTGACGCTCCCCGCGGACACCGATCTCGACCAGCCCGGATCGCAGCGTTCGTCAGCCTACGACCGGGCCTGGTGGTTCGCCCGTTTCGTCGCCGACGCTTACGGGACGATGAAGCTGAAGGACCTGTACCTGGCCGCCTGCGGTGTCGGGCACGCCGATGTGCCCACCGCCGTCCGCGATGTGCTGGGCACCGACCCGGCTGGGTTGCTCGTGCGCTGGCACGAGTGGTTGAACCGTTAGATTGACCCGCCGTGAGCCGGGTCCTGCTGGTAACGAACGACTTTCCGCCCCGGCCGGGCGGCATCCAGTCTTACCTGGGCGAATTCGTCGGCCGGCTGGTGGACTCCGGGGCGCATTCGGTGACGGTCTACGCGCCGCAGTGGAGGGGCGCCGACGCCTTTGACCGTGCAGCCGACTCAGCCGACTCGGCGGCCTATCGGGTGGTGCGCCATCCGGGCACGTTGATGCTGCCCGGCCCGGCGGTCGACGCCCGAATGCGCAGTTTGATCGTGGCTAACGCCATCGACACCGTCTGGTTCGGCGCCGCCGCACCGCTGGCGCTGCTGGCCCGGCGAGCCCGGCAGGCCGGGGCGGAGCGGGTAGTGGCCAGCACGCACGGACACGAGGTGGGTTGGTCGATGCTTCCCGTCGCGCGATCGGTGCTGCGTCGCATCGGCGAGGACACCGACGTCGTCACCTTCGTCAGCCACTACACGCGCAGCCGATTCGCGTCGGCCTTCGGTCCGGCGGCCACGTTGGAATACCTTCCGCCCGGGGTGGACACCGAGCGGTTCAAGCCCGACCCCGCCGCCCGCGCCGAGTTGCGTGACCGCTATCGGCTGGGGGAGCGGCCTACGGTGGTGTGCCTGTCTCGGCTGGTGCCGCGCAAGGGACAGGACATGCTGATCAAGGCGTTGCCGTCGATCCGGCAACGCGTCGACGGGGCCGCCCTGGTGATCGTTGGCGGAGGCCCGTATCTGGAAAAGCTGCGCACGTTGGCCCGGCGTTACGGGGTCGCCGACGACGTGACTTTCACCGGCGGGGTGCCCGCTGCCGAGCTGCCCGCACACCATGGGATGGCCGACGTCTTCGCGATGCCGTGCCGCACCCGCGGCGCCGGGATGGACGTCGAGGGTTTGGGCATCGTTTTCCTGGAGGCCTCGGCGACCGGCGTGCCGGTGGTCGCCGGCGAATCGGGCGGAGCTCCGGAGGCCGTGCGGCACAACGAGACTGGGTTAGTGGTCGACGGCCGCTCGGTGCGCGAAATCGCCGGCGCCGTAGCAGATTTGCTGAGCGATCGCGACCGGGCCGCGGCGATGGGCGCGGCCGGGCGACGGTGGGTGACATCCCAATGGTGCTGGGACAAGCTGGCCGCCCGCTTAGCGGACCTGCTGCGCGTTTAACTCCTCGCTGAGCCCCGTCACGCCAGCTTGACACTCGGCAGCGGCTGCCACGCTAGCGTGACTCTCGGGAACGAGGCGGTGACCTCGGCCCCGCGCGGTGACCCCCGGCCTGCCCCGCTAATGCCGGTAGATGGCCTCGATGTCGGAGGCGAACTTCTCGGCCACCACTTTGCGCTTGACCTTCATCGTCGGCGTCAGCTCGCCGGTGTCCTCGGTGAAGTCGACCGGCAGGATGCGGAACTTACGGATCGACTCGGCGTGCGAGACGGCCAGGTTGGCGTCTTTGACGGCCGCGTCCACCTCGGCGATCAGGTCGGGGTCGTTGGCCAGATCGCCGACCGACGCGCCGGGCGCCTTCTGGTTGCGCTGCTTCCAGCCCTCGAACGCTTCCGGGTCAATGGTGATCAACGCGCCGATGAACGGCTTGTTATCCCCGACGACCATCGCCTGGCTGATCAGTGTGTGCGCGCGCAGTCGGTCCTCGAGCACGGCGGGGGCGACATTCTTCCCGCCCGCGGTGACGATGATCTCCTTTTTGCGCCCGGTGATCTTCAGGAAACCGTCCTCGTCGACGGAGCCCAGGTCGCCGGTCCTGAACCAGCCGTCGGCGAATGCCTCGCTGTTGGCCTGCTCGTTGCGCCAGTAGCCGTTGAACACCACACCGCCGCGGACTAGCAGCTCGCCGTCCTCAGCGATACGTAAACTGTTGCCGGGCACCAACGTTCCCACAGTCCCGATCTTCACGTTGCCGACCTGGTTGACCGTGATGGCCGCGCTGGTCTCGGTCAGGCCGTACCCCTCGTAGATGGTGAGGCCCACGCCGCGGAAAAAGTGGCCCAGCCGCGCGCCAAGTGGTGCGCCGCCCGACACGGAAGCACGGCATTCGCCGCCCAGCGCCGCGCGCAACTTGTGATAGACCAGCCGATCGAACAGCGCGTGTTTGGCGCGCAGCAGCGGGCCCGGTTTGCCGTGGTCATAAGCGCAGCTCCAATCGACGGCGGTTTGCGCGGCGAGCGCGAAGATTCGGCCCTTGCCGTCGTTGGCGGCGTTCTGCTCGGCGGTGTTGTACACCTTCTCGAAGACCCGCGGCACCGAGACCACCACCGTCGGCTTGAAGACCGCGAACATCGGCAACAGATTCTTGATGTCGCTGGTGAACCCAACGGTCACCTTGTTGGCGAACGCGGCCAGGGTGAGGGCCCGCGCCAGGACGTGGGCCAGCGGCAGGAAAATCAGCAGCCGTTGCCTCTCGTTCAGCAGCGTCGGCAGGCACTCCTTGGTGCCGCGGATCTCGTACAACAGATTGGAGTGGGTGAGCTGGCAGCCCTTCGGGCGGCCGGTGGTGCCCGAGGTGTAGATGAGTGTCGCCGGGTGCCCGGCACGCAGTGCCTCGAGGCGGGCGGTCAGCTCGGCCGGATCCACCGACGCCCCCGCCTCGACCAGCTGGTCGAGCGCCTTGGGGCCCGAACTGCGTATGCGCAGCACGCGCCGCAGGTCCGGCAGCTCGGCGGCGAGTTCCGTGACGATGGCGGCGTGCGCGTCGGTCTCGGCGAACGCCAACACCGCTTCGGAGTCCTGCAGCACCCAGCGCACCTGCTCGGCCGAAGAGGTCTCATAGATCGGCACGGTGACCGCGCCCACGGACAGGATCGCCAGGTCGAGGATCGCCCACTCGTAGCAGGTGGCCGAGAAGATGGACACCCGGTCGCCGGCCTGGACCCCCATCGCGATCAAACCCAATGCAGCCGAACGAATTTGAGACGCTGCCTCGGCGCACGTGACGTCGGTCCACACGCCGTCGACCTGCCGCCGGTAGATGACGAGGTCGGGGTTTTCGCGTTCATGAGAGAAGACCGTGGCCGCGATGTTGTCGTGCTCGCCGACCGTGAAATGGGCCGGCACACTGTACTCACGCACTGGATGACCTCGTTTGACTCGTGACGTTTCCCGGCTGCCGGCTTGCTCTCGCCCAGCCTAATCCCAGCATTCGTGCAGCAGGCCGGACGTGTCGGCGTTCCGCTTGGACTGCCCTGACGCCTGTGCCCCGAATCGATGTGTGAAGCTGGGTTGGTGAACAGCATCCAGATCGCTGACGAGACGTTCGTCGCCGCCGACGCCGCAAGGGTCGGCGCCGCGGTCGCCGATCCGTCGAGCTGGCGCCGCTGGTGGCCGGACCTGCGGCTACAGGTGGTGGAGAATCGCGGTGAGAAGGGGATCCGCTGGGCGGTCACCGGCGCGTTGACCGGCACCATGGAGATCTGGCTCGAACCCGTGAAAGGCGGGCCGGACGGGGTGGTGCTGCATTACTTCCTGCACGCCGAGCCCTCCGCAGTGGCGGCCTGGCAGCTGGCCAGGCTGAATTTGGCGAAGATGACGCACCGCCGTCGGGTGGCGGGAAAGAAAATGGCCTTCGAGCTGAAGGCGATCCTGGAACGGTCGCGTCCGGTGGGGGTTTCTCCGGTAATTTAGCCGGGACCGGTGTGCACGAAGAGTACCGTTTGCGACCGGAGGCACGGGTAGTCCCGCACCGCAGTCTTTAGGGGCCGGGACGGGGTCCGCTTGGGTAAGAGAGGGCAGCAACCAGGTGGCGGAGAAGACGACGCAGACCATCTACATCGAAGCCGACCCGGCTACGGTGATGCGGGTGATCGCCGACATCGATTCGTATCCGGAGTGGATCTCGGAGTACAAGGAAGCCGAAGTCCGGGAAAAGGATTCCGACGGCTACCCGAAAGTCGCCCGATTCGTCCTGGACGCCGCCGTCCTCAAGGACACGATGGTCATGTCCTATCAGTGGCCCGCGGACCGCCAGTCGGTGAGCTGGACGCTGACGTCGGGATCGCTGCTGAGATCCCTCGAGGGCTCATATCGTTTGATGGCCAGCGGATCCGGTACCGAGGTCACCTATGAGCTGTCGGTGGACCTCGCCGTCCCGATTCTCGGACTGCTCAAGCGCAAGGCCGAGCGCCGGTTGACCGACACCGCGTTGAAAGAGCTGAAGAAACGAGTCGAGGCTGAGTGAATCCAGTCAATTCCGGGCGCCTACCCCGGCCCGGATCAGTCTCTTCGTCGGTAAGGGTGGGGTAGGAAAGTCCACATTGGCGTGCGCCACCGCGGTCAGTGCTTCGGGTTCGGGGCAGCGGGTGCTGGTGGTCTCCACCGACCAGGCGCACTCGCTGGGCGACGTGCTGGGCATCCCCGTTCCGCCCAGCGGTCGGGGTGAACCGGTTCGCGTGCTCGCCGATCTGCAAACCAGGGCCGTCCCGCCCCCAGAGGACCGCGGCGGCCTTCTCGACGCGCTGGCGTTGGACACCCTGGCCCTGCTGGAGCACCGCTGGCAAGGTGTGGTCGGCGCGCTGGATCGGCAGCTCCCGGATTCTGAGCTGAGTAGCATTGCGCCGCAAGAGCTTTCGGCTATTCCTGGTGTCCAGGAGGTGCTCGGCCTACATGCGGTTGGCGAGTTGGCCGCGTCCGGGCGGTGGGACCGCATCGTCGTCGACTGCGCCTCGACCGCAGATGCGTTGCGCATGTTGACGCTGCCTGCCAGCCTCGGGCTCTATGTCGAGCGCGTGTGGCCGCGCCATCGGAGGCTGTCCGGTGTCGCCGACAATGCCCGCTCTGCGCCGCTGGTCGCCTTGCTGGAGCGCATCAGTGCCAGCGTCGAGGAGCTCAGCGTGTTATTGACCGACGGCAGCATCGTCGGGGCTCACCTGGTGCTCACACCGGAACGGGTGGTGGCGGCGGAGGCGGTCCGGACGCTGGGCTCGTTGGCACTGATGGGCGTCCGCGTCGAGGAGCTGATCGTCAACCAGGTTCTGACCGAAGACGAGTCCTACGAGTACCACAACCTGCCCGACCACCCGGCGTTCGACTGGTACGCCGGACGCATCGCCGAACAACGTGCCGTGCTCGACGAACTCGAGGCCACCGTCGGTGACGTGGCGCTGGTGCTGACCACCCACCTGTCCGGCGAGCCGATCGGCCCGAAGGCGCTCAGCGCGCTGCTCGACGGTGCCCGTCGTCGTGGTGGAAAGCCGCCGCCGGGACCGCTGCGCCCAATCGTCGACCTGGAATCCGGTTCGGGACTTGGGTCGACATACCGGTTGCGATTAGCGTTGCCACAACTCGACCCCGGCACGCTGACGCTGGGCCGCGTGGACGACGACCTGATCGTCAGCGTCGGCGGGCTGCGGCGCAGGGTTCGGTTGGCGTCGGTCCTGCGTCGGTGCACGGTGCTGGACGCGAACCTTCGGGGCAGTGAGCTGACAGTTCGTTTTCGACCGGATCCGGAGGTGTGGCCTAAATGAGTGGGGCTCATTCCGATATCGGTCCCGAGCTGCGCAGACTTGCCCAGGCGATCCTGGACGGCATCGACCCCGCCGTGCGCGCGGCGGCCGCGTTGACGGCCGGCGCGGGAGCCGGGACCGGCAAGTGCCAGCAGGTGTGGTGCCCGGTGTGCGCGCTGGCCGCGTTGGCGACCGGCGACCAGCACCCGTTGCTCACCGTGGTCGCCGACCATAGCGTCGCCCTGGTGGAGATGCTTCGCGGCATCCTCGCCGACGGCGGCGACATGGGCGACATGGGCGACATGGGCGACATCGACCGATCGGCGAAACCGCCGCCCGGCGACGGAACGGCTCCGAACGACGGATCGCCGGACGGGCCCGGATCCCAGACGGACGGGGACGGCCCGAAGACCCGATACCAGTCGATCCCGATCACCGTCGAGGAGTGACTCGGGCCGCGCCAATGTGGTCGCGTGACCCGCGGATCGGTACAGTTGGCGCAGAGGCGCCGCGCAGGTGAGAGGGAGGGCCATGTGGTACTGGATGTTCAAGTACATCTTGCTCGGCCCACTGCTCGCTCTGCTCGCTCGGCCGAAAGTCGAAGGCCTGGAACACGTTCCGAGTTCCGGTCCGGCGATACTGGCCAGTAACCACCTCGCTGTCATGGACAGTTTTTACCTGCCGCTGGTGGTGCGCCGGCGCATCACCTTCCTGGCGAAGGCCGAGTATTTCACCGGCACCGGATGCAAGGGTCGGTTCCTTGCCTGGTTTTACACCGCCGTCGGCCAGGTGCCGATCGACCGCACCGATGCCGACGCCGCACAGGCCGCCCTGGAGACCGCCGCACGGTTGCTGCGTCAGGGCAAATTGCTGGGGATGTATCCCGAAGGCACTCGCTCGCCCGACGGCCGTTTATACAAGGGCAAGACCGGCCTGGCCCGCCTGGCCCTGCACACCGGCGTTCCGGTGATCCCGGTGGCCATGATCGGCACCGATGTGGTCAACCCGCCGGGCAGCAAGATGCTGCGCCCCGGACGGGTGACGGTTCGATTCGGCAAGCCGATAGACTTCTCCCGGTTCGAGGGCCTGTCCGGCAACCGCTTCATCGAGCGGGCCGTCACCGATGAGGTGATCTATGAGCTGATGCAGCTGTCGGGTCAGGAATACGTCGACATCTATGCCGCCAGCGCCAAGAAAAACGGCAGGGATTCCAGTGAGTCCAGTGGTTCCGGTGAGTCCAATGGGAGCGGGTCCGCTGACGAGGCGGCGCGGATCCCCGAAACTGCAGCCGGATAGTCGGTCAGCCGGCGGCCGGCACCGGTGTCCCGGGAATCCGCCGCGGGGTCGTCGCATCGGGTGATGTATTCCGCACGGTGACGGTCAGTCCGGCCACCACGATGACCACCAGCGCCCACCACACATAGGACATTCCCGCGAGCTGGCGCCACCATGCCGCGGTGGTCTCGTGATGCTTGGGAAGCAGGTCGATTGGGGTCCACCTCATGAGCGCCGCCCCGGCGGCGCTCACCAGCGCAAGTGCCACGTTGCGGCGCCGCCAGGCCAAGACGCCAGTCACCAGTACGGCCGGCAACATCCAGACCCAGTGGTGCGACCATGACACCGGCGACACCGTCAACCCGAACAGGGCAACGCAGACGATCGCGAGGACGGGCTCGCCGGCGCCCAGCACCCGTCGCATCGACCAAATGGTCACCGCCAGCACCAGCAGCGACGCGGCCACCCACAGCAGGAAGCGCTGCTGCTCGCCGAGTCCGGTGCGGGCGAGGGCGCCGACGATGTTCTGGTCGGTGTTCAGCGCCGCGGCGCCGATCCGGTCGGTGTGATGCACGGTGTGGGTCCAGTACTCCCACGAGTCGTCCCACGCCAGCGCAAAACCGACCAGCGTTGCCGCCAGGAAACTGCCCAGAGCGCAGAGCGCCGCCCGGTTGTCGCGACGCAACACGAAGTAGAGCAGGAACACCGCGGGCGTGAGTTTCAGCGCGATCCCGAGGCCCAGCAGCAGCCCGCGTGGCCACGGCGTGCGGCGTGGCACGCAGTCGGCGATCACCAGGGTCATCAGCACGACGTTGATCTGCCCGAAGGCGAAGTTCGAGGTGATCGGTTCCAGCGAGAGCGTCGCCGGCACCACGATGACGACGGCCAGCCACCACCGGCGCAGCCACGCCGGGCCGGGCAGCACCGCAGAGGTGTTCCAGACGTCGAGGCGGGTCAACAAAATTACCGTCGACACCACCAGCAGCACCAATGTCAACGCCGTGATCGCGACGCTGGCGGCCGGCATATGCAGCCAAGCGAACGGGCAGAACACGATGGCCGCCAGCGGGGGATAGGTGAACGGCAGATTGATCCCGATGGGCGTGTGAAACAAAACGTCGCCGTGGTAGAGCGGATGCCCGCCCATCCAGGCCTGGCCGCCCATCTGATAGATGTCGATGTCGATGCGATAGGGCGTGTGCCCGAACAGCTGCCAGGCCGCATGACCGAGCCCCGCGGCGGCCACCAGCCACAGCAGTGACCACAGCAGCGCCCGCCCGATTCTATTGCCCGCGCCGGGCGCCTGAGTTCTACTCATGTCGCAAAACAGCCTAACGGTGCCCGCGCCTGGCATGCGGCCGCAGCGCGGCTCCTGCGGGGTGGGCGAACGCAGGCGTACGTTGCAAGAGTGCTCCATTGGTTCGTGGCGAGGGTGGACCATTGGTTCTCGCAGGACATCCTCGCCGCCGGCAGACTGCCGTTGCTGTGCTGTCTAGTTGCCTTCATCTTGACGTTTTTCGTCACGCGAAGCTTCGTTCGGTTCATCCGCCACCGTGACGCGACCGGCCGCCCGACCAGATGGTGGCAGCCGCGCAACGTGCATATCGGGGGAATGCATATCCACCACGTAACGTTCGGCGTGGTTTTGGTGTTGCTGTCCGGGCTGACGCTGATCACCTTGTCCATCGACGGGAATAAACCCGAATTAACTTTAAGCGCAGTCTTTTTCGGCATCGGAGCGGCCCTGGTGCTCGATGAGTACGCGCTGATTCTTCACCTGTCCGACGTCTACTGGTCCGAAGACGGCCGTACGTCAGTGGACGCCGTTTTCGCCGCGGCGGCGGTGGCGGGGCTGTTGATCATGGGTTTGCACCCGCTGATGTTCTTCCAGCCGATCTGGCACGGCGCCGATTCCCTTGCCCAGCGCGCCGCAGTGGCCGGTGCGATGGCGTTGACCCTGCCGCTGGCTGTGGTGGTGGTGCTCAAGGGCAAGGTGTGGACCGGTCTGCTGGGCATGTTCATTGTCGTGTTGCTGGTCATCGGCGCCATTCGCCTGTCGCGCCCGCACGCCCCCTGGGCCAGGTGGCGCTACACCACCAAGCCGGACAAGATGCGACGAGCGCTGCAGCGCGAGCGGACGCTGCGCCGCCCGGTGGTGCGCGCCAAGCTGTACATTCAGTGCGCGATCGCCGGTACACCGCGACTGCCCGACGAACGCACGATCGACGCCCAGCTCGACCATGATGTGCATGCCGCGCCACCACCCGAGGGGACCGAGCCCATCCTGATCGGCCGCTGAGCCGGTCTGAGCGGTTCCTAACCCGCGCCGTTCCGGCGCGGGACGTCACCGGTCTAGGCTCGCCCGGGTGCGGTATTTCTACGACACCGAATTCATCGATGACGGCCGCACCATCGATCTGATCTCCATCGGGGTGGTTGCCGAGGACGGTCGGGAGTACTACGCAGTATCCACGGAGTTCGATCCCGAGCGTGCGGGCAGCTGGGTCCGCACCAACGTGCTGCCCAAGCTGCCGCCCCCGTCGTCGCAGCTGTGGCGCTCGCGCCGGCAGATCCGCGAGGACTTGGAAGAGTTCTTCGGCGTCTTCCGGGTCGATGACACCGATCCGATCGAGCTGTGGGCGTGGATCGGGGCCTATGACCACGTCGTGCTGTGCCAGTTGTGGGGCCCGATGCCGGACTTGCCGCGGGCGCTGCCGCGATTCACGCGCGAGCTGCGCCAGCTCTGGGAGGACAGGGGCTCGCCGCCGATGCCGCCGCGGTCGCGCGACGCCCACGACGCGCG
>Ga0080006_1234194_pt1 | contig 20423 bp, 16 predicted proteins | sample RS3BMetagenome_FD_69209 | JGI IMG/M metagenome (GOLD analysis project Ga0080006, IMG submission 69209) | Ferric oxide microbial mat and aquatic microbial communities from Rainbow Spring, Yellowstone National Park, USA - RS3B (SPADES... ...
GCGTGATCGCCGCGGCCAGCATGTCGAGGAGTTCCTGGGCGCGCGCCGCGCGGGCGCCGGCCGCCGGGGCGTCCAAGGTGATGGACGCAGCGGCCGCCGAGGCATCCAAGACTGCCTGCAATAGGTGGTCACCGCAGGCGCGCAGGGAGGCGACGGCGGGGGTTGGTGGTGTGGTGGTCATTTGGCTACCTCTCTTAATCGGGGTCGCCAGCCAACCGAGAGAAGCGTGTCAGGTCATATCTAGGTCACGGACCCGGATTAGCGGTTCTAAATACCGTCTCTGACCTGCACAAATGCTAGTGCGCGATACTGGGATTGAACCAGTGACCTCTTCCGTGTCAGGGAAGCGCTCTCCCGCTGAGCTAATCGCGCTGGGGGTTCGAACATAGAGGTGGAGACGGGAATCGAACCCGTGTGCACGGCTTTGCAGGCCGTTGCCTCACCACTCGGCCACTCCACCGCTGGGATTGATGCCACTTGCACCTTCGAGCGGATGACGGGATTCGAACCCGCGACCCTCACCTTGGCAAGGTGATGCGCTACCAACTGCGCTACATCCGCGCGCAACGGGCGAGATCGTCGCCCGGTTGCGAAGGTCGACGATAGTCCAACTGAGCGGGCGCAGACAAATCTTCGCATAAGTTACGGGTCTACGCGCGCGCTCGACCGCCCGACGGCCCGTGGGGCGAGTCTCGGGGTGTCGATCTCGTGCTAATCTTCGACCTCGTTCGCCTCTCGGCGCCGGTCCCGTGGCTCAGTGGAAGAGCGTCCGCTTCACACGCGGAAGGTCGCTGGTTCGATCCCAGCCGGGACCACAAAGTCAAGCCGTTCGACGGCGTCGCTACACAATGCTTGCACAACATCGGGACGAAACGCGCCTGATTTGCGGTCGTTGCGCCCACCGCTGGAAGCCGCGACGTTGCTCGAAGCGAACAGGCCGAACGCCGGTCTCCTCAGCTGCCAATGCTCGGGGCTGGCGTCGCCAGCAATGCAGGCCCGAGCCGCCGGCGCTTGGGACGTATGCGGCCGTCGAAGCGGCCAACGCTTCGCCATTGCGGTCCGTGGAGCAGGCAGCGTCAGGCGTCCAGTGGTTCTCCCCGGTCAGGGATCTGACGGGGCGTCCGCTGTTCGGCAACGGCACCAACGGGGCGGCGGGTACCGGACAGCATGGCGGGAACGGTGGGTGGTTCTTCGGCAACGGCGGCAACGACGGGTCGGGTGGACCCGGGCAGGCGGGTGGGGCCGGCGGGGCTGGTATCGCGCTGCTGGGTCAGGGCGGCGCCGTCGGCAATGGCTTCAACGGCGGCGCCGGCGGCAACGGCGGTGTCGGCGGTGGCGGCGTCCGCACCACCACCACCAGCGGCGCTATCGCCGGTGGTGGCGGCGGCGGCGGAGGGGGTAGCGGCCGTATCGGCGGCGGCGCCGGGGGCATCTCCGGGGCCGGCGGACAAGGCGACGGCGCCGAGGTAACCAACCCCAGCAGCGGCCTCGACGTCACCAGTACCGGCGGTGGCGGCGGTCAGGGCGAGGGCGCTGAATTAGTGATTGGGGGCGGCCTCGGCGACTTCTTGCACGGCGCGGGCGGCGGTGGCGGCGCTGGCAGCGTCCTCATCATGAGCGCCGGCAACGGCTCCGCCACCGGCGGCCAGGGCCTCTAGCTGCGCCAATTGGCAAATATCGCAGGGAAAATCCCGTGGAATGATGCAACAGAATGCAGCAAACTCGTGATTTGCTTTGCGAAGCCCTACCGCAAGGGTTCGAGGTCGGGGCTCTGGAGGCAGCAAGCCCGTCGGCGGCCTCTGCCTTGATGATGCTCTGGGGCTGGTTATAATCATCTGGCTCACGCACGATGGCGGTGGGGCTCGCCACAACTGCGCGTCAGATATCGACGGCCAACGGTCCCTGTGGAAGAGATCGATTACTCGGTGGGCGAGCCGTGCAGTCGAGTGTGACATGGAGGAAGCGCTGTGGCCGTTAAATTTTCGTCGATATCTGCTCTCGAAATTCTCGATTCGCGCGGCCGGCCGACCCTTTCGGTGTCGGCGACGCTCGAGGATGGCAGGCGGGTGACTTCTGGAGTCCCGTCGGGCGCCTCGACCGGCAGCCGGGAAGCCGTCGAATTGCGTGACCATGACGAGCGCTACGACGGCTTGGGCGTGCGGAGGGCGGTGGCAAACGTTAACGGACCGATCGCGGAGTCGTTGACCGGCCGGGCATTTGCTGGTCTGAAGGAATTCGACCGAGCGTTGCAGGGGCTGGACGGCACACCCGACAAGTCCCATTTGGGTGCCAACGCAATTGTCGGTGTCTCGATCGCGGCCGCTCGGGCATTTGCCCTGGTTTCTGGGAAATCTCTGTGGCAGTGGATGATTCCCGCTGATGTGACTCCGCGGCTGCCGGTGCCGCACTTCAATGTGGTCAACGGAGGTGCTCACGCCCTCAATGACCTCGACTTCCAAGAGTTCATGATCGCACCGATCGGGGCGCCGTCCTTACCGGAAGCGGTGCGTGCCGGCGCTGAGGTGTATCGGCGATTGCGGTCGGTGCTGGCTGACCGCAACCTGACGACGGGGTTGGGGGACGAGGGTGGTTTTGCTCCCGAGATCAGCTGTCCGGAAGATGTTTTGGCACTGCTTACCCAAGCGATCGGCGAGGCCGGTTATGTCACCGGAAGTGGCGGTGTTGCGATTGCGCTCGACCCCGCCGCGAACGGGTTCTACCGGGACGGTCGTTACCGGGTCGACGGTCAATTTTTGTCCAGCGACGATCTTATCGAGCGTTACCTGAGCATCGTCGAGACCTATCCTGTCTGGAGCATTGAGGACGGGATGGACGAACATGACACGGTGGGATGGCAGAAGCTGACTGAGAAGCTCGGCGGCAGAGTGCAGTTGGTCGGTGACGACAACTTCGTGACCAATCCGGATCTGATTGCTGCTGCGGTTCGGGCCGGGATCGGCAACGCCGCCTTGATAAAGGTCAATCAGATCGGAACGGTGTCGGAAACCCTGGAGGCACTCGCCCTGTGCCGACAGTCAGGATACGGCGCGATGATTTCTCATCGATCGGGGGAAACCGGCGATTCGTTCATCGCCGACCTCGCTGTAGCCTCGGGCTGCGGCCAGCTCAAATCCGGCGCCCCGGCCCGCGGAGAACGCGTCGCGAAGTACAACCGTCTCCTGGAAATCGCCTCGACTTCAACGGATCTGCCGTTTGGGCTGCCTGCCGCTGATCGTCCTTCTTTGGCGGTCTGACTTCTTCGGCGCTGTGACGTCTCGGTCACGACGGCGAGCACCCCAGGCAGCAGGGTGGCCGACGTTGCACGACCCCGAGCGCAGTGCTTTGCGGATCGCGACGCAATTGGTCGTCACGATTGTGTTCTGCCTGATTCGTCGAGCAGGCGCGCGGCGCGCAGCCCGCACCAAGTGTCGCGCAAGGTGGTGACCGCCCCGTGGCGTGCCCCCAAGCCGCCGTTGGGGCGTTGTAGCAGGGCCAGACTGGCTGCGATCGCTGCCGGATGCCGAGGTAAGACCCCCAGCGCTTTGGCCAGCTCCTGACCTCCCCACAGTGCCCCGACCGTGGTCATTTGGCTATCTGGGCGCAGCCGCACGCCGAGGGCGGCGTCTTCACAGTCGCGCACGAACCCGATGAGCCCGTCGGGATCCTGCAGCGCGCTGCCAGCGCGGTTGGCCAGCTCGACGGCCACCGCGGTGGTTTCTATGTCGGCGCCGGGACGCGCCCAGCCGCGGTGCCGGTCGGCCGAAACGCTCAGCAGGTCGGCCACGTCGGCGCGCTGCCCGGCATCCAGGTCGCCTAGCTCGGCTAAGTGCAGGACGCCCTCGAGTGCCGCACGCCAGTCCTGCGGCGCTGTTCGTCGGGCTTTGAGCAACCGCTGCCGCCAAGCCGTCAGCCATGCCACCGGCGAATGCGACGGCGAGGAACCCAACAGATCGAGGGCCCGCAGCGCGGCCCAGCCGATGGTCAAAGTGGGGTAGCCGCCGTCGTTGTATTGCAAGCTCTTGAGCCACCGTCCGGTCTCCGCAGGCTCGGGGGGCTCGACGCCCAGCAACAGCAACGATTCCAGCGCCGCCAACGTGTCGGGTGTGTTGGGCTCCTCGACGCCCCACATCGGTGTGCGGTAATAGCAGAATCCCCCCTCAGGTGTGCGCCGACTCAGCACGTAGCGTGCTGCGGCACGCCGATCGAGGGTGGCTGCGGATGATCTCGAGGCGGACGTGCTTGTCATCGTTGGATCGGCTTGCGGGTGCGGTTTTCCGCCGAGGTGGCTGCGGGGGCGGCACCGAAGACCCGCCGAAACGAGTCCTCTCCGTAGCTGGTGGGTTCTGGTGGACCTGGTTGCAGCCGGTGGGTCCGCGCGCCGTCGGGGAGGCGTTGGGCGCGCAGGAACAAGTCGGCGGGGTGGTGTCGCTCGCTGATGCTGTGAGCGAGATCGTACAGATGCGTGACGAAAACGACTTTTACTCCGCGTTCGACCATGGCGTGCACGACGTTTCGGGCGATTTGCGATCCTTCGCGTTCGTTGGTCGAGGCGAAGGACTCGTTGCACAGCAACATTGACCAAGAGCCGATGAAGTCGGCGATTTGGCTCATGCGGGCAAGTTCTTCGTCGAGCTTGCCGTGCGTGAGGGTGGCATCTTCTTCCCGCTTGAAATGCGTGAAGACGGCATCGCGGACGTCGGCGTGAAACGAGGTGGCGGTGACGAACATGCCGGCTTGCATCATTACCTGCGCGGTGCCCACGCTGCGCAGGAATGTTGTTTTCCCGCCCTCGTTGGCGCCGGTGATCATGATCAGCGACTTAGCCGGGGCGTCAACGTCGTTGCCGACGACCTGAGCATCAGAGGTTAGGCACAGCCCGACGTCGCGCAGACCGCGGCAGCCGAACTGCGCCGGGCCAGGCGGGTCGGGAACCGGAAAACAGGTGGGCACCCCCGATTCGATGAGCCGTTCATGCAGGTTCACGCAGCCCAGGTAAAAACCTAGCTCGGTGCGCAGCCGCCCGAAAAACCCTTGGACGTGATCGGCGGATTGGGTGATGGTGCTGGCGATGTCGTTGAGGGCACGCCCGGCTAACTCGGTGAGGGCCAACGCGCCGGCTTCGTCTTGGTCATCGACCACGAAACCGGATGCACCGGAGTGGTTGCCGGTCAGTTTCTCCCACCAACTGCGCCGGGGTGGTTGGTGAAGCCGGTAATCCTGCCCTTTGTTGCCAACGCCGAGCGTGGCGCTCAGCAGGACACCTCGCGGAAAGCGCAATTCGGCGAGTTCTGTGTCGAACTGCCCGAGGTAGTCGTCGCTGAGCTGCTCGGCGATCATCGCCAGCAGTTGTCGAAACCCCGGCGATTTGAATGCGCCGGCATGTTCGTCGCACAGGGCACGCAGTTGCCGCAGATTGGTGGCGAGCAGTTCAAGAATTCGCGCCGAGCGGCGCAGGATGGCTTGTGGGTCGCGAGACATCAATCCCCCGAGGAACAGCTTGTGCTTGACCTCCACGCCATCGGCTGCGACGTCATACATCTGCTGCACGGCCGCGCGATTGGCCAGGCAGTCGGCCAGCACCTGCTGACGGTAGACGATGACGTCGGGGTCGGTGACGCCCAGCGGCACGACCTTTGAGGCGGTCTGGAGCAAGAATTCATCGTCACCGCCCATCGCTTTGTAGAGTCGCCGAAGTTCGAGATCCTCCTCGAGCAGATCCTGCAAATGCCAGGGCAGCCGCGGTGCGAGGCCGAGATCGCGTTCGGGATGGAGGAGCCGCACTTTCACTGGCTGATCCTGTGTCTGAGCACCTCGTAGCTGAGCCCGTATTTGTCGGCTAATGCCGCTGCGTAGGCAAGCCCGTCAGCCGGGCGGCGGCTGAACGTGAAGGTCCGCTGGGTGGGGTCATCGTGGGCGACTCCGCCGACCATGCTCACGCACGCAGGATCGAGCTCAGACAGCTCGTCGAGGAAGCTGACGTAGACGGCGACGCAGCCCAACTCGATGATGCGGCGCAGCACCTCGCTGCCGATCAGCAGTGCATCACTGACGGTGGTCGACGAGAAACTCTCGTTCATGATGACGATGCTCGCAGCGCTGACACGCGAGAGAATGTCATGGATGCGCACCAACTCATCGTCGAGCTTTCCGTGCAACGTCAACACGTGCTCCTGCCGTTCGAAATGGGTGTAGATCTGATCGGGCAAGGTCAGTCTGGCGCTGCTGGCAGGTACCGGGCAGCCCAGTGAGGCCAGGTAAGCGCACTGGCCGATGGTCCGGGCGAACGTCGTCTTGCCGCCCTGATTCGGCCCGGTTACCACGAGGATCCGCTCGGCTCCCGACAGGGAGAAGTTGTTGGTGACAGGGCGTTTTTCTTCGGCCACAGCGTTGAGCGCGAACGCCAGGTCGAACGCGTCCCGGACGTCCATGACACCGCGATCGTTCGTGACTTGGGGACGGCAAAACGCCAGCCCGGTCGCGGTGAACCGCTGCATGAAGGCGAGGTAGGACAGATAGAACGGGATCTCGTGTTCGAACCTGGCGATAGTGGGTTCGATAAAGTCTTCGTGGCGCCGGCAGAAGTCATCGAGCAACCTGAAAGGTTCGGGATACATGTCGGCGACGCATTGCAGAATCTGCTCCTCGACGTGATTCATGTCGTTGTAATCCGCCAGCGCGATCCGATAGTCGCTGGCGACCTCGTCGGCGAAACGTTCGAATGTGTGCCCCACCTTGCAGCTGTAATCGGGGTGGTCGTTGAATTTCTCGACGTGAACCCGCAGGCCCTCGATGTGCACGAGATAGCGGATTGTGCTCAATTGATCTCGCACCGTTGCGCTCTCGGCTGCCAGCCCGGTGAAAGCATCACTGCCCACATAGCGTGAGACATACTCGCCGAAGTCACGCAGCCCGCGAGATTGCAATCGGAGGTCGAAGAGCTCGTCTCGCAGCCGTGCGGCAGTGCGGCAATAGGTTTCCACCGCGGCGATCAACCAACCCTGCCGCTGTAGGGGATGCCAAACATTGCCGGCCAGCTGAAGTCGATCCCGCATGGCACGCATGCCGTCAACGAAATTCAGTATTGAGCCTCGCGTTTGGTCGTTCTCCAGATCATCGAAGACCTCTTGCCGATATTCCACCGTGGACAAATCACGAAAAGGTGCGTAGAAGAAACGGCCGAAATCGCTGTCAGCATGGCCCTCGGTCACCGCATCGATGATTTGATCAAGATGAAGGTCTGTCACACAATCTGCCGAGGCATCAACTCCGGTCATGCTGCCGGCTTTGCGATCAAGGATGCTGATGAAATCGGACATCCGCGTTCACCCTCCTGCTACCGCGCGTCGTTCACGAGGTAGAAGCCATCAGCCGGGTGCGGCGGTTGGGGCGAGCTTCATCGCCTAGCCAATGATTATCATACCGTGGCCGCTGCCGGATACGGGGCACGTTCCCCGACATGCACCACGACGCTCAACACAACGTCGATTTGCCAGTCAGCTCTTACTTTGACCGCCGAAGCGCGCGCTTCGCCGCAAACGCGCGACGACGATGATTGGCGGGACGGCGAAGGGCTCGGCGATCACACACCACCCAACCCGTGCTGCTCCCCCCGCCGCCACGCCAGGCGGCACGATACCCGCAGCGCCGGTACATTCTCCTTGGTCGATGTTTAACGGAAGGCACTCATGGCGGCACGCACAGCGCTGACCCCGCCCGATCTGGCGGACGCCGGGTGAGATGGCGGTGAATTCGGGGACGGGAACGCCAGGCGCCGGTTCGCGACGAGCCGATTCAGACCGCAGTCCGGGCATAAGCCAGGCGGGCGCGTTCCAGCTCCCGCGGCTGGAATATTCCACGTTGCCCATGGGCGCTGATCGAGGCGCCGCATGGAAGGTGCTGCGGGACGCCGGGCCGGTCGTGTTCATGAACGGCGCCTATTACCTGACCCGCCGCGAAGACGTCTTGAGGGCGCTGCGGGAAGCCAATCTCTTCTCGGCCAAATTGGCTCTTCAGCCACCCGGCAGCGCTTTGCCGGTTTTGCCTTCGGCGTTCGACCCGCCCGAGCACACCCGCTACCGCAAAATCCTGCAGCCCTACTTCAGTCCGGAGGGGCTGGCTAAATCCCGGCCGGTGTTGGAACGCCACGCCACCGAGATGATCGCCGCCCTCGCCGGACGGAGCCAGTGCGAGGTGATGGCCGATTTCGCTCGCCTCTACCCGTATCAGGTGTTCCTGGATTTGTGCGGGCTGCCGCTGGAGGACCGGGACAGCGTGATCGCCTGGAAGGACGCCGGTGTGGCCGGCAGGCCCGAGGGACAGGAACTGCTGGCGTATTTTTCCGAGGTTATCCAGCAACGCCGGCAGAACCCGGGCTCTGACCTGCTGTCGCAGGTGATGACCGGTCCCGGCGATCTCAGCGACCTTGAGGTGCTCGGCATGACCCACCTGGTGATCCTGTCCGGTCTGGACACGGTGGCCGCGGCGATCGGCTTTTCGCTCTTCGAATTGGCACGTAGACCGCAGTTACGTAACGAGCTTCGCGACAACCCCAAGCAGGTTCGGCTGTTCATCGAAGAGATCGTCCGACTCGAGCCGTCGGCCCCGGCGGCGGCCCGGGTTACCACCGACTTCGTCGACGTGGGCGGCATGACGCTTCCGCCGGGCACACCGGTGCGGTTGTGCACGGCCGCGGTCAACCGCGACGGCAGCGATGCGATCTCCACCGACGACCTGGTGATGGACGGAAAGATGCACCGGCACTGGGGATTCGGCGGTGGACCGCACCGCTGCCTGGGTTCCCACCTGGCGCGGATAGAACTGACCATCGTCGTCGCGGAGTGGCTCAAGCAGATTCCGGACTTCGAGGTTTCCGCCGATTACATCCCGGAGATCCCGTTCCCGTCGAAAACCTTCGCACTCAAGTCATTGCCGTTGAGCTGGGGCTCAGCCGGCGCATGAGCATTCTCGGCGAGAGCCAGTCGGGCCCGTTTCACCTGCCCCGGCTTGAGTATTCCTCGTTGCCGATGACCGCGGACCGCGGTGTCGGCTGGAAGACGTTGCGGGAGGCCGGGCCGGTCGTGTTCATGAACGGCCACTATTACCTGACCCGCCGCGAGGATGTGCTGGCGGCGCTGCACGAACCCGAGGTCTTCTCGGCACGGTTGGCGCTGCAACCCCCCGGCAGTCCGGTGCCGGTGGTGCCGCTGGCGTTCGACCCGCCCGAGCACACCCGCTACCGCAAAATCCTGGAACCGCACTTCAGTCCGGAGGCCTTGGCCAAGTACCGGCCGGCGCTCGAGCGTCACGCCGCCGAGATGATCGGGGTCCTAGCCGACCGAGGCCAGTGCGAGGCGATGGCAGACTTCGCGCGCCTCTACCCGTTTCAAGTGTTCATGGACCTCCACGGGCTGCCGCTGGGACATCGAGACCGCCTGATCGCCTGGAAGGACGCCGTCGTGGCCGGCAAATTCGACCAGGAACCCGGCTACGACCTGCTGGGATATCTCACCGACGCCATCCGGCAGCGCCGCCGAAGCCCGGGTTCTGACCTGTTGTCGCAAGTCATGACCGGTCCGGGCGATCTCAGTGACGTCGAGATACTCGGGATGATCCTGCTGCAGATTCTCGCCGATCTGGACGTGGTGGCCGCGGCGATCGGATTCTCGCTACTGGAACTGGCGCGCAGACCGCAGCTGCGTACAGAGCTGCGCGAAGACCCCGGGCAGGTCAGGGTCTTCATCGAAGAGATCATCCGGCTCGAGCCGTCGGCGCCGGTGTTGGCCCGGGTTACCACCGACTTCGTCAAGGTGGGCGGCCTGACGCTTCCGCCGGGCACACCGGTGCGGTTGTGCATTGCCGCGATCAACCGCGACGGCAGCGACGAGGTGTCCACCGACGACCTGGTCATGGACGGAAAGATGCACCGGCACTGGGGATTCGGCGGCGGACCGCACCGCTGCCTGGGCGCTCACCTGGCACGCCTCGAACTGTCGGTGGTCGTCGGTGCGTGGCTCCCGCGGATCCCCGACTTCCAGTTGCCGCACGGCTACCGCCCCGAGATCACCTTCCCGTCGAAGGCGTTTGCGCTCACGTCGCTACCGTTGAGCTGGGGCTGATTTCCCGGCCTCCCGGCACGGGCGCGGCTTGCGCCGACCGACAAGTCCTGCTGTCATCATCAGCATGTCTGCGGTGCAGTGGGGCTTCGTCGGTGCTGGGCTTGCGCTTGAGGGTGTCATCGTGTGGGCGTGGTTGGTCAGCACGCCGCATCGAGGCGATCGACGCTGAGCTACTCCGCGCAGGGCAGAACCCCTCGACCTCCCGAGGGGGATTGGCTGGTCCCCCTCTCGAGCGGGCGACTTCCGCGTTCCCGAGTTGCCGCACGGCTACGCCGACACCTACTACAGCCAGATGCTCGCCCGGGTCATCGGGCCGGTGCGCACCCGCGACCTGATGTTCACCGGCGGGGGCCATCAAGTCCGGCATCGGCGGCCATCTCGGTCTGTACGAGCGCATCGGAGGATCACCTCTGATTCGTTCGCGCCCGGCCGGGTATCGGCCCATCACACCCTGCGTGTGCGGCCCAGCCAATAGGGTTGCCGTAGATCATTTTTGAGGATCTTCCCGCTGGCATTGCGGGGGAGCGACGGTACGAAGTCCACGGTTCGCGGGCATTTGTACCCGGCCAGGTGCCGGCGGCAGAACTCGATGACCTCGCCGGGCCCGACTTCGCCGGTGGCGACGACGATCGCTTTGACGGATTCACCCCAAAAGTCGTCGGGCACACCGATGACCGCGGCGTCGGTGACCGCCGGATGCTCGATGAGCACGCTTTCCACCTCGGGTCCGTACACGTTCTCACCGCCGGTGATGATCATGTCCCGGAGCCGGTCTTCGATGTAGACGTAGCCGTCGGCGTCGAGACGTCCGACATCGCCGGTGCGCACCCAGGCGTCGGCGGTGATCGTGTCGGCCGTCGCCTCGGGGCGATTCAGGTAGCCGCTCATGGTCTGGTTGCTGCGCACCCAGATCTCGCCGGGCTCCCCTGGTGCCAATTCGCTGCACGTTTCGGGATCGACGACGCGGATTTCTGTGCCCAGCAAAGGTTTTCCGGCCGACAACCGCAACTTCGACCGCGACGGATCTCGGTGGTCCGCGTCGCTCAGGGCCGTGACCGCCCCGCACAACTCGGTCTGCCCGTACACCTGGACGAAATTCGTCTCGGGCCAGGTGTCGAGCGCCTGCTGCAGCAGGGGCAACGGCATGGGGGCAGCGCCGTACACGATGTGGCGCAGGCCCGCAATCATCGCGGTCGCGTCTGAGTCCAGGAACCGCGCGATCACCGGAGGCACGAGGAACGCGTGTGTCGCGCCGGCCCGCACGGCCCCGATCAGGCTGGCGGCGTCGGGTTCGCGGGTGATGATCGTCGGCACCCCGGCGCTGATGCCGAACAGCGCATATCCGATCCCGCCGACGTGGAACAGGGGCATGGCCACCAGGTTTGCGTCGCCCTCGGCGAACGGGAACGCGGGCGCGAGGTTCGCCGCGTGGTTGACCAGCGCACGCTGACTCAGCAGGACGCCTTTCGGCCGGCCGGTGGTGCCCGAACTGTAGATCACCAACGCGATGTCGCCGGCGTCGAGATCCGCATCGGGGTGCACGGGTGACGCCGCGGCGAGCAACGGTTCGTATTCGTCGGCGTCTCCGCCCACCACGACGACGCGCTCCAGGCCGGGGACTCGCCCGGCGGCCTCCTTGGCCGCCGTGTGCAGGTCGGCGCCGGCGAAGAGCAGCCGTGCGCCGCAGTCGGCCAACACGTGGGCGATCTCGTCGCCGACCGCGCGCCAGTTGACGACGGTCGTCACGGCGCCGATCGATGCAGCGGCGAAGAGGAGTTCGAGGCAGGCCGGGTGATTCTTGTCCAGGAACGCCACGCGGTCTCCGCGCCGCACACCGGCGGCGCGGAGCGCCCCGGCGGCGCGACGAATCCAGGCCGTCCAGCCACTCCACGACCATTGCAGGTCGCCGAAGCGGATCGCCGGGTCGTCGGGCCGCAGCCGCGCGTGTCGCTCGACGAGTCCGGCGAGCGTGTCCGTCGCGCCCGATTCCGCACCCGCTGCCGCGTCGGCTGCGTGCATAGCTTCTCCGCTGATCTGCATGTGCTCCACTCCGTGATACGTGGTCACCTCCAAGCGTGTCACGGCGGCCCGCAGGTAACCCGGTAGAGCACGGGATTGGTCATCGCTGCGCCGTAAGTGGCTGTCTGAGGAGTCGCGTCGCCGTTCGGTCGGCAGACCCGGAAGCAGGTGAAGGCCCGCAGGCAAGCAGCCGCCGACGATCCCGTCGCAGCGCGGGGCGGCCAAGTCCGAGACCAGGCTGAGATGCGGCTTTTCTGCGGTGGCCCGCCTCGTCCTGATCCCCGGTAGCCACCTAGGATTCGCCTATGGTCACTCCGGACGAAGCGATGCAGGCTATCCGCGGCACCGGGGGAGCGCAGCCCGGCTGCCGCGCATTGCACGCCAAGGGAACCCTGTACCGCGGGAGGTTCACCGCCAGCCCCGACGCCGCCGCACTCTGCCGTGCGAAACACCTGGACGGGTCGGCTGTCCCGGCGTTGTTCCGGTTCTCCAACGGGTCGGGAAACCCTGAGCAGCCCGACGGCCTGCCCGGGGTGCGGGGAATGGCGGTCAAACTCACCCTGCCCGACGGTTCCACCACCGATGTGTCGGCGCAGACGGCCCGGCTGTTCGTCTCGAGCACGCCGGACGGCTTCGTCGACCTGCTCAGGGCGATGCGGCCCGGTCCGGCGATGCCGCTGCGCATGGGCAAGTACTTCGTCACCCATCCGCGGGTGTTCGGTGCGCTGCCTGTCCTGCGTGACGCCAACCGGGTTCCGGCGAGCTATGCCACCGTCGAGTACCACGGGCTGCACGCTTTCCGCTGGATCGCCGCCGACGGCAGCTCCCGATTCGTCCGGTACCACCTGCGCCCCGTGGCGGGCGAGGAGTTCCTGTCGGGATCGGGCGCGCGGCGCAAGGATCCCGATTTTCTGCACCACGAGCTCAACCACCGCCTGACGGGCGGGCCGGTGCGGTTCGACTTCGTCGTGCAGATCGCCGGGCCCAACGACTCGACGGTCGATCCGTCGGCGGCCTGGCGCAGCACCGAGACGGTGATCGCCGGCAACTTCGAGATCACCGGTCTGGACACCGAGCGCGAGCACGGCCAGGGCGTCCAGGACATCGTCGTGTTCGATCCGATGCGGGTGACCGATGGCATCGAACCCTCCGACGACCCGGTGCTTCGATTCCGGACCCTTGCGTATTCGGCGTCGGTCAAGCTGCGCACCGGCGTGGACCGCGGTCCCGAAGCGCCACCGGTCTGACCGAGCGTCATCTGGTGCAAAGCCGTTGGCAGACTGGCGTTTCCCCGGTGCTGCTTTCCGGCATGCTGGCTTGGCTTGGCTTGACTTGGCTTGGCCGGGTCCGGTGCCGCGCAATCACTGCGCCGGCTGTTGCGGCCGAAGCGAGCGCGGAGTCGACCGTCGGGTAGGTCGTCAGTACGCCGCTCAGCCCGCACGCGTCGACGATCCGGGTGGCTACCGATTCGTGGCCGACAAGCCGCAGTTCAACGCCGCGATCCCGGCAACGCCGCGCCTCGTCGGCCAGCGGCGCGGAATCCGCGCCGTTGGCACCGATGAGGTGATCGCGCGGGCCGGTGTCGCCAAGGCAACCCTGTACCGCCACTTCGCGACAAAGAACGATCTCGTGCTGGCCGTGCTGCAGCGCCGCGAACAGCTCTGGACCCAAGGTCTGATCGAGGAACAGTCACGGCAACGGGGCACGACGCCCGAGGAACAGTTGCTGGCGATTTTCGACGTGATGCACGACTGGTTCCACCTCCGCGACGGCTGCGAAGGCTGCTCCTTCATCAACGTGCTGCTCGAGTTGGGGGCGGATCATCCGGTCGGGCAGGCCTGCGTCGCGCACATCGACCATGTGCGCGACATCGTGCGCGCTCGCGCCGTCTCGGCGGGTCTGACCGACGTCGAGGACCTCGCCTGGTCGTGGCGCATCCTGATGAAGGGCGCCATCATCATGGCCGCCGTAGGTGACAAGGACGCCGCTCTGCGGGCCCGCAGGATGGCCTGCGTTCTCATCGACGAGCACCGGCCGATGTCGGCGGCGGACGCCGGCGAGGCGGTGGGTTGAACAGGGCAGTAATTCACGCGGTATCGGCCGCCGGGGTGCCGGTCTTGCGGTAATGCTCTTCCTCGAGTTCGGCGATCGTGCGCGCGGTGCGCTCACGCAGCGCGAATGCGGCGATGAGGCCGAACACGATCGCGACAACGAGTGCCACCCAGGAGAATCGCTCCAACCAGCGTTCGGCGGCCACGCCGGCGAAGTACACCACCGCGGTCGTGCCGCCCGCCCAACAAATCGCCCCCGAGACGTTGGCCGCCAGGAAACGCGGATAGTGCATCTTCAGGGCTCCGGCCAGCGGACCGGCGAATATCCGCAGCAGCGCGATGAAGCGTCCGAAGAAGACCGCCCTTACTCCCCATCGGCTGAAGAGTCTTTCGGCGAGCGCGACGTGTCCGGGACCGAAGTGCTTGGGGAACCGCCGGCCGAGCCGGTCGAACAGCGGCATGCCGAACCGGCGTCCAATCGTGTACCCGATGGAGTCGCCGGCCACGGCGCCGATCACCGCGGCGACGCCGACACCGACCGGATCGACGGCCAGGTCGTGCTGGGACGACATCAGCGCCGCGGTGACCAGGACGATCTCGCCGGGAAGCGGGACGCCCAGGCTCTCGATCCCGACGACACCACAGACCACCAGGTAGACCGCGAGTGGGGGGACCGAATTCAGCAGCGCCTCCACGTTCATGGGTCAAGGATGCCTGACCGGCGGACACCGCGCGCCACAATGTCGCCGCCGGACGCGCCGAGCGGTTCCAGCCGTGGACGCTTGGGCTCGCGCCCGTCGGCCGACGAACGGCCCAGCATCCGGCGCCACACCCACGGGAAGAAACTGCCTTGCATCCAGCGCAGGTGCCGGTAGGCGCTGGCAGACCACGACAACTGCCCGGCGCGGAAGTCTGCCTTGGCCCAATCATGGCTGCTGCCAAACAGATTGAGGGCCTCGGCGGCCGCGGCCGCGAACAGGATGTGCCCTCGGGCCGAAGCGTGCACACGGTCGATATCCCAGGTTTCCAGTTCGCGCATCGAGGCCGCGCCGTAAAGGTCGACGAGCCGGAACCCGTAGCGATCGGCCGCCGCGCGGATCGCAGCGTTGATGCGGGCCAGTCGTCCGGCCACCAGCCGCCCGAGCGGCAGGAATTGTGCGACGTTGGGGAAGGTCGTCGTCACCACCGTTGCTCCCGAACCGGCGAGGGCGGAGTACAGGTCCTCCAGATGGCCCAGGGCGGGGCCGAATGATCCTCCGGGCTGGATGACGTCGTTCATCCCCACGCACACGGTGATCAGGTCCGGTTGCATGGCCAGTGCCGGCGGCACCTGTTCGCTGAGCACGTCGGCGATCCGCTTGCCGCGGATCGCGAGGTTGGCGTAGTGCAGGCCCGGGTGGACCCCGTCGATCATCGCCGCGAGCCGGTCGGCGAAGCCGACGAGGCCAACGGTGTCGTCACCGTCCCAAAGGCCCTCGGTCTGGCTGTCCCCCAGGGCGACATATCGACGATACGCAGTGTGAATCGCCCCGCACACGAAGCCGAGATTAGCTCCGATGGCGGCTACTCGCGTTGCCCGGCTCGGGGGAGGCTCGGCGCCGCCGTCGTTGAGTTGGCCGACGGGACCCAGCGGGGCGGGCCGGCCGACAGCATCACCGCCACCGAGACGCCCAGATTGCCGTGGTGGTCGCGAGTGGTCGAAGAGACACAGCCCTGGCGGCAATCTCGGCGACGCGGCCGAACGACCTCGCGACTCGGGACTTCCGCCCCTACTGCGCGCCCGTCCGCGGATGGTCGCATCTAAGGGCCAACAGGTCTAGCCGGCAGGGAGAATCGAGATGGGCAACAGGGACGACGCCAGAACGTGTCAGATCGACGTCTCAATCGAGGAACTCGACGAGCGGACCCGGGCCAAGGCAAGCCTGTCGTGGGCAGACAGAAATTTCGTCGGTGTCGGCCTTGCCCGCCTGGATCCCGCCGACGAGCCGGTGGCGCAGATCGGTGACGAGCTGGCGATCGCCCGCGCGCTGTCCGATCTGGCCAACCAGCTGTTCGCCCTGACATCAACCGACATTGCGGCCAGCACCCACCAACCGGTCACAGGTCTGCACCACTGAACCCGGCCGTACAGGGGATGTGCCTGTCGGCCGCTTTCGCTGTGACTTTCGGCCCTAGGGCGACGATTTCAGAAGGGCGTAGCAACGAATCATGAGACAGAGACCAGATTTACCCGCCGTTCTCGACGTCCGGGTAACGACGCACGGGCAGCTACCCGGCGCGGAGGATTACGTGCGGACGAAGATCGGCGAATTGGGTCGCCTGACTCACGAACCCGTCTTGGACGCCCATGTCAAGTTGAGTGAGCACGGCGATCCGGCGGTGGCCCGCCGGGTGGTCGCACAGGCGAATCTCGACCTCAACGGCCAGCTGGTCCGCGCGCAGGTGGAGGGGTCCACCGCGCGGGAGGCGATCGACCGGCTCGAGGCGCGGCTGCGGCACCGCCTGGAGCGCAGCGCCGAACACTGGGAAGCGAAACGGGGCGGCCTCCCTCGCCCCGCTCCGCACGAGTGGCGCCACGGGTCCGAGCCCGCGCACCGGCCCGGTTATTACCCTCGGCCCGAGAGTGAGCGCCGCATCGTCCGGCACAAGTCCTACAGCCTGCCGACCTCAACGGTCGCAGAGGCCGCGGACGAGATGGAGGCACTGGATTACGACTTCCATCTGTTCACCGAAAAGGGCACGGGGCAGGACAGCGTGCTCTACCGTCAACGGCCTGCCGAATACCGCCTCGCGCAAGTCAGTCCGGCATTCGTCGACAGGCTCGCGCCGCACGAGTTGCCGCTGACCATTAGCCCGCAGCCGGCACCGCGGCTCACCGTCGACCAGGCGATCGAACGGATCGGTCTGCTCGGGCTGCCGTTCCTGTTCTTCGAGGACAGCGCCCTGGGCCGGGGAAGCGTGTTGTATCACCGTTACGACGGCCATTACGGGCTCATCACGCCGGCAACCTGAGGACACCCTGAGCCCGACACTGCGAAACCTGGCTGTACCACCGAACCGCGGCGGTCCCGGAACCCCCCCTCCGGGACCGCCGCTCTCATTTCCGCTGTCGGTCTGCTGCTGGTCTACTGCTGGCCGGACAGCCTGTCGGTCGCGACGTAGCGCAGCAAGGCGCCGATCCCGTCGGCGGGTGTGATCCCGCCGGTGGCGCGCACCAACGACGCACCGACCGAGATCGCAGCGAAGGGCAGGGCCTCGTCGGCCCGCGCTACCCGCCGCACCGGTTCGCCGAATTGGGACAGCACGTCGGCGTTGGGCGCGATCGTGGTCAGGTCCTCCCCGGTGACCACCGTGGCGTCGCCCAGCTCGCCGATAATCAGCGTGTCGACATTGCCGTCCCGCAGCGCCGCGCACACGTCGGCGAACCCCTCTGCGGCCAGCCCCGAGCCGCGGCTGGTCTCCGCTTCGAATCGCTCGGCGACGCCGGTCGTCTCGAGACCGCGGCGCCGGGCGAACTCCGTGGAGGTCAGCTCGCGGACCTGTTCCTCGTCGATGCCGCTCTTGCGGGCCCCGGCATGCAGCTGCGAGACCCGTTTGGCCACCCGCTCCGGCAGTTCGGCGACCACATCCGCCAGCGAACGCACCTCGCCGCACAGGAACACCACCTCCGGATCCGCTTCGTCCACCAGCCGCGTGAGTTCCCCGGCGACCGCGCGGCAATTCATGCGGATCGCCTCCTCGGTGCTGTGCTGCATGTCGCCGTAACCGTTCCAGCCGGCGGTGACGGGCTTGTGCACCGGGTACCCAGCGCCGTCGATGCTGGTGGAACTGACGCAGCCACCCTGGTGCAGGGTGATGTCGGCACCGGCGTGGTCGACGACGGCGAAGACATACGTGGGTCGCTGCATCTCGAGGTCGATCAGCGGAACGACGTAAGGGTAATCCGACATCCGAACCACCGTCGCCGGCGGCGGGCTGATCAACTGCTCGTTGACCAACACCTGGCCGTCGGTGGCGATCAAGGCGCGACCGCGCCTGCCGACGGCCGGCCGGGAATGCAAGATAGCTTCCTCGAGTTTGCCGACGACCTCCGGGCCCGCACCCTGGGCCTCGAGGTTCTTGCGAATGTCACGCCAGGCCGCTTCGAGATGCTCGACGGCGTCCGCGGTGTCGTGCGAGTCGTCGAAATACACCGAGGCAAAGGGACCTGCCGCGTTGACCAGCCACCTGAGGCGTTCCGATTGCATGTGAATCCCTCTTCGCTTTGAGTTGTGCCTGTTTCTCTCACCGTAGGAAGGCCGCGGCTTTTTCCACGAGGGCCCTTAGCCCCCAGCCGCTGGTCTTAGGTCCCCGTGGGGACCTAAGACGTCATCCAGAGGACTTTGTTCTCTACGCGGGCCACTTCCGGGGTACCAACGATGGGGGCGTGGAACGACGCACCGCGGGATCCATTTTGACTGCGGAGGTCCAGCTCGGTGACCGCGTAACCGACATAGTTACCAACCCGCACAACAGCGTGGCCTACGCGGCGCTGCCCGACTCGATCGCGATCATCGGGAGCCGTCATCAGGTGTCGTCCGTCATCCGGGCCGGCGGACATCCGCGGACCCTGTCCATCGACGCGGACGGCAGCCGGCTGTTCGTCGCCAACTACGGCGGTTCGGTGTCGGTGATCGACGTCTCCGACCACCGCATTGGTGTCATACGGGGCGCGTGCTGTGTGCAGCAAGTCGACACCGCGGACGGCGCGCTGATCTACGCGGCGGGTAACAGCGCGCTCGGCGGCCGAATCTCGGTGCTGGGCGAGAGCGGCGAAATCGCGGGAGCAGTAGGCGGATTCGACGGCTACAACATCACCGGCCTCGCGGCCGACTCCGAAGGGCTGGTGGGCCCCGAGGATCCGGCGGGCACAGGAGATCCGGCCGGCAGAACTCTCTACGTCGGGTTGTCCCGACGCAGCGCCCACCACCAGTACGATGCCGGGGCGCTCGCCATCGTCGACACCGTGACCGGCGCGGTGTTGGACCGCATCGACCTGCTCGGGCCGCCTGACACGGTCACGATCGGACCGGGCGCGTCGAAGTTGTACATGAAGCACTACGACCTGCGATGCATGTCCGCGATCGACCTCGACTCTTTGGTTGTCACACGAATACCGCTGGGTGACAACCCAATCGAGGTGATGCTGACGCCGGACGGATCGCAGGCGTACGTGACGAATCGAACGTCGATGTCCGTCATCGACACGCTTGCCAACGAAGCCGCGCCGATAGCGGTCGGTGACCTGCCGCGGCGGCTGCAGATCAGTCCGGACGGCAAGCGGGCATACGTCAGTAACTTCGGCGACGGCAGCGTATCGATCATCGACACCGTCACCCAGTCCCCGACCGACACCATCGATGTCGGCGGCCATCCGGAAGCCCTGGCGCTGAGCCCCGACGGCGACCACCTCTACATCGGCGACTATTGGTCCGGCACCGTCACCGTGCTGCCGGTGCAGCCGTGAACAGCCTGCGGATTGCCCGGCGCGACTCCTGAGGCGACCCGTCACTGCTCGTAAAGAGCCGACAGGCGGTCGGTGAACTTCTCCACGACGACCTTGCGCTTGAGCTTCATGCTCGGGGTGAGATCGCCCGACTCGACGGTGAATTCGCGGTCGGCGATCGCGAACTTCTTGATCTGCTCCCAGCGGTTCAGTTCCAGGTTCAAAGCGTCGATGTACCCGGCGATCAGCTCCCGGGTTCTGTCGTCGCGCGCGATCTCGGCGAAGGACTTGCCCGCCAGGCCGTTCTTGGCGGCCCACTCGGTGATCGCCTCGGTGTCGAGGCTCACCAGCCCCACACAGTAGGGCTTGCCCTCCCCGTAGACCACCAGCTCGCTCACGTACGGGCACAACCCCTTGAACTTCGCGTCGATCGCCGACGGCGCGACATACTTGCCCTGCGAGGTCTTGAACATGTCTTTCTTGCGGTCTGTGATCCGCAGGAACCCGTCGGCGTCGATCTCCCCGATGTCGCCGGTGTGGAAGAAGCCGTCCTCGTCGAAGCAGTGCTCGGGCTCGACTTTGAGGTAGCCCTTCATGAGGGTCTGGCCCTTGACCGCGATCTCGCCCGAGGCGCCCGGCCCGAGGGCCTCGCCGGTCTCGGGGTCGACGATGCGCAAAAGGTTGCCGGGGAGCAGGGCGCCGTGGCTCGCCCCGCGCAGCTCGGGCGGGGTGTCGGCGGGGAGCGAGGTCACG
>Ga0080006_1178459_pt1 | contig 20405 bp, 14 predicted proteins | sample RS3BMetagenome_FD_69209 | JGI IMG/M metagenome (GOLD analysis project Ga0080006, IMG submission 69209) | Ferric oxide microbial mat and aquatic microbial communities from Rainbow Spring, Yellowstone National Park, USA - RS3B (SPADES... ...
CCCGCTGTCTGCCTGGGCGACGCGCCCCGGCTTCCGGGTGGCAGCGATCGTCGTCACCCTGGTCGTCGGCATCTTCGGCCCGACGGCCAACGGGGACCGGTTCGCGTTGTTCCAGATTCTCGACGCCACGCTGGCCAGCACCGCCATCATCGTGGTGCTCATCGCGCTGACCTACACCCGGTTGCCGTGGCGCCGCCTCCCCGCCGGCACCCCGGCGCCGAGCGGCCAGGGGGTCGTGGTCGCGGCTCCTGACCATCCCGAGACCCCGCGACCGGCCGTGGCGCCGGACGCCTACGCTGACTCCACGTGAGCGCGGCCCCGAACACCCCCGACACGGTCGTCAGGATGCGCGGGGTCAGCAAGCACTACGGGCCCGTCACGGCCGTCTGCGGGCTCGACCTGGATGTGCATGCCGCCGAGGTGCTGGCCCTGCTGGGCCCGAACGGTGCCGGCAAGACGACGACGGTCGAGATGTGCGAGGGCTTCACACCCCCGGACGCAGGCACCATCGAGGTGCTCGGGCTGGACCCGATCGGCGACAACGCCCGCGTGCGCGCCCGCATCGGGGTGATGTTGCAGGGCGGGGGTGGCTACCCTGCCGCGCGCGCCGGGGAAATGCTCAACCTCGTCGCCTCCTACGCCGCGGACCCACTGGACCCGGTGTGGCTGCTGGACATCCTGGGCCTCACCGAGGCCGCGCGCACCACGTATCGGCGGCTGTCGGGCGGGCAGCAGCAGCGGCTCGCGCTGGCGTGCGCGCTGGTGGGCCGTCCGGAACTGGTGTTCCTCGACGAACCCACCGCGGGGCTGGACGCGCAGGCGCGGATGCTGGTGCGGGATCTCATCAACGCACTGCGCCGCGACGGCGTGACGGTGGTGCTGACCACTCACCAGCTCAAGGAAGCCGAGGAACTCGCCGACCGGATTGTCATCATCGACCATGGGGAGACGGTGGCCGCCGGCACACCGGCGGAGCTGATGCGGACCGGCGCCAAAGACCAACTGCGGTTCAGCGCACCGCCGCGGCTCAACCTGTCGCTGCTGTCCGCCGCCCTGCCGGAGGACTACAAGACCACCGAGGTGACGCCGGGCGAGTACCTGGTCGAGGGTCCCGTCGACCCTCAGGTGCTGGCCACCGTCACGGCGTGGTGCGCACAGATCGACGTGCTGGCCACCGACATGCGCGTCGAGCAGCGCAGCCTCGAAGACGTATTCCTGGACCTGACCGGCAGGAAGGTGCGGCCGTGACAGAAGCGAACGTGTTCCCGGCGGGCACCTTCACCCCGGACCCGCGCCCGAGCGCCGTCCCCCGGATGCTCGCCGCCCAGTTCGGCCTGGAGCTGAAGCTGCTTTTGCGCAACGGCGAGCAACTGCTGCTGACCATGTTCATCCCGATCACGCTGCTGGTCGGGCTCACCCTCTTGCCCTTCGGCCATTTCGGCGGCAACCGCGCCGCCACCTTCGTGCCCGCGATCATGGCGCTGGCCGTGATCTCCACCGCCTTCACCGGGCAGGCGATCGCGGTCGCGTTCGATCGCCGCTACGGCGCGCTCAAGCGGCTCGGGGCCACCCCGTTGCCCGTCTGGGGAATCATCGCCGGCAAGTCGATGGCGGTGGTCACCGTGGTGTTCCTGCAGGCGATCCTGCTGGGCGCCATCGGGTTGGCGCTCGGCTGGCGTCCGGCGCTGACGGCGTTGCTTGTGGGCGCGGTGGTCATCGCGCTGGGCACCGCGGGCTTTGCAGCGCTGGGCCTGCTGCTCGGCGGGACACTGCGCGCCGAGATCGTGCTCGCGGTGGCCAACCTGATGTGGTTCGTGTTCGCCGGGTTCGGCGCGCTGACCCTGGAAACGACCACGATCCCGCCCTGGGCCGGCTGGGTTTCCCGGATCACCCCCTCGGGTGCGCTCACCGAGGCGCTCTCGCGCGCGATGAGCCTGTCGGTGGACTGGTTCGGGATCGCCGTCCTGGCGGCGTGGGGGGCGCTGGCGGCGCTGGCGGCGCTGCGCTGGTTCCGGTTCACCTGACGATCGGCGGCGCCTCCGGCGGGGCTTCGCGCCCGTCGCGCCGTCGTCTGCCACTACAGCCCACTACAACCCGTAGTAGCCCGAAGTGGCCCGTAGTTGTCGTTGGCTTACGATCGGGCCGTGGTTGGACGCGCGCTGTTGCGGTTGGTGGACCTGCTTCCCGACCCGAGCCTGCGCGTCCAGCGGCTCATCGCCGCGCTGGTCATCCTGACCCAGGGCGGCATCGCGGTCACCGGCGCGATCGTGCGCGTCACCGCGTCGGGGCTGGGGTGCCCTACCTGGCCGCAGTGCTTCCCGGGCAGCTTCACACCGGTGGCCCACGCCGAGGTGCCGCGCATCCATCAGGCCATCGAGTTCGGCAACCGCCTCATCAGCATCGCGGTGGTTATCGCCGCGGCACTGGTGGTGCTGGCCGTGACCCGGGCCCGGCGGCGCGCCGAGGTCCTGGTCTACGCGTGGCTGATGCCGGCGTCGACGGTCGTGCAGGCGGTGATCGGCGGTATCAGCGTGCGCACCGGCCTGCTCTGGTGGACGGTTGCCATCCACCTGTTGACCTCGATGGCGATGGTGTGGCTGTCGGTGCTGCTGTACGTCAAGGTCGGCGAGCCCGACGAAGGAGCGGCTCACCCGCGGGTGCCCACGCCGCTGCGTGCGCTCACGGCGCTGACCGGGCTGAACCTGGCCGCGGTGCTGGTGGCCGGCACGCTGGTGACGGCCGCCGGCCCGCACGCGGGCGACCGGAGCGCCACCCGGACGGTGCCGCGGCTGAAGGTCGAGGTCGCCACCCTGGTGCATGCGCACTCGTCACTGCTGGTCGCCTACCTGGCGCTGCTCGTCGGCCTGGGCTTCGGGCTGCGGGCGGTCGACGCCAACCGGGCGATCCTGCTGCGGCTGGGCGTGCTGGTCGCCCTGGTGTGCGCGCAGGCCGCCGTCGGTACTGCGCAGTACTTCACCGGGGTGCCCGCCGCCCTGGTCGCGGTCCACGTGGCTTTCGCCGCGGCGTGCACGGCCGCCACCGCGGCGCTATGGGCGTCGATGCGAGAACGGGCCGAGCCCCAGCCGCTCGCAGGCTGACTCCACGGCCAGCGCGAACTCGCGCCGGGCGAGGTTGCGGGCCGTGACATCCAACCGAAGCCAGCCCAGCGACGGGGCGATCAGGTCGAGAGCCGCGACCCGCGTGTCGCCCACTGTGCCCGTCACGTCGACGCGGGCGTACAGCAATTCGTCGGTGCCGATGCCGACGTGATGGGCGGCGGCCCGGATCGCCGCGTGGCCCACGTCCCAGAGCTCGAAGTCCGCCTCGACCGTCGACGACCTGAACGCATGCGACTGCACGCCGCCGAGGAAGATCAGCGCCGTCTGACCGACCTGCGGCGGCGCAGGCCCACCGAGCAGCGTGGGCACGCCGGCACGCTCGAGGTCGGACAGATATTGCCGGTCGACGTTCCACGCGACGACATCGGGCGCATTGAGCAGGTTGCGGACGCGTCGGGTCCAGGCCAGAAACTCGGCCAGGCGGTCGGGGTAGTCCGTTACGTCCCGCAGAATCACCAGGTCAGCCCCGAGGGTGTCCGGGTCGTCCCAGGACATCCACCGTGCGTGCAATCCGCGTGCGCGCAGGGAAGGTATCAGGCCCGCATCGTCAACGTCGGCGTCGCCCTGCCGGCCGGCCGAACCGGCCAGCACGATTCGAGGATGACGTATGTCGGGGCGGGCCAGCTTCATGCGGTCTTCACGCCTGCGGATGATAGTCAGCATGCACGCCATCGAAATCGCCGCGACGGGCGGACCAGAGGTCCTGCACTATGTCGACAAGCCGCAGCCCTCCCCGGGCCACGGCGAGGTGCTGATCAAAGCCGAGGCCATCGGCGTCAACTTCCTCGACACCTACTTCCGGTCCGGGCAGTACCCGCGGGAGTTGCCGTTCGTGCTCGGGTCTGAGGCGTCCGGCACGGTGGCCGCCGTCGGCGGCGGTGTGACCGGACTCCGGGTGGGCGATCGAGTGGTGACCGCGGCCGCCTCCGGCGCTTACGCCGAGTTCTGCACCGCGCCGGCCTGGCTGGTCGGCATCCTGCCGCCGGGCGTCGACTTCGGCGTGGCGGCCGCGGTGCTGTTGAAAGGGTTGACGGCGCATTACCTGATCAAGTCGGTCTACCCGGCGCAGCCGGGAGAAACGGTGCTGGTGCACGCCGGCGCCGGTGGAGTCGGCCTGATCCTGACGCAGTGGGCCGCCAACCTCGGCGTCAGGGTGATCACGACGACGTCGACACCGGCCAAAGCCGAGCTGTCCCGGCAGGCCGGCGCCACCGATGTACTCGATTACCCCGGCGATGACCCGAACGAATTCGGCAGGCGCATACGCGATCTGACCGACGGTGCAGGAGTGGCAGCGGTCTACGACGGGGTCGGGGCCAGCACGTTCGACGCCAGCCTGGCCAGCCTCGCCATCCGGGGCACCCTCGCGCTGTTCGGCGCCGCCAGCGGGCCGGTGCCTCCGGTGGATCCGCAGCGACTCAACGCCGCGGGTTCGGTGTACCTGACCCGGCCGATGCTGGCCCACTTCACCCGCACCGAGCAGGAATTCGACTGGCGCGCAGGCGAATTGTTCGACGAAGTCGCCGCAGGCTCGATCAGCGTCACGGTGAGTCAGCACTACCCGCTGGCAGATGCCGGCCAAGCGCATCGCGACCTGCAAGGACGCAAGACGGTCGGTTCGATCGTGCTGGTGCCGTAGCGGTCAGGTGAATCGGACGACGCGTCCCGGAGTCAACCGTTCGACTCGTCCGTTACATTCGACTTCGACCGACGGCAGATCGCGTGGGTCGAGGCTGACCTCCGCGCCCTTACCGCTGATCCACAGGTGCAGGTGGTTGCCGCGGTAGTGAATCGGAATCCCGAGTGCACCGAGGTATTCCGGCCAGTGTGGAGCCAGCATGATGCGGTCGCCGCGGATCTCCAGGCCGGTGAAGCAGCGCTGCACGAAGTCGACGCTACCCGCCATCGCGGCCAGATGAATGCCTTCCGACGTGGTGCCGCCCTGAATGTCGGCGACGTCGGATATGAGCACTTGCCGGAAGAATTCCAGCGCGCGGTCGCGATTGGCCCGGGCCAGCACCCATGCGTGAATGACCGCGCTCAACGTCGAGCCGTCCGAGGTGCGGGCCATGTAGTAGTCGACCATCGGCGGGATCCGGGCGGCTTCCAGGTGGTAATCGAGCCGGTCCAGCAGCTCACGCAATTCGTCGGCGGACAGCACATATAGCAGCATCAGTACGTCGGCCTGTTTGGAGGCCTTGTACCGGTTGATGTCGTCGTTCTCGGCTTCCAGGATGCGGTCGAGCCGCTGGATGTTGCCGTAACGCTGCCGGTAGCGGTCCCAATCCAGTTCCGCCAGCTGCTCGTATCCCTCGAACTGGCTGATCACGCCGTCGTGGAAGGGGACGAACATGCGTCGGCTGACGTGCTCCCACTGGGCCAGCTCGTCGTCGGTCAGCCCCAGCTTTTCTCGCAAATCCAACCGGTTCGGTAGCGGCATCAGCGCGAGCGCCTCGATCGCCCGCAAGATCACCCAGACGGCCATCACATTCGTATAGGCGTTGTTGTCGACCCCGTCGTAAGGACGGTCCGGATAGCCGGAATGGAACTCGTCGGGCCCGATGACACCGTTGATGCCGTACCGATCGCTCTCGGCGTCGTAGGTGGTCCGGCTGACCCAGAACCGGGCTATCTCGGCGAGCATCTCTGCCCCGTAGTCGATCAGGTACGCTAGATCGCCGGTGGCCTGGTAATACCGCCACACGTTGTAGGCGATAGCGCTGCCGATGTGGTGCGCAAGCTGGCTGGGATCGGGCCGCCACCGACCGGACCGCGGATTCAGGTGCACCTTCGGGCTTTCCTCTCGCCCGTCGCTGCCCGATTGCCAGGGGTACATCGCACCCCGGTAGCCCGCCAGCCTCGCGGCACGCCGGGCTTCGGGCAGGCGGCGATATCGGTATCTCAGCAGCGATCGGGTGATGGCGGGAAGTCGCAGGTTCAGCACGCGGAAGATGAATAGCTCGTCCCAGAAGATGTGTCCGCGGTAGGCCTCGCCGTGCAAGCCGCGGGCCGGCACCCCCGCGTCGAGGTCCTCGGTGTTGTACGACACCGTCTGCAGCAGATGCAGCAGATGCAGGCGCAGGACTCGCAATTCGTCTGGGTGGTCATCGAATTCGATCGACAGCCGTTCCCATAGGTGCGCCCATTCGAGCTTGTGGCCCTCGAGGATTTCGGCGAACCGCCCCTGGCGACCTAGCCTGCGCTCGGCGCCCGTGGCCGGATGCGACGTGGCGACATCACGCCCGGTCACCAACGTAACTATTTTCTCCACGTTCAGCGTCTGGCCCGATTTCAGCTCGCAGAAGATCTCGTGGCCGATCTCGAACTCCTCGTCAACCAGCCGATACGTTGCAGACGCCGGTGAATCGCCGTGCCACAGACAGGTCCGCGCGGCCAGCGCAACCGGAATCCTCGACTGCGTGGTCTCGACCGTCATCAGCACCGAGTTGTCCGACAGCGCTCGCTTTTGAAGGTCTTCCAGGTGATTGCTGGCCAACTCGCGATAGCGCTCCACCAGTCCGTTGCGGACGTTGCCGTCCAGCGTTGCGCGGATCTCGATCGTGCCGGACCAGTCCTCGGCCACGATGATGCTTTGCAGGGCGGCCACATGGGCCTGGTTCATCGCCACGAACCGGTGCTGTGTCAGTGACGTGGTGCGGCCGGCCTCGTCGCGGAAGCGGAGTTCACGCGTCAGCACCGCGCCGCGCAAGTCGAAGCTCTGACGGTAGGACAGCAACGTCACGGCGTCGACGTCGAACCAGTCACCGCCATCGACGCGGAACGTCAACGGAAGCCAGTTGGGCAGGTTCACCAGGCTTTCGTGATCAGACACGACGCCGCCGATCAGGTCCACCAGCCGGTTGTAGACGCCGGCGGCATAGGTCCCCGGGTAATGAATTTGCCCGGCCTTCGATTCTGGCGCGGCTCCACGGGTTGCGAAATAGCCGTTGCCGACCGTGCATAACGCTTCACGCAACTTTTCGTTGTGCGGATCGTAACCCTCGAAGGTGTATATCCAAGCGCGACTTGATGTCTCGCGTTCATACTTCAACCAGTTGCCGCCACGCACGACGAAGTCACGGACTTCGGTCGGGTTTCTCAGGCTGAAACTGGCAGCGGTGGGACGATCTCCGTCCTCGCCGTGCCGCACGACTATCCCGATGCCGCTGAACTGAACCTCATCGAAGCCGTCTTCGTCGGTGAGGTCGTCGCCGATATAGATCGGGAGCACTCGCCCGCTTTGACCGACCTGGTCCCGGATCCAGGCCAGGGCGGTGCCCTTGTCCCAGTCGATGTCCGGACGCAACTCGACGACCCTTCGTCCGCTGGTCACGCGAAGACCATGACGTCGGCCGTGCCGGTGCGTGGCCGCAATCACCTCGGCCACCTGCTCGGCAGCGACATTGCGGTAGTGCACCGCGACGGCCAGCCGCTTGTGCTCTACCCGCGCCCCCGGGATCCGGCTGAGCTCGTCACGAAGTCGGGCGGCCGCATCCTCCAGCACGCCCACCGCAGCGGCCGCAGCCTGCTGGTGATGGTAATTGCCGTCGGGTCCGACCAGCTCGAAGCCGTGGCTACCCGCATACCAGATTCCCGGCACCCCGACCCGCTCGCGGATGTCCGCCAGATCCCGGCCGGAAAGTATCGCTACCGGGCACTGCTCCGCCAGATGCCCGAGTGCCTCGGCGGCGCCATCGACGAGCGTGGCGGCATCGGGGTCCGACACGATCTCCGACAACGTGCCGTCGTAGTCCAGACAGATCAGTGGCTGCCGGCCGGCGACGATGCCGATGAGCTGACCGTAGGAATCCAACGCGTTGGGCCGCTGCGACGTGCGTTTGTCGCCGGTGCGGACCCCGATGCCGGCCAGGTGTGCGACGACGGTGTCGGCACCGGCCCGCCGCAACGCGTCGGCACACCCGTCCGTTCCGATACCGACGACAAACGCGAAGCCGGCGTCGCGGGCGGCCGTCACCCCGCTCTCCGTAGCAGCGATGACCACCGACCGCGCCGGATTCGCCCCCAACTCACCGGCGGTTGCCGCCAGACTGCGCCGGCCGTCGACCACCACGGTGAACGATTCGGCGATCCCGGCCGCTTGCAACGCCTGCGCGTCCGATGCAGCCGGAGGGTAGAGGGCCGTTGCGACACCCGCCCCCCGGAGCCTGCGTGCCAGCGCGGCGGTCGACTCCAATGCCGGGTCGTCGGTGAACGAACGCCCGGGCGCCACCACGCTGTCGAGATCGAAGATCACCGCGTCGTGCAGGCGCGGATCGATCGTGACTGGCTTCATCGTTAGCACCCCTACCCGAGCTTGCGTACTTGCTGCTCCTTGCTACTAAATAGTCGCGCCCGTACGGAAGCGGGAAAAGCACCGCGAGACGATCCGAGACCTCCGGCAGCCGATTGGTGACTTAGGTCCACTCGAACCGGCCCGCCATTCGGGCCCCGCGCCGACTCAGAACAGGGTGGGCAGCGCGATCGCGGAGTCCACCGCCAGCGCGCAGAACATCACCGCCAGGTAGTTGTTCGACTGCAGGAACAGCCGCAACGGCTTGACCGGCTCGCCGTTGCGCACCCCCGCGTACAACTGATGAGCCATGGCCAGGAACCACCCCCCCGCCATTACCGCGACCGCCGCATACAGCCAGCCGGCGGCCAGCGCCAGCACCAGGGTCGCCAGCACGGTCAACCACGTGTAGATCAGGATCTGCTTGGTGACCTGGCGCTCGGTCGCCACGGCCGGCAACATCGGGACGCCGGCCCGCTGGTAGTCGTCCTTGTAACGCATCGCCAGCGCCCAGGTGTGCGGCGGCGTCCAAAAGAAGATGACCGCGAACATCGCCAACGCCGGCCAGCCGATAGTGCCGGTGACAGCCGACCAGCCGATCATCACCGGCATGCAGCCGGCCGCTCCACCCCACACCACGTTCTGCGACGTACGGCGCTTGAGGAGCAACGTGTAGACGAACACGTAGAACGCGATCGTCGCCATCGCCAGCAGCCCCGATAACAGATTCGTCGTCCACCAGAGCCAGCAGAACGAGACCGCGGTGAGCACCAGGCCGAACGCCAAGGCGTTGCGCGTCGGGACCGCAGCGCGCGCCAACGGCCGGCGCGCGGTCCGCTTCATCACCTTGTCGATGTCGGCGTCGGCCACACAGTTGAGCGTGTTGGCGCCACCGGCGGCCAACATACCGCCGACTAGCGTGTTGACGATCAGCAGCGGGTGCACGGCGCCGCGGTGGGCGAGCAGCATCGCGGGAATCGCGGTGACGAGCAGAAGTTCGATGACCCGCGGTTTGGTCAGCGCAAGATAGGCCAGCACCGTGCTTTGTACCCGACCCTGCACCCGGGTCTCTACTCGGCTTGGCGCGACGCGCCCGTGAACGCTCACGCATCAACTCCTCGGGATCGCACTAGCGCGCAGCATCTACTACGCACGATGGTAGACCGCGCATCCGCAGGCGCCTGCCCGGAGGGTCCATCCCCGTGGATTCTTCCGAAGATCCTTGATGGATTGCAAAGCGCCGGCAACCAACGCGTGACTTTCGCGTTTCCCGTGCCGATTTTCGCCAGGGCCCGCCGTGGGTAGCCCAAAGCCTGCACTGCATAAGCCGGCATTCGCGCACTAGGGTGGGAGTTGTTCCAGCTCGATGACCCAAGGACCTCGATGACCCAAGGACTGAGTCTGTGACCACACTCGAAGAGATCGCCTCGCTGACCCAACCACACCTCCCCGACGACTGGACCGAAGTCGACACCGCAGCCGTCGACACCGTCCGGGTGCTGGCCGCCGACGCGGTGCAAAACGTCGGCAACGGGCACCCCGGGACCGCGATGAGCCTGGCGCCGCTGGCCTACACCCTGTTCCAGCGCGCGATGCGCCATGACCCCGGCGACACGCACTGGCTGGGCCGCGACCGATTCGTCCTCTCGTGCGGACACAGCAGCCTGACCCTTTACCTGCAGCTCTACCTGGGCGGGTTCGGTCTTGAGCTGTCCGACATCGAGGCGCTGCGGACGTGGGGATCCAAGACTCCCGGGCATCCGGAGTTCCGACTCACCAAGGGCGTCGAGATCACCACGGGGCCGCTCGGTCAGGGCCTGGCGTCCGCCGTGGGCATGGCAATGGCAGCACGCTACGAGCGGGGCCTGTTCGATCCCGACGCCGCGCCGGGCACCAGCCCGTTCGACCACTTCATCTACGTGGTCGCCTCCGACGGAGACATCGAGGAAGGCGTGACGTCCGAGGCCTCATCGCTGGCGGCCGTGCAGCAACTGGGCAACCTCATCGTGTTCTACGACCACAACGAGATCTCCATCGAGGACGACACCAACATCGCGCTCTGCGAGGATACCGCCGCACGCTACGAGGCCTACGGCTGGCACGTGCAGAAGGTGGCGGGCGGAGAGAACGTCGCGGCCATCGAGCACGCCATCGCCACGGCCAAGGCCGTCACCGACCGGCCGTCATTCATCGAATTGCGCACCATCATCGGCTATCCCGCCCCTCACCTGATGAACACCGGCAAGGCGCACGGGGCGGCGTTGGGCGACGACGAAGTTGCGGCCGTCAAAAAAGCCCTCGGCTTCGATCCCGACAAGACGTTCCAGGTGAGCGACGAGGTCATCGCCCACACCCGCAAGCTGTGTGACCGGGGCAGGGAAGCGCACGAGAAATGGCAGACGGAGTTCGACGCCTGGGCGCAGCGGCAACCCGACCGCAAGGCGCTGCTGGACCGGTTGACCGCAGGGCAGCTGCCCGACGGCTGGGACGCCGACATCCCACACTGGGAACCGGGTTCCAAAGCGTTGGCCACCCGTGCCGCCTCCGGTGAGGTGCTATCCGCGCTGGGACCGAAACTGCCGGAACTTTGGGGTGGGTCGGCCGACCTGGCCGGCAGCAATAACACCACTATAAAAGGCGCCGATTCCTTTGGGCCACCGTCGATCTCGACCAAGGAGTATACGGCCCACTGGTATGGCCGGACCCTGCATTTCGGTATCCGCGAGCACGCAATGGGCTGCATTCTCAACGGCATCGTGCTGCACGGCCCGACTCGCGCCTACGGCGGCACCTTCCTGACGTTCTCCGACTACATGCGTCCGGCCGTGCGACTGGCCGCACTGATGGATATCGACACCATCTACGTGTGGACGCACGACTCGATCGGCTTGGGTGAGGACGGCCCGACCCATCAACCCATCGAGCACCTCTCCGCGCTGCGCGCCATCCCCAGGCTGTCGGTGGTGCGCCCGGCAGACGCCAACGAAACCGCCTACGCCTGGCGCGCGGTCCTGGCCCGCGCCAACGGCAGCGGCCCGGTCGGCTTCATCCTGACCCGACAGGGCGTGCCGGTGCTGGAGGGCACCAGCGCCGACGGTGTCGCGCGCGGCGGCTACATCCTGGGTAATGAGGGCGGCCGGGACGATGACGAGCCCGACGTCGTGTTGATCGCCACCGGCTCCGAGGTTCAACTTGCGGTGGAGGCGCAGAAGTTGTTGGCGGACAAGGACATCGTGGCGCGGGTGGTGTCCATGCCATGCATGGAATGGTTCGAGTCCCAGCCGGACGATTACCGCGACAGCGTGCTGCCCCCGTCGGTGTCGGCCAGGGTGGCCGTCGAGGCCGGCATCGCGCAATGCTGGCACAAGCTGGTCGGTGACACCGGCAAGATCGTCTCGATCGAGCATTACGGCGAGTCCGCGGACTACAAGACGTTGTTCCGCGAGTTCGGCTTCACCGCCGAGGCCGTCGCCGCGGCTGCGGAACAGGTAGTCGACAACTGAGAAAGGGTGGTTCACATGACCAGTCAGAACCCTAACCTCGTGGCGCTCAGCGCCGCGGGCGTGTCCGTGTGGCTGGACGACTTGTCCAGGCAGCGACTGCAGTCGGGCAACCTGCGGGAGTTGATCGACACCAGGTGCGTCGTCGGCGTGACCACCAACCCGTCGATTTTCCAGAAGGCGCTCAGCGAAGGTGACGCGTACCGGGACCAGGTCGCCGAGCTGGCCCAGCGCGGCGCCGACGTGGATGCGACCATACGCACCGTCACCACCGACGACGTCCGCAACGCCTGCGACGTGCTCAGGCGTGAGTGGGAAGCCTCCGACGGCGTCGACGGCCGAGTGTCCATCGAGGTCGACCCGCGGCTCGCCAATGAGACGGATAAGACGATCGCGCAGGCCATCGAGCTGTGGAAGATCGTCGACCGGCCCAACCTGCTCATCAAGATCCCGGCCACCAAGGCCGGAATTCCCGCCATCACCGCCGTTTTGGCGGAGGGGATTTCGGTGAACGTCACCCTGATCTTCTCCGTGGACCGACACCGCCAGGTGATGGACGCCTACCTGGCCGGCCTGGAGAAGGCCCGCGAAGCGAGCCATGACATCTCGAGGATCCATTCCGTCGCCTCGTTCTTCGTCTCCCGGGTGGACACCGAGATCGACAAGCGGCTCGAGAAGATCGGCACCGAGAAGGCACTCGCCCTGCGCGGCAAGGCCGGTGTGGCCAACGCGCGGCTGGCCTACGCGGCCTACCAGGAAGTCTTCGAAGGCGGCGACCGTTACGCGGTGCTCAAAGCCGACGGGGCCCGGGTGCAGCGTCCCCTGTGGGCGTCGACCGGTGTCAAGAACCCCGACTACTCCGACACCCTCTACGTCACCGAGCTCGTCGCGCCCAACACGGTGAACACGATGCCGGAGCAGACCATCGACGCCGTCGCCGACCACGGCGACGTCAAGGGGGACACGGTCACCGGCACCGCCGCCGCCGCGCAGGGGGTGTTCGACAAGCTCTCGGCGCTCGGCGTCGACCTGACCGACGTCTTCCAGGTGCTGGAGGATGAGGGCGTGGAGAAGTTCGTCGACTCGTGGACCGAACTGCTGAAGGAAACCCAGAAGCAGCTGGAATCCGTCGCCAAATGAGCCCAGACAAGTCAGCACAATGGAATAACCCGTTACGGGACAAGCGCGACAAGCGGCTGCCCAGGATCGCCGGCCCGTGCGGCATGGTGATCTTCGGGGTCACGGGCGACCTGGCGCGCAAGAAGGTGATGCCGGCGATCTATGACCTGGCCAATCGCGGGCTGCTGCCGCCGACCTTCTCCCTGGTGGGTTTTGCCCGCCGGGACTGGGACACCGAGGATTTCGGCAAGGTGGTGCACGATGCCGTCAAGGAGCACTGCCGGACGCCGTTCCGTCAGGAGAATTGGGATCGGCTGGCGGAGGGATTCCGTTTCGTCCCGGGCTCGTTCGATGACGACGAGTCGTTCGCGCGGCTCGCCGAGACGCTGGAGAAGCTCGACGCCGAACGCGGAACCGGCGGCAACCACGCCTTCTACCTGGCGATTCCGCCCAAGGCCTTCCCGGTGGTGTGCGCACAGCTCAACAAGTCGGGTCTGGCCCGTCCGCAGGGCGACCGGTGGAGCCGGGTGGTCATCGAGAAACCGTTCGGCCAAAACCTGCAAAGTGCGCAGGATCTCAACAAGGCGGTCAACGCCGTCTTCCCGGAGGAGTCGGTCTTCCGGATCGACCACTATCTGGGCAAGGAGACCGTCCGCAACATCCTGGCGCTGCGGTTCGCCAACCAGCTGTTCGACCCGATCTGGAACTCTCACTATGTCGACCACGTGCAGATCACGATGGCCGAAGACATCGGGCTGGGCGGACGGGCCGGCTACTACGACGGCATCGGCGCCGCCCGCGACGTCATCCAGAACCACCTTATGCAACTGCTGGCGCTGACGGCGATGGAAGAGCCGGTCAGCTTCAACCCGAAGGCACTGCAGACGGAGAAGATCAAAGTCCTGTCGGCCACTCAACTGGCCGAGCCACTCGACGAGACGACCAGCCGCGGCCAATACGCCACGGGCTGGCAGGGCGGGGAGAAAGTCGTCGGACTGCTCGACGAAGAAGGGTTCTCCAAGGACTCCACCACCGAGACCTTCGCCGCCATCACCCTCGAGGTCGATACCCGCCGCTGGGCCGGGGTGCCGTTCTACCTGCGGACGGGTAAACGCCTGGGCCGCAGGGTGACCGAGATCGCCCTGATCTTCAAACGGGCACCGCATCTGCCGTTCGACGCCACGATGACCGACGAGCTGGGCACGAACGCCATGGTCATCCGGGTGCAGCCCGACGAGGGTGTCACGCTGCGCTTCGGCTCCAAGGTGCCGGGCACCGCGATGGAGGTCCGCGATGTGAATATGGACTTCTCCTACGGCTCCGCGTTCGCCGAGGAATCGCCGGAGGCCTACGAACAGCTGATCCTGGACGTGCTGCTGGGCGAGCCGTCCCTGTTCCCGGTCAACGAGGAGGTCGAATTGGCTTGGCAGATACTGGATCCCGTCCTCGACAACTGGGCGGCAGACGGTAAGCCGGAACCCTACGAGGCCGGCACCTGGGGTCCCGAGTCGTCGTTCGACATGCTGCGCCGCACCGGCCGGGAATGGCGGCGGCCGTGACCCACGCCGGCGACGATGCAGTGCAGAGCACTGGGGAGGAGCGGCGCAAATGATCGTCGACATGCCCGACACCACCACCACCGCGGTCAACAAGAAGCTCGAGGAACTGCGCGAAAAAGCCGGCGCCGTCACGATGGGGCGGGTGCTGACTCTGATCATCGCGCCGGAAAGCGCCACGGTGCTCGAGGAATCCCTGGAGGCCGCCAACAACGCCAGTCACGAACACCCCAGCCGAATCATCGTCGCAATGCGGGGCAACCCGTACGCCGACGAAGCCCGCCTGGACGCACAATTGCGCGCCGGCGGCGACGCCGGCGCCAGCGAGGTCGTGGTGCTGCGGCTGTCCGGGCCGCTCGCCGGGCACGCCGCCAGCGTCGTCACGCCTTTCCTGCTGCCCGACATCCCGGTGGTGGTGTGGTGGCCCGACGTCGCCCCGGCGGTGCCCGCCCGAGACCCATTGGGTAAGTTGGCGATTCGGCGCATCACCGACGCCACCTACGGCATCGATCCATTGTCGGCGATCAAGAGCCGGCTGCCCGGGTACACCGCCGGCGACACCGACCTAGCCTGGGCCCGGATCACCTACTGGCGAGCACTACTGGCTTCCGCGGTCGACCAGCCACCCCACGAACCGATCCAGTCGGCACTGGTTTCCGGATTGAAAACCGAACCCGCCCTTGACGTCCTCGCAGGCTGGCTGGCCAGCCGGATCGATGGCCCGGTCCGCCGGGCGGTCGGCGAGCTCAAGGTCGAACTGGTACGCGACAGCGAGACCATCGTTTTGAGCCGGCCGCAAGAGGGCCGGACGGCCACATTGAGTCGCACGGCCAAACCGGACGCCCTGCTTCCCTTGGCGCGCAGGGAAACCGGCGAATGCCTCGCCGAAGACCTGCGGCGGCTGGATCCCGACGAGATCTACCAAACAGCGCTCCAGGGCATCGAGAAGGTGCAATACCTGTGAGCACCGTGGTCGAGATCTTCCCGGAAACCCAGACCATGGTCAGCGCCGCAGCCAAACGACTGGTCGGCACCATCCAGACGGCCGTGGCGGCTCGGGGTAAAGCGCTGATCGTTTTGACCGGCGGCGGCAACGGGATCGCGCTGCTGAGGTCGCTCGGCACCCACCGACGCGACATCGACTGGTCGACGGTGCATCTGTTCTGGGGCGACGAGCGCTACGTTCCCGAGGACGACGACGAACGCAACGACAAGCAGGCCCGCGAGGCGTTGCTCGATCAGGTCGACATCCCGTGGAGCCAGGTGCACCCGATGCCGGCCAGTGACGGCGAGTTCGGGACCGACCTCGTCGCCGCGGCCCTGGCCTACGAGCAATTGCTGGCCGCCAACGCCGCACCCGGCCAGCCGGTGCCGAATTTCGACGTGCACCTGTTGGGGATGGGGCCGGAGGGCCACATCAACTCGCTGTTCCCCGGCACCCCGGCCGTTCTGGAAAACACCCGCATGGTGATCGCGGTCGAGGACTCCCCCAAGCCGCCGCCCCAACGAATCACCTTGACCCTGCCCGCGGTCCAGCGTTCCCGCGAGGTCTGGCTGATGGCATCGGGGGCGGCCAAGGCCGACGCGGTAGCCGCCGCCATTGGCGGCGCGTCACCGGTCTCGGTACCGGCGGCCGGGGCTGTCGGACTGGAGACCACGCTCTGGCTGCTCGACGAGGAGGCCGCGGCTAAACTTCCCGCCCACTCGGGATCGTAATGCCGGTCCGGGGTCATAATGACGGTCATGGCCGATAGGACCGTGGGCGGCGGGCACGAGCCCAGCCGCATCAAGACCCCCGCTCAGACGGCGTTGAACGCGGACAAGACGGTGGAACAGGTCGAAGACGTGCTCGACGGCCTGAGCCAGACGATGACCGAGCTGAACAGTTCGCTGTCGGACCTCAACGCCACGGTCGAACGCATGGAGAGGGGCCTTGACCACCTGGACGGCACGCTGGCCAGCCTGGACGAACTCGCCAAGCGGCTCATCGTGCTGGTCGAACCGGTCGAGGCCGTCGTGGCCCGCCTCGACGACGTGATCAAGATCGGCGAGGTGGTGATGTCGCCGCTGTCGGCCACCGAGCACGCGGTGCGCGGTGTCCTCGACCGGCTGCGCAACCGGACGGCGTTCTAGCTCTGGCCCGGTTATCCGGCCGTTGAGCCATGGCGCGCGTTCGCGGCCGCGGTATGGGGCACGGACCGGAAGCCCACCGCCCTGCCGGTGATAGCGCTTGGAGCGCAGCATGATTCGCGTCACCCATATCTTTGTGATCCACTGTTCGCCGTGACGAACGTCTTTCCGTATGTGCTCCTGGACGTCGCGGTGATCATGGTGCTCGCGCGGCTGTTTGGCAGAGTTGCGCGCATGCTCCGGCAGCCCGCGGTGATCGGCGAAATCATCGCGGGGATAGCGCTCGGCCCCAGTCTTCTCGGCCTGTTGCCGCATGACGCCGACACCTACCTCTTCCCCAGCGGTGTGCTGCCGTACTTGGACATACTGGGTCAGCTCGGACTGGTGCTCTTCATGTTCATCGTGGGTCTGGAGCTCGACGTCACGCTGATCCGGGGCCGCCAGGGCGCGGCCGGCGTGATATCCATCCTGTCGATCGTTGTGCCCTTTGCACTCGGCGCACTGCTGACGTTCGATCTCTACCCCTTGCACAACGTCGTTCACGGCAAAGCGGTGCCCCTGGCGGGCCTGGCGTTGTTCATGGGTGTGGCCATGTCGATCACCGCATTCCCGGTGTTGGCCCGAATCCTGCTGGAACGCAGAATGAATCGCAGCCTGGTGGGCGTTTTGGCCCTATCAGCGGCCGCTATCGACGACGTACTGGCCTGGACGTTGTTGGCGTTGGTAACCGCCGTTGTCAAAGGCAGCAGCGCTTTGTCGGTGGGGCGCACGATGGCGTTGTCCCTGGCTTTCGCTGCCGCGCTGCTTGTCGTGCTGAAACCTCTGCTCTCCCGAATGGTCATCTGGCACAAGCGCACCGGCCGTGTCACGCCCGACATGCTCGCGGTGATCCTGGTGGGCATTCTGCTGTCCGCGTTGATCACCGAAAGGATCGGCATTCACGAGATCTTCGGCGCCTTCCTGTTCGGCGCAATAATGCCGCACAAGGATGCGCAGGCATTGCGGCGGGAGGTCCTCGAGCGACTCGAACAGATCAGCGTGCTTTTGCTGCTGCCGATTTTCTTTGTGACCACCGGCTTCGGGGTGAACCTGCGCCTGTTCAAAGACCCCGGATTAATCTGGCAGCTTGTGCTGATTCTCGCCGTGGCGGTCGGCGGCAAGTTCTGCGGAGCGTTCGCAGGCGCCCGCATTCAACGGATGAACTTCCAGCACAGCGCTGCCATCGCGGTATTGATGAATACCCGCGGGCTCACCGAATTGGTGATCCTGACGGTTGGACAACAGGTTGGCGTCCTCGATAATTCGATGTTCACGATGATGGTGCTGATGGCGCTGATCACCTCGGTGATGGCCGAACCGCTACTGCGCCGCATCTACCCCGACGGCGCTGTACAACGCGACATCGATTCCGCCGCGAGCGCCGCCCTGGCGACCGGACAGAGCTACTCCGTGCTCGTAGTGGTCGACGACGTCCCTACCGCCCTGACCGAACGAATGATCCGGGTGGCAGAGGACGCGCTGGCTGACCGTCAGGCCGGCGGAATCCTCCTCGCGCGGTACCTGGACCCCGCCGACGACTCGGCTGCACTCGAACTCGGCGCCAACGCGGTTCTCGACTTAGCGAGGATGACCGACGCGGCCGAGGCGCTGGAGACGTTTGCCGCGCAGACGGCGGCAGCTGCCACACCACTGCGGGTGGTGTGCCGGTTCGGGTCCCCATCGGGCCAGGAATTGGTACAGCAGGTCGCGGCCTCGGGTGCAGAAGTCGTCGTGCTCAGCGAGGACTGGATGCGCAGTCACCCGGCGGCACACGACACCCTCGAGGAGGTGACGGTAAAGGTGGTCCGCTAGTCCTAACCGCTGTTACGCAGCGCGCTGGCCAACCCGTTCATGGTCAGCAGGATGCCGCGCTGCACCAGCTCGTCGTCATCGCCCGAGCGGTAGCGCCTCAACAGTTCCACCTGCAAGTGGTTGAGCGGCTCGAGATATGGGAAACGGTTGAACACCGAACGGGCCAGGGCGGGATTGTCCGCGAGCAGGTCGTCTTGGCCGGTGATGAGCTTGTGCATCTCGACCGTCCGCCGGTGCTCGTCGACGATCTTCTCGAAGACCCGGTCCCGCAGCTCCTCGTCGGCCACCAGCTCGGCGTAGCGGGCCGCCAGCCCCAAGTCGCTTTTGGCCAGCACCTGCGCCAGGTTGGACAGCACGCTGCGGAAGAACGGCCACCGCTCATACAGGTCTTGCAGCGTCCCCACCCGCTCCGCTGCACTCTCCGGCCCAGCCTCGATCCAGTGCTCGAACGCCGACCCGGTGCCGTACCAACCCGGCAGCATCACCCGCGACTGGCTCCACGCCAGCACCCACGGGATGGCGCGTAGGTCGGCGATCGAGGAGGTGGGCTTGCGGGACGTCGGCCGGCTCCCGATGTTCAGCGACCCGATCTCGCTGACGGGGGTGGACGCCATGAAGTACTCGACGAAACCCGGCGTGTCGTGGACCAACTCGGCGTAGGCACGCTGGGCCAGGTCGGCCACTTCGCTCAGCACCGCGTAGGCCGGATCCGCGGCATCGCCCAGGCCCTCCACATCCAGCAGTGTGGACTCGAGCGTGGCGGCCACCAGGCTTTCCAGATTGCGCCGCGCCATCTGCGGCTCGGCGTATTTGGCCGCGATCACCTCCCCCTGCTCGGTCAGGCGCAGCGAGCCGTTCACCGCTCCCGGTGGCTGGGCCAGGATTGCCTGATAGCTGGGCCCGCCGCCGCGGCCGACGGTGCCGCCGCGACCGTGGAAGAGCCGCAACCGGATTCCGGTTTTGCGGGCCACGTCGACCAGCGCCAGTTCGGCCCGGTAGACCGCCCAGTTGGCGGCCAGGTACCCGCCGTCCTTGTTGGAGTCGGAGTAACCCAGCATCACCTCCTGACAGCCGCCTCGCGCATCGACCATGGCCCGGTAGGCGGGAACTTCCAGCATCGCGTGCAGGGTCGCCGCGCCATTGTGCAGGTCGTCGATGGTCTCGAAAAGCGGTGAAATGCCTACCGGGCAATACGGTGCGGGTCCGGAGACGTCCAACAGGCCAGCCTCTTTCAGCAGGATCGCGGTCTCCAGGACGTCCGATACCGAGTGGCACATCGAGATGACGTAGTTGGGCACTGCAGCGGGACCGTAGCGTTCGACGGCCCGCGCGGCGGCATAGACCACGCTCAGTTCGCTGCGCGCGAGGTCGGATAGCCGGGCGCCCTCCCTCACCAGGGGACGCCGCGTGCTCAGTTCGCCCCCCAGCAACCCGACGCGCTCGTCCTCAGTCAGCGAACCGTAGTCCCCGTGCACCCCGGCCCACGCCAGCAGCTCGGCGACCACTTCCTCGTGCACGTCGGAGTTCTGCCGCATGTCCAGCCCGCTCAGATGGAACCCGAAGACCCGCACCCCTTCTCGCAACAGCGCCAGCCGATCGTCGGCCAGCAGCGTACTGCCGTGGGTACGCAGCGAGGCATCGATAGTGTCGAGATCGGCCTGCAGTTCCGACGGTGCGGAATACGGGGGCAAGCCCAGGTCGAGCTCGTACTGCGGTTGCCGATCCAAGATGGCGGCGGCCGTGGCGGTGAGCCGGCCGCGGATGACGCGCAGCGCCCGCCGGTACGGCTCCCCCCACCCGCCCGCGCGCCCCGCGCCCCCCCCCCCGCGCGGACGGGGCG
>Ga0080006_1148423_pt1 | contig 20400 bp, 15 predicted proteins | sample RS3BMetagenome_FD_69209 | JGI IMG/M metagenome (GOLD analysis project Ga0080006, IMG submission 69209) | Ferric oxide microbial mat and aquatic microbial communities from Rainbow Spring, Yellowstone National Park, USA - RS3B (SPADES... ...
CATCCCTGGTCCCACCCCACCGCCACCGCTTCCAGCTCACGGGCGTGATGAGCATTGCACAGTTGGTGGAGCACGTCGTAGCTGCGATAGGGCTTCCAGCCGTCATGGACGGCGGTGCCGCGCATCTTGGCGATCACCCCCATGACGTCCATGGCGATGGTGCCGCGCTTCTTGTGGCAGTCGATGAGGGTGTACAAGGTGGAACAGGCGACATGGACCCAGGGCGGTCCACAGACCTGCGGTTCGACCTCCGACGGAGGCGGCACCGTCGGCACTGGCGATCATATTCATCCGGACCGTGGGCCGGTGTGGATCGATTCGAGACGGGTCCCCGTAGGCCTTGACCAGATCAACGGAGCACTCGGAATCTGGGAAGATCCGTCGCATGGGCGGGTGCGAACCGACATCAACCAGCGCTTGGAGCCAGCTTTTCGTGCTTGGAGGCGATGCTGGCCATCAGGCTCCTCCATGACTTGTCGAACGAATCTGCTCCCTCTTGTTGGAGCTGGCCGGCCAGGGCTTGGTGATCGATACCCGCCTTGGTGAATGCCGCCAGGGTCGCTTCGGAGTCACCACCGTCGGCCGCCATCAAAGTCCCGACGTGTCCGTGATCGGCGAAGGCCGCCAGGGTCGCATCGGGCATGGTGTTGATGGTGAAGGGGGCGGCCAGGGCGGTCACGTACAACACGTCGAGCGCATCAGGGTTCTTGGTCGACGTGCTGGCCCAGAGCAGGCGCTGAGGTCGGGCCCCTTCGTTGGCCAGGCGGCCCCACCGAGTCGAGTCGAGGAGCTCTCGGTAGGTCTTGTAGGCCCTGGCCGCCACGGCGATACCCAACCGGTCGCGAAGTTCATCGGGGACCCTATCGGCCACGGCCTTGTCCCAACGACTCACGAAAACCGAGCCCACTGACGCTACGGCCGGGTTCTGGCCGGCCTTCACCCGCCGTTCGATTCCCCGCAGGTAGGCCTCGGCCGCAGCTTGGTACTGCTCGGCTGAGAACAGCAGCGTCACATTGATCGGTATCCCAAAGAATGTGCACTCCTCGATGGCCGAGAGCCCTTCGGGGGTGCCGGGGATCTTGATGAACACGTTGGGTCGCGCCGCCTTGTCGTGGAGCGCCTTGGCTTGCACCATGGTGGCTTCGCTATCACGAGCCAAGAGGGGCGAAACCTCGAGGGAGACCCATCCGTCGACGCCGTCGCTGTGCTCGTGGGCCGGGGCGAACAGATCAGCCGCCCGACGCAGGTCGGACAAAGCCAGTTCGAAGAATACCTCCTCGTCCGAAGCACCGGCCGCCTTCGAGGTGGCGATGTCGGCGTCGTAGTCCGTGCCACCTTCGATGGCCTTGTCGAAGATCGTGGGATTGGAGGTGAGGCCAGTCACCGCATCCTCGGCGATGTAGCCCTCGAGCGTGCCTCGGTCGAGCAGACTCCGGGTGATGTTGTCGAGCCATAGGCTCTGGCCTGCTTCGTGCAGCTGCTGGGTCGGTCTCATGGTGTCTCCTTCTCGTGCGGCATGTCGTGTTGGGTCATGCCTCGACCAAGCGACGAGCCGCATCAACGATGTGGCGCGATGAGATCCCGGCCGCGTCGAGCAGCTCAGCCGGCGTACCCGAGGTGGGTAGGCCGGACACGGCCAGGTGAGCGACCTGAAGCGGTGGAACCGAGGCGTCGGCCAGCGCTTCGAGCACGGCGCTGCCGATACCACCCTCGGGGTAATGGTCCTCCACAACGACCAGGCGGCTGTCGGTCACCCGGCACGCCTCCACCAGCGTGTCACGATCGATCGGCTTGACCGAATAGACGTCGATCACCCGAACGGCGATATCTGAGGCCGCCAGCTCCTCGGCGGCAGCGAGACACTCGTGGAGCGTCACACCTGCCCCGATGAGGGCCACCTGGTCGTCCGCCCGGGCCCAGTGGACCTTGGATCCGCCGATCCCGAACGATTCGTCGGCAGGGTAGATTACCGGGTAGGCGCCCCTCGTGGCCCGCAGGTACACGATGCCGGTGGTGTCGGCCATTTGGGCAACGAGACACACGGTGGAGGGAGCGTCGGCCGGATACAAGATGATCGAGCCGTGCACCGCCCGCAAGGAAGCCAGATCCTCCAGTGCCATCTGGGAGGGGCCGTCCTCACCGATCTCGACACCCGCATGCGTACCGACCAGACGGATGCTCACCTCAGAGATCCCGGCCATCCGGATGAAGTCCAAGGCACGCGAGAAGAACGCCGCAAAGGTGGAGGCGAATGGCACATAGCCGCGAACGGCGAGCCCGACGGCTGTGGCCACCAGCTGCTGCTCAGCGATGAATATCTCGAAGTAGCGTTCGGGGCAAACCTTCTGGAACTCTTCGGCGTGTGTCGAGTTCCCGACCTCCCCGTCCACCACGACCACTTCAGGACGGGCAGCCAGGGCGGCGAGCGCAGCGCCGAAGGCCACACGGGTTGCCACCTTGTCGCCCACGACATAGGTGGGAAGGGTGACGGCGGCAGCAGGATCGGCGCTGATTGCCGGACTACCAGGTGCTGGAGGGTGCGTCGTGATCCGCAGATCACTCGGTCCGCCCAGGGCGGCGATGGCTCGCTCCGCCATGTCGGAGGGGAGCGCCTTGCCGTGCCAGCCGTTCCGATCCTCGAGTTCGGGCACCCCTTTGGCCTTGATGGTCTTGGCCAGCACCACGGTGGGCTGATCCGGGTCCGAACGGGCGTCGGCCAGAGCCTGGTCAATGGCCTCAGGGTCGTGGCCGTCGATGACCATCGGCCGGCATCCGAATGCGGCTACCCGGGCCGCGTAGCGATCTAGGTCCCACTCGAGCTCGGTCGGCCCGCGCTGACCCAGACGGTTGACATCGACGATGGCGGTGAGGTTGCCAAGCTTGTAATAGCTGGCCTTGTCGAGGGCCTCCCAGACCGAGCCCTCGGCCGTCTCGCTGTCCCCACACAGGACCCATACATGATAGTCCAGCTTGTCCAAATACCGTCCAGCCAAACAGACGCCGACTGCGTCGGGGAGACCCTGGCCCAGTGAGCCGGTGGCCACGTCCACCCAAGGAAGGACCGGGGTGGGGTGCCCTTCCAGGCGGGCACCCAGTTGCCGATAGGTCTTGATGAGCTCCTCCTCGCTCACCACCCCGACCGCCCGGAACATCGAGTACAACAGCGGTGAGGCGTGGCCCTTGGAGAAGATCAGGTGGTCGTTGGAGGGAAGGTCGGGCCGGTCCCAGTCGTAGCGAAGATGATTTACGAGCAACACGGCCATCAGGTCGGCGGCTGAGAGCGACGAAGTGGGATGGCCCGAGCCCGCGTGGGTACTACAGCGGATGGAGTCCACCCGGAGTTACGCGGCCAACCGGCAGATTTGATCGAACGGCTCCTCGGTCATCAGTCGGCCTCCGCCAATGCGCCACCGAGCGCCTCCCCCAACGGCACCGCAGGGTCAGCCAGCTTGGCCCGATCGACTACTTGACCTGAGCGCACCAGACGTTGGATGGTGTCGGTGACGTCCCAGACGTTGACGTTCATACCCGCTCGCACTCGCCCGCTCTCTATCCAAAAGGCGATGAACTCACGCTTGGCCACGTCGCCGCGGAAGATGACCTCGTCGTAGTGGCCGCCGGACACGAAGCCGGAATACTCCATTCCCACGTCGTACTGGTCGGAAAAGAAATAGGGCACGTGGTCATAGGACACAACCCGGCCTACCATGTTGGCCGCCGCCACCGGCCCTTGGTTGAGGGCGGCCGACCAGTGCTCGAGGCGCAGGTGAGTATCGAACAATGGGTAGTAGGCGTTGGCCACATCACCGGCCGCAAAGATGTCAGCGTCGCTGGTGGTGAGATACTGATCGACGACGACCCCACTGTCGATGGTGAGACCAGCGGCTTCGCCCAACTCGGTATTGGGAGTGATACCCACGCCGACCACGATGGTGTCAGACTCGACCACGCCGGAATCCTCCAGACGGACACCGGTGGCTCTACCATCCTTGCCGGTGATCTCGGCCACATCGACGCCCAGTCGTAGCTGGACCCCGTGGTCGCGGTGTACCCCAGCGTAAATCTCGGCCACTTCCCGGCCGAGCACGGCCAGCAAAGGCAGCTCACCTTGCTCGAGTACGGTGACCTCACACCCGGCGGCCCGGGCGGCGGCCGCCGTCTCGAGCCCGATCCAGCCGGCCCCGATGATGGCCACCCGTTTGGCCGTCTTGAATGCGGCCTTCAGCGCCTCACAGTCTTCGAGTCGGCGTAGGTAGAGCACCCCGTCGAGGTCGTTTCCGGGCACAGCCAACCGTCGGGGAGACGAGCCGGTGACCAGCAGCAGTTTGTGATAGGAGATCCGCTCGCCACCTTCGAGAGTCACCTCATGGGAAGACCTGTCGATAGAGGCCACCCGGGTGTCGAGCCGCAAGTCGATGTCGTGGTCGGCGTAGAACTCCTCGGGATGGATGTAGATCTTGTCCTTCTCCGACTTGCCCTGTAAGTAGTCCTTCGAGAGGGGCGGGCGGTCGTAAGGGCGGTCGCCTTCTTCCCCCAGCAGAATCACCCGGCCATCGAAGCCCTCGGTGCGGAGTGCTTCGGCTGCCTTGGCCCCGGCGAGGCCGGCACCCACGATCACGAAAGTCTGCTTTGTTGTCACCGGGTCACATCCTTGTTCTTAGATCAGGCTAGCCACCGATCGGTCCGAGCTCATCGGCTGGTGCCAAGAACCAGCCATCAGAAAAACGTGCGCATTGAAACTTGATCTGCGCAAAGGCGTTCGGCCTCGACGTTGACGTGCCTTTGGAGTCATCGATGCGGACAGAGACCAACCAAGTGGCAGAGAACCGCCTGACCGAGGCGCACGTTCGCGGGGATGCCGACACAACTACGCCTCCGAGGGGGTCCGGGCGGGATGCGCCCTGCCGACCCTCACTTTCGAAGGTACCAACGACCGTAGCTGGGCTAGAAGCAATGATCAACCGCAAACCCCTAGGCATCTTCGGGATCGGGCACGGACCAGGCCGTTCAGGGGACAGCTCCATCGAGTATCGAGAATTCCGCCACTACTGCCGGCCTCCGTTCGTCCCGGAGGAAGACCCGCTAGGGTTTGCCGATCCCTATAGCTCTCAGAACTCCTCGGTGCGGGCGCGGACACCGTTCGTCGATGCTGGGATGAAGGCTGTCTTGAGACGGTCCGGATGTTCGAAGGTCGGTCACTCGTCCGATTCATCCGGAACGAACACGAGGGTCTATCCGCCCGAGAAGCTTCTCACCCAGTCGGCGCGAAATCGGCTCACCAGGGTGTTGGCCCGCGCTGGCTGGGACAAGCTCACCGCCATCGGGTAGCGCATCTTCATTCGAAATTAGCCAACTCGCGGATCTTGCAGCTCGACATGGGAACGTGAAGGAGGCGGCTCTATGTCCAGCGCTCCGGAAGGCATCAGCGGACTCTGCCGAACTGGATCAGGCGATACGAGATCAGCGAAACGTTTGAGAGGCGTTGACGATCCCCGACGTCGAATTTGGCAGGTGAAGCCGATATATGCTCATGCTCACGATCCGAAAGGTTTCGAGCGCCCCATCAAACAATGTGGTCGTCCCTATCCACTCCTATCTTGACCACGAGGATCGCACCACTGCCACTGCTGGGCAGCTTGAGTCCGACGGAGTCCAGTCCATGAAGGATCAAGCCGAACACAATTCCCGACACGCGAGCAGCCTCTCAGATCCTCCTCACAATCCCCTCCGTTGGACCCTTGGGGGCGTCGATGAGAGTACTGATCGGAACGCGCACGATGAATCGACGCCTTGCCACCCCGCGGTCGGCCCTATAGATAGTCTCGAGGATCAAGCCATCACCGATCGGACCGACTTCCACAACCGATGCGCCGCCACGATGACCTCGTCAGATTGTGGTCAGGCTGAATCCTATTGTTTGGATAGATCAAGATTCGCTCGGGCACGGTTTCGTAAGGCTCGGGCGTGAGGATTGATAAACGAGCGTCATGACGATTTATACGATTGGACACTCTACACGGACACTCGATGACTTCATCGATATCCTAGATACCTACGATATTAGGATACTGGTTGATGTTCGCACCGTACCGCGGTCGAGCTACACGCCCCAGTTCAATAGTGACCCATTGAGCGCGGCACTCACGACGCGCCACATCACTTATCATCACGTTCCGGACTTGGGTGGCTTGCGCCATACGCACAAAGACTCGATTAACCAAGGCTGGCGGAACGCCAGTTTCCGAGGTTATGCCGACTATATGCAAACACCTGATTTCGAACACGGTATAGGCCAGCTTCTCGCAATAGCAGTAGAGCCCACCGCTATCATGTGCGCGGAAGCCGTACCATGGCGTTGCCATCGATCAATGATTGGCGATGCCCTTCTCGCTCGCGGCAAGAATGTAGTGGATATCTTCGACAAACATAAGACTCAGACTGAGACTCTGACAGCTTTCGCCAAAGTGAATGGTACCAATATCACCTATCCGGCCGAAGGATAGGGATCCCGAAATAGCCGTCCCGATCGGTCTCGCCGAACAGTCCCCGTAACGGGTCAACCTGCCTTCCGAAGGGTGGCGGCGAATCGCACATACGAATCGTCGCCGGACCAGCCGGTTGATCGGTCCTCTTCGGGCGGCGCGCCCCTGTCTCGACTCGAACCCGCTCCTGGCCAAGTCAGCGAAGCTGCCTCGTGCCGATTGGCGGCGTTACGCAGAGTTGCTGACGCCGGAGGGGGCCGACCTGGCGGTCGTGCCGATAGAGCCCCGTCACGACTTCCATGAGAACTGGAACTACACCATCGCTCATTCAAACGTCCGGTGAGCCCTAATTGGTGCGGCTGCAAACGGATTCCGCAATCCGCCGGTGGAAAAAACCCATAATGAAACCCATAATTCTGCAGGTCCCGAACAGGGAACCCAATTCGGCGAAAACGATAAGACCTGTTCAGGCCGTGTTTAGTCGTCCCCGGAACCCCCCTGGCAGCGATCGATTCACTCTCTTAATCCGCAGGTTCTGGGTTCGAATCCCAGGGGGCGCACCACAGTCCGACTGCGGAAGTCCGTATGACCCATGACACCGGTGGGACGTCGGACCCGATGGTGATCACCTCGCTGCCGGTCAATGCAGCGGAGTGGTCGAGGTCAGGCTGATCGACATCTGCTCCGCGTAGTGGACAGTCCCGAGTGGGCCGATCGACTGGGAGAGGTCGACCCGTTCCACCTCACGGAGCACCATCCCGTCATCTGGGGCGATCCAGTAATCGCACGGGTTGGTGCCGCGCTCATCACCCGTGAAGTCGAGGTTCACCCGGACGTGCTCCGCAGCCAAGGAGTGCCCGGACACGTCCACCGTTGTGGCCCCGATCACCGAACCGGTCAGAGCGATCCGTGTATTGCCGCTGGTGCACGACGCCGACCAGGTCCTGCCAGCTACTGGGTCGGATGGCAGCAGGTAAGCGCCCGGACCACAGGTGATCGGTTCGGACGTGCTGAGCGCGGTAATCCGCTCGGTCGACGTCGACGAGGGCGTGGTGGTGCCCCCGGGTGTCCGACATTCGGTCAACTCCTCGGTGTGCTCTTCGAGTGGCACCCAGTCGAGGGAAGCGCATTTCCCATCCACCACGACCACGTCGGTCACTGACGGAAAGACACGGCGTACACTGCCCACGCTCAGCTGTTCGCCACCCGTGGTGCGATACCGGTAGACGCCGGGGGTCGGCAGACCAGGAGGCAGCCGGCCTGGTCGCTGCTGGCTGCGGAACGATCGCTTCGCCTGTCCCACGGTCACCGGAGTGGTCGACGACTGGTGCCACAGCACCCAGCCCACTGCGACCAGCGCCAGCAGCGTCACGGTGACGCCAACGGCACCGACGAGCAACCGATGGTGGTTGGCCCACACGAGCAGCGGCATGGCAGCGACCTCCCTCCGCCTGAGCCTGTCCCTCGATTGCCGCGCCACCGTTCACTCCGGGCACGTCGGGCCCTGACGGCAGGCGTCAGATCGTGCCGCCGCGGGTGCCCGATCGCCGCCTCGGGTCGGCTCCTTCGTGTACCAGGGGAATCAGCTCCCTACCGAACTCGACGGCGTCGGGAACGGGGTCGAATCCCTTGAGGAGGAGCGTGGTGATCCCCAGGTCGTAGTAGCGGAGCATGGCTTCGGCCACCTGCTCGGGTGTCCCGACCAGAGCCGTCGAGTTGCCGGCGGCACCCGTAAGATTGGCCACCTTCATCCACAGCCGCTCGTCATGCACCTCACGCTCAGCGGACATTTCGATCAGGCGTTTGCGCCCGATCGAGGTGGTGCCCCCCAGATCCCGGTCGACCGAGAGCGTGGCATTGCTCTTGCCCCCCAGGCCCGCGTAGGACTCCTCCCGGCCGGCCATGCGCTGCTTGGCCAGCTCGATCCGCTCGGCGGTCAGCTCGGCGATCTCCTCCGCCTTCTCCCAAGCGGCATCCTCGGTGTCGGCGATGATCGGGCGGAGCGAAATGCTGTAGCGGAGTTTCCGGCCGGCCCGGGCCGCCACCGCGTCGATCGTGGCCATCCGCTCGGCCACGGCCGCCCGCGGCTCGCCCCAGAAAGCGTAGACATCGGCGCTCACCGCCCCGACCTCGATTGCGGCGGGAGACGCCCCGGCGAAGTAGAGGGGGATGCCGCCTGGCATCACCGGCTTGACAGAACTGAAGGCGCCCTCGTAACGGAAGAACTCCCCGTCGAAGTCGAACGGCGAGGTCTCTTCCCAGATCCGACGCACGATCGACATGACCTCACCGGTGCGCCGGTAGCGGTCATCGTGGGGTACGAAGTCACCCTCCCGACGCTGATCAGCTTCGTCGCCGCCGGTGATGAAGTGGATGGCGATCCTTCCTCCCCCCGTGAGGTGGTCCAAGGTGGCGGCCTTGCGGGCCAGCAGGGCCGGCTGCACGAATCCGGGACGGTGGGCAACCAGTACCTTGAGCCGCTCGGTGTGGTGGAGCACCGATGCGGCCACCGCCCACCCTTCGGGTGCGACGGCGCCGTAGCCCACCAGCACCCGGTCGAATCCGGCTTCTTCGTGGGCACGGGAGATCTCGACGAGGTAGTCCGGGTCGATGACCGGGCCGTCCATCCAGTCGACCACCGGACCATCGACCAATGGCCCCTTGATCTCCGAGGCGTCCCTCGTGCCGACCATTCCGATGATTTCGACGGACATCGTGGTTGATCCCTTCGTGCCGGTGGTGGCCCGGGCCGCCTGCGCCCGATCGTCTCCGACCGTCGTCGACGACGGGTGGCCGGGTCGGGCGCTGTTCTGCTGCATGGAGTATCGGCACAGACGCCCGGTAATTGAAGCGCCAGCCTGGCGGCTGGGGCGTTCACTCGTGCCTGACCCGTCCGCACCTGCCACAACCCTCAGGAAGACCCTGGTAGGTGCCGATAGAGTGTCATGATCGTACTGCCACTAGGTATGCCCGAGGCTGACCTCCCGAATCCCCCCGGCCGGGATGGATCGGGCTGGGACTGCGCCCTCGTCAACAACATGCCCGACAGTGCCTTCGAAGCGACCGAGCGACAGTTCGCCGAACTCCTCGGTGCGGGCTCGGGCCGTCGGCCGCTCCGTGTCCGGCTGTTCAGCTTGCCCGGCGCCCCTCGCAGCGATGCGATCAGCGAGCAGATCGCCACGCGCTACTCGCCCCTCGCTGACCTGGAGCATCACGTTCCGGACGTGCTCGTCGTCACCGGGGCGAACCCCGTCGAGTCCCGGATCCAGGACGAGCCCTTCTGGGACGACCTGGCAGGACTGCTGTCGTGGGCCAGCGACCACGTGTCCACCATGCTCCTGTCGTGTCTGTCAGCCCATGCCGCCCTGACGGTCTTCGACAGTATCGAACGTCTGCCACTGGCCACCAAGTGCACCGGTGTCTTCTCCCAGACGTCGGACCCGGCGAGCTCGCTGGCCACCGACCTCGGTCGAACAGTCAGGCTTCCCCACTCTCGATGGAACGATGTCCCCGTGACCGCCATGCGGTCAGCCGGCTACGACCTGCCGATCTGTTCCGAGGAGGTCGGTTGGAGCGTCGCCACCCGGAAGGTGAACCGATCCTGGGTGGTGCTCATGCAGGCCCATCTCGAATACGGCGCCACCAACCTGCTCCGCGAGTACGAGCGCGACGCCCGCCGCTACGTGTTGGGCGAACGGGATGCCTTCCCTGTCCTCCCTCAACGGTGCGTGGCACGTCACGACTGGGGCGAACTGGCGCGGTTGCACCAACGGATCCTCGACGGGGAGCGCGATCCGGCCCTCATCGAGTCCTTTCCCTTCCGTGCCATCGGGAACCGGGCCCGACGGACCTGGCGGAAGACAGCGACCCAGATCTACGCCAACTGGTTGGCGTCCGTCCCGACCAGAGGCCACTGACGACATGCGCGACGAGACCATCGCCATCCATGGCGGCTACGCACCGGACAGCACCCGGGCGGTGGCCGTTCCCATCTATCAGACCGTCGCCCACGACTTCATCGACGCCGAACATGCCGGAGCGGTGCTGGATCTCGAGGTGCCCGGCTTCCACTACAACCGGATCAACAATCCCACCAATGACGTGCTCGAGCAGCGGATGGCGTCGCTGGAAGACGGATCGGCGGCTTTGGTCCTCGCGTCCGGGATGGCTGCGGTCAGTTACTCGATCCTCACCGTGGCCATGGCTGGTTCGAACATCGTGGTCGCCCCTCAGCTCTACGGAGCCACCTTCACCTACTTCGCCCATGTCCTTCCCACCCTGGGCATCGAGGTCAGATTCGCTCCCGACGATCAGGCCGCCTCGATCGCCGCCCTGATCGACCAGCGGACGCGGGCCGTGTTCTGTGAGTCCATCGGGAACCCGGCCGGCAACGTCGTGGATCTCGAGGCAGTGGCCGATGTGGCCCACGCCGACGGCGTCCCCCTCATCGTCGACAACACCGTTGCCACACCGCTCCTACTCAAGCCGCTCCATCACGGGGCCGACGTGGTCGTGCATTCGTTGACCAAGTTCGTCGGTGGACACGGCACCACGCTCGGTGGGGCGATCGTGGATGGTGGGCGGTTCCCCTGGACCGAGCACGCCGAACGCTTCCCGATGTTCAACGAGCCCGAGCCCGCGTTCCACGACGTGGTGTTCGCCCGGGACTTTCCCGACCGGCCATTCACCGTGCGTGCCCGTTCGGTTCAGCTGCGCAACACCGGGGCCACGCTCTCCCCGCTTGCCGCCTTCCAACTCCTGCAGGGCCTGGAGACGCTCGCCGTCCGGCTCGACCGGCACGAAGCCAATGCCCGGGCGGTTGCCGCGTACCTGGCCGACGATCCTCGGGTGGAATGGGTGAGCTTCTGCGGCTTTCCGGACCATCCCTCCCACCAACTGGCCCAGCGCTATCTCGGAGGGCACGTCCCGTCCATCATCACCTTCGGCGCCGCCGGGGGCTACGCGGCCGGACTGGCGTTCTTCGACTCCCTCAAGCTCTTCAAACGGCTCTTGAACCTGGGAGACGCCAAGTCGCTGGCCATCCATCCCGCGTCGACCACCCACCGACAGTTGAGTGACTCCGAACGCCAGGCCGCCGGCATACGACCCGAGACGATCAGATTGTCCATCGGGCTCGAGCACATCGACGATCTGATCGAGGACCTCGATCAGGCACTGGACCACGCCGTCAACTGGCGAAGACAGGCCGGTCATCCGGCAGGGCACCATTCTCGGTGACTATGCCAGAACCGCCTGCACGCACTCCTGGGCGTCGAGAACGGCGCGGATCCGGCTCCGAGGCGAGGGAAGGTAGTGGGTGAAGTAGCGCGCACCCTCGGTCAGTACCCCGAGCAGGGAGATATTGGGCTGGAGCCGACCTTCGGAGTCGAAGGGGTGGAAGTCCTTGCTGATGGCGACACTGCCCACCGGGGTATCCCCGTAGCTCATCTGGGTCAGGCGTCCCTCGGTGTACAGCCGATTCAGCAGGGGTGAGCTGGACCGGACCAGCGACGGGAGATCCAGGTGGCCCCGGACGACTCCGTCGACGGTCGCCGTGACCACATCGTCGAGCTCGGTGGAACGGATGGTGACGCCCCCACCGGAGGCGGCGCTCACCTCGGGGTGGGGTCCGAACGGAGCCTGTACCACTCCGGCATCGAGTAGGGCCAGGAGCTGCTTGGAGCGGAACGGCGGTGGTCCAGCCTCCAGGCGGTTGATCCGGCCCCGGATGGTGTTCTGGAATTCGATGTAGGACCCGAGCGTGAGACCACCGAACTCGATGACCGAGCGCAGGTCGTCCCTCAGGATGCGGGTCACTTCGAGCGCCGCCTTGACGGGGCTTCCACCGATGGCGAGCGCCTCGTCGAGGTCGGTCCCAACCATGTCGTAGAGCTGGCTCTGGAAGTCATGGCCAGAGCGGTAGTGGTGGCCGGCACCGGCAAAGAGGTGTGCGGCCGGATCGAATCGCCCGTAGACCGGCTCGTACCCCTCGACCACCGCGTCGAAGGCACCGTCCATCCATCCGCAGGTCAGCCGCCGACGAACAGAGCGTGACTCGTCATCACCTCCCTTCAGGAACGCGGCATGGGTGAGATAGCGGGCCTGCATCTCGCCGAACAGCAGGGGAAGCAGATCGCGCCGGAAATCAACCTGCCGGCGCATCTCGGCACCATCCGGGTTGGTCAGTGCCTGGATCTCCTTGGGAGTGCACACCACAGGTCGATAGTCGCCGTAGGAGTCGACCCCGTGAGCCGACTTGGCGCAGTACGGGACGCCAGAACGCGAATACAGGTAGATCAGCGGTTCGCGACCGCTTGGCAGATAGGTCATGCGGTCGCCGACATCTTCATACGCCCCACCCCGACCGAGCGTGAGAGCGGTCACCATGTCGAAACCGACCAACCCCATGCCGGCAACGGCGACGGGTGAGCCGGGAGCCACGTTCCTGTCGAAGTACTCGACCGGGTAGGGACGTAGGTAGTGCACGCCGGCAGAGGAGGGCTCGGACTCCTGGTTCCACGTATGACCCGACGTCAGCACCACATGGTCGACGCGCAGGGACGTACCGCTGTCCAAGAGCACTCCCTCATGGCCACTGTTCCCGGCCGTGATGTCGACGGCCGAGGCGTAGTGGCGCACCACCTCCAGGTTGGCTGGAGCGTTCTGCAGGAGCGTCTCATAGAACCAGACCAGATACTCGCCCATCAGTCGTCTCGGCAGATAGTCCGTGCTCTCGATGGGACGCCCGACCGGCCCGATCCAGCACTCCTCGCCGACCCATCGGTATCCTCGTCGGACGGCCCATTCGTGGAGTCCGACGGCATAGGGCAGATCGTCCTGGCCGTCGCTGGACACGTACAGGGAGAGCTGACCGCACGGGTTGTTGAGCACCAGGTAGTCCGGCTGCTCCTTGGCGTAGACCCCTCCGCCCAGCCGGCCTGGCTCGACCACGTGGACGCGCACGCCCTTACCGGTGCACCGGGCCTGGGCCACGATGCGTTCGAGCACGCACAGGCCCCAGGATCCGAATCCGACGATGGCGAACTCGATCATGCTGCCACGCGCCCGCGATTTCGGAGGCTGACAGCACGACTGGAAGCGCCAACCGTCGTTTCACCTGCCCGTGACCACATCGCGTCTTCAGCCGCCCGTTCTTCACTGTTGCAGCACTCATGCGACCAATTGCTGCCGGAACAACAATTGTCCAGAACAACAATTGTAAGGGGTCCGGCTACAGTTCCACAAGGGTGTGTGGAAGCTGGAGTCGTGGCACCTGAGAAGGCCCCAGTAGCGGAGGCAATGACCGGTTGCCGATGCCGGCCAGTCTGGCGGCCGGGATCTCCACCTGTCCGATATGGCTGAATGCGCGGACCCCTCAGTACACTACGGAGACGCTCGGGGTGAGGACGTTTGTGTCCGTCAGTGGCAAACGCCGTCACACCACGAGAAATGGGGGCAACGGTGGATACTTCCCGAACACTGCAGATCGGCTCACTCGAGGTCCACCGGATGGGCTTCGGGACGATGCAATTGGTGGGCCCGGGCGTCTGGGGTCCCCCTGCCGACCGCGGCAACGCCGTCGCGGTGCTTCGGGCGGCCGTTGAGCGTGGGGTGGATCTCATCGACACCGCTGACTCCTACGGTCCCGACATCGCCGAAGAGCTCGTCAACGAAGCACTGCATCCGTACCCGGCCGGACTGACCATCGCCACCAAGGCGGGCTACCTTAGACCCGGCCCTGACGTATGGCAGGAGTGCGGCCGACCCGAACACCTGAAGCGACAGTGCCGGGGGAGCCTCGAGCGGCTCGGCGTCGACCACATCGACCTGTTCCAGCTGCACAGAATCGACCCCGGAGTCCCCATGGAGGATCAGTTCGGTGCGCTGCGTGACCTGCGGGACGCGGGCCTGATCGTTGAAGTCGGATTGTCCGAGGTGGATGTCCAGGCGATCGAACTCGCCCGGACCATCGTGCCCATCGCCACTGTGCAGAATCAGTACAACATCGGACAGCGCAGCGCGGACGATGTCATCGGCTACTGCGAGGCACATCAGATCGGCTTCATTCCCTGGTTCCCGTTGGGCAGCGGCAGGCTGTCCCGGGACGGGGGCCCACTCGATCTCGTCGCCGGCGAGCTCGCGGCAACCGTCTCCCAGGTCTCCCTGGCCTGGCTCCTGCGGCGCTCGCCGGTGGTGCTCCCGATTCCTGGTACCTCCTCACTCGCCCATCTGGAGGAGAACTGCGCCGCCGTGGACATCGAGTTGTCCGACGTCCAGTACGACGCCCTGACGGACGCTCGCAAGCCGCTGCGCCGCTGGGTCCTGGCCGGCTGATCAGACGAGGGACGTCATGACCGCTGACCTCGTGATCCGCAACGGGACACTCGCCGACGGCACTGGGGGACGACTCCGACGGGCCGATATCGCCATCACCGGCTCACTGATCACCGAGGTGGGCGGGGACGTCGCCCCGGGCCGCCGCGAACTCGACGCCGAGGGTCTGCTGGTGACACCGGGATTCATCGATCCGCACACCCACTACGACGGGCAGGCCACCTGGGACCCCCAACTCGCCCCTTCCTCGCGGCACGGTGTCACGACGGTGGCCATGGGCAACTGCGGGGTGGGGTTCGCTCCGGCCGATCCGGACCGCCACGACTGGCTCATCGCCACCATGGAGGGTGTCGAGGACATTCCGGGTACGGCGCTCCATGAGGGTCTGCGGTGGGGATGGGAGTCCTTTCCCGAGTATCTCGATGCGCTCGAGCGCCAACCACGGACCATCGATGTCGGCACCCATGTCCCCCACGCCGCGCTACGTGCCTTCGTCATGGGCGATCGGGGAGCCGATCCTCTTGAGCATCCAGACGAGGACGAGCTCGACTCAATGGCCTCGCTCCTGCGACAGGGCCTCGAAGCCGGTGCCCTCGGTGTGTCGACCTCACGTACCGAGCGGCACCGCACCAGCACCGGCGAGAACCTCGGCACGCTCCGAGCCAGGGAACCGGAGTTGATGGCCCTGGCATCGACGCTCAACTCCACCGGACTGGGCGTCTTCCAGTTTCTGAGCGACAGCTACCGCACCACCGACGACGAGTTCGCAGAAGCCGAGTTCGCCCTGGTCGAACGGTTCGCCCGGGTCAGCCGACGCCCGCTCAGCTACACCGTCCAGCAGGACATCGCGGCACCCGAGCGGTGGCGTGACCTGATGACCCTCGCCGCACGCCTCGTGTCCGAGGGACTCGACATCAAAGCCCAGGTCGCTCCCCGCCCGATCGGCGTCCTGCTCGGGCTCGAGGCGTCCGCCAACGTCTTCACCCCGACGCGCGCCTACACGAAAGTGGCCGGACTGCCGCTGGTCGAGCGGGTGGCGGCACTGCGGGAGCCGGAGCGCCGCCAGAAGATCCTGGAGGGCCACGCCGCGCTGACCACCGGGCCCGACGTCTTCGCCGGAAACGCCTTCTTCGGGCGGTTCGACGACATGTACGTCCTCGAGGATCCGGTGAGCTACAACCTCGATCCGTCCCGGTCGCTCGGTGCCACGGCCCGACGGACCGGAGCCGACCCGAGGGAGTTGGCCTATGACATCCAGCTCCAGCGAGACGGCGCGCAGCTGATCTATACGCCGTTGTTCAACTTCGCCGACCGGAACCTTGACGCCATCCGCGACATGATCACGTCGCCGGTGGCCATGTTCGGACTGTCCGATGCCGGCGCCCACTGCGGTCAGATCTGTGACGGCAGCATGCCCACCACCTATCTGTCGATGTGGGCCCGCGACTTCGAGGACAGCAGGGGTCTGCCGGTCGAGGCGGTGGTCCACCAGCTGACCCGTCGTCCGGCCGACCATTTCGGTTGGTCCGACCGCGGCGCGGTGCGCCCGGGCCTGCTCGCCGACCTCAACGTCATCGACCTGGCCGGGCTCGAATGTGGACTTCCCCACATCGTCACCGACCTCCCGGCCGGCGGCCGGCGTCTCCTCCAGGACGGCACCGGCTACCGCTGGACGGTGAAGCGGGGCGCCGTCACCTTCGAGGACGGCAACCCGACCGGCGAGCTTCCCGGCCGGCTGATCCGGGGGACCCAGGAGGCTCCACGCCCCGAGGCGGTCCGATGAGTCCCCCCGACGTCCTCTCCCGGGTCCTCCAACACACTGTGCAGTCTCCTGACCACCCGGCATTGACCGACCTCGACCGCCAGCTGACCTATCGCCAGTTGGTCGAAGCGATGGAGCGAACCGCCAACGGCATGGTCAGCGCCGGAGTAGTACCCGGCGACCGGATCGCCTTGCACCTCCCCAACTCCGTCGAGTTCGTCGTGGCCGCGCTGGCCGCGCTCCGGCTCGGTGCCATCTTCGTCCCCGTGGCCGTTTCGGATCCGGACGCCCGTCTGGCCGGCATCCTCGCCGACTGCGCTCCGGTCCTGGTGGTGACCAGTGACGACAACGACGGGCAGACCGAGTCCGATCGGCCCTACGGACCGGCCACGTGGGCGCCGTTCCCTTCTCTGGGCACGACGGGTACCGATCACCGGCGGCTCCCGCCCGAGCCGACACCGGGTCGGCCCGTCTACGCCATCTACACCTCGGGAACCACAGGCTCTCCCAAGGGCGTGCTCGTCGGCGACCGGGCTTTTGCCGCTGCGGTGGACGCCACGGTAGACGCTCTCGGCATCGACCGCTCCACCCGGACGCTCTGCGTGTCCCCGTTCCACTTCGACGGTTCGTTCGCCACGCTGTTCCCCACCCTTGCCGCCGGCGGCACCGTCGTCATCCGATCACGGGACTCACTGCTGGTTCCCCGCACGTTCTTCAAGGCGGTCCTCAGCGAGGGCATCACCTACACCGGGTTCTCACCCAGCTACCTCAAACTGCTGTTGGCCAGTCCCCAGGTGGAGAAGCTGAACGGGAGCACACTGTCCATTGTCGCTCTCGGGGGTGAGGCCACCACCCTGGCTACCATCCGAACGATCTGGGACACCGTGCCCCAGCTCCGGATCTTCAACCGGTACGGCCCGACCGAGACAACCATCGCCGTGTCCCATATCGAGCTCACGCCGGAGTTGCTGTCGTCGGGCACCATCCCCATCGGCCTGCCCCACACTGGGGTCACCTTCCACCTGGTGGACGAGTCCGGAAACGAGGTGGACGACGTCGACGCGGTGGGCGAGCTGTACATCGGTGGCGACCAGCTGATGGACGGCTACTGGGGAGCGCCGGAACTCACCGGGACGGTCATCCGCACCGATCTGGTGCCCGGTACCACCGTGTACCGCACCGGCGACCTCGTCTACCGGAACCAGCGCGGCCACTACGTCTACGTCGACCGGTCCGACCGCGTGATCAAACGGTTCGGGGTCCGGATCTCGCTGCTCGAACTGGCCGACGCCCTCCACTCGCTCGACGCGGTGTCGGCGGCGGCCTGTGTCGTGTTCGACGATGACGGCGAGGTCGGCATCGCCGCCTTCGTCACGACGGACGGCACCTGCTCTGCCGCGGAGCTACGGGCGAGCGTCCGAGGGCAACTTCCCGACACCATGCTCCCCGACCGGATCGTGCTGGTCGACGAGCTCCCGTTGACCTCGGCCAGCAAACTCGACGAGCGACTACTCCTGGCCGAAGCCGGCCTCAGCGAAGTGCCCTCGGCCGCCACGTCCACGACCCGTCGCCCGGCGTGAACCGGACCCGGATCAGCCGACGCCGAGGGCCCAGCGGGGTCGTGACCAGAGCTGCAGGTACTCCACCACGGTGAACCCGAGCTGACGGTACAGCCCTTCGCCAGACTCCGACGCATGGAGCAGCGCCCCTACTGCCCCGTCCGTCAACTGCCGGTTCAGCATCGCCTCGAGCAGCCGGCGTCCGTGACCCTGTCTCTGGCGGTCGGCCCGGGTTGCCATCGACCAGACGACCACCATGCCGTCCTGGAGGACGCCGGTGGCACACGAGACCAGGGCGCCTCCATCGAACAGCCCCCAGGCCGAGACGTCCTTCCCCTCGACTACGGCGTCCGGGAAGGCGGCAGCTGCGGTGGCATGGTCGAGCCCGTAACACTCGCCCAGCAGCTCGCGGGCCGCCTCCAGCTCCCCGAGTGTCAGAGGCCGTGCCCCGCCGGCGGGCGGGGGGGAGGAGGCGAGTTCACTCAGCGCCATGAGCGGCAGCGAGCCGACCGTCACCCAACCGCTGTCGACCAGCTGCTGAGCGTTGGCCAACCCCGGACCGGACAGCATGATGACGGCCGGCTGCTTCAACGCCAGGGTCGGTTCCAGGCACCGCTCGACCAGGGTGTCACGGCTCGACGAGTGACAGCACGCCAGGTTGTAGTTGAGGTTGCGCTGTCCGCTGAAGGCGGTCCACCAGTCCTCCTGTACGTCGAGGAGTTCCGGTCGCGCCCACAGGTGCCCGGCCTTCCCGAGCACCCGCCAGAGGGCGGTGGGGACGTCAGGCATGGGGCAGAACCTAGCCGCACGCACGTGGTCGGCCGGGGAACGTGCCTCCACCCGAGCCCGTCTCCGCCAAACAATCCGATCGAGCGGTCAGCTCCTCGAGATCCGTGCCCGCTGGGAGATCCGTGCCCGCTGGGAGATCCGTGCCCGCCGGGCCGTGCGCCCTACGACTTGGCCGTGCCCTCCTTCAGCTTGAACAAGGTCGAGAAACTGGAAGTTGCCGTTGTAGACCGCCGACACCGACCAGCCGTCGCTGGGATTCGGGGTGCTCTTGTTGACCTTGGGCAGCGTCATCCAACCCGCAGGCAGGTCGCACGTCGCCACACCTGAGACGAGGAGCTGAACGCTGTTCCACGAGGGCGGCGACAGCGGACCCGTGCATTGTGCGGATACGCCGCCCGCATGGAACTGTGAGCTGACCGTGCACACCACATTGCCCTGGATCAGCGCGGAGGCCGGCCCGTCGGACACCGTGGCCGTCACGAGAAGGTCGGTCTCAGCCAAGAAGGTCAAGAACGCCCTGGCTTCCGCCATGACATCGCCGAGCTCCTCCTCAACCATCACCTTGGCAGGGTAGATCCCGACGTAGATCTCGACAAGGTCGTTTCGCGTCCAGTGGGTGAGGCGACCATCGAGGGAGCTCCACTTGTAGTGAATCGGCCCCTCAAGAGCGTCCCGCTCCACGTCGGCGCCGGTGTCGGCGCACCACGCGGCGAACCGCTCCTTGAGCTCGGTGCGGGCGATCTCATAGCCCTGGTCGGACTCCGGAGACCAGTCGATAGGAGCGGCGTCACCAATCACCACTCCATCTTTGCTCACCAGCTCCAGATGGTTCGTCCTCGCCTGATCAACGGCCTGGTCGAGAAATCGACCCACGGATCAGGCAGGAGAGCCAACAATTTCGACTGGTGTTCCAGCTGCGCGGGAAGGCGGCCATCCGTGCCCTCGACGACTGGTGTGCCTGGGCCAGACGATGTCGGATCCCCGCCTTCGTCGACCTCTACTACCGGGTCGTCAAGCACCGGGACTCCATCGTCGCCACGTTGACCAACGACGGCCTGTCCAACGCGCTGGTGGAGAGCACGAACACCAAGCTTCGTCTTCTCACCCGGGTCGCCTACGGGTTCCGGTCCACCGACAACCTGATCTCGCTCTGCCTGCTCGACCGGGGTGGCTGCTGCCCGCCACTACCGGGCCGCCAGGAGGCTGCGTGATCGACCCACGGATCGGTCAGGAGAGCCAGATAATTCTGCAGGTCCCGAACAGGGAACCCAATTCGGCAAAAACGATAAGTCCTGGTCAGGTCATGTTTAGTCGCCCCCAGAACCCCCCTGACAGCGATCGATTCACTCTCTTAGGGTCCACCGGGATTTAGTACGCGCGTAGTACTCTGGCCGGGTGGAGGTCAGTCGTGACGAACTCGCGCGGTTCTTCACGACCGTCATGCCCCACCTGAACGAGGTGCAACGACGGGTGG
>Ga0080006_1146764_pt1 | contig 20389 bp, 19 predicted proteins | sample RS3BMetagenome_FD_69209 | JGI IMG/M metagenome (GOLD analysis project Ga0080006, IMG submission 69209) | Ferric oxide microbial mat and aquatic microbial communities from Rainbow Spring, Yellowstone National Park, USA - RS3B (SPADES... ...
GCACTCTGCGACGAACCCTCCCCTCAAGAGGGTGGCCAGCATGACAGAGTCGATCTTGTCAGTCTTCACCTTCGCTGATGCTATCGCCTTGTTCTTGACCGGGTTGGAGAGGACCACGTTGTGCCTCTCCGAGAGGAGCCTGTGTGCCCAGTATCAGGTCGAGGAGGACTCGATGACCATCGACGACGATGCGGGTAAGCTCTCTGAGAACTCCCTCATCTTGTCCAGTGTGTTTTCTATCCTTCCCTGCCTCAGCAGCTTGCCGGCAATGTCCATGACGGCAAACTCGGAGTAGGCCTTGTGCAGATCCAGTCCGACGAATAACATGTCGGAAAGGTCGCCTGTCCGCCTAATAGCAGTCTTGCTCACATCCGACTACGGATGCTCGAGCCCCTGGTCAAGGAGAGCGTCCCCCTCCCCAAGAAGCTCCACGACATGGCCAGGAGGGCCAGGACGCCAGAGGAGGTCGAGAAGTTCTTCCCCGGCTTCAGGGCGTTCATAGACGCGACGGAGCAGGAGATCCCCCGTCCGAAAGACGCGAAGAAGAGGAAGACACACTACTCGGGGAAGAGGAAGAGGCACACGGTGAAGACGCAACTGACGGTGAACGGGAATGGCCTGATCATGCAGAGGACGAACCATGCCAGGGGCAGGAGGCACGACTACGGAATCTTCAAGGGCAATCCGCCGAAGCTTCCAGAAGGAGTCAGACCAGGGGTCGACCTCGGCTACGACGGGATCGAGAACGATTTCCCTGAGCTGAATGCGTTGATCCCCTTCAAGAGAAGGGGAGGGGAGAGGAAGGAAGGAAGGGCAGGCCGCTCACACCATCACAGAGACGGTTCAACAAGGTGCTAGCGAAAGTCAGGGTCGTGGTGGAGCACACGATATCGAGGATGAAGAAGTTCCGCATAATGGCCGATGAATTCAGGAATAGGCTCGGACGTTACGACGTGATGACGGCCATAGTCTCAGGGTTGGTCAACCTGAGGATACTCGGAGCGTAGACGGACGAACGGCGCTCACCCTGAAGGGGAAAGAGCAGGAACTCAAGGAGGCCGAGTGAGAAGAGTACAATTACGCCTATGGTCTAATCTATGGTATCTGTCTGGCCTCAACCGGCTAGCTTAGCCGAAGGACCTCGAATCTCTGTCCTCCCACACCTCCTTCACTGAAAGCCTGCCTCGGCCGTTGCATGCGGGACAGACTCTCGAGAAGTCCCCGATTAACGGGTAATGTACCGTAACAGACCCAGAACCATAACACCACGCGCATTTCTCCACGATGATCCTTCTAATCATGTAAGGGAGACCGTAGGCGAGCTAATTATCGCTAACTTACTTCAGGTCAGTACCTCAGGTAAGCAATGTCCTTTCACATTCGCAGAGGCAGGCGCAGCCTACAGAAGAGAGAGAGGTGAAGATTGTGCCGGTCGCCGGGGTTTCCACCCGAGCTCCCCCAAGAAAGCTTCCAATTGGAAATACTCAGATTTGCGCTTCTATTCATGAACAGAGGTCAAATTGGGGTATTGGTAAGCGGGCCCGGTGGGACTTGACCCCGTACGGGTCCGAGTCCTTCGGCTTTCCTTGACTGCGTTCCGCTGGGCTCGGGCATCCACCATCAACATGCGGCTACGCGATTTAAACACCAATCTTCCGGGTTCTGGGGAGTTGTCGTCGGGATTGCGCCTCTTCTCTGTCTGAAAACTCCCGTCGGATGGGCTCTGTCAGGTTAGGAAGGCGATCCGGGAACGAAGAGTCTCCGAATTAGACTCGCGAATACCCAGGCGACAGCTGGGAGGAACGCCAGGAACAGGCTCAGCTCCAGATAGTTCTCGCCAACACCGTTCGTGTAGACCTTCGTCAAGTAGACACCAGTCGCAAGCCCCTCTCTGGTTGCCTGCACCCAAATGAGGATCGCTTCGGCATACGTCCCGACGAGCCACATGAGGCCGAGGAAGAGGTAGGCCCTGACGAGTATGTTCATGCTTCGGGCAAGCTGGCGTTCTGAGTCAAGGTTGGCCACTTGGCCTCTCCCTCGACCTTGATTCCCGCGACTTCCGCAGGGGTCTTGCCAAGGCCTCGTGGGGTCGGATGAAGTTGTGGTAAATCTGGATGCCCTTGAGGATGGGCGTGTCCTTCCGCTTGAGTCCTCGCATGACCTTTTCTCTGTCCCGAATCTCCCCGTTCATGCGCTCCATTTTGACCCCATGACGTGCCCTGTCTGTTGCTCTGGTAGTCTTCGGGACCCAACCGGTACATTAGTCGCTCTCACCGCATGTCGTTTAGGCCCATCAAATAAACGAACGTATCGGAAATCGTGATTTGACGTCAGGGGACGCGTGTTCCAGGGCAAGGGTGGAATCTCTGCAAGTCGGACGGAAGTCGACAGGAAACCGCGCCAGAGATGTAGATGAACTAATGCTTGTTGAGTCGCGGAGGCGCTCAAAAAGCTCGCATAGAGCTTTATCGCTCCTCATCCGAAGAAGACAGGACGAACGAGTTAGGATAGTGGGTCGATTGGTGGCCGGATCCGTGGCCGCGGACAAGAACGAGAATACCTCAGGGGAACCTGCTAGGGGAGCCACTCAGCCTCCCGGCGCAGCCCCAAGAGGTCCACCGAAGCCGCAACCCCGAGCGACCGAGTCTCAGCCGAACTACCTCTACGTTGGAACGAAGAGGCCCATGATGGAATACGCCATGATGGCGCTCACGCGGCTGACGCAGTTCGATGAGGTTGTGGTAAAGGCGAGGGGAACGGCCATCAGCGTGGCGGTGGATGTGGCTGAGGTAGTCACGAAGAGGCTCGGTGCCGGCCACTTTATGGTCAAGAGCGTGAAGATAGATACCGAGATTATAGTAGTTGAGGGCGAAAATCCAAGGAATGTCTCAGCCATTGAGATTGTCGTCGCCAAGGCACCGTGAATGAGAAGCGGTCCACTAACTGGTCAGCCCCAATCGAATGAATCCAGCAGCTCAGGGGGCTCTCAGCATTGGAGCCTGCACCATCCTGCCGTGCTCGAGACCGTATCTCGCAACTCTCTCAAGGTCGAGACCTCCCTTCTTGCATATGGCAGAGACCACCTCCAGCATCACCTTTCCTCCCAGCGCGATGAGCGCAGCTGTTCCGTACCTAGACAGAGAGCCTCCGCTGCTGTCCCTCAAGGCATCCCTCGCAGCCACCTTGGCCAAGTGACGGTACGACGCATAATAGACCGCAAGCTGGGATTCATCCAGCATCTTCGACCTGAAGGCCATGCTCTTTATCATTCCGAGGGGTACGTTCTGCATCGGCGTCACCGTGAACTCGAACGGCCTGCCATCGTCGAGTCTGGAATTGCTCAGCCAGTTTATCAGGGCAACTGTCTCCCAGTTGTCCTCTGGCGTCTCGCCCGTCTGGCCCACCTGAACTGTAAAGGCTGGCCTCCAATAGTACTTGTTCATCGCATACACTCCCTCCCAGACAATGTCGGGCCAGGAACCGTCCGGTCCCATCCTCAGAGGGAGGGTCTTGTTCGGCATGTGCAGCTTTGCGAGCCTCTCGCTCCCCGTCTCTATCCCCACCTGCAATCCTATCCAGTTGGAAGGCCCTGCTCTTGCAATCTCCGACAGCCTCCTCACGAGGTCGGGATACGCGGCAGGTATGGAGATCCTTCCGTGGGTAGGGTTCGTCTGCGCAACCCCCCTGACAGACATGACCGCCTCGAAGAGGCCGACCAGGGCATCGAAGTTCGGCTCGAAGTTCCGGCCGTGCTGGTACGCGAAGACCTCGTCGGTGTGGAGCCAGGCGTTTGAGAAGCCTCCTTGTTTGACGTTAACCTCTATCTCCTTCTGAATCTTCTCGTAAGGGTAGTACCGCAGGGGCCTGAGGGTCACCTCGCAGAAGTCGCAGCCTATACCGCAACCCCTCATTATCTCCACCAGCGACTTCATGGCCGGTCTTCTTATCTCTGGGATTTCATCGAGCGTTGGAGTTTGTTTAGAGAAACTCGCCCGCGTCAGGAATTTACCATGCTCCACCCAGGACTTGTGGAAGCCGGAGTCGAATGTCTGGAAGCCTTGGAAGAGGTTTGTGTCATGGCTACTTCTGGGCAATCCGTTTGCTATCTCCTCGAACAGCTCGCATGCGATGTCGTCCGCCTCTCCCTGGAACGCGTAGTCTATGCCGAGCCTGTCAAGCTCGTCCGGCATGACGGTGAACTCCCACACACCCGGACCGCCTATGAGCAGCTTCGCCTTTGACCCGGCCTTTGCTCTCGCGCTGTTTATCCTGGATACGAGTCCCTCGAACTCCCTCCTGACCCACGCTGTGTGGTCAGGGGAGCCGAAGAGTACTGCATAGGACATTGTGAGCGGCCCGAGCCCCAGGGGATCCATGGTGCTGACAGCTATGACTTCGGTCTCCCGGGTGATGAACCTCTCCAGATGGTCCTCGTGGGGCACGGCCACTTCGCCCTCGGAGAACCCCTTCAACAGCGCACTCTCCAGCTTTCTTATCGAGTATGGGGCAAGGCGAGTCTGACCGTCGGGGAGGACCGGAGGAGCGCTGCCCCTCAAGAAAGAGTAGAACGGTCTCGGAAGCCTGTTCACTGGCGCGGATGGCAGGAAATCCAGAAGCGGGAAGTTTCTGTAGTCGTGTGTGAGCGTTGTATCAGAGACCAGGAGAAACCTCTGGTTCGGCATGGTCACCAGCCACTCCGCGTGCCCTCACTCCGCCTCCTTGATGAGGAAGTAGGGGTTCTTCCCTCCTGTCTCAAGGTAGATGACCTTGTTGGAGAACTGCCTGAGCTCCTCGATCTTCTCTCTGGAGACATTAGCCATCTCTCCGAGCGATGCGTAGAGCCTGTGGGTCTTCATCAACTCTTTGGGAAACTTCGAGATGTTCCTGAGATACGTGGGCATCATCTCGAAGATGAACTTCTCGGAGTTGGTCACGAGCTCTCGCTTGAAATCTTTCAGCTTCCCCCCGGCATCGCCCCTCACTCTTCCCTTGACCCACTTCAAGACGTAGAACGAATAGTTGCCGTAGAACTGGAGCATTTGCACAACCACAGGGTTGACCTTCGTCTTCATGACGGGTGTCGAGACGTCGTACCTGTTCCAGTCGAGCGTGAAGAGCCTGTCGTTCTTCAGAGCATCGTCGAATATCCTGGTTCCTGGCAGCGGGGTGTAGACCGTGAACTGAATGCCGTCGGCGCCGGCATCGATGAGCCTCTGGGAGAACCTCAAAGTCGCGAGCATGTCCCCGAAGCTTTCGTACGGCGCACCGAGCATCATACCTACGAGTACGATCACGCCGTTCTGGCTGAGAATCCTCACGGCTTTGACGGACTGGGGTGTGAGGAGGCCCTTGTGCATCTTCTTGAGCGTCTCCTGGCTCCCGGACTCGACCCCTAGGAAAGCGAAGCGCATGCCTGCCTCGACGCCTCTTCTGACCAACGCTGGATTCTTCGAAGTTATGTCAGCCCTCATCTGGACGAGCCACTTGAAACTGTCGTAGCCGTTCTCAATCATGGCGTCGAAGAGGGCCATCCTCTGGTCGACATTGGGGTAGACGACGAATATGTCGTCGGTGAAGAAGATCCAGTCGTACCCCAGCCGCTTGGCGAGCTCCAGCTCCATGAGTATCCTCTTGTTCGACTTGTTCCTCCACTTGTGCCCCCAGGTGGGAGTGACCGAGCAGAAATCGCAAGCGTAAGGGCAGCCCCTGGAAGTCTCGAGGCAGGCGACGCTCCCCTTGCCGAATGCCTTAATCGTGTAAGGTTCCTTGTTGACAAGATGAAGGGCAGGAAGTGGCAGCGCGTCTAGGCTCGGGACCAGGGCCCTCGGCGCCGTCTGCACAACCGTAGGCCTTCCATCCTCCTTCCTGTTGAAGAGGATGCCCGGAATCTCCTCGAACCTTCCGCCGTTTCTCAGAGTTGTGGCTAAGTCGACAATCGTCTGATCCCCCTCCCCCAGCGCGACCACATCGAAACCCTTCCTCAGGAGGTCGTAGGGGACGAACGTGGCGTGGTGCCCTCCTGCAACGAGAAGGGTTTCCGGTTTCTCCTCCTTGACTCTCTTGGCGATCTCGGTTGAGGTCGTGTGCGCTGCTGTTGCGTGGATGGTCAACCCTACTATGTTCGGGTCATAACTCGCAGCCTCCTTCACCACGCTCTCGACGGTCTTCTGCGGATCCGCTTCCATGTCCAGTACCCTCGCCTCTGAGTCATCGAGGGTGAGCAACGAGCCAGCGAGTTGGAGGAGGCCCAAGGGAGCAGGCAGGAATCCCCACTTGGTGAGGTAGGCGCTCCCGCCGGGATTCGATGGACGAATAAGGAGTGTCTTCATCCACGAGTCACAACACGCTCAGCCACGAGATTGGGACATACTTTCCTGGAGTTTCAAGAGGGAGTCGCGGAGATTCCTCTGCTCGCCCTCGGTCAGCACCTTCAGGGCGTCCTGCATGAATGCCTTGTATTTCGAGGACACTCTCTCCTGCACTGCCACCCCCTTCGGAGTGAGCTCGATGATCGTGGCCCTCCTGTCCCTGCGGTGCGCTGTCCTTTTCACGAGCCCCTTGGACTCCAGCTTGTCGATGAGCCCGGTGATGCTGGCTCTGGTGACGAACATCTTCTCGCTTATCCCCTTCATCGGGACCGGACCCTTCTCGGCCACGCACCTCAAAGCCTGGAACTCAGGTCGTGTCATGCCCTCCTTGGAGAGCAGCTCCCCGGATTCGCGGAGAAGAGTCTTGTGAGTCCCCGTGATGGCATCAATCACATCGTTGGAGTGCTGAGGATGCTTTCTCATCACGATGTGGTAGAAACTAGTTAACTTATAAATAATTAACTAGTTGACCGCTTTGGCGAGTGTCGCAGGATGGTTTCACATCGGAGGTCGCAGCCCTCATCAAAGAAGCCCGAGGGAGCCTGAATGGTCGAATACAAATGGGTCGCCCTCTCCAACACCACGCTCGGGGTCCTGATGGCCTCGATAAACGGGAACATAGTCCTGATCTCCCTGCCGGCCATCTTTCGGGGCATCAACATCGACCCTCTGACTTCATTCCAATACCTGCTCTGGGTTCTCTTCGGCTACATGGTAGTGACGGCTTCCCTCCTGGTGATGTTCGGAAGGATTTCTGACATGTACGGGAGGGTCAGGCTATACAACCTCGGTTTCGCTATCTTCACGGCTGGCTCGATACTCCTCTATCTAACCCCCAACACGGGGGACCTCGGCGCCCAGGAGCTCATCGTGTTCAGGATCATCCAGGGATTGGGCGCTGCGTTCCTCTTCGCCAACAGCGCAGCCATAATCACGGACGCATTCCCGTATAGCGAACGCGGAAAAGCGCTGGGAATCAACCAGATCGCCGCGCTCGCTGGTTCGCTCGCAGGGCTCATCCTGGGCGGCGTGCTCGCGGTGTTCGACTGGAGGGACGTCTTCTTGGTGAGCGTCCCCGTGGGGGTCCTTGGTACCGTCTGGTCCTACTGGAGGCTCAAGGAGATAGCGACGATAAGGAAAGGGCAGAAGTTGGACATCTGGGGCAACGTCACCTGGGGCGCCGGGCTCACTATCCTGCTCATAGCAGCCACCTATGGGCTCTTACCATACGGAACCTCAACCATGGGGTGGGGTAATCCGTGGGTCGTGGCCGCGCTCGCCACCGGAATCGCGCTTCTGGCAGCCTTCCCCTTCATCGAAACCAAGGTGGAAGATCCCATGTTCAGGCTAGGCCTCTTCAAGAACAGGATGTTCTCGGCCGCCAACTTCGCTGGCATCCTGGCATCGGTGGGCAGAGGAGGAGTGATGATAATGCTGATCATACTTCTCCAGGGAATCTGGCTGCCGCTTCACGGCTACAGCTACGAATCCACTCCTTTCTGGTCGGGAATTTACATGATTCCGATGCTCGCAGGTTTTGCGGTGATGGGCCCCATAAGCGGTTGGCTCTCGGACAGGTACGGCGCGCGTGGCTTTTCGACTCTCGGCATGGTCATAGTTGGCGTCACTTTCTACGCTCTCGCGGTCCTCCCGTACAATTTCTCCTATCTTCCCTTCGCTGTAATCCTCTTCGTCATGGGAATAGGGAGCGGGATGTTCGCCTCCCCGAACACAGCGTCGATAATGAACTCCGTACCCACGGAGCACCGGGGCGCAGCGTCAGGGATGCGCTCCACGCTGCAGAACACAGGCTCGGTGGCTAGCCTGGCGTTGTTCTTTTCCCTGGTCATCAGCGCACTCGCCGGAAACCTTCCCACCGCGTTCTCCTCAGCCTTCAAGAGCGCCGGGGTGCCTCAGCTGGGAGCGGCCTTCGCCCAAATTCCGCCGACCGGAGCTCTCTTTGCGGCCTTTCTCGGCTACAACCCGGTCGGGAGCATCATCACCCAGCTGCAGAACAGCCCCCAGACGGCGCAACTGGTGGCGTCTGTGCCGCAGCAGACGATGAGCTACATCACCGGGAATTCCTTCTTCCCCAACGCAATCGCCCCCGCATTCATGGCCGCGCTCGCACTCGTATTCTACATAGGCCTGGGCCTCTCCTTGGCCGCCGCAGTTTCTTCGCTGCTTCGCGGGAAGGTATACATTTACGAGAAGGAAGCATTGATTGTGGCCGCACCGAGAGCCCCCCTGCCAATCACGGCGCCAGCAAGAAACGGACCGGATCCAGGTTCTCAAGCAACAAGCGTGTTGCAGTCAAATACCGCAGGCGGAAGCCTTGGCGCCGTTCCTCGAAGAGAGAAGGAAGAGAGTGAATAGGCGCCTGGACACCGGGCTTGAAGCAGAACTTTCGGTCGTCGGAGAGGTTTTATTGTCTGTGAGTCCCCGGTTTCCACATGAGCCTTAGGCTCGGAAACCTTCGAATAACAAGTCCTGCGTTCGGACCCTCAGGACGGATGGACGGGAAGTATGCAGGCGACGGCGACAACCTGTCACCGCCGCTGGAGTGGAGCGGAGCCCCGGGAGGAACGAGAGAGTTCGCCCTGGTATGCCACGATCCCGACGCCCCCCGCCCACACGGTTTCACCCACTGGGTCGTCTACGGGATTCCGGCGCGTGTGACCAAACTCACCGAGGGGCAGAAGCCGGATGCGTTCATCCCCGGCGTGAACGACGCACATAAACAGGGATACATGGGGCCCTACCCGCCCGGCGGGCACGGGGTACACCACTACTACTTCTGGGTCTATGCCCTCGGGAAAGAACTCACACTCAAGCCAGGTCTGAACAGGGCGCAGCTCCTTGACGCAATCTCCGGTCACATCCTCGAGCAGGCCCGCTTAGTGGGCACCTACGAGCGGTAGCGCAAACAAAGTACTCGGCGGCCGCTGTCGATCCCCAGGAGGAGAACACCCCTAGGGCTCACGCTTCCGAACCAGTGAGTTAGGCGCGATGATTCGAGTCCCCCGATCGACCGTCCATGCCCGCGCTCTCCGGCTGAAGCGCCTCAGACCGCCAGCATCGTGAGCGAGCTCCTGACGTCGTCGATCTTGCGTATCTTCTCCTGCAGCAATCCCTTCACCTTCTCTGCGCTCTCGGCCTCGAGTCTCGCGATGATGTCGTACATTCCATACACCTGATACGCCTCTTTCACGCCCTCGGTCTTCCTCAGCCTGTCAAGGACATCCTGCTCTTTTCCAAGGTTCACGTTCAGCAGAACGAATGCAATGGCCATCGGCGGTGCGCTTGAGAAAACCAAGCCGTATAAACAATGCACGTGACCGTTGGTCGAAACGTCTCTCTCCGGCGCTTCCCATGCGACCGCCCGTCGGCTCAACTGGAACCCCGGCTCGTCTGGATAGTCATGAGCCTCCTCCCATTCCCCTCGACGTCAGGCACCAAGCCCAGTGAACTGCACGTCTATACCATTGAGGAGTGCCAGAGTTGCAAACAGAAGACAAAAAGAGATTTCAAGGTCGGTGACTACGTGACAGGCGACGCTGGGGTTTGCGACAAGTGCCAGGGGAAGAGGATGATCATCCTAATCTACGGCGAGAAGGTCTCGAAGCGCCGAAGGAGCAGCAGAGGGAACCAGGAAAAGAGCTCCGTCCAAGGGCACGCCAGTCCCTTGCGCTTTGACTGAGCAACGAAAATGAAACCTGCGACGCTCCGAGGCTGGCGTCACCTTCTTTTCGTAAGGAGTTCCGCTACTTCTGGTTATCGAAGGGCGATTATGATTCCCCTTCATCGACGGGCGCGCACCTCCTGTGCACCCACCGATTCTTGTACTCGACGATCCTCTGACCTATCTCAATATTGCGCCCACATTCAGGGCACGTTGTCTTGAATCTGGCTCTCATCCATCAATTCGTTTTGGACAAGCCATGCTGATAACATTGACGCCCACGTTTGCGTGCTCCGTCTTATTTTGTTGCTGTGTCTGCGCAGGATCGAGGAGAGGAGAGTATTGACAAAGCCACACGCAGAGGGCCTATGACATCGGCCTACGCAGTGAGGCGACGCTCAGCCGAACGGAAAATGAGCAGCCAACCAAGGCTTATACTCAAGCAGAGAATTCTGCGCTGGTAACGGATGCCGCTAACGAAGCCCACCATAAGCGTAGAGAACGTCGTGGCATCGGCTTCCATGCATCAAACAGTAGACCATAGGCGTAATTGCACTCCTCTCACTCGGTCTTCTTGAGTTCCTGCTTGCTCTTTCCCTTCAGGGCGAGCGCCGTTCGTCTACGCTCCGAGTATCCTCAGGTTGACCAGCCCCGACACTATGCTCGTCATCACGTCGTAGCGTTTGAGCCTGTTTCTGAATTCCTGTCCGAGGATGTTGAACTTCTTCATCCTCGATATCGTGTGTTCCACGACCACCCTGGCCTTGGATAGGGCCGTGTTGAACCTCTTCTGCTTGAGGGTGAGCTTCACGCCCTTCTTGTTCCTCCCTCCCCTCCTCTTGAATGGTATGATCGCCTTGAGCTCTGGGAAGTCTTTCTGTATGCCATCATACCCGAGGTCCACCCCAGGCCTCACGCCATCGGGAAGCTTCGGCCGATTGTCCTTGAAGATGTCGTAGTCGTGCCTCCTGCCCCTTGCGTGGTTCGTCCTCTGCATGATCAGGCCCTTCCCGTTCACCGTGAGCTGAGTCTTGACCGTGTGCCTCTTCCGCTTGCCGGAGTAGTGGCTCTTCCTCTTCCTGCTGTCCTTCGGACGGGGGATCTCCTGCTCCGTCGCGTCTATGAACGCCCTGAAGCCGGGGAAGAACTTCTCGACCTCCTCTGGCGTCCTCGCCCTCCTGGCCATCTGGTAGAGCTTCTGAGGGAGAGGGACGCTCTCCTTGACCAAGGGTTCGAGCATCCGAATGTCCTTCAGGACGTTGCTCTGGTCGAGGTTGAAGATGAACCCCAGGAGGACAGATGTCACATACGTCCTGTAGTAGAAGAGGAGCATCAGGAGCCTGTCATCGAGGGAGAGCTTGAAGGGATGGCCGGCCCCGACCTCCCTCTTCCTGCGGCGCCCTGAGAGCCTCCTCCTTTCGTACTCCTCGTACCTTGGCTCTATCTTCGAGCGGAGGAGCCGAACTCGGACACTTCGAGGCCCGTGAACGACCTGAAGGTCTCGGGCCTCTTTGACAGCTTCCTGTAGAAGGAGAATGGCATGACCTATGGGGACGGAGGGAGGGAACAAACCCTGCCGTGTGAACGAAGCTGGACAATCAACTGAGCATACAATTACGCCTATGGTCTATCGTTCCCAATGGCCTTTGAATCACTTCGTTAAATCTCCTCGAGCCGTCATCAGCCGTGGTCAGGATCCTTTGGTTTAAGGAGACGAGCCGCTGGACGAGGAGGGGCATACCTCTCAGGGTTGTCTGGGTCAGCCCCAGGCAGCTTTCAATCCTTGGCATGTCATTCCTCGTCGGCGTAGTCGTTTCTGCTCCTCTCTCCGCTCCGACTCTGAAGTTCGTTACCGTCGGTCCTCTCCTTCTCGCTGGTGTGGTGGTCTCATTTTGGAGGGTGAAGACGCCGACGCCGGAGCAACTCATTCTGATGAGGCTGCGTGGCCTGACTGCCCTTTCGCCTTTAGGTCAGAGTGAGAAAAGCTCCAAGAAAGCTCCCGAGCGCAAAGCCGGCGCCGAAACTGAGGAACGATCTTTCCAGATGGAGGCCGAGGATGCCGATTCGTTCACTCCACTTTCAATAAGCGGGAGGTGGAAGAGGACAAAGCTTCCCAGGAAGGTCTCCCTTTATGTCGACGGGGTTCCCCGGCCAGGTGCCGAGTCCCTCGCCACGCCGGTCAGCGATAGCGAGAGCGGTTACACGGTGGTCTTCCTGCCCACCGCAGTCGACATCGGGACACATGACCTAGAGGTGAAGGCTGACGGAGAGGAAAGACCGATTTACAAAGTGAAGGTCGACGTGAAGGTGAAAGGAACACGGTCATTGGAGATGAAAAAAGTATCTTGAGCACAACCTACATCTACGAGGTTGGTCCCGTAAATTACTTCAACCTTAACGAACCAGAACGTAATGCTGTTCTGGCCGGGTTCGCCTCTTCTCTCCAGCAACTCAGCTCCGCCGTCATCTTCCATGTCAAGCTGGACACAATGAGCGTCGTGGTTGGGAACGAACTCTACAGCGTGAACTACAGGCGGTACTTCGTTGAAAGCGACCAGCCGCTGGAGGGCTTCCTCGCGACCTTGGGCCTGCAGGAAAAGTACGTCAGGCTCATGGAAATGCCTGGCTACACCATAGCCACAAACCTGCCAAAATATGTGGTCCTCGACAACGGGGATCTCGCGAAGGCTTACACCATTTCCGGCGTATCTTCCGACCTCGACATCGCCTTCCTTGCAATGGATAGGGGAGAAGGAAGCATAATCGATATGACCGACGAGGTCAGGATCAGAATCGAACCCCTGCGCAGGGACGAGTCGAAGGGTGTCATCAGACTGCATGCCGACACGTTGGAAGCGAAGCTGAACCTCGTCGAGGCGGCCGGGGGAAGGGACAGGGAGCTATCGCAGGAGGCGAGGATGGCAGAGGAGGCGGCGCAGGCCGTGATATCTGGCTCACAGAAGCTCTTCAGGGTCTCCTGCATCCTCATCTTGAGAGAGAAGAACCTTGACTCGCTGAGGAAGAAGGCCGGAACCTTCTGGGACACTGCAATGGGAGTGGTCACCGAGCTCGACTCACCGAAGGGGATACAGCACCTGATGGTGACTGGAAAGGGTCCGAAATCGCTGACGGGAGCGAACCTGCTGATGCCCACCGACAGCATCCTGGCCTTCTTCCCCTTCGCCGGTCTGGACATAATCGAGCACAACGGGATCTTCTTGGGGACTAACCTCCAGACGAAGGGACCAATAATTTACGATGCGTACCGAAAAGGGAACCCGCATATCATAGTCGTCGGGAAAACTGGGGCCGGCAAGTCGATGCTTTTGAAGAGCTGGATATCCAGGATGGCTACGACGTACCCTGACCTCGCCTTCATGGTCTTCGACAGCATCAAGGAAAGCGAGTACGGGAAGGGCGCGGACGGTTCCGAGGAGCACAGCTTCGCCGGTCTTACAGGAGCCAAGGTGGTCAGGTTCAACCCGGCGCAGCCGATGGGCCTCGACCCTCTCCTGCTCTTCAGCAAAAAGCAGGCCGCCTCCCTCCTGGCCAGGATGGCGCAGATAGGGGTCGACGAGAGGGACCTCAGGTCGGAGCTCTCCAAGATTGTCCAGTCGGAGGCGACCTCAACGATTCAGGACGTCTTCGGAGCGCAGATGTCCGAGAAGCTGAAGCTGAGGATCGAAGGGAACCTCAAGCCGTTGAGCTTCATGTTCGATGGGGAACCGCAGAAACCCTACACCCGGACCATCTTCGTCCTCGACGACCTCCCCGACGACGAGGAGATGAGGGGTTCCGCCGTCGTGCTCGCGAGCGCTCTAGCCATGGCAGCCCTGAAGTCCCTCCCCATACCCCAGAAGAAGATCCTGCTGATTGATGAGGCATGGGCCTTCCTGGCCACGGACGACAGGGGGAGGCTGTACTTCTCCGAGGCGATGGACATCGTGAGTGAGATGGCCAGGACAGGGAGGCACTACAACATAGCCCTGGTGTTGGCGACCCAGTACGGGAAGGATCTGATGGGCGGTCAGGGCAAGACCGTGCTCGAATCGTGCGCCACCAAGGTGCTCCTGCGTCAGGACACGGCAGGACAGGGCGGTGGCTCGGACCTGGCGCAGCAGATCTTCGGCCTCAGCGAGCAGGAGAAGGCGTTCATCGAGCGCGCGGACAAGGGATTCGGCATTCTGATGACTGAGCAGGGGAGAGTCCCATTCTACAACAAGTTGACTGATGTCGAGTACGGCTATTTCACGACAAAGCCGGAGGAGGTTTCGAGTAGGGTGGGGGTTCAGGAAGAGATGCCTACACCGCCCTCTTGAAGCGGTCGAACCATCTATCAATGTGCCGAGAGATATTCCTGCCCATTGGGTCGTTGACGCAGACAAATCTGACCGTCAGGGAACCAGCGGGTCCGTAACCTCCGGCGCGATGGCTAGTCCCAGGCACGCCCCCGAAGCCGCGTTAAATACTCCCGACAACTATTCCGGCACTGTTCATTAGCAAACCCCCCCTAACAAAAAACAGAGGCCGTTTCAGTACGAAACGTGCCGTGAAAGAAGCCTGAGCAAGGGCTCTACCCGAACAGCGACATGTGTGTCGCCGACTCGAGCATAGAAGTGGCCATCTCTGGCTGAAACGGCTCCAATCGCCCACGCGCACTCTCTCCGTTAAATGATCCGTAGATCACTCCTTGCATGCCGAATCTCGGCCTGTGGACGAGGCTCTGCCCGAAATGCAAGGTAATCCGTGCGCATAGGACTCTCTACGTCAAGACGGAATCGCATGGCAAATCGAAGTGGCACCGGATCTTCTGAATCTGCACAGCTTGCAATTCGCTGAACCACGTCACCCTGCCTGTCTATAGGCTGGAACCCGTTCCCTTGGAACTGCCAACCCCGCTAGCGGTGTGCACCGTGGAAGCGCTGAAGCAGGGGCCGAAGAGCGTCGACCAGCTAGTGCAGGCGCTAAGAGGGAACTGCTAGGGCGTCCACCACGTTTTCACCTCCGAGGTCCGGCTGGTCCTGGAGTACCTTAAGGGGCGCGGGAAAGTGACTCAAGAAATGGAGGACCTTACCGACCGGACCATGGCCGAACTCAGGAACAGAGAGGCGTCATCGAGGCACCTGGGGCAGTGTCCGGCGGAAGCAGGACGAGGCGTCGTGACGAAAGGGCTGGTCTCTGTATACGCCCAGCGCCGGCAGAAGGTGGAAGAAGGGGACGAGCCGGCCCGCACTGGCTGGCTGAGGCTCACGCCGGTAGGAGTCCTCTGCGTCTCATGTGGGTATAACCACATCAACCCGGTGCTAATCACCAATCGCTAGCAGGCGCCTCCCCATTCTCGGCAGTCGTAGGTACCGACGGTTTGGTTTGGGTTCGAGTTTCTTCTGCATTCTCTGTACTTCCTTCGGGGTGTATACGGTTCGGGCTAGGAAGTCGTAGAGACTTGCGGCTTAGTTATTACCCCTCCCCTGTGTGTTTTTTTAAACCGCTTTTATGGTCTATACGGCTACGTCCTCCCGCGAGGGGCGTGGGTTGCTCCACGCTCGGGGAGCCTCGTGGAAGAGGGCATTACCGGCGATTCAGTTTCCAAGGTTGGCGCCTACATCGCTTTTTTTCACTTTGTGTAAAGCGGTTGATGGCAGGGGAGCCCGGAGCTAGAGAACTTGATTCGGGAAGTTCCATCTCCCCGGAGATCATTCCGAGCCCAAAGCATTGGTCGTACGTGGTCTATCCGACATGGTAACCAAAGCGCCGTACAATGGTCGGCTAAAGAGGCACCTTACAGTCATAGAGGCATCTGCAGCATCACCGCGAGCAGCAGGATTGCCAGCATCAGAAGCAGGTTGACCATGGAGACCAGCCTGCTTGTCCTCCTGACGACCTTCAGCTGGTCGAGTTTCTTCTCCCTGGCGAACTGGATTATCTTCCTCCCGAAGTACACGTTGTGCAGGTAGATCAGCAGAAGCAGCGCGACCACAAGGATGATCTTGGCGAGGAGGATTGAGCCGGCGTAGGTGTCGAAGAGCGCCGAAGGTGAAGGGAGGTACCACGACGCATTGTAGATGCCCGTAACCACGAGCACGATCAGCACGATGTTCGTTATCCTGCCGAACCGCTTCGCGATCTTGCCCACAATCTGGGTCCTTTCCGATTCGTCGTCTGTCATCAGGCGGGAAGAGGGTACTACTACCAGCCACATGAAGAACGACCCTCCGACGAAGAGCACAGCACTGAGCAGATGTACCCACAGGATTATGATGTCAAGAGCCGACAACGCGCTTGCTCCTTATTATCGGTGTTATAGCGCGGAGCCCTGATTCCCCAGAGCTGTGAGTTCGCCGTGGGTCGTCTATCATTGACCCAGCCGCACGGATGTGCGTTGTTCCTCGAACAATCTCCGCAAAGAAGGCGATCACGGCTAGGAAAACCAGCCACCCCGAAACTGAGACGGAGAGATTGAGCAGCCAGGCGCGGCTGTACAGCAGAGCGAGCCCGGATCCTATCCTCATGACCAGCGCGAGCACGAGGATTGCCAGGGGGGCGAAGGAGAGCCTGGCGTTGTCGAACTTCCTGCCCGTCACCATCGGGAGGATTATCGGGCCGTGCGCCAGGAACATCAATCCGATGAAGCCCAGCGCCAGCGAATGGATGAAGGCGTCGTAGAAGACGAAGAGAGGGGACAGCGAGTACGCGATTCCGAACGCAGAACCTGCGAGCCCCCAGGCGTACGCCAGTTCGACGTGTCTTCCCACGTATTTCTGAAAGGGAGAGGCCACGCTCTTCGGGTGCGCCGATTTCTCCATGAGCAGGAAGAACCCGAAGGCGATGCCCGTCGCGCCGAAGGCGACAATGAAAGCGGCCGATCCAGCACCCGGAAACAGGGCCCCGAATCCGAACAGGACCGCGGCTGCCACGGCAAGTAAGAGGGCGGGGACGAACCTGTTCGAGGAACTCCTGGTCGCCAGGCTGCTCAGTTCCACCCTTTCGCCGAGTACGAAGACGATTGGGAACAGGAGGAGGATCATCGCGAAGCCCACATTCCCGGCCGGGTACGAAAAGGCGGAGAGGACGGCAGAGAGCAGCAGGGCGAAGGCGGACAGGATCATGAACAGAACCGATATCCCCTCACGCCCTATCTCGAGGAACGAGCGCAACAAAGCTAGGAAGAGAAGGCAGGAGACCACGAGCAGAGCTGCGCCGACGTATCGAAGCGCCGTCAGTCCGAGGAGATAGCCAGCCGCTTCCACCGCCATTCCTCCAAAAATGAAAGGGGGTATGGCGAGGGAGAGCGACGTCTGCTTGGTGTGCGGGAGAAGCTCCACCCCGGCTATCCTTTCTGTCACGATTATCCCTCCGATGAAGCCGAAGACCATCAGCAGGGGATGGAGGGGGTAAAGGTCGGCAAGCAGGACGGGGCCCACTCCGTTCTGGGCCGACAGACGGAATATTCCCACGGTCAGGGCGAAGAGCATGAAGGCGATTGAAGCTCCCATGTAAGGGAGCGCCATGCTCCTGGGCGTCTCGCGAGCCTCCTCAGAGCTCACTCAAAGGAGCCGGCGGCAATCTTCCGCGAGACCTCCTCATGGTCGGAGTCGTCGGGAGGGGGAGATACGACGTGCAGCGCCTCCATGTCGGTCTCGGCTAGGACGCCGCGCCTGACCCCTCTAGGCACGATGACCACGTCCCCCGGGGCGATCTTCCGTCTCTCGTTTCCGGCCACCACTGTGCCTCTCCCGGACTGCACCACGAAGATTAGGTCGATGCCCGGTGCGTGGACGGGGATGAACTGCCCGGCCCTGATGTAGGTGAGCAGGACGCGGTAAGAGGGGGTCATGTACACGGGGACGGGAGCAAAGGCCGAGTCGCTGTACTGCCTCTCCTTCTCGAAGCTCGTTATGACCGGGCCGGTCCTGTTCTCTGCAGCAATCTCTCGCTTGGTGAATACGCCCACCCACTCGCCTGGCTTCCTTTCATGAGCGCTGTATGCCTCGGCGTCGAAATCCCTGCGCTCATGCTTCATGAAAGCGACCAGGTGCTCCGGTTCGTGGTCGTTCACCACGAGGAGCGTTTCGCCGGGTTTCATCGCGTCGAAGAGCTCGAAGACCTTGCTGTGCCTTTCATGCGGGGGAATGCCCCGGACGTCTATCTCCCGCTGACCAGACCCTTGGGCGGGCATGCAGTGCCTTCGCTTCAGCTGTTCCGGTTATGGGTTAGCCCGAAGAACTTCGGGGTCTGCCACTTCTCTACCCTCCCGTTGCCAAGTCCGGACCTATGGCGCAGTCGCATCCCCCGATCTGACCGCACGGCGGGCAGGCGCAATTGCACTGGTCTATCGGGTTGTGGCATCCGGGACAGATGTCAAGCCGCTCTTCTTCGGCGGGCATCAATAACTTTTGATACTGCATACGACTCATAAAGATTTGCCGCCAGGGATCGAGTCAACCGTCACCCTAAACAGTTAGTGTGTCTGATCCGTAACCGGGACCTTTTCGCTCTGTAGGTGCTTTCCCGGGACCTTCACTCTGCAGCGCCGAAGTGGCTCGAAAGAATGTTCTTCTCCGCCCGCCTGAGAATCTCTGACAGGGTCCCTGGACTGATATTCAGCTTCTCCGCAAGCTCTTCCAGTCTTATCCTCTTCGGGAAATCGAAGTAGCCCAGATCCAGGGCGACCCTGAGGATCTCCTCCTGTCTCGCGGTCATCTCCCTCTTCTGCGAGTGGTGCGACACTTCGAGGATGTCGTATTTGACGTCCCTGCTGTCCAGCCTGTCGCAGAGGGTCTTCAGGTCCGTGTCCCCCCCGATGAGCAGTCTCCATTCCATCCTCCCGTCGTCTCTTGAGTTCGCAGAAATGAGGAAGCTGTTCAGGCCGGCGAAGGTCGAACAGATCGGGCAGTCGTGCGTCGAAACCATCCCGACCACCCTGTTCCTGTCTACCTTTGCCATGTCGGAGTACACGATTCCGGCCTCCTTTCTCAAATGGTCGAGCAACTCCTCGGGTGAAAGGCTCTCCGACGAGAGTTCCACAAGGTCCTCGACAGCGCCCTCCCGCTGCTTGATCCGCATTATCTTCACCCGCGCGGACTTCGCGATGCCTCCTACCCAGTTGGCCGGGTTTTCTATCGCCAGTCTAACCTCTATCATCGGAGAGGGAGACGTCCGTCCCGATATTTCAGTTTGATTCTCAGAAGAGAGAGCTCTTAAGTCGAGTCCAGTAAGCTAATCTAACTCCCCTTCACCAATCTGTCGCATCCGCCAGAGTCGCGTCTCCTTGAACGAGTCAGAGTCTCTCGGTCTCATGAAACTCAGACTCGACAGGAAGGAGAAGAGGGAGCTGAAGAGGCTCCTCTCCGTCACGCAGGACAAGAAGGAGTACAGGCGGGCCCTCGGGGTGCTGATGCGTGCCCAGAAGAGGAGGGTGAAGGACATAGCGAGGGAGCTGAACGTCTCGATAGATGCGGTCGAGAGGTGGCTCAGGGCGTACAGGAAGCGCGGCATCGACGGGATAAGGGCGAGGAAGCCATCTGGAAGGCCTGTCAGGATAAGGGGAGTCGCGGTGAAGAGGATGAGGGAGCTCCTGAAGCAGGACCCTCAGGCGTTCGGATTCCTCAAGGGCAGGTGGGTCGTCAGGGACATAGCCAAGGCCCTCTCGGCGGAGGGGATCAAGGTCAGCCGCTCCTACGTCCATGACATGCTCAAGGGGCTCGGCCTCACCTACAAGAGGCCGAAGCTCGACGTGAAGAGCAACGACCCGAACTACTACAGGAAGGCGAAGGAGGTCAGGAACTACAAGCAGGCCGCATCCGCGTTGGCAAAAAAAGGGTCATGGTCGCATTCGAGGACGAGACCTGGACATCCCTCTACCCTCGCGTAGAAGCAAAGTGGATGAAGAAGGGGCAGCAGGAGAGGGTGCTCACCCCGGGCCACAACAGGAGGAGGAACGTCTTCGTCACGCTCCTCTGGCCGAAGAAGCAAGGGTTCGTCTGGAACAGGTTCCAGAAGAGGAGGAGCAGGGAGTTCAAGCGTCATCTCTCAAATGTCATCCAGTACGCGAAGAGGCATGGGGTAAAGAAGGTCATCCTCTTCGCAGACCACGCTCCGTGCCACAAGACGAAGAACGTGAAGAAGTTCATCCGAGACCATCCTATCCTGAGCGTGAAGAGGCTGCCGAAGAGGGCCCCGAAGCTGAACCCCACCGAATGGATCGTGAACAGGCCGCTGAAGTCGGTGGTCTGCTCGAACAGGTCCTACCAGAGCATCGACGAGGTCGACAGCAATACGGTCCGTTTCCTCAGACAGCATAGAACGAATTTACGGACTTGACTTAATTTCAGGATAACAG
>Ga0080006_1131427_pt1 | contig 20366 bp, 18 predicted proteins | sample RS3BMetagenome_FD_69209 | JGI IMG/M metagenome (GOLD analysis project Ga0080006, IMG submission 69209) | Ferric oxide microbial mat and aquatic microbial communities from Rainbow Spring, Yellowstone National Park, USA - RS3B (SPADES... ...
GATTGATATGCCCACGATTCAGGCCCACGTCATAAAAACCGTGCGGGTGTATCACGCCACTGGCGGCATCGGGAAAGTCGTGGTCAAAAACCTCCTGAACCTCTTGGGTGTAGAGCTTGCCATCGCGGTAGAAATTGCCCAACAGTTCCTTCTTCTTGGTGTCCATGCTGATCACCGGATCACCGGTTTGCAGGTATTCCTGCTTGAGCCGGGCGATGTTCTCAAACTGGGCGTTTCGGTCGGGATGCCGTGGCCCCATCGCCACACGTTTTTGAGCCTTGCGTTTGACGTAGCCGTGCTTCTTGAGAAGTTGCTTGACCACCCGCCGCCCCGCAGGGGTTCCTCGCTGGGCCAGCCGCCTGCATATCTCACGCCGCGTCAGATCGGTCCATTTGACCTCCTGCCGCATGGGGTTGCCGGCGGTGTGCTCGCGCAGCACGGCCAGAAAATTCTCTTCCACCTGCGGAATCACATCAATGAACCGTCGGCGTCCACCCCTTTTTTTCGCACCCGTTCCGCCGCCGGGTCTTCCTCGAATCCCAAATCAACGCGGCCCTGGTCGATGGTCTTGCGATCACAACCCAATAGTCCGGCCACATACTCGACACCACCGTGCCCAAACTTGACCGCCTCCACCGCAGCGTACCGTCGCCGATCTTTTTCCGAAAGCGTGTGGTACAGCCGCTTCATCATCCGCTCAACTTGAATTCCGTAGCCTTCCATGGCCGACCCTTTGTTCAAAAACACACTGCGGACATCCTGTCCGTACATCCTTATCATAATATACAATTGCTATATCGGGAAGTTATTTCGGACCTGTTCCTAATGTGGTCTATAGCCGGCAACCCGGATATTACCCTGGACCCTATTTGACTTTCGGTATTGGCTTTGCGATTGGCAATTGGCTTAACAATAATTGCGATTGGCAAAATAACTGGATTGGCGCGGGGCAGGGCTGGCAGCACAACTGGCAGCGGGATAATCACGGGCAATGGATACGCAATCGCCCATTAGACCGCGGTAATGGCTGGCGATTTGGTCCGGCGCGAAGTGTTCCCCATCGTTGGACACGCAACTCGCGTGAACCACTGCCGGCGTTACCGCCGAACATGGCCCAACCCGGTGCCCTGCGGCAATACCGCGGTTGGCCCGGACAACAGCCGGTAAATCGTCCGGCTCCGCCGTTTCGACCGGGTAATATCCGCAGCGGCTTTACGCCGCAACCGCGGCCCGGTGTATTTGGTGGCAATTATCGAAGCGATAACAACGTCATGCGTTCCGAAAATCGTGGCCGCCAAAGTTTGCAAACGATTCGCAATCAGCCAAACCGTGGTGGAGCAAATCGCCCGCAATACCGGGCCCCGCAGCCGCGAGAACGCCCGGCTCCGCCGGCGTTTCAAGGCATGAATTCCAATCGGCGCGTGCAGCAGGATAGCCAGCGCGGAAGACAGTCCATGGGCCGCCGATGACGGAACGGCAATGTGTCACCAATACTTGAACCTGTTTTTGGAGAAGCTTATGAAGAAATTTTCGGTAATGGCAATTCGTATCTCTACTGGCGTTCTGGTGGCGGGCGTGTTGCTGCTGGCTGGCACAGGGTATCAGAGCGCAAGCCAAATGAATGCAAAGACCGCCTCCGGCGGCCAGACCCTGTCGCAAAGCCACGCCGACCAGCTTGGTGCGGGGCAGGAACTTTTCCCCAGTGACGATGCCGCGGCTGGCGCACTGCTTGCGGCCGTCAAAGCACAGAATCATACCGAATTGCATCACATCTTCGGACCAGGTATTAAAGATCTGGTTTCCGGTGACAAAGTCGAGGATCACCGCCATTTTGAAGAGTTTGTCGCCCATGCCAAACAAAAATTCTGGCTGGAAAAGAATAATGCTGATACCTCCACTGTTCATATTGGTAACAGAAATTGGCCCTTTCCGATTCCCATTATCCGTCTTCCGGATGGCAAATGGTTTTTTGATACTCAGGCGGGAAAAGCGGAAATCCTGGCCCGCCGCATCGGTGCTGATGAACTCGATACCATCAAAGTCTGCGAAGCGTATGTGCTGGCGCAACAGCAATATGCCAGTACCTATCATGATGGGGCGGATGTGTTACGCTATGCCCAGAGGCTGGTAAGCAAACCCGGCACACAAGATGGCCTGTTCTGGCCCGCCGCAGTCGGTCAGCCGGAAAGCCCCTTTGGTCCGCTGGCCGCCCAGGCCGCCGCTGAGGGTTATACGCCAGGCGTGCATAAAACCGCCGGCCCACATCCCTTTAATGGCTATTATTTCCGAATTCTCACCAAGCAAGGCGCAGCTGCGCCGGGCGGAAAATACAATTATGTTATCAACGGAAATATGATCGCCGGATTCGCTCTGGTGGCATTTCCCGCCAAATACGGTTCGTCCGGAGTTATGACATTTATCGTCAATCAGCAGGGCCGCGTATATCAAAAAAACCTCGGCCCGGATACCCTGTCGCTCGCCCGGCACATGACCCACTATAATCCGGATAAAACTTGGACGCTTATACAGGAATAGATGGTGGTGGGGTACGATACCGATCAGCACTGTGCTGCTGAAAACAAATTATCGCGAGGCAGTTGCGGTGATTTTTGCCTCGCCTTCGCGTAGGTACACTGAGCCGCAGAAATGGTAATCTCTTTGTCCGCGCCCGATAGTATTGCCAGTTGCTCCAGATCAATGCGCTCAAGTATTTCCACCGTAATTGGACGCTTGGCGTCCCAAAAGATCAGGGCCTCCAATACTTGCCGCGCCGACTCGGAGTTAAGAAGCGTCGCGAGCGACTCGGCTTGGGCTCGCGTCTGGCAGCTTAAAAAGCAGCAGGTGTCATCAAAAACATACGGCTTACCCGCACGATCACCAACCATGACAAAATTTATTCTCTTATATAGGGCGGATGTCGCCACCTTCCACGGCGCGAAAGAATAGGGGCCGACGCCAAAAACAGAAAAAGCCGGTCGGTTTTTGTAAATTGAACTGCCCCTCTTTTTCATCAAATGCGCATATTTTTGCAGATAGCCCCAAGTTAGTGGCGCGCGGTCGGCAATTCGGGCGGTATCGTCGCCCACGAACTCCTGTGGCACCAGCATAACACGGTTGGTATTGCCGAATTCGCCTTTGTTCAAATGTGAACTCTTGAGCATCGGGTAAACAAACGTGTCTTCTAACTCGCAGATTTCATCCAAACCGTTGCGATAACGGTGTTCTCCCAGGGAATCCAGTTCGATGACGGCGGAACAGTCGTGTTTGATTCCCGATCGCCAGATGGTTTTTCTGCCGGTACAGACCGATTGCCATTTATTAAATAGTTCAACGTTTGCCAACAGCACTCCATCCTTGAATCCCCAATGAGCCTTGATCTCCTGTGCGCTGAAGTTGCTGTAGACCTTTGCGTGATCACAAACGCCAGCGGATCCGAATCTGATATGAAGAAGGCAGGCGTCCACTGCCGCATTGAAATGTCGCATCGCGTCTATCAACACGATTTCAGCGAGCGATATCGATGCCCCTGATTTCCAAAGTGAACTTAGCACCTTCCGTGCCACAGAAGTCTTGCACAACATCGCCATCGATGTTTCCGGGGATCCCAAACATTGAGCAATCTTCAAGAGCATCCATTCCGAAATATCGAAGTTAGCCTTCCCGGTGATGGCATCCAACCCTCCGTCCTGCTGCATGTTGCTTTTCAGCGGCAGGTTATCGCTGCCCAAAACACCCAGATGGGAATTGGTAACCCAAGGGGGATTCCCTATCATCAATAGCGGCCGGGGCATCAATCGTACCTTGTCCCACCAATCGACATCAAAAAAACTTTTGGATACAAATTCAGCATGGGCATTCAAGTTCGCCCCGATAATGGCCGCCTTGGCCATCGCGACATGCTGATCGTTAATGTCCACCCCAAGTACGTATCGCACATTAGGAAAACTTGCGATTGCGGCCCGTAAGACATTTCCAATCCCACAGGTTGGCTCAACAATAGATTTCGGATCGGTCCCACGTGAGCGCAAGAACGCGCACAATTCCTTGGCTAACTCGATCGGCGTTTGAAAATCACCAAATTCTGATTTGTGTTGCGATCTCATATGCTGGCTCACCGCGTTTTATCGTACCCGGATAATTCCATCCACTTGGCCCGCTTCGTCAATAACTCTCTGGTATTGCAGTCTCCATTGAAGAGCATTTGATATCGTAAGATACCCCTGTTCCGGCGGGGAATTAATCAATTCAGAAATTATTTGTGCCAATTCTATGGAATCGACCGGCAAATTTTTGTCCATGATATAGGCCGCCAACTCCTCTTCGTTAGCTTTGTTCTTTAACAATTGTCGCAGCCCCTTGGTTATCTGGAAGTCAGCCGTTTTTGACTGGTCAAGGAAAATCGTGTGGCGAAAGAAAAGATTTGCGGTCCTTTTTCGGGAGTTATCGACTTTCTCATAAACAAAAACTAACAGGTGATGCCCCAAGCCAAAAATTTTCTGTCTCGCCGATTTGAATGGAGACGAGGACTGCGGCTGCACGACACTGGTTACTTTGATATCCACGTTAATGGAGGGGAAATCTACTCCTGATGCTGAATTTGACCTCGCAAAAGAGTAACGGGCTGCCAAATAACTCTGAAATTTATGTTCCACGAGGGTGCCGACCGCCTTACCATCCGTTACGCCATAAATATCCGACTCATGTAGTGCGGATTGGATTTCGGAAAACGCGCTTGCCTCCTTAATAAGATCCCGCACGGTTAATATTTTCACGCTCATACACAATGACTGCCTTTCCACACCCATATTACACGATTACGCTCCTTGATGTAACGTTCGAAAGGTTGCCAAAGAAATCAATTCCAGATTGGGAAACCGGGTTGGGAAACCGAGTTGCTGTTCGGTTTCGCCGCCTTCCGTTACCATACAATAGGTGGTACTTGCGGCTTGCGATGTGGTGAATTGGCGGAAATGCAGCGCCGCCAACGTGCATCCGAGGATAAATCCTCGACTGAGCAGCGAAAAAATTGGGAATTAGAAGCGGTATGACAAATCCGAACGTTATCTTCGCATCCAATGCGGATGCGGCATTTCATGCCAAGCCATCCGCAATTTCGGTCTTGCCGCCGCAGGCCATTTCATATGCCGTTATCATCCCCGTTTACAACCACGGCGGAACGCTGGCCAAAGTGATTGACGAGGTGCTGGCTAAACTTCCGGAAGCAACGGTTTTTGTCATCAATGATGGCAGCACCGACTCGACCACCGCAGTGTTGCAAAATCTTGAAACGCAATATCCTTCCGGTCCGACAAATCCGCTGCGGATTTTCCATCATCGCCACAATCAGGGAAAAGGTGCAGCGCTTCTAACCGGGTTTGCCGCCGCGCATGACGCGGGTTGCACGCATGCCATCACCATTGACTCCGATGGGCAACATCTGGTTTCCGATATCTTTCGGCTCATGCAGATCAGCCAGTTATTTCCTGATGACTTAATTATCGGTGACCGGCAGATGGATTTTGCCGATGTCCCGACGCGCAGCAAGCGCGGGCGCGATATGTCCCGCTTTTGGATGCTTCTGCAAACCGGACAGGATGTTCCGGATACACAATGCGGATTAAGAATTTATCCCTTAAAGCACACACTAACGCTACGGCACATCTTTCGCCGTTTCGACTTTGAAACCGAAACGCTTGTCCGCCACGCGTGGGCAGGTTTGCAGGTGCGTTCCGCTCCCATTACCTGTATCTACTTTACGGCGGAAAATCGCATTACGCATTTCCGGCCCGTGCGTGATACACTCCGTGGTGTACGGTTAAATGTCATGCTGACAACCTGGCGCATTATCAATCCTATGCCGTGCCGAAAATGTCGCGTTTCGCACAATGCCCCGCATGTCTCATGGCGGAGTTGGTCAAGCTGGCGGTTCTGGAAGAGGCAGCTTGGCTTATCACAATGTGATGCACTTGCTGATGCGATGCTGGCTACAGCCGTGGGTGTAGGCGTGCTTATTGCCGTTTTGCCTCTGTATGGAATTCAAACCTTGCTGGCTCTCTATACGGCTCGAAGATTGCATATCAATATTCCTGTTACTCTTCTGGCCACGCAAATTTCCCTTCCGCCATTTATCCCACTTTTAATATTCATGAACATTCAGACCGGAACGCTTATTTTGCATGGCAGGTTCCTATCTCCGGAATTTATGGAACATCAGCAACTCTCCTGGCATGGAATATTTGCCACCTACCTCGGGCCGATGATGCTCGGCGGATTGGCATGTGGACTGGCTTCTGGGACAGCGGCGGTTTTAATTACCCGTGCCATGCTGGCGCGAATGCACCGTAAATTGGCTGCGAACCCTGCGGCATTCCCGCTTGAATCACTGGCCGGAAACGCTGAAGTGCCGTCATAAAAGCGTATGTGGAGAGCCACGTGGCCGTTATTGGGCTTTCCAGATACGCTCTAATCTGTGGAGAATTCCTTTTCCCGATTCGCCAACTGAGATCGCAGACGCGCGATGATGCTCGAGTGCATCTGGCTTACGCGCGACTCTGAAAGTTCCAGCGCATCGCCAATTTCCTTCATCGTCATTTCTTCGTAATAATAAAGCACCAGAATCATTTTTTCCGAACGCGATAAGCCGCGGGTAATCAAATCCTTAATATCGCGCTGGTGCAGAATGGCCAGAGGAGAATCAGAAGCCTTGTCTTGCAGTACGTCCACTTCTCGAACGTCTTTGTCACTATCGGATTCAAACCATTTTCGAGACAAACTTACCTGGGAAACGGCGCTGGAATCCTTGAGCATTTTGTCAAATTCATCCGGTGGCACGCCCAGATGTGTTGCAATTTCATCATGCGTCGGCGCACGACCGAGTTTCATTTCCAATTGCCGCGAGGCCTGAATAACTTTGCTGGATCTGCTGCGCACCAGGCGGGGGACCCAATCCATGTTGCGCAATTCATCAAGAATCGCACCGCGAATACGTGGGGCGCAATATGTTTCGAACTTCACGCCCCGGTTGGGGTCAAAGGATTCTATGGCATCCTTGAGGCCAAATGTCCCGGCCTGAATAAGATCATCAAGATCCACTTCATCGGGCAGCTTGGAATAAATACGATCGGCGTTATAACGCACCAGCGGAAGATATTCCATCATCAGCAAATTGCGCATGACTTCCGTCTTGTTGGCCTTGAACTTCTTCCAGACATCATTAATGTCCTGTTCAACAGCCGCGGTAGTGGTACGAGTTTTTGCCATGGGTCGCTCCTTGACCTGACCAGCGCCGTTTCGGATGATAACTCCCACATCCAATGGGCGCGAAACACCAGTGGACCTCTTGCCCACTGAACTGACGATATATGATCATATCCCGCTGACACTGGGTCGGCGGGATTATTTCCTCGACGGTTGTTGCCGTTATGTGCTTAATATGGTTTTGAGAAATGAAATCAAAGTCGTGTGTCAACGGAAGAAATTTAAGAGCGGTATCCACTGTGGCCAAAGAAATATCGGCCCGTCGATTACTATGCATCAAATTGAGGAGCAAACCAAGCATATCGAATCCGTTCGTTGCTTCGGGCGTCCTTCCCTGCCGCATCAGAAGGTCATCTGTTTCAACAGCATGACCAAATTAATTACAACTCTGATGCTCTCACGAACTGTACAGTGATTCCGGCTCGGACGCTCCAAGCTCAACAACCGCCTGGAAACATACGCCTAAGCCAGCCTCGCCGACTTCGACACTAGTGTAACACGCCGCTTTTGGAAAGCAAGGGCATTTTTTATCGGGCTAATTTGTCGCTTGAACGCCCAGCAAATGTACACGGAACTTCAGCGTGCTGTTGGCAGGTATGCCGCTGCCCGGAGGCGATTGATCGCCATAGGCCAACGCCGGCGGAATAGTCAACTCCCGAATCCCGCCCACGCGCATGCCTTTTACGCCAATATCCCAGCCCGGAATAACCTGCCCGGCACCCAGTACAAACGGGAATGGCTGATTGCCGTGGAGTTTGCTGGCGTCAAATACCTTCCCATTCATCAACATGCCGGTGTAATGAACAATGGCGGTTTCACCATCTTTCGCTAGAGGGCCATTGCCTATTTTAATGTCTTTGATAATCAATCCATCCGCGAGTTTCCGCACACGCAATGCCTCAGTGGATGCCGCCGTTGTCGTGGCGGGCGGGGTTGCCCCCGCGGGAATAACGGCGGTTGCATTCGCGGGCGTAACCGGAGCCGCCGCTGGAGCCGCCGCTGGAGCCGCCGCCTGCGGTGCCTGTTGTGAACCGGAGTTGCCGCAGCCAACCAGGGTCAGGGTAATGGTGGAAGTGAGGGCAAGCATTAACGCTATTGGCAGTTTTCTCATTTTGAATAGTCCTCAAAAAAGGGGTTCACAAACTCGTTACTCGTATTATGCGCTATCCGCGCCGTGTGGACAAACAATGCCCGAATCATGGATTGGGCCAATCCGCATTAACAAAGCGGCCCGCTTCCAGAATGGTTTTGCCATCCACTTCAATCCGGCAGCCCGGCTGGCGTAAATCGCAAACCATGTCCCAGTGCAGGCCGCTTTCATTTTTGCCGCCGGTTTCCGGATATGCCGCGCCCAGTGCCGCGTGGCATGTTCCGCCGATCTTTTCATCAAACAACGTGTTGCGCGTGTACTGCTGAATGGAAAAATTCGTGCCGATGGCGAATTCGCCCAGCGTCCGTCCGCCCGCGTCCTGATCCATCATCGCGGTAAGGAAATCCAATCCCTTCGATGCGCTGGCGTCCACCACTTTGCCGTTTTTAAACTTCAGCACAATGCCATCACATTCTCTGCCATGATGCACGGCCGGAAAACTATACCGAATCACACCGTTTACCGCATCCTCAATAGGCCCGGTAAATACTTCCCCATCTGGAAAATTTTCATGCCCGCAGCAGTTGATCCATCGCCGGCCTTCCACACCCAGGCGTAAATCTGTTTCTCCGGCAATGACATGAACTTCCTTAGCCGTGTTCAGATAATCCGCCAGCCGTTGCTGCTTTTCGCTGATTTGCTTCCAGGCCGCAACCGGATCATCCAGATGCAGCAGTCCGCCACGAAAAACAAAATCGGCATAATCCCGCAACGACATTTCCGCATCCTGCGCGCTGGCCTGAGTAGGATATTGTGTGCCCACCCATTTGAGCTTGCCCTCGGCAGCGCGTTCCAGAAAGCGCTTGCTGATGGGCCTGCGGGCCTGTGCGGCGGCGGCCTGCTTTTTTGGATCCACATTGGTCATTGCGCGGGTATTTTCTTCCGCCCATAAACCGATGGACACATCCATGTTCTCCACAATAAATTTGGAAACCGGTGAAACATATTCCAATTGCCGGGCGCTGGCGACACGATAAAATGCCTCATCCATCGCATCGGAGCTCATGGAAACAAAGGGGTGACCGCCCGCCAGCAGCACCTCTTCATAAATGGCTTCAATCAGCGGCAGGCCGATGGTCTCACCGGAAATCCGCACCAGTTCACCAGCTTTCACCGATGCTGAATAACCCACAAGCACCTTTGCAAGTTTATCTAAACGTTGATCACGCATGAAACTTTATCCTTTCATATAACACTTCGTCAGATTACCGCATCAATACGCTGCCCGCAATGCGGAAGTGTATCCATGCGCTCGACGCGGGAGCGAGGTTCGTTCTTCTGGTCCCGCTGCTGATCCGCCAACCGTGGCGTTCAGTCCGACTCCATTGTTACTTGGATCGCCATGCGCAACAATTCGCTGCTGCTGGCCAGATTAAGCTTTTCCTTAATGTGCTCGCGGTGGGCTTCAATGGTTTTAGTGCTCAAATGCAATGTTTTGGCAATTTCCCGCACGGGCTTTCCCTGACCGAGAAATTGAAAAATTTCCAATTCACGATCCGTCAGCAGATCCAGTGAAGATTTTAAGGGTTGATTACCTGAAACCGCCAACTGGCGCAGAACACGGGCGGCAATGGCTTCGCTGACATAAATCTCGCCCGCCAGAATTCGACGGATTGCCAAAAGTATTTTTTCCGTCGCTTCCTGCTTCATGATGTAACCCCGGGCACCGGCGCGTAAAGCGCGTTCCGCGTACATGCTTTCATCATGCATGGAAAGCACCAGAATCAGCAAGTTTTCATATCGGGCCTTCAGGTCTTTTATGAGTTCCAGTCCCGGCTTGCCCTTCAGCGACAGGTCTACAAGAACCAGATCGGGCTTGAGTTTCGCAATCAAATCCATCGCGATATCCGCATCCGGCGCTTCGCCACACACGCACAAATCACCGGCGGCCTCAATAAGAAGTCGCACTCCCTGCCGCGCCACGGGATGATCGTCTACCAGAACAATGCGTGGAAGAACTTTAACATTTTTCAAGCGGGGGCGAATAGTCGGCATGATGTACGATCTCCAAAGCTGGTTCAGGCCCGCCAACGGAACAGACCACAGTGGTGCCTGTGCCAGGGCTGCTGCGAATATCAAGATGCCCGCCGATTACACGGGCGCGATAATCCATAATGCGTAATCCCAATCCCCGTCCGCGTGGTTCCGCAAAACCGCTGCCATCATCACGGATTGTCAGGCGTACCGCTGTGCCAAGGGTTTTGGAATTAATTTCAATATTCTTTGCCTGCCCGTGCCGGACGGCATTGTTCATGGCTTCCTGCGCAATGCGATAAAGATGTGTTGCGGCCAAAAGAGAGCACGATTCCGGTAATGCGTCGGCTCGAATTCGGCAACTGATACCCAGTATCAATTCCGTTTGAAAACCCAATTCCTGCAATGCCGTGGGAAATTCATCCGCCTGATCCAATGGCTGAAGGCCGCGCGCCAATTGTCGGGTCTGGACAATGGCCTCATTGAGTAACGCCGTCAGATTTTCCGCCTCTTGGGCCAGGATTTTTGATTTTTTCTTGAGCCGTTGCGCAATGGCTTTGGATACCATCGCGGCCCCGGTCAGCATTTGTCCCAACCCATCATGCAGATCTTGCCCGATTCGGCGCTGCTCGCGTTCCGCAATGTGCAAAATTTCAGCTTCCATGCGCTTGCGTTCGGTGATGTCCCGCACGATCCCGGTAAAATGTCGGCCATCACTGGTCTTCTGTTCACCCACCGCAAGGTACATCGGAAAAGTACTGCCATCCTTACGCAAGCCTGTAACTTCACGCCCCAGACCAATGATTTTCGCATGACCTGTACGCAGATAATTATGTACATAATGATGATGCTCACTGTGATATGGTTCCGGCATGAGCAAATCAACTTTTTGTCCAATGGCTTCCGCGGCGGTATAGCCGAAAATACGTTCCGCCGCGGGATTAAATGATTCAATATTCCCCCGGTCATCAATGGTAATAATGGCATCAACGGCGGTTTCAACAATCGCCCGGATTTGGGCCTCGCTGCGGCGCAGTGCATTGGTCATTTGCGCTCGGCCCGTAACATCAAAACCTATGAGAATGGCTACGGATTCACCGGTATCCTGTTGTGTGTGGCGTGATGCAACATACGCGACAATACGGTGATGTTCCTGATTGCAGCAGCATGCTTGTTCAAAGTGTATTGGACTGTTGACCTTATCCGGATTTACAAGCAATTCAATAAGCTGGTGATAATTGTCAGTCGATAAAATACGTTCTAACGCGGGCTGCCCCAGCAACGCATCGGCAGTTCGGCCACAAGCTGAAGTAACTTCATCATTGACGTAAAGAATGTGGCCCGTCGAGTCCACCACAGCGGCGAACAGCCCCGGTGAATGAATCATGACTCTGGCCCAGGCCGGATCTCGGGGCATACGGAAAACTCCAATACTGCCGGATATTGTACCCGCAGTCTTCCGCGGTGCTGACCCATCAACTACAAGTATCAGCATCACATAGTTGTATGATTATAATCCCGGCAGTGGGTTCATGCAGCAATGGAGCACGAACCGTTCTCAGGCCTCATTTACGGCGGCGACTTTCGCGGATTTTTTGTTCCACTGCGGCCATATCCTGTTTGATGACCCCGGCAAGCTGGGGCGACATGCGGTTGGAGCCAAAGCGAATATCATAAAATGCGCTCACTACTCTTAATGCTTCCGCAAGGTCTAAACCGGTTTTCTGTCCAACCGTCTGAACATATTCCCGCGGGGTCTGATCCGCCTCACGCGCGACCCCCGTGCGCCCCAGGAGCTTCATGAGTCGATCAATAAATATCAATTCTCGCAGCATTCGCCGTTGAACTTTTCGGTCCATCATGCGAACCGCCTTAGTCGCCACGCTCCCGCGGCGCTTCCATCGGGAATAAATCAGAACGCCCAATGGAATAAATCCGGCGGCGGCGACACCCATGAGGATTTTCATCCAGATATCCATGGCCACGCCCTTGAACAATCGTCGCACGTAGTCGCCAATGGCTCGGGCATAATGCTTGATGGTTTGCATCACCGCTTTTGCAAATGTCAGAATTTTCGCAATAATGGCCTTGCGCATGGTCTGGTTGAATGTGATAATATTGTGCAGCCACTTCAGTCTCAGCCACTGGAAAAAATCTGCCACTTCAGTAAACCATGTCATTTTGCCCTGCACACCGGTAAGCGAGCTGATCGGAGAGGGATCAAACATGACCCAGCCGCGATGCGGAATCCATACTTGCACCCAGGCGTGGGCGAATTTTTCCCGAATCACATAATATCCCGCCACAGGGTTGTAATCTCCGCCGTGAAATCCTGATACCATGCGCGCTGGAATTTGTACGCTCCGGCAAAACATGATCATCGCCGAGGCAAAATACTCGCAATACGCTCCGATCTTTTTTTTGTTAAATAAGAAATCCTCCGTTGGATCAATATTGGCATTCACCGGCGTCATGTCAAAGGAATAAGGATAATTTTGCTCCAGATAGTTGCAGAATTTGCTGGCTAAAAGCGTGTCAATTTTTTCGGCGTTGGCGGCGGTACGTTTGATTTTCAGTAAAGGACCGGCAATTTTTCTGGCTAATGCCGCCACACGCTTTGGAATGGGGGCCGAACGTAATTCCTCCGGCGCGGAATAAAAGCCGAACATCGGGTGCTCGAACATAACCGGAAACAGGCTTGGCTTACTTGCGTCAATGACCGATGGATTGTATTTCAACGGGCTTTGTACCGTATAGGTCAGGCTGTGGCCGAATGTATCGGCAATAATGGTACCATCGCGCAAAACCGTGACCGATTGAAGATCCGGCGAAGATATACTTACCGGTGGACAAATCGCCAGTATTGGCCCTGATCGGAAGGTATTGGTAAACGTATATTTTTGAGTCATCAAGCCGGACGACGAATACGACCCGCGCGGGGCAATCCGGGTTGATGTCCTGCGTTTCAAAATAATTGATTTTGGAAATCGTGATAGCCGTCCGATTGTTCGCAGCCGGGCCTTTCTCCAGTATGCCCGCATATCTCGCCGGCGCTGGCGCGCCGATATACTCGGCGTCGGCTGTGTTGTCTGCGTCCGGCCAGGCTGCGTCATCGCCCCAGCCATTGGTCCAAAAGCGAGTCCGGGCATAAACGGCCCTTTCTCGGGTCGCATCGGCAGGCCATGGTTAAAAACATCTCCCTGCGGTAAAGCACCCTGCGGTGCCTCCGACCCAGGCTCGTGCCACCATCGCGGATGCCGCGCGTGAACCCATTCATGTGTGTGTGAATCATAAAAATTCTGAGTCGTGCTCATAAAATAAGGCTGAAATCCGCGGCTGCCAATATTTTGCCCGTCCTGCGTGATACGAACCTCCGCGACAATAGCATTGCTTTGCTGCAATTGGCCAAACCGCCCCAGTTGAATATGGTTGGTCAGACCGGTCGCGGATGTGCCACCAATGCGCCAACTGGCTAAAATTCCCGGCATACCGGTTCGCGGAAACAGCACAAATATGCCGCAGGCAAAAACAAAAAGAAATAGTCCCGCCCCAATACTGATTCGCCGTACATCCCGTGCCATAACCGATTGCTGTCCTGGCATGATCATCATCCGATCGCCGGCGGCATGGCGCTGCATCGCGCGCTGGGTTTCGCACTGCAGATGAAAGACCAGACTTGTATACAGCCCCAAGCCAAGATAAACCAGAAGTATCAACGCATATATGGGAGAAACCGTGAGAATCGCGCCGGAGAGAATTAAAAGCAGACTTAGCAACAGAATCTGGCCATAATCACGATTAGCCTTTTTTTCGAATAGTTTGCACAGTATCAGGCCAACCATGAAGTGGCCCAACGCCAGCAGCAAATTCGACTGCTGGTAGATCACCAGTTCCCAGAACAGCCCCATGGCCACAACCAGCACGCCTGAATTGATCAACCATCGGGGCACCACCAGCGCGTCGCCGTTTTCAACCAGCCACCAGCTTACCAGCACACCTGTGAGAGATAACGCCAGGAGTCCATAATTCTCGGCAGCGTAATTAAACGCCAGCAGGCTTAGAAACACCAGGCTGTAAGCCAGCAGAGGGAATCTTCGCAGAAAACTCATGTCGGACGACCTTCAATGCTTCGCCTGCAAAACGCCGTTATGCCACTTGGATAGCCTCCCGGGCATCGGAATCTGCTATCTTATCGGCACAAAGCCGATAAAGATTATACGAATTCATCCTGCGGCGGCGAAATTTTCCGATTTTATCGGCCAATACCGCCAAACAGGCCACCGTGTCAGTGCGCACCGGCTGCCGCGGCATGTTGCTCTTCGAGTTTTCGCAATGACAGCGGCAGTTCAAAGTGCATGTCTTCTTCCGTGACATGCCGGGACTCCACCGTGGCCCCGTAACGCACTTTGAGCACATCTACAATTTCCTGTACCAGATCCTCCGGAGCCGAGGCCCCGGCGGTGATCAGGACTACATTAATTCCGTTAAACCAGGCATGATCAACATGCGACGCATCATCCACGAGATACGACGGCGTACCCCGGTTTTCCGCCATTTCCACCAGTCGCTTGGAATTCGAGCTGTTCTGACTGCCTACCACCAGTACGAGTTCACAATCTGGAGCTAATTTTTGTACCGCCGCCTGACGGTTGGTTGTGGCATAGCATATATCATCCTTCGGCGGAGCTTGGATCCGTGGGAATTTCTTTTTAAGTTCCGCAATAATTCTGGCCGCATCATCCAGGCTCAGCGTGGTTTGTGTCAGATACGCCACTCGGTGATCATTCGGAATTTCCAGCCGATGCACATCTTCGGCGCTTTCAACGATGCTGATGGCGTCCGGCGCTTCGCCCAGCGTGCCGACAACTTCGTCATGATCCGCATGGCCAATTAAGACAATGGTAAATTTCTGTTTGGCATAACGAATCGCTTCATTATGTACCTTGGTAACCAGCGGGCAGGTCGCATCAACCTGAATTAATCGGCGTTCCGCGGCACGCTTGCGCACTTCCGGCGATACGCCATGGGCGCTGTAAACCACCGTGGCGCCTTCCGGCACTTCATCAATGGAATTAACAAAAACCGCGCCCTGCCGGGTGAAGCGTTCCACCACATGCAGGTTATGGACGATTTCATGGTAAACGTAAATGGGAGCGCCTTTGAGTTTGAGCATCCGCTCAACACACTCAATGGCCATATTGACTCCGGCGCAAAAACCGCGCGGATTGGCAAGGATAATTTTCATGCAGCATCTCCGTTATTCATACATCAATGTCAAAGGCTTCACGCCTTAATATCCGCGCGGCGCACCACTGGCACCTCATTGCCACCCAACCGGCGACATCTCGCGTCCGGGACAACACACCCGCCTGCCGGTTATATTACCATAAAGTATGGCTTGTTGGCGATGCGGTCAATGAATTCAACTTACCGGTTGTGCCGTGTGCTTCCGCGTTGGTTCAACCCTTTAAGGATGGAAATTTACCGGCCAAGACCTTAAATTCAATGTTACGAGATATGCAGCGCATGACCATTCAATCAACCAACACCCCGCCGGCAACCGTGCATTGGGCCTTTGCCCCCATGACCGATGTTGCTGAAGCCCGTCAATATACCTGGCGGCTGGCCCATGAACATTATGAAAACTTTACCGTGGTCTCGCACCTGGTGCCGAAAGCCTTACGCCAGGATTTTTGCAATATTTACGCCTTTTGCCGTACCGCTGACGATCTAGGTGATGAAGTCGGTGATCCGCAACTGGCCCTGCAATATCTGGCCGATTTCCGCCGGCAAACACAAGATTGCTACTCCGGAAAAACGAAAACGGCGGTGTTCACCGCGTTGTCGCAAACCATTGAAAAGCATGATATTCCTCCCCAACCCTTTCTGGACCTGATCAGCGCGTTTGAACAGGATCAGCGTATCAACCGGTATGAAACCTTTGCCCAAGTTGTGGATTACTGCACCCGCAGTGCCGATCCGGTGGGGCGACTGGTTTTATACCTTGCCGGATATCGCGACCAACAACGGCAAACATTATCTGATAAAACCTGCACCGCGTTGCAATTGGCCAATTTCTGGCAGGATGTCCGGCGCGATAGCATTGAAAGAGATCGCATTTATCTCCCCGCTGATTCCATGCGTAAGTTTGATGTCCATGAAAAACAGATTCGCGACGGCCGCTGCGATGATCATTTTCGCGCGTTGCTGAAATTTGAGGTGGATCGTTGTCAGGCCCTGTTTGATCAGGGCCACGCGCTGTTGCCGCTGATTCATCGGCAACTGCGTTCGCAAATTTCTCTTTTCAGCGGCGGTGGCGAAGCGATTCTCTCCGCCATTCGTCGGCAGAATTATGACACGCTTTCACATCGACCATCGCTTTCCAAAGCCCAGAAAATCAGCCTGATGGCCCGGGCGGTGGTGGCGGGCGCGCTGGCCACATTTGCCGGAGGTTCCAGATGACCGCACAAACACTTGCCACAGCAGCCCCTGTGGATATTCAGGCCTCGCGCGACTATTGCCGGCATGTTACGCAACAGCAGGCGCGGAATTTTTACTATGGCTTACGCCTGCTGCCGGAGCCGGCAAAATCCAGCATGTTTGCGCTATATGCCTGGATGCGCCGGGCCGATGACCTCGCGGACGATTCCGCCGACTTACCCCTGGTTCAGCGCCGCGAATTGCTGGATCAATTCCGTGCCTTAACCCATCAGGCCATTGCCGCAACGCCTTTGCCCATAACTGAAAATCCGGCATGGCCCGGCTGGGCCGCGTTTGCTCATTGCGTGCATCGGCACTCTATTCCACCGGTACTCTTTGATGATATGATCGATGGCCAAAAACAGGATTTGGAATTTCATCAGCCGCAAACCGATGCGGATCTGCGGCAATATTGTTATCGTGTGGCCGGCGTGGTGGGCCTCGCGAGCATCCATATATGGGGTTTTACCGGTGGGGCGGAAACCGAAGCACTCGCGGTGGATCGGGGCATTGCATTTCAATTAACCAATATCGTGCGGGATGTGAGAGAAGATGCCGCACGAAATCGAATTTATTTCCCGGCCCAGCAAATGCAGCGCTGCGCGGTTACCGCGACCGAACTGATGGCCGGTGAGCCTACCGCGGGCTTTCAGATGTTAATGCAACACCATATTGGCCTGGCCGAGCAATTATTTGCCCGCTCGGCTCCACTTGATCAGCGTATAAACCCGGAAAATATTTCCGCGTTGACCGCTATGACCGCGATTTATCATGGTATTCTGCGTAAAATTGCCAGGCGTCCGCAGCAGGTGCTGCGCGGCCGCGTGCGATTAAGCAAGTTGGCCAAAGTGTGTATTGCCATGCAATGCTGGCGGGCCGGCAAACAATGAAGGGTTTACTTTGACCGCCGGAGCGCGCCGGACTATCTGGATATAATCTACTGTTGTTAACAACGCTTAGGGAATTAGACTTTGCCTTTGAACAATCAAACACAGCCAACCGGGCCTGCCGGGGCCAAAGTGGTCATCGTTGTCGGTGGGGGGCTTGCGGGTATCGCCGCCGCCGCAGCGCTTGATTCCTGCGGATATCGCGTAACATTATTGGAGGCTCGGCGGGAACTTGGTGGCCGCGCCAGTTCCTTTGAGGACCCGGAAAGCGATCAACTTCTGGATAATTGCCAGCATGTGTTGCTGGGGTGCTGCACCAACTTGCAGGATTTATACACGCGACTGAATGTCGCCAATCGCATTGAATATCATCGGCGGGTCCATTTTTTGGATTCGCACGGAAAGCAATTTGATCTCTGGGGAGTCGCCGGTCTTCCCGCACCGCTGCATCTGGGGCCGGCCATGCTCGGATTCAGCGCCCTGACAATGCTTGAGCGCAAAGAAATCATTACCGCCATGCTGGCCATGTTGCGACTGGGAAAGCGGGGCCGCGAGAAACTCGAGGGGCAGGCCTTTGGCCAATGGCTGATAGAACATCGGCAAAGTGATCGGGTGATTCAACGGTTTTATGATCCGGTGTTAATTAGTGCCCTCAATGAGGACACCCGCAAAGCCAGCAGCAAATATGCCATTGAAGTATTTCAGGATGCGATGCTCATGAATCAACATGGGTATGTCGTGGGTTTACCCGCCTGCGCTTTGGAGGAATTGTATGCGCATCGGCCCTGTGATGATACCCGCCTGGGCGCTCGGGTGTCAGAGATTATTTTTAATGATGGCCGGGCTGCCGGGGTGGTGTTGCAAACCGGCGAAAAACTAACCGCCGATGCCATTATCCTGGCCACCAATTATCATGCGGTGCAACGGTGGATTCCCGATAATCTGCGGGCCGCGGATGTGCGGTTCGCCCATCTGGAAAAACTCGAAAGCGTGCCGATTTTAGGGGCGCATCTCTGGTTTGATAAGCCCGTGATGCGGCTGTCCCATGCGGCACTGTTTGAAGGGCCGCTGCAGTGGCTGTTCCGTAAGGACGCCGAAGGTAAAATTCTCCACGGCGTAATCAGCGCGGCGCGGGATTGGGTGGATAAGCCGCGTGATCTGTGCGCTAAATTATTTGAACAGCAGGTTCAACAGCTATTTCCCAATTCATCCGCCCGACTGCTGCGACAGAAAATCGTCATTGAAAAGCGCGCCACGTTTTCACCGCTGCCCGGTACCGATGCCTTCCGGCCCGCCCAGGAACCGCCGTCCGGGGGGATTGCCAATTTATTTCTCGCGGGTGATTACACCAAAACCCATTGGCCCGCCACCATGGAAGGTGCCGTTCGCAGCGGCTACCTTGCCGCCGAGGCCCTGACCCGTCAACTCCCAGGAGCGGAAAATGCCGTATTGCCCAAAAGCTTTATGGTCGCCGACCTTCCAGTGCAATGGCCCGCCCGCTGGCTAGAAACGCGCGAAATTGCTGACGCGGTTGTCGGGCGTTAGTACTACAGCGCGACTTCGGCGATTGAGGGCCAAAAACGCCCTTCCTAATCCTGATTGTCTGCGATTAACGCACGCGGCGAGTAGAAAGTCGCGCTGTAGTATTAGGCAATTACAACCCGGATTGGGCCGTGCTGGTGGAACTCGACGGCCAGGAAAAGTTGTATTTTGTAGTGGAATCCAAAGGCAGCATGTTTGCCGATGCCATTCGGCCCACCGAGCAGGCCAAAATCGACTGCGGCAAAAAGCACTTTGAGGCACTGGGTACCGGTATAGAATTCACCAAAGCCGACACCTTCGATAACTTCATGAGCCAGGTGGTGAAATAGGAACGCCAGTTTTCAGTTTCCAGTGTTGAGTTTTTGGTATGATTATGGCGAGCAACAGAGGAGTACGTTATGGCGAAAGCAAAATCCCAAGAGCGTGAAGATCGGATTCATATGGAAATAGTGGTTGATGCCAATGGCCCGGAAGAAGTAGCGATGGGCTGGTACTACTACCTCGACGACGTAATGAAGTTCCCATTCACGGCCACCTGCAATGCTGAACGCGCCACATCGCCGCTGAAAAAGGGCGATGAAGTTGAGATTCTTGCATTGGCTGACGCTGATGATTGTGAGCATGAGATATTTGTCATGACCCGCTGGGATGTCAAGAGCCAACTGGCAGTTCCACTGGCGCAGCTAAAGCCCGCATCAGACGCGGACGAAGCCACCGTGCAGGCGGTTGAGGATTGGCATTACTGGGTCAACCAGGGCTATGAATATTAAGTGCCACGTTCTGTTTCAGGACGAAGACAAAGCGACATATATTGAGAAGATGCTCAGCGCGGTTGTGGGCCGGTAGGAATCGCTTTTGGTGGATAGCCTGACGTGTGTGTTATATATTTCAGAATCGAAGTAGTATAAAATTCACCTACTCCGGTGTCAACAGCTGGTTGGTATTTGGGTGATTGAAACTTTATGGAGCTAAATGCCGTGGAATTCATTGCCATTGATTTTGAGACTGCCAACTACGACCGGGCCAGTGCCTGTTCAGTGGCCCTTGTTCGCGTGAAGGATGGAAAGCCTTCGGAA
>Ga0080006_1149798_pt1 | contig 20358 bp, 17 predicted proteins | sample RS3BMetagenome_FD_69209 | JGI IMG/M metagenome (GOLD analysis project Ga0080006, IMG submission 69209) | Ferric oxide microbial mat and aquatic microbial communities from Rainbow Spring, Yellowstone National Park, USA - RS3B (SPADES... ...
CGATGATGATAAAGGCCCCACGGCCACGATGCTGGCGATGCCCACCGTCCTGCAACGGCGGGCCTTTGAGTTACTGGAGTGTACCCAGTAACGGGAAGTGACAAAATGAACCAAACCCTTGTACTGCAAGGGTTTTATCATTTCTGCGGGCTAAACTCCGGTTTAAGCAGGGCTTCCCGTTGTCCGATTGGGCCTGCCGCCCACGGAGTGCTTTTTCGGCTTGGGAAGATCACGGATGGGGCCGGCATATACCTGTGGTCGTATGGGGACGGCAGGGGAGGCAGGGTTCAATGAATAGTGGGTAAATGGGTAAACGGGGGTGGCGGGTGTGACCTGCGGCTGTGGGTTTGTGCGTGGCGCAAAAAAGGGGCCAGGCGCTGCACCGAATACGCCTGGCCCGCACTCACTCTCCGGCCACCTGGCCGGAACGCTCGTATGTATCAAAAAGACTCATGAATGGCTGCGTGTTCAACGGGTTAAAATGCGGCCATCAAGCGTTGAACGCAATTTTTCCAGGGCACGATTTTGTATCTGCCGCACGCGCTCTTTGGTTACGCCGATCACTTCGCCGACCTCCGCCAGGGTCATGGCCTCGGTATCTTCAGGGCGGTTGACGGCAAAACGGGCTTCAATCACGCGGCGTTCCACATCCGTAAGTTCCGCGCTGTTACGTTGAATAATGTCCTGAAGATCTTCAACTGCATCCTTGGCCACGGACTGACGGCGCACATCCATTTCATTGGAGCGTTCCATGGTGGGGTCAAATTCCGTCGGGAACATGGAGCGATAGCGATTGGACTTTACGGCAATGCGGCTGAATCCTTTGAGAATTGCGCGGCACGCATAGGTACTGAATTTGAATCCGCGGGCGGCGTCAAATTTTTCGACAGCACGTAAGAGTGCCATGTTGCCCTCCGAGATCAGATCACCAAAATCAACATCGTTCATGCGCGTCCGTTTGGCCATGGCCAAGACCAGCGCGAGGTTGGCCCCGGCGATAATTTCACGGGTGTCTTTGGCACGCCGCTGCCAAAACGCTATCTCACGGGCGATTTTCCGCCCAGGCGAAGCTTCAAATTGCAGTACCGCCTCTTTGACACGCATGCGGGCATAGTTATACCTGAGAAACAAATGTTGTTCCTGCGCGGTGGTCAGCAACGAAGAAGTCGGTGCGGACATACTGCTTAGGTCGTCCGCCATTGGATGATACCAGCCTGTTTTTGCCGGGCCAATATCCAAGCCGTTTTCGAATAACTGATTCGCCGCGTCCGCTTTTTTAAATAGCGGATTGGGCACAAAATACAACGGTGAGGACAAGGCCTCCTGAACCATCTGGTGATCAAATTCACCAATGGCTTCCAAAATCGACTCATGACGGCGAGTCAGGGTAATTTCGGGTTTTATTGCAACTGCTTGAGCAACCATGATGCAGCTCCTTAAACAACAACCGGAAGGTCTGCATGGCCTTCACACCTATTTATACGGACGAAACCGCCCCGTGGACGAAGATTAGACAGGTCGCGAGGGGGTAGATTGTGCCTAAGTATCTTATTTACATGTACTTACATCCAATATTAAGGCGAGAATCGCCAAAGTTTGGCACTGGACACATCCGAAATTTTTTCACATGGACTGGTTCTTCGGTACGGGAATTTCACCGCACGGTTTCTCTATTGTATGTCCGTTTCGTCGATTCCAAACGCGATTCCGGATTCCACTCCTCAGGCGAATAAGCAAGAAGCATGCCCACCCTTCGCACAGATTGCTCCCCAAGTTCATCTTCAAGAGCCTTCCAAATCATTTCTTGGCGTTTATGATCACATTTTCCTCTGAATGTGGGGCAGATAATGTTGCCGACCAAGCGTCCCCCCACCTTCTGCAAATGGTACTCCGGATGATCCAGCGATAGCCGCTTGGTGAGGATGTCTTCCAATTGGTTCTTTGTGATCGTTAATGATCTTGGCATATAACCTCGCATCGTTTAATGACTCCCGAGCGGGCGTCGTAATACTCTTGCGAAGCCTTCTTCAAGTTTCGCCCTTTACGCACTTCTCCTATATTGTACGAATGGTCGTATAATTTCCTATCGGGCAGGAATCGCATATTATTCCACCAGAGTGTTTGGGAAATTCGTTTGACGGTATCCGGTCCGGGGTTTAGTCTAAGGTACTCAATTAATTCAGAATATCAGATTGGGTTCATTTTACTGAGGGTATATGGTACCGCTTATCGTTATTGCCATCATCGCCCTGATTCTGGTTACGGGAGTCCGAATTGCCCAGGAATACCAGCGCGGCGTTGTTTTTCGTCTTGGCCGTCACATTGGCTTGCGTGGTCCGGGGTTGTATTGGATCCTGCCGTTGGGCATTGAACGATCAGTCACGATTGACATGCGGACACGCACGGTTTTCCGCTGAACAGCAGGAGACCATTACGCGGGATAGCGTAACGATTCGCGTCAACGCTGTGCTCTGGTACCGGATTACCGAAGCGTCCAAGGCCGTTATTGAGGTCACCGATGCATCGTCCGCCGTCTACCAATTGGCACTGACAAGCCTGCGAAATATCATCGGTCGCCACGACCTTGATGAAGTGTTGCAGGAGCGGGACAAGATCAACGGCCTGTTGCGTGAAAATATGGTCAGTTCAACAGTCCCCTGGGGAATAACCGTTGAACGCTTTGAAATGAAGGACGTGGAATTGCCTGAAGCTATGCAGCAGGTCATGGCCATGCAGGCTGAGGCGATACGCGAAAAACGGGCCCGCATTATCAAGGCGGAAGCGGAACTGGAGGCCTCGAAGAAGCTAAGCGAAGCCGCGCAGCAGATGGCCAATAATCCGGTTGCAATCGAGTTGCGACGTATGCAGATGGTAACGGAGGTTGGCGCGGAGAGTAACAGCACGACAGTGCTGATGATCCCCTCGGATTTCGTGACGCTTTCACAAAGCTTCAGTAACTACCTGCGGCAGCACACCTCCACAACCGCCGCTAAAGCTTCTGACGATGCGCCCGCCACTAAAAGTTGAACCCCTCCGGACGCCAACCTGATGCACAACTTGACGTTGCCAGTACCAAAATGTATCATTTTGTATAGTTAATGGAGTGATTTTTATGCCGATGATTGTTAAAGTTCGCCGCTGGGGCAACAGTTTGGGCCTGCGGCTGCCCAAATCATTTACGGTAACCCGCACGATTGTGGATGGCACCACAGTTCGCATTGATGGACTTCAGGTCGTGGATGCTCAGCCGCGCCGCCGCAGCCGCCACAAGCTCAAAGATGTGCTTCGAAACTATACCAAGCCGGTGAAACATATAGATTTTCCACCCGTAGGCAAGGAAATCCTGTGAGTCATTACACGTATTTTCCAAAACGGGGAGACTTTATCCACTTCGAGGCGTCACCATCGGCTGGACATGAGACCGCAGGGACGCATTTCGCGCTGGTTCTCAGTCCGGTTGCTTACCAGAAGAAAACTGGAATGGCAATTGTGTTAATCGGCACAAGTAAATTCAAGTCCGAATCGCATCCGCGTTATGGAAACACCAAACTGATTCCGGCCGGATTAATTCTTCCGACCCGTAACAATCTCGGTGGCGAAGGAATCCTGTTTTGTGATGCGGTTCGCCAAATCGACTGGCGGGCACGATCTGCAACTTATGCAGGGAAAGCCTCCGCCGAGTTTGTTGAGGATGCGTTGGATCGGCTGCTGGCGGTAATGGAAGATGACGGTGGGTGATGGATAAATCTCTGCTGTCCGATGTGCTGCGCGGCATGGCGGAGTCGCCGGTTGTCGCGCGTATTGTTGATGAATTGTCCCGCAACCGCTATGTCGGTGCGACCGGGCAGTGGGGTTCCTGCGCCTTGGCGGTGGCGGCGACGGTGCAGGGGCAGATGCGGCGGCCGGTGTTGATTGTCACCGCCCATCTGGATGATGCCGACGATGCCATTGACCAACTGGAATTTTTTCGCCCCGGGTGTACCGCAAGTTTGTTTCCAGCCTTTGAAGTGCTGCCCGGTGAATCAAGCATATCCCATGAACTTATTGCCGAGCGGTTGGCTCTGCTGGCGGATATCGGGGCCGGAAAGATAGCGGATTTTTACGTTGCACCGATTCAGGCATTAATGCAGCCATGCCCGAATCCGGAGTTGCTGGCCAAGCAGCTTATTTCCATCACGCCGGGCGCGAAAATGGATCGCGATGCGTTAATACAATGGCTCGCGGGCAATGGCTATTCCCGATTGGAGGCGGTGGAAAATCCGGGTGATTTTTCGGTGCGCGGCGATATTATTGATGTATGGGCCGCCGGGCGGCAGCAGCCGGCCCGCATTGATTTTTTTGGCGATCAAATTGAACGCATTCACGGTTTTGATCCTGAAACGCTGGGGCCGGCGGATCCGATAGAGCTTCTGCGTATAAGCGCTTTGGAGAAGCAGGCTACGTGGCCCAAGGAACAGACAGTTAATTTTATTTCGGCGTTGCCGGCGGAAACGATTATCTGGCTTATTGAGCCTCAGGAAATTCAGGAGCAGGGCCGCAGTTACATCGATCGGCTGCCGGACGGCCGGGGCATTTATCCGGCGGAGGCGATTTTCCGTCTGGCGCAGAAATTTGCCTGGGCACAAATCCGCCAATTTGGTCGCGATGACCGCACCACCATTGATCTGCCCTGCCGTTCGGTGGAACAATTTGATACCGAGCCGGATGCGGCGTTGGCCGAATTAGCGGCTCTGGCGGCAGACAATGAGGTGTTTGTGGTGTGCCAAAATCCATCCGAGCGTACGCGCTTAACGGATCTGATACATGTAAAGCATCCGGAAGTGCTGGATAAAATTGTCATTCCCGTGGGTGATCTGGCGGTGGGATTCCGCTGGCAGCTTACCGGCGTAACAGAAAAAAAGACCGGTTCGGATCATACGCCCACGGATCAGCAGCACTGGCTGATTATGGTAGCGCACCATGAATTGTTTCATCGCTATCATCAGCGCCGGCGCTTGCGGGCCATTCAGGGCGCCCGGCCCATTGATCACTTTCTGGATTTGCAACCCGGTGATTATGTGGTGCATGTGAATCATGGCATTGCGCAATTTACCGCCATGACCACGTTGAATCGCGATGGCCGACAGGCGGAATACATGACGCTGGTGTTTGCCCGTGAAGCGGTACTGCATGTGCCGATCACGCAAATTCATCTGGTGCAAAAATATGTCGGCGGGGCACAGGGGCGTCCACCATTATCCGTACTGGGTGGTACGAGTTGGACCAAACAAAAAGAAAAGGCCTCGGAGGCGGTCGAAAAAATGGCCGCCGAAATGCTGGAAGTGCAGGCGGCCCGGGAGCAATTTCCGGGTTTTGCCTGCAGTCCCGACACCACCGATATGAAGGAATTTGAAAATTCCTTTCCCTTTCAGGCTACCGAAGACCAGTTGCGCTGTATCGCGGAAATCAAGGAAGATCTGCAAAAAGCCCGTCCCATGGATCGGCTGCTGTGCGGTGATGTGGGATATGGCAAAACCGAACTGGCGATTCGCAGCGCGTTTAAGGTGTGTGAAGGCGGTAAGCAGGTTGCCGTCCTGGCTCCCACCACGGTGCTCGTTGAGCAGCATGAGGAGACGTTTCGTCAGCGCATGGCGGGATACCCATTTATTGTTGAAAGCGTATCGCGGTTTAAAACCAACGGCGAAATTCACGATATCCTGGATCGCACACGCAAAGGCAAGGTAGATGTGCTCATCGGCACGCATCGGCTTATCAGCAAAGACGTGCAGTTCGCCGATCTGGGTCTGGTGGTTATTGATGAAGAGCAGCGCTTTGGTGTGGAAAATAAAGAACGCCTGAAAAAACTGCGGCTCACCGTGGATGTGCTGACCATGACAGCAACACCGATTCCCCGCACGTTGCACATGAGTTTGCTGGGCATACGTGATATTTCAAATCTGTCCACACCGCCGCGGGACCGGCGCAGCGTGGTTACAGAAGTTATGGGGTGGGAAGCAGCCAGAATCAAGCAGGCTATTGAGCGCGAGCTGGCCCGTGACGGGCAGATTTATTTTGTGCATAACCGCGTATGGAATATTGAATCCGTCGCGGACAAAATTCGCCGCCTCGTGCCCAATGCCCGTATTGTCATTGGCCATGGCCAAATGCCGGACCATGAACTTGAGCAAGTCATGCACACATTTGTAAAGCGCGAAGCGGACATTCTGGTTTCCACAACCATTATTGAAAGCGGGCTGGATATTCCGTCCGCCAATACGATTTTTATTCATGAGGCCGAGAATTTTGGATTAAGTGATCTGCATCAATTACGTGGGCGTGTGGGCCGCTCCCGCCACCGCGCGTATTGTTATCTGGTCATCAGTCAGGACAAGGCCTTAAGCGAATCGGCCGCCAAGCGTCTCAAGGCCATGGAAGAATATGCGTCACTGGGTGCGGGATTCAAAATAGCACTGCGCGATCTGGAAATTCGCGGCGCGGGTAATCTATTGGGAGATGAACAATCCGGTCATATTGCGGCGGTGGGGTATGAACTGTATTGCCAATTGCTGGAGGAAGCGGTCAAACGCGTGAAGAATCAGCCCATTGACCGCCCGCCGGAGGTGAATATTGATATTGGCATCTCCGGCAGTTTCCCGCGCACGTACATCATGGCGGAAAAGCAACGCATGGAACTGTATCGGCGATTATCACATTGTCATAATATGGAAGTGATTGAAGCCCTGCGGAAAGATATTATCGATGCTTTTGGCCCATTGCCGAAAGCGGCGGAAATACTGTTTCAGTTAACCGAATTGCGGGTGCTGGCGGCAGCGTGGACGATTACCAACCTCATGAGCCAACCGCCTGATCTGGTTTTTGCCATGCAGGATTTATCCAAGCTCGGGCCATTGTTAAGTAAATCCCCGGGGTCTCTGCGGCCAGTAGATCAAAAGGCGATTCATCTGCGGCTTCCTCCGAATTATTTTGAAGGGCAGACCCTGCTGAACGTTCTGCGGAATTTATTGGCCAACCCGCCCCAGTAACACCTTGGGAGGGATGCCACGCTCTCTCTATAACCCTCGGATGGTACCGGCTGCATAACCAACCGGTACTGAAAGCGTAGCTTGGTTATAATGGGAGAAATGAAGTCTGTATCGTCAGCGGCCGCCGACAGCAGATTTCGGTGACGAGGCGACGTATGCCTAGGAGTACCGCGATGTTAAAATCCTTATCAATAGACAATTTCCGTGGAATAAAGCACCTAAAAATCGGGAACTTTAGTCGCGTTAATATATTTGTCGGGGGCAACGGCTCCGGGAAGACAAGCGTGCTGGAAGCGTTGGCAGTACTTGCTTCGCCCGGCGATCCTCACATGTTGTCAAAATTGGCAATGTGGCGCGACATGGGGCCGATGAACAGCCAAATTGATTACCCGTTACGATCATTTTTCTTCGAGCTCAATGCGGGGAGAGAGATAACCTTGTCGGCGGTCACAGATGCCGGTACTCAGCGACTTGCCATTACCGGGCTGCAAGTCAATATTTCACAGCCGAACGGGGCGGAGTCAAGCTTGGCAATGAGTGGCGTCATATCGCAAGGTGTAAATGGGCCTGTCAGCAGTTCGGGCCGTATCGAGGAATCGTCCGGTGCCGACGTAAGCAATCTCGCGGGAGTTAGCTACCAGTTCGTGGATGAAATTGGAGAAACCGCAACCGCAACGGCATCGCTGATACCCATGGGGTTACAGGGAATGGTTCGTACGGTGCGTCGTGGGCTGGGAGTTTTCTATATTCAGGGCCGACGTGCAAACAGCATCGCCGAAACTGCGGAGGCAATCACCCGGATCACTGAAAGCGGGGACGAGGAGGAGTTTTTGCGGATTATCCGCGCCATTGAGCCGAGGTGCAGATCCGTCCAGGTCGGGCTTCTGGGCGGCCAGCCAATTCTATTCGCCGACGTGGGCAAAATGAAGAGGCTATCTATTTCATTGCTGGGGGATGGGTTCTGCCGTGCCTGCCTGATCGCAACCGGGCTTGTCGCCGCAGCACCAAAGATTACGATCGTGGACGATATTGATGCCGGTCTTCACCACACTGTAATGGAGAACTTCTGGAGAGCTATTCTGCGGATATGCCACCGGCGTGATATGCAACTTTTTTGCAGTTCCCACAGTGATGAAATGCTGCGCGCCGCAGTTACAGCTTTGACGGAATCACCGGATGATTTGAAGCTCTTTCGAATCGACAAATCCCAAGATGGCCATGTATCCGCCGAAAACTATGATTTTATACACGCGCAGACTGCCAGCAATAATGGAATTGAGGTTCGTTGATGACGTCAGCCAGCACCCGTAGCTATACCCCCAAATTGGACAAACCCGTGCTTCTTCTTGTTGAGGGAGCCAATGCGTTTTACTTTTTAAAGTCGTTGTTTTTATCCCGCCCGGAGTTCCACGATATATTCGCATATGATTTTGGTTCAATAAGCCAATTAAAGCTGCAAATGGAGACAATTGCAAAAGCGCCGAGTTTCAGGCGCTTTACAAAGGCAGTTGGTGTGGTACGTGACGCGGAGCTTGATCCGAGCAGCGCGATCGATTCCATTCGTGGGGCTTATCGTTCCGCCGGGATGAGTGAACCCAAAGTGGATGGATGTGTTCTGCCTGGTAGTCCGGCCACGGGGTTCTTTCTCTTTCCGGGTAATGGCGGATCGGGCTGCTTGGAAAACGCTTGCTTGGGTGCTTATCGCAATCAACCGGAGCTGGATTGCGCCAAAGGCTTTTTAATCTGTGCCGGTCGGGCGGCCAGAAACGCTAACTGGCAGGCAAAGGCAGTAGTACATGCCCTGATCGCAATTAGCGACAAACCGGAAATGACCCTCGGCGAGAGCGCGAGGGCCGGACTATGGGACCCAACCGTCCCGGAGTTGGCTGCCGCTGAGAAGTTCTTAAAGGAGCTTTGCAATTCAGCAAAGCCACAGGCTGGTGGCGAATTAAAATATTAACACTCTTTGTGATACGCCCGGGCAAAAAGCCTCTTCTACTGGCAGCGTAGGCAAAAGGAGATTGCATTGGTTGTTACCGTTCAAATTGACTCTCAACATCGGCTGGGATTATATGGCTCGGCGGATCGGCACTTGAAAACATTGCGTGAGCTGCTGGGCGTTACGCTGATCGCCCGTGACGATCAAATTAAAATCAGCGGCGATCCGGCGGCGGTGGAACATTGTGTCGCCACTTTGCATCAGATGCGCCGGCTGTTAAAAGAACATCGGTCATTGAATCAGGAGCATATTGCCTCGGCCATTCGCCTTGGTGCGCCGGAAGGTCATGAACATCATCCACCGCTGCTGGATGTTGCCGTCAGTGGCCGGTCTGTTGAACCGCGCACCGCCGGCCAGCGGCATTATGTTAATGCCATGCTGGATCATGATCTGGTCTTTTGCGCCGGTCCGGCGGGAACCGGAAAAACTTTTCTGGCTGTGGCATTGGCGGTAAGCATGTTGCGGCAAAATAAAGTGCGGCGGCTGGTGCTGGTACGGCCCGCGGTGGAAGCTGGAGAGAAGCTCGGCTTTCTGCCAGGGGATATTCAAGCCAAAGTAAATCCCTATCTGCGGCCACTGCTGGATGCTCTGCATGACATGATGCCCTATGAACAGATTCGCCGATTTATGGCCAATGATATGATTGAGCTGGCTCCGCTGGCGTATATGCGCGGGCGCACGCTTAATGAAAGCATTGTCCTGCTGGATGAAGCGCAAAACACCACGCCGGCGCAAATGCTTATGTTCCTTACGCGTTTGGGTGAGGGCAGCAAAATGGTGGTTACGGGTGATCCTACACAGGTGGATTTGGAACCGGGGCAGGTAAGTGGGTTAATTGACGCGCGAAGAAAACTTTCCGGGGTAAAGGGCGTAGCATTTATTGAACTTGGACGCTCTGACATTGTGCGCCATCGTTTGGTGCAGAATATTGTGCAGGCGTACAACCGCGAAGCAGATGTTCCGGCCAAACGCACGGCCGTTCGAAATGCCGATACGTCCGGTGAATCGGACGCCCGGGTTCCACCGCCGCCGGAGCCGGCATAATGGCGTCAAGCTGTGCGTTTGTTGGCAAGCCGTTGCAATTTCGTTTGATACTTCGGACGCTCTTGAAGCAAAGTATCCCACCAAAGGCCATCATTTATGTTGCTTTTGATCGAATGGTCGCAACAAGTTGCTGCAGTGATGTGCGCGGGTGCAGGGCGATAAAATATTCGCGCCAGGATGCGACAGATAAATTCTTCTGAGTTAATTCCGCGCTGCTCATCTGTGATGCGATCTGATTGACCTGCGGCTCAAAGAGTGTCAGCAATCGCGCATTGATCTCATGCAACTGCCGGAAATCCGTCCGGCGCTGCAACCAATGCACGCCGCGCCGCCGATGTTCGCGTCGGTCGGCGATTAATGATTGGTTAATGCCGGTAATCAGATCATGTCGCTGTTTGGATAGTTCCAAGGCTTGGCCAGTTAACGACGTTTTGGGGATTAATTGCTCCGGATTTGCACGCAGGTGATGCTGTCGCCATTTTAATTGAGATATGTCGCCGTGGCTTTGATCAATGTGTCCGGCAATAGGAAGCAGCCAACCGGCGGAGGCACACGCATACGCCGGGCGAACGCCGAAGAGTTGATCCATAATCTGATCTGTCATCTGGTCATACAGTGCGCCGCCGATACCATGGATGAATAGATCCGAGAGCAACAATCGCACAAACATTGTCAGCGTCAGCGCGCGGGGCCGCACGCGCAGCGTCGCGGATTCCAGCCGCTGCCGCAATTTCTCCGCGGCAGAGAGTAAATCTCCGTTGAGCAAATCTGTGATATCAATGCGGTGGTTCGCGCTGATTACGTGCAGGCCGTTGTTGTTTTGCAATGCCAGTCTCTGTCGCGGCTGATGATCCGCATAAATCCAGAAGGGAAGTTCCGTTTCTTTTTCAGTGCGGGCCAAATTGGGCATGGGGCGGCCAGGATTGGTGATATCCTGCTTCAGGCGATATTGATCCAGGGCGGTGTTGTACGTTTTACACCAGTCATGCGCCTGGCGCAGCCACAGCAGCACAAAGCTGTGCCACGCCAGGCCGGAACAGATATAACTGCAGGGGACATGCTGCACATCCATGCCAAACGAGAGTTCAAAGGTTCTGCGTGACCGGCTCATCCATGAAACGTAATGTGCATCGGAATCCTGTTGCCATTGGTCGGTGAAATCCCGCAATGAATCGGTTTGGACAAGCGGGAATTGCTGCAGATCGCTTAGCCATCGCGTCTTTTCTTCGCCCTGTGGTGATGATAAAAATTCAGCCGGTAAGGCCGATGCTTCGGCCCAGGTAGCCATTCGTTTTTGAAGTTCAGGGCCGAGCCATCGAGGCACGGCACATCCGAGATGGTCTATGGTGTCATGATCCACCAGCAGGTCAATGGCTAAAGCGTCGCTTTGTTTGGCCAAAGCATCGGTTAAAATTACCTTGCTCCACACGCCGGGATGATACAGTTCCACCTGATGGCCCGTGACAACCCATGGTCTGACCGCAGCATCCAGGGGAGGCGGACTAAAGCCGGTTTCACCGGCAAAGCGAATCATCGCATCCATGAGTTCCCGTCGGGCCAGATTGGCCAGAGCGTCTATCGAGGCAGGGGCCATGCTGCCAGAACGTATCGTGCTGGCGCGGGCCGAGGTAAGAAATTCTGCAAGCTCTGCAGCGGGCGGCTCAATGAGCACTTCGCCATGGTGGCGCGGAACGATAATTGCCGCCGGATCGGGGATAAGCGTTTTGGGGGACAAGACCTGGCTTGATGGATGAGACGTTTCCATGCAATCTATCGATTCCTCTCACGGAAACATACGCTGGAGCAACGAATATTTCAAATGCGGTGCCCTCAAAGCAATCACGTTATCAGCTTTAACCCGCCGCCAAAGATTGCTGGCATTCATTGGAATGCAGAGCACGGAAGAAAACATTGAGATAATGTCGCAATCGATGATTGGGATTATCCAATCGGCCACCAAAGTGGCGATCGGGATCATTGTAAATCAATCGAATCGGCAATTCAGAAATGCGCAGAGAAGCCTGGGCCGCTCGCACCCAGAATTCAAGTGGGAATGCGTAGCCGGTTTCACACAATTCCAATTTTTCCATGGCCGATACACGATGGGCCTTAAAGCCGCAGAAACTGTCGGTGAGATTCAAGTTCAGATTTCGATTGATGACTTCGGTAATAAGTTGATTGATGAGCCGACGATCCATCGGTGGTTCGTCTTTGCGTGATTGGGACAGCAAATACCGTGAGCCGCTGATGATGTCCGCCTCATCAGCTTCAGCGGCGGCGATAAATTCAGGAAGTGCCGCCGGTTCATGCTGTTCATCGCAGTCCATGGTAATGACCCACTGATAGCGATGCCGCGAGGAATAATCGAACGCATCGATCAGGCTTTGGCCATAACCCATATTCCGGCCATGACGCAAAACTGAAATATCGGACATCGTGCGAAGAATTTCGGGTGTGGAATCGGTGGAGCCGTCATCAATAACCAGAATGTCCGCATGTGTGTGCAGACGGATTTCGCTTAGCACCTTTCGCAGGTAGCGTTGTTCGTTGAATACCGGGATGGCAATAAGCGTTTTCATCTTCCGCATTTTCTCAAGCAAATAGTAGGATCATAAAACAAGATGTCAAGGGCGGTTACGCAAGAGTGGCGTATGCAGTGAGAACTGGCGGGTCAGGAGTCCGGATTTTTATGCGCAACGGGAGGTGAGGGCGGGGGATTTTCAAATTCATCTTCGGAGATAACGGCGGTTATTTCCGGTATGCGTTCCCGAATGTTCTTTTCCAAGCCCAAGCGCAACGTGGCTTGGGAGCTTGGGCAGCCCACGCAGGCCCCATGGAAACGCACGGAAACCACGCCATTTTCGCTAACAGAGAGCAGTTCCACATCGCCGCCATCCCACTGAATCATGGGCCGCAGGCTGTCCAGCACCACCTGCACACGTTGAATTAACGTCGCCTGGGGCGTTTGCGGGGCTTGCGAAAGATTAATATCCATCATCATACTCACGTTATGAGTATAGGTTGGCTGTTGTTTTGCATCAACCGTGCGTTTCATCTTGCCGCTGGGAATTGGCTGATAAATGCGGTAAGATGACGGAATGAACGTGTCCTCAATAATCCCGCTTTCCGTGCTGCTGACGCCTCCGTAGGGTGCTGGATATGCCACAGAGTTTTTGCGGCAATCGCAGTTGAACCCTTTGCTCTAAAAATATCGCTTTGAAAGTCCTTATGTTTTCCGATGAAATTAACCGACGAAGAACCTTTGCCATTATCTCCCACCCGGATGCCGGTAAAACCACGCTGACGGAAAAATTGCTGCTTTATGGCGGGGCTGTGCAGTTGGCCGGATCGGTTACCGCCCGGAAATCACAACGTGCCACCACCTCCGATTGGATGGAACTTGAACGCCAGCGCGGTATATCCGTAAGTTCAACGGTTTTGCAATTTGACTACAATGGATATCGGCTCAATTTGCTTGATACACCGGGTCATAAAGACTTTTCCGAAGATACATATCGGGTACTGACGGCCGTGGACGCCGTGATTATGATTATTGATGCGGGTAAGGGTATTGAACCGCAAACCCGGAAGCTTTTTGAAATTTGCCGCCGCCGTGGCGTGCCGATCTTTACATTCATGAACAAGCTGGATCGCCCCGCGCGCGAGCCACTGGATTTATTGGATGAGCTTGAACGCATACTGGGCCTGCATGTATTTGCGATGAATTGGCCGCTGGGCAATGGCCGGGAATTCCGCGGCGTATTTGACCGCGTGGGAAAAGCAGTGCATTTGTTTGAACGTACGCCGCGTGGGGCGTATCGGGCGCCGGTGGCGGTGTCACAATTTGATGATCCTTCCGTGCGCTCGGCACTGGGGGAAAATCTTTACGCGCAGTGCCATGAGGAATTGAGCTTGTTGGAGGGGGCTGGTGCAGAGCTGGATGTAGCGCACGTTCATGCCGGTAAACTCACCCCGGTATTCTTCGGCAGTGCCGCCAATAATTTTGGCGTGCAGATGCTGCTGGATGCATTTCTAAAATATGCCGTTGCGCCGCAGCCGCGGAAGTCGGGTGACAGCATAGTGCCGCTGGATCATGCCGCATTTTCCGGCTTTGTATTTAAAATACAGGCCAACATGGACCCGCGCCATCGGGATCGCATTGCGTTTGTCCGCGTTTGTTCCGGAAAATTCACCCGGGATATGAGCGTGGTTCATGCGCAAAGTGGCCGCAAGGTGCGGCTGTCAAGTTCACATAAACTTTTTGGGCGCGATCGGGAAACCGTGGATGAAGCCTACCCCGGCGATGTCATTGGTTTGGTTGGGCACGATGAATTTGGGATTGGCGATACGCTCACGGAAGACCCGGCGATTATCTACCAGGAGATTCCGCAATTTCTGCCGGAATGTTTTGCCTATATCCATTCCACAAATACCTCACAATTCAAACGGTTCCGCGAGGGCTTGGATCAGTTGTTGCAGGAAGGTGTTACCCAGGCCTTACAGGTGCTGCATTCGCACACCCGGTTGCCCCTGCTGGCGGCGGTTGGGCCGCTGCAATTTGAAGTGGTGCAATATCGTCTGCAAAGTGAATACGGCGCTGAAACACGCTTTGAGAAAACGCCGTGGACCGTTATGCGTTGGCTGGCACCGGAGGCTCCGGCGGACAAGGTAGAACAGGCCGTGCAGTACAAACGCATTGGGCAGGCACTGGACGACCGGCAGCAGCGCGTGTTGCTGTTTCCCGATGAATGGGCATTGAAATATTTTCAACGCGAACACGCCGATCTGGTGCTCTACGAATTGCCGCCGGAGAAATAGGGTGCCCCATCTATCGTTCCCGGTCTGGTACGCCCAATGAAGCGTTGCCGTAATGCTATGGGGTTTCGCGGCGATGTTTGCGTTCCCACCAGAACATGCTGCCCAAAAAAAACGCCAGGCTTAGGACCACCGCCACGCCGGCAAGAAACATCACACGATACGCAATGGGAGTGTATTTGCCGGTATTGGGATTGAATTGCGTGCACAAAAGTGCGATTTCGTCAAAAATATTGGTGATGCGATTATCGCCGGCATGGACGAGAGCCAGTTTCAAATCCGCCGGAACGTAATGTATTCCAAAGAAATAATTGGCGATTTTACCGGATGGCGTGATGACATAGATCGCCGCCTCATGGTCGTACATGTGGATGGCCGGCTCCCAAACATAGTGAAAACCAATGGCCGATGCCAGCCGGGCGCTGGCAGTAGAATGTTTTGGCTCAACCAGGAAGTGCCAGTGTTTTTGGATAAGGGCTTTGAGTTTTTTCGGGGCCTCGGCGATATACCCCGCCTTTTTGTCTGCGGCCATGGAAGCCGTATCCGATGGGTTAAAGCTTACCGTGATCACCTCATAATCGTGCCCCAGTCGGCTGGACATCTTGCTGATGGTATGTAACAACCCCGCCTGCACAAATCCGCAGACTCCCCAGCACTGAAAGTTGATCAAATCCAGAATAACTGGCCGGCCCTGTCGAAAATAATCCTTCAGTCGAACCGTTTTACCGTGCGAATTAAGAAACCTCATATCCAGTGGCAAGTGGGCACCGGGGTGCGGTGTGATGGATGCAGTTTTCATGTCGCGGCTTTGTTGTACGGATGACTGCATAGAGTCGAATGCGTTGGCCTCAATCCGCTGCGGAGCGAAAAGCCCGGCCGCCACGAATATCGCAGCTAATGCCGACGCACCCCAGAGCAAATGCCTCCCCGATAGTCTTATATAACGGTTCATTAAACACGCCTCCTGCTTGCAAGCGATGAGCCTTGATGTTCCCCAACAGGTCAAGCAATGGCGACCAGGCAATGCCCCGCGATCATCTGCGGCCCAGATGTAATCAGCAGTGCCAGGCGGCACCGGCCGTCAAAAATATTCCTTACTTCCAAGCTGATTATAGAAAACCGTGGTGAGTAAGTCAAGTGGTAGTCGAGGTTGCCCACACTGTGCCAATCAACTGCGTTGCCGATGGGCTGTCAACAGGTCATCGCGCGTGATGATGCCGACAATTTTTGACGGCTCTTCTCGGTCCATGACAATCAATCGGCCAATGCCGTGGCGAATCATCATTTGATCGGCCCGGCGCAGCAGGCAATCGCCGTAGATGACTACTGCGGGACGATGGATCATGTCCTTCAACTTTGTTTCCGGTGGAATTTCAGGGTTGATCATATCATGATCGGTCAATACACCTACGAGGTGATTTTCCGCGTCCACCACGGGAAAGCCATCATAGGATTTATATTTTTCATCACCGGTAAGTTTTTTTCTTACCTCTCCGCAAGTTTCATCGGCGCCCAGTGAAATCGGATCGCGCGTGCAGGCTTCAATAACCAGGACGTTATCCATAAAATCGCCGTGTGTTTTAAACAGCGCACGGCCACCACGGCTGGCGAATTTTTCGGTCAGCAGGTTGTTGCGCATCAAAGCGCAGGAAACAAGAAACGATGTTGTACAGCCCGCAACGATGGGGGCCAGGCCGTTGGGGCGCAAGGTTGTCTCAAAAGCAAATACAATGGAGGTAAGAGGCGTCCATGTAGCGCCGCAAAACAGCGATGCCATGCCCACCAGAGCTGCGGCACGGACGTTGACGTCCGCATGGGGAATCAAGTGAACAATGCCAATAGCGATTACCGCTCCCAAAGCGCTGCCGATATTAAATAACGGTGCCATGGTGCTACCGGAAGTTCCACTGCCCAGCGCAATAGTCCACGAGACGATACGCGTAAGCACGAGCATGGCCGCGAATTCAAATCCCCCTTTTCCATCGAGGATTGCGGAAATATTCACATACCCCACGCCCATGGATGGATTGAAAATAAGCCCGCAAACGCCCACTGCAACGCCGCCAATGGCGGGCCACCACATCCAATGTAACCGACTGTGATTTTTGAAGGCGTCCTCGACCAGATATACGCCATGGGTCAGCAGAACCGCAGCTATCCCGCAGAACACTCCTATGATGGCATAGATCATCAGCGGTTCCAGGGTCGGCCGCGGCAGCGGTGGCATAAAAAAAATCGGCTTGCCGCCCATGATGAGGATGCGCAATGCGCCGGCGACGCCTGCGGCAATCGCGACTGCGAGAATCGCAATGGGTTGGAACTCAAAAAGCAGCAACTCCAGCGCCATAAGCACGGAGGCCAGTGGGGCACCAAATGTTGCGGACATGCCGGCAGCAGCCCCGGCTGCCAAAAGTACTCGCCGACGATCTTTGGTCACTGTGATAATTTGGCCAACAATCGATCCTAAGGCCGCTCCGGTTGCAATGATGGGGCCTTCTGCCCCAAATGGGCAGCCTGTGCCAATACTGACTGCCGCCGACAGTGGCTTGAGTATGGCAACGCGCGGCGGAATTTTGCTGTCATGAAATAAAGCGCTGGCCATCGCCTCTGGAATTCCGTGGCCGCGGATCATTTCCGATCCGTAGCGGGCCATGAGTCCCACAATTAATCCGCCGCCAACGGGAATCAGCAGCACCCACCATCCGACATGCACTGTGGTAGGTGCGACAAACGCAAATGAAAACTTTTGATTAAATACCAGATTGGTAAACAGACCGATGAGCTTGAATAAAGACCATGCGGCCACCTCTCCCATAACCCCGATGATAACTGATAAAAAACAGAGAAATAGTCCGCTCCGCCCCAGCAGGCCACGGGCATCATTAACCGGAACCTGCCCCAGAAGATCTGAATCATCGGAACCCGAATGAGGAACGACGCCTTGCTGCCGATCAGCGGATTTTGGTGTTGAACCCTCGGCCGCATCCGAAGGTAAATTCCCACCGGCGCGGGAGCCATTATTGACATCGTGATTTTCCAAAATGCCTCCCATGAATAATTCAGCGCATCAATGGTTTGTCCGAAGCGGTTCACTTGAGTGCTGCTTCCGTGCGCATATTTTTGCGTTCCATCGGATGCTTGGAGCCGTTTCACCAGCCGGAATACTATCGAATTTTCCGGCGTGTGGCAAGATCGTTCACGCGCCCATTACCACACTGTGGGCAGTCACGCATTTCTGATTATTTCTCGGCGCGACCTAAACCTTACACGGCCAATTCGCCCGAGAGTTCCTGCTGATACCGCTTCATCAATTCGGATCGCGTTAAAAAGCCCAGTAGCGCCGGGGCTTTGTCTGCCGGATTGACATCATCCAAAACAGCCAGACGTGAAATATCGAACCGTCCAAACATCGTCAATGCGGCATCGAGCGTGTCATGAAATTTTATTGGCGGGACGTCGGCTCGCATGACTTCTCCGACCAGCAGCAGTGGGGCCGCTTCCGGCTCCAGCAGGACTGTTTTTAAGTCATCTATGGTCAGCAGCCCCAGATAATTTCCGTTCTTATCCATCACCACGAAATCTTCCACTCCGTCTACATGGCTGCGTGCTAAAATGCTGGAAAGCGGGTCATCAGGGCGGGCGACCTGCGCCTTTGCCAGTACCAGTTGGTCCACGCCGATGCGTTGGAGGGCACTAATTCCCACGGCCGACCCGAGCTTGACACCAAGTTTTTTCAGCGGCAGTGTGTATAGACTTTCACCGACCAGCAATTGCTGAATGACGGTTGCCGTCACCGCCGCCAGCATAATAGGCACCATGATTGCGTAATTCTGCGTAAGCTCAAACAAGAGAATAATGGCGGTTAACGGCGCCTGTATGGTGGCCGCCAATACCGCTCCCATGCCCACCAGGGCATACGTACTCGGATCGCCCACCAAACCATAATGTGTTAATATCAGTCCCACCGCACCGCCGCCGGCCGCGCCAATAAATAACGCCGGTGCAAACACGCCTCCTGATCCGCCCGGCGCCAGAGTGAACGATGTGGCGATAATTTTCAGAAAGCAGACTGCAACCAGAAATTCCAGCGTCAGTGTCGCCGTGTGCCCGCCGAGAATATGCACGCCGGAATACCAACGCGGATCAATCATGCGTAAAATGGTGGGGTAGCCATCGCTGAAAATAGGCATATATCCTTGGGCAAATCGCTGATGTAAAAAGGGATCATGCCGGAAAATAATCAGCATGGCGATACCACAAACGCCGGACAGCGCTGCGCCAATGGCTGGATGCAGAAAATAAGGTATGCGTTTCCGGTGCTTTTGGGAAAAATCTTCAACCAGAATATAAAACCGTGTGAACCCCACGGCAAGAAGTCCACATACGGCCCCGAGCAGCAGATAATAGGGCAGTTGTCCGAATGTAAATACGAATGCAGGCCCGCTGGCCGGCATTTGAAATAGTCCCCGTGCCGCGCCGCCGCCGGAAAGCCCAACATACATTGTCGAGGCCATGACGGAAGAAATGACAATTGGCGTAAGTGTCCGCACGGAAAAGTCCCGCAGCAGAACTTCCATCGCAAAAAGTACGCCGGCAATCGGGGCACCAAACACCGCACTGATTCCCGCGGCCGCACCGCACCCCAGTAAAATGGGCATATTGCGGCGTGAAAAGCCAAGGGTATTGCCGCACAATGCGCCAATGGAAGCACCAATTACCGCAATGGGCGCTTCCGGCCCCGCCGATCCGCCGCTGCCAATGGTTAAACTGCTGGCCACCAATGTTTCAATGCCCAATGAAGCTTTGAGCTTTCCCGATTCACGCGATAAAGAATGCAGCAATCCAGCTAAGCCGTGCAATTCGGATTTTTGGCGGCCCCACAGCCGGCGCCACAGCACCAGCGCCAAGCCGCCACCGGCTGGAATCAGCGGTAAAAATACATAGCAGGGCCACCATGTTGTGGCGTGGGTCCATTTGACTGCCGGCAGATAATAGTGATTTTCAATGAGCTTAACGGTCAGCTCAAAAAGCCAAGTCGCTACGCCCGTCAGCAAGCCCACCACAAAAGAAAGCCCAATGAGTAATGTCTGTTCACGAATACCCCATCGCGCCAGTTGCTGCTGCCCGCGCAATTGCCAAGCCAGCATCCATCGCTTCAATTTACTGATTGGGGGAGTCAAACGCATTAACAATCGGCCTCATCCATAAAGCATGATTTACCATAAATTCGTGTAATCGACAATTATTGTATCGCACGGGAGAAGTACCTCGGCGCGGTTGTATTCTGTGCCAAGGCAAGGGGGCCAAGTTCGCGGGCGGCGGCCGCCGCGGTTTTAGGTTACAGGTGACGGGTGACATTGGGAGCGTCCCGATTGCTATCGGGATCCTCAGCCGCCTTTGGTCGTTCGCGACACTATTTCGGATTCGAGTTTGCGCCCCAAAGATCGCGTTTAGGCCGCCGCCACGAAGATTGGCAGG
>Ga0080006_1158942_pt1 | contig 20288 bp, 18 predicted proteins | sample RS3BMetagenome_FD_69209 | JGI IMG/M metagenome (GOLD analysis project Ga0080006, IMG submission 69209) | Ferric oxide microbial mat and aquatic microbial communities from Rainbow Spring, Yellowstone National Park, USA - RS3B (SPADES... ...
TCGGCCGGTCGATCGACCGAAGGCGCAGGAAGTCCGCGGCGTCGAGCTTGTGCTCGTCGTCGAGGCTTCGCCGCATGGTGAGCGTGAAGGGCTTCGTGACGTGGGGCGGGATGTGGATGCTGACCCGCCAGGGTCCGGCCATGAACGTTGCGTACGGGCTCGTCGTGTCGAGCCTCGTCTTGTAGAACTCGGCGAAGTGCTTGAGCTCCATGACGGGGTCCGTCTCCGGCCGAAAGCGCACCCGCTTATCCTCGATGAGGCCGCCAGTCCGGCGCCGGCTCATCGCGAAGTCGGGGCCGATCATCTGAATCTCGAGCACCTCGGGGTCGGCCAGGAACTCGGCGAGGTCTCCCAGGCTGAAGAGGTGGCCCTCGACCTTTCGGACGAGGCGCTCGATCTCGCGCGGCGCGACGATCTTCTGCGCCACCGCCCGGATGGCGCTACGCACCTGGTCGGTCATGCCCGGGTCCTGGAGGAGGTCGCGGTCGGCGAGAAGCGCCGTGTGCTCTCGCTCGAGGCCCTCGAGCACGCGGGCCACCGCCTCGTCGTCGACGCCGAGGCTGATCGGGGAGCCCATCTGCGGGTACGGGTCTGCGCCCACCACAGCGCTGCGCCCGCCATGCTGCGCCCACCGCTGGGCAAGGTCGACGCGCGTCGACTGCATCTGTTCCTGAGGCTGTGCCACTTACAGCCCTCCCTTTCGTCCAAGCGGACCCCGAAGCCATGTCAGAAACCCGCCGTTCATCGCCGTACCGTTCGTCGGACCCTCGCCCGACGCACGCGCCGCCGGCCGCTCCGATGCCACATCCGCCTCCGCGTGCCAGCCCTTTCGCCTGTCGAGCGGCACCATGTCCCCGGCGACAGCGAGGAACAGCTTCGACCACGGGTCCCGCGGCCCGGCGGACAGCGTGATCGGACGGTGCGACCGCGCGGCCTTGGCGTGTCGAGCCGGCTCGCTCGGAAGCTCCAGCACCTTCGCCCGGTCCTGGCGCAGGGCGGCCATGATGTCGCTCGTCGGCCAGCCGCCCGCGACGCCCACCTTGTTGATGACGTAGAGGATCCGGCTGGGATCGGGCGTCGAGCGTACGATCCAGGGAACGCGCGCGATCGCCTGGCGCACGCGGTCGTCGGTGGGGTCGAGGACGACCACAACGCGGTCGGCCGCATCGAGGGCGCTTTGCACCGACAGGTCGTCGAGGAAGGGCGAAGTGTCGACAACCGTGAGGGGGTACTGGCGCCTCGCCGCGGCGATGAGGTTCGTGTAGGCCCCCGCCTGCACTTCCGCCACGGTGCCCTGCACCTTGTTCGAGATCGGGCGAAGGACGTGAAGCGACGTGTCCATGTAGCGCATGCGAAGGCGCTGGAACGTGTCGTCGTCCCACGGCCCCATGAGGAGGAGCTCAAGTCCCGACTCGCGCGTGTCGAAGCCCAGCCGCAGGGCAGCGTTACCCGGCGGCAGGACGCTCTGGTCCATGAGGAGCGTGTCGATGCCGAGCCGTCCCGCAAGCACGGCGACGTTCACCGTGCACTCGGTCTTACCCACCCCGGTGAGGGGCGACACGAACGCGATGAGCCGGCTGGGTACCGAGACGAGGCGCGCCGGGCCAGCCGTCTCGCGGGGCGGCTGCGCCCACTGGACCGGCGGTTCCGGGGAGCGGGCTTCCGCCTCGCTTCCCCACAGTCCCATCGGCTGCAGACTCGCGGCCGGCACGGGAGGGGCCATCGGCGTCGTTGCGGTGGGCAGAGACGGAGCCTGCCGCGTCGGTACCCGGGCCGGCCGCACCGGCTCCGCTGAGGGTCCCGGCGTGACCGGCGTGACCGGTGCGACCGGAGCCATCGCCGCAGCGCCCGGGCCCGCGGCCTGCGCCTGCGCCAGACGCCGAAACCCGACGTCGAAGCGCTCGGGCGCAAACACGAGCCGAGGCTTGCCATCCTGCTCCACGCGCTCGCCACGGATGCCGACGAACCCGTGCTCCTCCAGGAGCGCCTCCGCCTCGGGCGGGTCCGCCGGCACGAGCAGCATCATCACGACGCCCTTCGTGACCCCGCCGAGGAGCCGGATCCGCGTCGTGAGGTCAAACGGCCCAGCCAGGAAGGACGCGGTGACCACCCCGTCCACCTCCGGGGTCACGGCCTGGACGAGCGCGTCGAAGGTCCTTGCCTCGGCGACCACCTCGTACTCGCCCTTGTGCCTGCGGTCGAGCGTGCGCACGACCGCCGCGTGCGCGCTCTCCGCCATGCCCACGGCCAGCCGAAACGGACGTCCGCCCGCAAAGGCCGACCGCTCCTCCACCTCCACGGCGGGCATCCGCACGACGTCCGCGTATGTGCGCCCCTGGGCGAGAAGCCGGGGGAGCTCGTGCGCGACGGCGTCTCCCACCGTCCAGTCGTAGAAGCCCGCCTTCATGGCTTCGTCGATGAGCGCCTGGTCCTCGTGGTCCATGAGGAGGATCACCCGCACCCTCGGGGCCTGCGCCCGCACGTGGGCGATGAGCCGCGCGGGCGCGACGCTCCCCGGCGTCGTCGAGGCAAGCGCCAGGATGTCGCAGTCGAGCCCCTGACGCACCACGTCGTCCGTCACGGTGCTCGCGTCAACAACCGTCGCCCCCGCCTGGGCGATCACCCCGGCGATCGCCTGCGCAGGCGGGTTCGGGCAGCACAGATGCACCCGCACACTCATCGAACCTTCCTCCGTTTCTCTGGGCCCGGATCCCGGTGTCGAAACCGTTCTGCCCCCAACCAACGAGAAAGCCGAGCTGTATGCCCGGCCCCTTGTGAACACCGTCACCGAAACGATGCCCGTGTCGCGCTATCCGCCCGGCACTTCCGGCTCCGTCTGTACGAGCGGCCACAGGAGCGCCGACGGCTCCACCTGCACGACCACCCGGTCGTCACCCGCGATGAGCACCCCGCGGCCCTTTCCCGCCGTCCCGATGAACCGCCGCTCCGCCGCGGACAGGGAGTACACCTCCGCGAGGAGCGCGCGGTCGTTCTCTATGGAGTTGCGCAGGAGGAGCGTCGTTCCCACCTGGCCCAGGTACACCCGCGCCTGGCTCTCACCGGGTACTTTTGCCCCCGTATGCGGGTCCCCGACGAGGTCCGTGATGCTCTGGGTCATCATCGCCGCCGCGCCCCCGAGCTTGCCGGCAGTCCGCGCCAGGAAGGTCACGAGCTGCGCCGTGTCCTCGCGCCGAAACAGGACGTGCGCCTCGTCGATGCCGACCATCGTCCGGCTGCGCGACGCGAGGAGCCTCGTCTGGATGTGCTCGGCGATCATCGCGTAAGCCACGCCCTGAAGGTGAGCGCCGCCCGTCTGGACGAGCGCGTTCACGTTGAACACGACGAACTGCCCGTCCGTGCGCACGTTGGTGTGCCCGCTGAACATGCTCAGCGTCCCTCGCACGAACGGCTGGAGCCGGATCGCGAGGTCCTTCAGGTAGGGGTCCGCGTCGATGTGGCGCAGCACGTCGACGAGCGTCGGCGAGGGCTTGGGCCGCAGGGTCATGGAAACGTGCGCGGTGTCGACGATGCTCTGCCAGTCGTCGGTGAGGCCCTTTTCCGCATAGGCGGCCATGAGCGGCTCCTCGAGCCGCGCCCGAAGGTCCGCCGGCATCTTTTCGTCCGGGTAGGCCATCATCTCGAGGACGACCTTTAGGAACGCAACCTTCGACGACACGGGCCGCGCGAAGTCCGGGTCGCGCATGCGCGCCTCGTCCGCCGGCAAGACGATCTCGCACGGGTTGATGTGATCGCCGTACCCGACCCCAAATCGGATGTAGCTGCCCCCAAGGGCTCGGCAGAACCGCTCGTAGTCGATGGCCGGCGACGGGTCCACGACGATGACGCTCCAGCCGAGCGCCAGGAGCTGCGCGACGAGGGTCTTAAACGCCGCCGACTTACCCGCCCGGGTCGCCGCCACGAAGAGCCAGTGCGGCTGCGCGATCCGGCGAGGGTCCACCACCACGGCGTTTCCCGTGAGGTAGTTCACGCCCCACAGGAGCCCCTCGGAGTGAAGCAGGTCCCCGGCCGTGAACGGGAAGGTCGAGCAGGCGACGGCCGTCGGCACCGGCCTTGGCCGGTCGATGAGGCACAACCCGAGAGGAACGGTCGATCGAAACGCCGGCGCCTGCTCGAGGTAGCAGTCCCGCAGGGCGAGCGTGAGGCCCGCCGCCTCCTGCTTGAGCTCGGTACCGACCTTTCGCAGCTCCTCCTCGGTGTCCGCGATGATCGTCACGAGTACCGTGATGTCGAACATGCGCTGGCTGCCACGGGCGAGCTGCGTGCGAAGCTCCTCGGCGTCGAGCCGCGCCTCGTCCGTGTAGATGTCCGCGCGCCGCCCCTGGCGGTTCTGAAACCACGCCGAAAGGTCGAGGTTTCGCTGCTGGCGCGTGATCTCGCGCAGGGCCTGGGTCGTCGGGATCGGCGCGACGTGAAGGCTCACCCGCCGGCGCACGCTCCCCCGGGTGAAGTGTAGGAGCGGCTCGAGCCAGCTGTTGCCGACGGTCCCCGGGTACGCCACCGCCACATACGACGCCGCGTACGCCCCGCCCAAGTCAAGGCTCGTCGCAGACTCCGTCACCGCCACCGGAGACAGCACGTCGGCAAGCCGGGTCGCGTTCGCCCCCAGGTCGCCGACGCCTCGAACGGCGGCGTTGAGCCCGCCCAGCGCCGGCCCGACCGGCACCCGCCCAACGTGGCCGTACACCGTCTGCAAGACCTCGCCGACGCGATTCGCACCGCACAGCCGGGCATCGAAGCCAAGGCTCTGCATGGTGCGCAAAAGCCGCTCCGCCCGCTCCTTGGCCTCGGCGGCCGTCCTGCCGATGACGCTCAGCACCGTGGACTCGGCCTGGACGCCTGCCGACAGCTCCCGGGCGAGCTCGGCCTGGGCGACCGCCACCTGGGCGAGCGCCGATTCTCCCGCGCGCGCCGCGGCCGCCTCCATCTGACCAAGGTAGCCGTCCACTTCGGCTGGCTCGCTGAACAGCGTGATCTGGACCGGGTAGGGAAGGCCGTTCAGCATCCGCCCGAACGCATCGAGCCGCTCCTCCTGCTCGTCGTCGCTCATCAGGCGAAACATCTCGCCGTCCACCTCGACGATGCCGACGAAGACGCCGTCCTTTCGCTCTACGATGCCGCCCTCGATCGCCCGCACGTCCACCAGCACGTCGAGTGCCCCGCGCGGCGGTGCCGACCCCTTCGGTGCCGTGAGCGCCTTCAGCATCCGAGCACCCCCTCTCCGCCTAACTCCCAAACACGCGCCGCGTCGCCTCGCTCACGGTGAGTGAGCGGATCATGTGCCCGCTGTGGCTGCGGCCGCGGTAAGCCAGCACCCGTTTCATCCAGGTCACCACGTTGTCGCCATACTCGAGCGGCCACCGTCCGAGCCCGAGGAGGAACCCCAGGCCGAGCGAGAGCGCGATCACCGGTAGCCGTACGAGCCAAGGTCCCGGCCCCGACAGCGTCCTGAAGGCCGCGAGCGCACCGGTCGCGACCAACGCGACCGACGTCGCGTCGAGGTCCCCGTACCACTTGAAGCTCTGCCGGTAGTTCACCGGCACCCGGCCCTGCATGGCGGCCCTCCTTCCGATACACGCAGAGCGCCCGCAAGCGGGCGCCCCTTAATCGAGCCGGTCCTTGGGCGGCGAGTCTTTCGGTCCGCTCTGCCGGCGACCGGACCGCGCCTGGCTTCGCCAGCGCGCCAGTTCCGGTGCGAGACCGGGTGTCGGGTCGGAGAAGCCCACCTCGCCGCTGCCTCGCACCTCCGCCGGTGGCATCGACGCCAGGAGGCTATCGGTCTCAGGGTCATACAACCCCGGCATGGACGCGTCGATCTCAGCCGGCGCGCCCGTGCGGTGCCCCTTCGGGTCGTGCCTCGCGGACGCCGCGCGGACGCCCTTGCGCCACCGCCGCAGGCCCGTGACACGATCCGTCGAAAGGGCAGACACATCGCACGATCGCGTACCGGCCAAGTCAAGGAGGCTAGGCGATGGCCATGAAGGCCGGGCAACCGGGGCACCCACGCGGCCTGGTGGGCCGCATCCTCGGCCAGATCATGGCCTCGCTCAACGCAGACATGGAGCTCGAGGCCATAGCCCGCCTCGACCTGCGCGCGGACGCGCACGTCCTGGAGATCGGCTTCGGTCCAGGCGTGGGAATCGCCGCCCTCGCCCAGCGCCTCACCGATGGGCAGGTGGCCGGCGTGGATGTCTCGGCGGTGATGGTGGAGCAGGCACGACGGCGCGCCGCCCGGGCCGCGCGCCCGTGCCCCGTAGACCTGCGCCAGGCGAGTGTCGAGCATCTGCCATGGCCAGGCGCGAGCTTCGACGCGGCATTTTCGGTCAACTGCGCGCAGTTCTGGCCCGATGCACACGCAGGACTCCAGGAGGTCATGCGTGTTGTACGTCCTGGCGGCCGAATCGTGATTGCCCTTCGTGCCTCCCATGAGGCGCTCGTAGAGCGTCTGGAGAGCGTCCTTCGGGAGTCGGGACGCGCCACTTCTGTCGATCGCCGCAAGGTCCGCACGGGCGAGGCCATCTTCCTAACCTTCGCTCCTGGTGCCGGCCCATCGACGACACCATGAAGGTCGAAACCGCTGTCGCTCCGTACGTGGCGCCGACCGCCCCGTAGTCTTGCGAGGCCGGCGATTACGACCGTAAGCGGCTCAGGCGGTCCACCTGATGTCGGGTAGCGGAGGCGTCGTTGGTCGTGTACGACTCACGCACACAGACATGCCGCACGACGGTGAGACGGTCGGCACGTTCCAGAGGCACCCTCGAGGAGGGCCGGGCCCCGCAATATCGCGCCTGCTCCCTCCCGCTCGGCGGCGACCACCAGCCGAGCTTTGACTTGTTCCTGACCAGGGGCGCTAGTCGAGCCGGTCCTTCGGCGGCGAGTCCTTCGGTCCCGCCTTCCGGCGACCGGACCGGGCCTGGCTTCTCCTGCGCGCCACATCCGGTGCGAGACCCTGGGCCGGGTCGGAGAAGCCCACCTCGCCGCCGCCTCGCACGCCCTCCGGTGGCATCGAGGCCAGGAGGCTATCGGTCTCCGGGTCATCCGGTCTCGGTATGGACGCGTCGATCTCGGCCGCCGTGCGCGTGCGGTGCTCTTCCGGGTCCGGCGCCGCGGGCGGCTTACCGCCGCCGGGCCCACCCCGGTACCCCGACCCGTCCGACCTGTTCGCGTACAGCTCGTCACCGGGCGAGTCGATCCGCCGGTTGAGGTCCTCGACGCTCATGTGGTGCAGGTTCGCCGCGCGCTCCGGCCCCATGAGCGAGCGCTCGGAGCTGAGCCGCGCGGTCTCGAGGTCGTAGTCAGCACGCCCCTCGCGCCCAAGGCCGCTCATCGCTATGCGCCCGAGTGTCGCCCGAGGCTGATACACCATCGACGCCCCGGTACGCAGGGCGCCCCCAACCGCCCCTGCCCCCGGTACCTTCCCGAGTGAGCCGCTCACCGCGGCAGCGCCGGACTGCATCGCCTTCCCGACCGCCGTTCCCTCGAGCTTCTTCCCGAGCGACTGCTTCACCGGCTCCGCCTTCTCGCCGATCGTCTTGTGGTCCGGGCTTCCCCACTGGCGCACCCGCTCGCGCGCGTCGCCCTGCTTGCCCTCGACGACCATGCGGCCGGCCTGTCCGATCGGCGTCATGCTCGCGGCGGTCCGCGCGCCGCGTGCCATCACCGCTCCGGTCGCGACGCCGAGCGCCATCCCGGCGACACCGGCCGTACGGTGCCCGGTGAGGTTCTGCAGCATCTGCGGCGCACGCATCACCATCGTGAGCGCTCCCAGGCCGAGCAACATGCGCAGCATCTCGCCACCGAACGTGGACCCGTTCGACGTGGGGTGCGGCACGAAGCTCCCGCCCATGATGGCAAAGGCCACATACCACATGAGCGCCATCGACATCTGGGACAGGACCGCCCCCACCGCCTCGTTCCAGTTCCACTCGAACGCCTGGCGGTTGCCCGTAAAGAGAAGCGCCGCCGTGATCGGCATGAGCCCCACGTACACGATGAGGTCGACCTCGCGCATGATCCAGCCGACGATGGCCGCGACCAGGAAGCCGGCGATGACGATGAGCGACAGGGGGTACAGGAGCGCCAGCACGTCGTTCCCTGCCCCCGAAGTCGAGAGCCCCACCTTCACGTGCGCGAAGGCGGCGAGCGAGAACGACGTCTGGGTGAGCTCGGTCGTCACCACGTCGCTGATACCGAGGAGGGTGCTCATAAAAAGGTACCCGCCCATGAGGGTCATCGCGTAGATGACGCACGCCTCCACGAAGTAGCGCGTGTCTCGCCCGTTCTGGGAGAGGGCCCCCAGGGTCATCGTGAAGGCTCCCCATGCTCCGCCGAACAGCGCGACCGCGAAGGACACCGCTGCCGTCAGGCGCCACAGCTGCCCCGCGGTCTTCGCCACGACGCCGCTACCCGTCAGCGACGACGGGTGAAACACCGTGCTCTCGAGGAGCGGAGCGATCACGTAGGAGAACAGCGGGTGGACGATCAGGTTCAGCAGGAGCCAGGCCAGCACGTCCACCAAGAGCAAACCAAGGGACCCAAGCGCCGATCCGAGGCCGTTCACTGCCTGCTGAATGAGCTCCGACATGTCGGCCCTCCCTGTCTTGTGTTGCCGTCCAACGTGAGCGCAGGGCGCCAGGATCAGTGGCGCCCGCTAGACCTGGAACACCTTCAACGACTTGAGCGCCGTCGCGCGTTCCATGCAAGGAGCCGCCCGTCATGGGCGGCTCCTTGCGCAGGGTCTATGGGCCTATGCGGCAGGAAGGGTGACCGCGCTCACGGCCGGACCACCGTTGGCATCGACCCATCCGTTGAGGTTGAGGGTGTCGCCGGCCGTGACGGTCGCGCCCGTGCCCGGCGTGATGGTGAAGGTCTTGTTGCTGTTGGACCAGACGCCCGAGGGGTCGGTGCCCAACGTGTGCGACCCGGCGACGCCCGTGGCGACGCTCACACCGCTCATGGTGTCCGTCGTGGCGTTCATCGCCTGGGAGAAGGTGAGGGTAACCTGCGCGTCTGACCCACTCGTCGTGGTCACCGACACGTCATTCGAGTTGTTGGTGGATACCGTGAAGTCTCCGCCCGGACCGGCTGTCGTCGCAGTCAACCGGATCTTCCCCTTGACCGTATGGACGGTCAGCCCGGAGTTCGCGGCGGCGATGGCGCTTTCCAGGGAGGCTTGGCTGTCGTACTCCGTGCTCGACGGCGAGGACGATACAGCGGTGTATCTCTGTGTCCCCACCGTGACCGTGTCCGGTGTCCCGGACGCACCACCAGTCAAGTACCCGTTTACCAAGGTGGTCTGCGTCGACGCGACAACCGAGTCGATTATCACATGGACCACGTTGCCCGCCGCCCCGCTATACGAGCCGGTGGCCGCGATCGTGACCGACGCTTGGCCGCTCGAGCCATTCGTCACGGTCGCTACGACATCCGAAGTGGCTTGGTCAATGGTGCTTTGGATGAGCTGTGCCACTGACTGTGCGTTGCGCTCGTACCCAGGGGTTGAGAAATTGACGAGGTCGTTGCCATTGCTATAGTCCTGCACGAGAATTTCGTCCATGTTCTGAGGTTGGTTGGGAATGCTGACTGTGGTGCTAGCGTTGGTGCCTCCCATCGAGATCGAATTCACCTGGATGGTGGCGCTGGCGCTCGTCTGCAAGTTGTAAGCGGCCGTCGCCGTCGCTCCATAGGTCGCGCTACTGCTCGCCGACTGCGCGCTACTGTTGCCAAGCGCGTCGACGGCCTCTACCACAAAGTTGTACGTGTCGCCAACGGTCATGGACCCCGCTCTGGCGGTGATCGTATCGCTCGTGGTGCTTTCGCCCGTGACGCTTCCCACCTGGGTGTATCCGCTGGTCCCTCCCTGCACTTCCTCCAGGATGTCGTAGCCTGCGGCTCCAGTCACCGCGGGCCAGCTGACTGTGATACCGCCTGACACCTCGGTCGCCGTGCACTGCGTCGGTGCGGAAGGACCGAACTGCACGGAAGACGACGCCACAGAAGTCGTGTCCGCCGTCCCGCCACCGAGCGCCTGCACCGTGAAGGTGTACGTGTCGCCACCGGTCAGGTCCGCCGCGGGGATCGTCTCGGACGTCGCCCCGGCGGCCTGCGCCGCGCCCACGCTGGTGTCGCTGGCGTACACCTGGTACCCGGTCGGGCTCGTGTCGCCCGACCACTGCACCTTGACGCCACCGGCCACTTCGCTCGCCGTCACGCCCGTGGGCGCGGTCACGTACGTCACCGCGCTCGTCGCCGCGGACGTCGTCTCGTTGCCCGCGCTGTCGTACGCGTACACCTCGAAGGTATAGGCCGTCCCCGCGCTCAGGCCCGTCGCGGTCAGGCTCGTCGAGGTGGCACCCAGCACCCCCGACGGGACGAGCGTATAGGCCGTCGACGGAGAGGTCGCCTCATGAACGGCATAGTTCGCCCCGTTCGGCACGTCCCCCCAGGTCACCTCAATGCCGCCCGAGACCTCGCTCGCCGATACCGTCGGCCCGACAACCCCGTACGACACCGACGACGAGGCCGACGACGTCGTGTCGGCCGTCCCTCCGCCCAGCGCCTCGACCTCGAACGTGTACGCGTCGCCCTGCGTAAGCCCCGTGACCAACTCCGATGTCGCGCCCACGGGCCGCCCGTCGACGCCTTGATCTGGTACCCGGTCGGACTCGTGTCCCCGCTCCAGGTCACCGTCACGCCGCCCAGGTGGTCGGTGGCCGTCACACCCGTCGGCGCCGTCACGTACGTCACCGAGGACGTCGCGCCGGACGTGGCCGTGTTACCGTGCCCGTCCAGGGCCTCGACCTCGAACGTGTACGCCGTGCCCCCCGTGAGCCCCATGACCGTAGTCGACGTCGTGCCACCCTCCAGGGCGCCACCCCCGTCCGGCGAGCCCACCTCGGTGTAGGTCGTCGAACCCCCCGACGCCTCCCACACCTCGTAGCCGGTGGCTCCGTTCGCCGCTCCCCAGCTCACCTGGATCCCGCCCGCGACCTCCGACGCCGTCACCCCGGACGGGGTGGCGACACCGTACGTCACCGACGCGCTCGGAGAAGAGATGGCAGACCCCCCCGGGCCGGTCGCGTCCACCTCGAACTGGTAGCTGTCCCCCGGCGTGAGTCCCGTGATCGCAGACGAGGTCGCCTGCCCGCCCGGCTCGCCGCCGTCCGTTGCCGACACCGCCGTGAACGTCGACGATCCCGCCGGCGCCTCCAGGATCACGTAGCCGGTCGTGCCCGTGCCCGGCGTCCACGACACCGTCACGCTGCCCGTCGCGTCTGCCCCGGTCACGGCCGTGGGCGCCGTCGGCGGGGGAGGCGGCGGCCCCACGGTGACGGTCGTCGACGCGGTCACCGCCTTCGTCTTGGGCAGGAGCGGCCCGGTCAAGGTCACCGACACCGTGTACGACCCGGCGTTCTTGGCCGTGAACACGTCGCCCGTCACCTGGCCGCCGTTCGCGCCCTGGCCCACCAGGTTGTACCCCGGAAGATACCTCGCCAGGTTGGTCGCCGGCACCGGCTTGCCCAGCCGGTTCGTCGCCGTGACCGTGAGCGCGTCCTTTGTGCCCGTGCTGGTCGCAAGCGTCGTCGGCGTGATCGAGGCCGTCACCGGCACGTCCACGTACCACCACATCCGGTACAGGGCGACGGCGAGGGTCTCCCCCGTCACCGCGCCCGACCCGTCGTAGCGGCTGCCGTCGAGCGGCGGCACGACCCCCTCGTGCATCATCGTGTCCGCATAGCCGAGGTCGCTGCCGGTCTGGGTCAGGTCCTTGAGCTGGCTGTACGCGTTCGCGGTCGCCGGCGCCAGCGCCATGGCGTTCGTCGCCAGGATCGCAAGGTCGATGCGCGACATCGGCGCGTTCGGGTCGAAGTTCCCCGACGGGCCCACCCAGCCCTTGAGCAGACCCGCCGCCACGGCCGCCTCGACCGCACCGTACGCACTCGACGAGCTCGATACATCGCCGTAGGTCGCGGTGGTAGCGCTCGTTGATGCGGTAAGGCCCAGGACTGCCTCCACTGCGGCCAGCGCCTGAGCGCGCGTGACGATACCGTTCGACGCGGTTGTGGAAAGGCTCAGCTGGCTTGTGGCTGACTCTGACCTGTGGCCAAGTGGCGTGGTCCCTGCGAAGGTGGTCGCTGCCAGCGCAGACATCGGCCACAGCATCGCGGCCGCAGCGACTGACGCCGCCACCTGTGAGAGTCGAATCGGCACGGTACTCCTACTCCCTTTCTCCCCAAGCCTCTTCCAAAAACTCCAGGACTACCCACCTTTCGGCAGTTGTAGTCCTTTGCGATCGGTTTGGTGTGTTTGACATTGGTTGACACGCACGAGCGAGCCTCACAGAACAGGCGCCGCCACCAGGACTCACTCTCGCGACCTTCGCGCCTCGCCCCTCGCGAGAGGTTCCGACCGCCCACCTGAGGGCCCTTAGCGCGACACGTGTCGCGTTCGCCGAACCCAGTCGTCACGACAGACGGTCGTCGTCGGTTGGTGCGCCAAGGACTACCCGGCGCATGTGCTGTGCCCGTCCTTGCGCTGTGGCTGCCCAGACCGTTACGTACTTCCCCACCTGCTTCACCGCATAGCCCCGCGTCTCGAGTCGACGTAGGGCCAGCTCACCCGAATGGCCTCCCCATCCCCTGGTCGCTCGTAGATCTCCCTACTTACGGTCCGCGCAGTTGCCAGGCAGTCGGTCGTCGTCGTGACCTGTACGAGCGCTTCGAGGACAACGTCGTCGAAGTTCAAGAGCGTCCCCCTCAGCGCGCAAGCGGCTTGTTGTCCGGACGTCTGCATGAGGCCCACGTACACGATGAGGTCGACCTCGCGCATGATCCAGCCGACGACGGCCGCGACGAGGAACCCCGCGATGACGACGAGCGACAGCGGATACAAGAGCGCGAGGACATCGTTGCCGAGGCCAGAGGTCGACGCGGCCACCTCCACGTGCGCGAAGGCGGCGAGCGAGAACGACGTCTGGGTGAGCTCGGTCGTCACCACGTCGCTGATGCCAAGGAGCGTGCTCATAAACAGATACCCGCCCATGAGCGTCATCGGAGATGACGCACGCCTCGACGAAGTAGCGCGTGTCCCGCCCGTTCTGGGAGAGGGCCCCGAGGGTCATGGTAAAGGCCCCCCAGGCGCCGCCGAACAGCGCCACCGCGAAGGACACCCCTGCCGTCAGGCGCCACAGCTGGCCCGCGGTCTTCGCCACGACGCCGGTTCCCGTCAGCGACGACGGGTGGAACACCGTGCTCTCGAGCAGTGGGGCGATCACGTAGGAGAACAGAGGGTGGACGATCAGGTTCACCAACAGCCACGCGAAGACGTCCACCAGGAGCAGGCAGAGGGACCCAAGCGCAGATCCGAGACCGTTCACCGCCTGCTGAATGAGCTCCGACATGTCGCCCCTCCCTGCCTTGTGTTGCCGTCCACCGTGAGTGCTGGGCGCCAGAACCGTTCAGACCCGCTACGCCTGAAACACATTCAACGACGTAGGTGCCGTCGCGCGTTCCATGCTAAGGAGCCGCCCGTCATGGGCGGCTCCTTAGCGCAGGGTCTCTGGGGCCTACCCAGCCGGAAGGGTGACCGAGCTCGCGGCCGGACCACCATTGCCATCGACCCACCCGTTGAGGTCGAGGGTGTTGCCCGCCGTGACGGTCGCACCGGTGCCCAGCGTGATCGTGAAGGTCTTGTTGCCATTCGACCAGGCGCCGGAGGCGCCCGTGCCGAACGGGTTCGTCCCGCCGCCGCTTATGCCGCTAAGGGAGTCGGCCGTGGTGTTCATGGCCTGGGAGAAGGTGAGGGTGACCTGCGCGTCCGTCCCACTCGTTGTGCTCACCGACACGTCATTCGTGTTGGTGGTGGATACCGTGAAGTCTCCGCCCGAACCGGCTGTCTTCGCAGTCAACTGGATCTTCCCGTTGACCGTGCTGACGGTCAGCCCGGAGTTCGCGGCCGCGATGGCGCCTTCCAGCGACGCCTGGCTGTCGTACTCCGTGCTCGACGGCGAGGACGATACAGCGGTATACGTTTGTGTGCCGACGGTGACCTCGTCAGCGCTCGCGGACGCACCGCCGCTTAGGTACTCGCTTACCATGTTGGGCTCGAAGTACGTGCGAATTACCACCAAGACGTTGTTGCCTTCGGCCCCGATTTCCGTTCTGGTGGTCGTGATCGTGACCGCTGGCTCGCCGCCATTTCCAGTCGTCGCGGTCGCGACGAGGTCCGATGTGCTACGGTTGATGAACGACACAAGATAGCTTTGCCGTGCGGAAGCACCGCTCACAGCCTGAAGGGCCGTGCTGTTGATCAGAACCGCCACGGTACTCGTCCTTAACGTAGATCGCATCGACAGTCGTGGAACGGTTGGGCAACGTGGCTGTAAGGCTCGCGTTCGTGTTGCCTCCCGTCGAGATCGAATTCAACTCGATGGTGGCGCTGGCGCTCGTTTGCGAGCTGTAAGCCGCCGTCGCCGTTGCACCGTACGTCGCAGCGCTGCTCGGCGCCGACGTTGTGTCGTTGTCCAGCGCGTCGACGGCCCTCACCCCGAACGCGTAGGAGTCACCTATGGTCATGGAGCCCGCGCTGGAGGTGATCGTAGCCCTCGTGGTGCTTGCGCCAGTGACGCTCCCCAGCTGGGTGTAGCCGCCTGTCCCTCCCGACACTTCCTCCAGGACGTCGTAGCTTGTGGCTCCGGTCACCGCGTTCCAGCTGACTGTGATGCCGCCCGACGCCTCGGTCGCTGTCACATCTGTAGGCGCTGCTACGCCATACTGCACGTAAGACGACTGCAACGACGTCGTGTTGGCCGTCCCTCCACCGAGCGCCTTCACCGTGAATGTGTACGTGTCGCCGCCGGTCAGGTCCGCCGCGGGGATCGTCTCGGACGTCGCCCCGGCGGCCTGCGCCGTGCCCACGCTGGTGCCGCTGGCGTACACCTGGTACCCGGTCGGGCTCGTGTCGCCCAACCGCTGCACCTTGACGCCCCCGGCCACTTCGCTCGCCGTCACGCCCGTGGGCGCGGTCACTACGGGACGCTCGACGTCGCCGTCGGCCGACATTACCGGCCGGGTCCGTCCCCTCCACCTCGAGCGTGTAGGCCGTCCCGGCCGTGAGCCCGGTCACGGTCGTGATTGTCGTCGAGCTCGACAGCGTCCCGTCGCCGTCCGACGCGACTACCTCGCTGTACTGCCCCCCGCCCACCGACTCCAGCACCTCGTAGTGCGCGACGTTGGCGAGCGCGCCCCAGTTCACCTGGATACCGCCCGGCACCTCCGAGGCCGTGACCGTTCCGGGCGCCAGCACCCCGTACGTCACCGACGGCACAGTCCCCAGTGACTCGGTCGGGGCCAGATGTCCTGTGCACACCGCCACTCGCCGGTCAGCGAGAGGCGACCCGCCCTTGGGTGCTGCAAACCGTGTTCACGGAGGCCGGCGGTCGTGTTGCGGATGCGAGACAGCGCCGCCATGAGCCGCGCGAACGCGCCTGTGCCCGCGCCGCCGACATGGCGACCGGATGCGAACCCTGGCAGGCCAACGGCGTCACGTTGCTTCCCTCAGGGACGTAGTGGACCTGATCGCCCTAGCCGGCGAAGGCGCGAACCCGTGTTGGATGGTCGCAACCACGTCGCTACCGAGCTGTTCGCACCGAGGACGATGCGTGCAGCGCACATGCCCTCCGGCTACCCTCACCCGATATCCACCAGCGCGATCGCCTCGGTACGCCGGCACGTCGAAGGCCCCTTCGCTGAGCGGGCAGGCCCTCTCGGGCGACCAGCCACAGGACAGAGCGCGACTTGCCGCGAGGCTCGTCGCGCATCCGACCAGCGACGGCGCGCTTCGCCGGTATGGGCGGTTGGCGTTCGTGCCGCGTCTAGGACGGCTTCACCGGCGGCGTCGGTGCGTCCCGCCGCCGTTCGGCGGCAGCCTCGGCGCTCGCCTTGTGCGCCACCATGTCGTCATGGATGGCGCGTGCCGCCTCCGACCGCGCGGCCATAGCAGCACGGGCCGCTACGGCGCGCTCGCTCTCCCCGTCGGTCGACGTCTTCTTCTCGGACCTGGCCCATGCCGCCTCGAGCTGCGCCTTCAGCGCGGCCCGCTCCTCAGCGTCCTTGGCTGCAACCAGGGCGGCCGCGGCCTTGGCAGCCTCGGCGTCCCGGTGCTTCTTGTTCACGGTCACCACTCCTAACGGCCGACCGGCAGCAGCGCGAGGCTCAAGGGCCGGCTGCACACGCACCGCTCGTAAGGCGTTCGCCGTTTGCGGCCCCCACGCTGGGGTCGCCTGCACCACGCCCCGGGGTGGCGGGAACCGTCGCAGCCGTGCCGGTCTATAGTTCGGGCGCGCAACCGGAGCGACCGCGCTACACTGCCGCCCGGCGATGGAGCCCGGTCGGCGCTGTGGTATACGTGCAAGGCTGTCGCGGCGTCACTGCCCCACGGCTCGTACCCGGGACCACCCTGCCGAGCGTCGTCAGGCGCACAGCGTAGGCGGCGTCCGCCGCGGCTCGGTGGGCGAGCCGCCCACGGTGGAAGCCGATCAGAGTCGGCACTGCCACTGGGAGACGGGCGCGCTACAGCCGTTCCTGCGGGAGGCCTGCCGGAAGGGCACGCCTCTTGGTGGACGGCGGCGCGGGTATCGGCCGCTGGCACCATGCCGGGGCGCGGACTACGAGCGCCCCACCGTAGTGTGCGCCGATATTCAGCACGTAAGCGCAGTGAACACCCTCGGCGCGTTCGTCCGGATCGTGGCCGGTAACAAGCGGGCGCGATCGTCAGGGTCCCGGCGCTGGACCTTCCGTGATCATGCGGGCACTGGCCAGCGGGGCACACGACGCGGTGGTCGCCCTCGTGGAAGGCGTGACGCACCAGCCAAGGGCGACCATCGCCTGTCGCTACCCGCCCGCGGGCACACGCTCGTTCGGTCCGTTTCGCGCCTCACTCGCCGCCCAGATGAGCGATCCGCGCGAGCTTCGGGATTATGTCCCCGGCCGACATCGCCGGCCCGACCTCGCGATATGGCCGGTGCCACTTGCGCACATGCTTCACGGTGCTGCCCAGCGAGGTGCTCTGGCGGATGTGGGCCCGACCCGGCCCGTGCCTTCAGGCAACCGACGTTGTCTCACGGGCAGTCTGATAGAGGCGCCCGCAAGGGTCCGCTCACCGGCGGTCGGGGTCATCGGATCGAACAACGATGGCCGTTCTAGCGGCTGCCTTGTTCAATGCTCCGGGGAGCCGTTACCCTCCTTCTCAACACCACATAGCGAGGCGTAGCGCCGGGTAGCGTAGGGTCATGACGACGCCGCTCAGTGACCTGGCTGACCGTTGCAGCGAAGCCCTGGGGATGATGGGCGACCTTTGGACGGGCGCTCCCTTGCTTGGGTCACGCGCCGCCCGCGTCACGCGTCTGCGCGAGCTACTCGGCTGCCCACCCGACCTGCGCGTGCATGAGGTGTCTGCGGCCATGGCCGTGCTCTATCTCACCACCATTGTCAGCGAAAAGAAGGTAGAGGAGTTCGTGATCCCGGCACTGTCGGCGCCCTCGCGCACAGCCGGGACCGACACGTTCTGCCGGCCGGTCGAAACGTACGGCGACGCGGTTCAGGCGCTGCTCGCAGGTGACGCTGTGGTGATCACGGGGGACGTGCCAGGCGGCCTCGCCGCACCGGCGAGTCAATGGCCCACGCGCGCGCCAAACGAGCCATCGGCAGAGATCATCAGCCGCGGTCCCCACACCGGCTTCATTGAGCGCCTCGACACGAACGTCGCACTCGTTCGCATGGGGGTACGCGATCAGCGACTACGCTACGAAACTTTTCAAGCGTCAACGCGCAGTGGTACGCAGGGCGCCCTGCTGTACCTGCAAGGTCTAGCCTCACCCACGGTCTTGGGGGAGGTTCGTGCCGCGCTGGCCCGGTCCCGCCCATCCGTCGCCACTGATGCCTCCATGCTGATCGAACACATCGCCCCTCGTGCCCGCCTGTTCCCGACCGTTGGTTCCACGGAACGGCCAGACGTCGCGTGGGCCGCCATGCTCGAAGGGCGGGTCGTCCTGCTGACCGATGGGTCCCCCACCGCGCTCCTCATTCCCCAGGTCTTCGCTCATCTGTTGGCCGTGCCCGATGATTACTATAAGCCCGCTCTCGCCGCCACGGTCGAACGCACCTTGCGTCTGATGGGCCTTCTGGTGACACTGCTCATTTCAGCTGTGTACGTGGCGATGACCACCTTCAACCAGGAGTTGTCGCCGACACCGTTCTTCCTTTCGATCTCCCAGGCCCGCCTTGGCGTGCCGCTTCCCCTGGTCGGAGAGATCGTCGGCCTGGAGCTGCTCGTCGAAATGATTCGCCAAGCCGGGCTGCGCCTGCCAAGCTCGTTCGGTCAGTCGATCTCCGTTGTAGGCGCTGTCGTCATCGGGCAGAGCGCCATCTTGGCCGGATTTCTAAGCGCCCCCGCCGTGGTGGTGGTCGCCGTCTCCTTTATCAGTTCCTTCATCGTTCCTTCCCAAACCACGGCCATGACGCTGCGCATCCTTCGCTTCCCGCTGATCATCGCTGCCTGGGCCTTTGGCCTCTTTGGCCTCGTCTGGTGTTTGATGCTCGTTTTGATCTACCTGAGCTCTGCTCGGTCCTTTGGTGTGCCCTATCTTGCGCCTGTGGTCCCGCTGCGCGTCCGGGGCCTCCAGGATACCGTCGTGCGACGGACGCTCACTTCGTTGCGCCGGTCCTTTGTGGCTCGGCCGACCGCCGCTGCGGAGTCGCCTTGAACCGGGGCCTCCTCAACGCGCACCAGCTGTACTGGCTTGCCGTTCTCAGCATGGTGGCAACGCTCATTCTCATTGTCCCCGGAGAACTGCTGCGCCTAGCCGGACGCGGCGCCTGGTGGACGCCGCTCGTTGTCGCCGTTCCCGCGGTTCCACTCGCGTTCGTCGTCGGCAATCGCGCGGGCGCGTGCGGCGACGTCGTCACGCTGATCCAGCGCAGATTCGGTGGCCTTTCGGCGAGAGCGCTCCTGCTCCCCGTCTGGCTGGCCTTTGCTCTCGATATGACATTGATCCTTCGAGAAACCGTCGAAGGCACGAGCATGACGTTCGTCGCGGCGCAGAGCCTGGTGCCGCGCCCCTTACTGACCGCGTTGGTGCTCGTGCCCGGCGTCTGGCTCGCCCTTCTCGGGTCCGTCGTCATCGCAAGAGTTTCATCGGTGGTCGCGGTTGCCGTGCTCGGTGCCTTCGTGTCCGGCGCGCTCGTCATATTGCCCCAGCTGCACGTGCTTTGGCTGCGCCCGCTGCTTCCCACCGACGGGCGGTTCTGGAGCGGCTCCGCGCTGCTCTTGACCGCACTCTGGATGATTGAGCCGGCCCTTCTCGGCATGCTTATCATGCACAAGGTCCAGTCCGCAGCTCGTCGCCGGGCGGGCACGATCCTCGCCGCCGCCACCGCCTCGGGCGCCCTACTTCTCTCGGCTAGCATCGTCCTCGTCATCAGCGACTTTGGAAGCAACCGTGCCGCAGAGTTCGTTGTGCCTCTGCTGCACGTGGCCCAAGATCTGCCGTACAGTCTCGACCTCGAGCACCTTGACACGCTCGTCGTGCCCGTCGAGATCCTGGCCGCGTTGGGCAAAATCGGCATATTTCTGTGGCTATGGCTGCGCGTTTCCGAAGCCATTGCGCCGGTGCGCGCACCTTGGCTCCTGGCGCTGCAGGTGGGCGTGGCAGCTGCAGCCGGCTTCATCATGCTCCCGAACGTCCCGGCGCTGATTCAGTCGATGTACGTCTATGCAGCCTATATTGTTCCGACATTCCTTGTCCTGATGTTGGTTGCTTACCTGCCAGGTGTGACCCGGGCCAGGGTGCCGGCCAGATGACCACGGCTCTCGCGCTTCGCGTGGCGGCTGCGATGCTGGCCGCCTTCCTTCTCGGAGGGTGCTGGTCGATTCCGGCGATGGAAAAGTCCGGCCTCGTGACGCTTCTGGCGATCGACCAGGCGCCCAAGGACCAGTTTGAAGTCACCGCCAGCATCGACACGCCGGCCGCCTCGTCGGCGAGCCCCGGACTGGGGCAGATGGCGACCGCTCTCCTGCGGCGGGGGCGCGGGCGCACGATCGTCGACGCCATCGCCCAGCTGCGGTTGACCAACAACCTCGTCATGGACTTTACGGGCCCTTCGACGGAACGTGTGCCTGGAGGGGCGTCAAGGGGGGGATCTGGGCATGGGCATGCCGCCTAACAGCAGTGGACCGGGCGGGTGGTGGCGAGTCCAGGTCCGCGTAGCGGGCGG
>Ga0080006_1204700_pt1 | contig 20284 bp, 16 predicted proteins | sample RS3BMetagenome_FD_69209 | JGI IMG/M metagenome (GOLD analysis project Ga0080006, IMG submission 69209) | Ferric oxide microbial mat and aquatic microbial communities from Rainbow Spring, Yellowstone National Park, USA - RS3B (SPADES... ...
TGAGCATTTATAACGCCCGCGAGCAACGGCTCCTAAAAATACCCGATATCGTGATCCAGTGTATACGGACTGGCCTCCACGCTTCTCTGCTCTGGATGTGCAGCGTGCCCAAATCGTGCGGTCTTCGAGCCTCTTCGGTTTCTGTTCCGAGGCAACGACTGGGCGCATCAATGCTGGCCACTGGATTCTCGGGGAACTGCGGTCGACGTTCTCCCTTGACGACTTGTTCGCATGGTCATCCCGAAAGTCCACGGAGATGCTCATGGCAAACGATCGATTCGGTTCGAAAGACGTATCCTGCTCTCTTTGTGGCCACCGAAGACTCCCGTTTTTTTGAACAGCACCGTGATACCTCACTCTCTCACGGAGGTATGCTCCAAGAGGCTCTCCTCTGTCTCCCATTCGCATGGACAGAGGTCTTCGACTCGGACTTGAGCTGTCGCAGTGAACGCTCCCAGTGCAGCGCTCATTGCCGGTCCGCACCGAGCGATCACAGACAGATCGACGAATCTCGACTTCCTCTACATCCTTTACTTGCCGTACGCTACGTGTTTCATCGCGGGTAGCATCGCGCTCCACAAATCTTTTTTCGAATGAAGCAGTGTGCGTTTGCGTGTGCAACGCATAGAGCAAGTGCCGAGACGATCTCCCGGGAAAAGCACGTCATCGAAGTGCGTCGCACCGGGTGCTGAAGCCGTGCATGGCATCGAAAGAGGCGTCCTGTGTCCATCAATAGCGTCTGTCTAGCGACCGAACAAAAGGTCACGGGTTATAGGACGGCGCTCGGTCGGGAAGATGCGTTGGACATACCGAAGCACCTGACCACAGTCAAGCGTTATTGCCCGAAAAGGCGCACCAGGCCGTATACAAAGATGAAGAATAGAACGGGCGAGGCGTGGATCGCTGCTGCTGACTCTACGTTACCTTTTGTCGATAACAGCCAGACGCAGCGAGCTTCAGAAGAGAAAGCTGCCGTCAACTTCATTCAACAGCTGAAAAAGGACAACGATCGCAGAGGAGACCTGAATACGTAAAGCCGGAGAAAACAGACTGAGAAAGGAGCAGAACGGCAGACGAATCCATCAAAGGCTGGTGCTTATGATACTGAGAAGAGACCCAGACGCTACAGTGTCCGCACGAGTTCGTAGACCCGTCCCTTTTTCCTGGCAGTGGTGTAGAACAGTACACGGACTCTGGATTTCACTCGTTCAAACTAAGAGCTCGATACCCCCGGATTCTCGACCGCTCATGCTCCTGGATACGTCCGTAATGCTCCAGACTGACCTACGCTGTATCACTTCAAGAGCCGCAGCAACGAGAACAAGCTCTATAGCGATAGACAGTTGTCGCTCGACGACCTGACGTCCGCCGGTGACGCCCACCGTAGCGACGCGTGCCCACCGGCGACGGAGCCCTGCAAAGCTCTATATTCTTCCTCGTTGACCTCAAGTAAGCCTTGGAGCGCACTGCAGTCCGCTTCTTTATAGATTGATAGATCGAACGATACAGGTTAGCTAGAGCTAACGATATGGAGGTTGAACAGGCGGCAACAATGCCCCAAGTTGCCAATGGAGGGGATTTTCCTCGAGGTAGAGACGATGATCTGCCGGTTACCGCAGCTGCCGCCGTCACCTCTGACAGGCGGATTCGACAAACCGGAACGAAACGGAGTAAAAGAGCGAGCACCAGCGTGATCCGCAAGCCACAAAAAATCAACTTGTCACCGTTGGTGCGCTCTGAGCGGGCAAAGGTTCCCGCGTGGCTACAGGTCGGCGACCTCCAGCCAGGGACACTGCTGCTTGGTTGCGTCGTCACCGTTAGGCCCGAAAGAGCAGTTATTCTCTTGCCTTACGGCATCTGGGGCACTTGTCCACTTGCCGGCACAGAGGCGCTGGAACGGAGCGCCTCGGGAGCTCCGACTGCAAGCGTGGCGGTTGCTTCCACCTTGAAGCTCCAACCGCAAACAATCGTGCGAGCCTGCGTTCTCAGCCGGCCACTTGCGTCCCACGAACTAGAGCCGGAGCGCAGAGCAACACATCAGAGTGGTAAACGCGAACGAAGCATCCATCTGAGCGTGGATCCGCGTCACGTGAACCGCGGGTTAGGTCTGTCGGAGCGGCTCGCGGACTATGGTCCAATTCAGGTGCGACTGTCGCTCCCGTTAGATGACGCACAGAAGCGTTTCACTGTCGAGGCGCTGGCAGAGGACCCGTCGCAAGATCGGCGTCTTGCGTTGCAGGTCAGCGGAGCGGGTGCAACTGCTTCGAATGATACGGGAATGGTGTGTTGGGCGTCGCTCGCATCATGGAACGAGCAACGACGTACAGGCATCCTACAGAATGATCCGAAAATGGTCGCAGAAGCGTTCACACGAGGCCATTCGACGCTCGAGCAGCTGAGTCCCGGAATGCTTGTGGAGGCACAGGTTCTATCACGTGACGAGCGCTTCGCCATCGTGCGCTTCCTCCAAGTCTTTGAAGGCATCCTTGAATGGTTCCATTTGGATCAGTGGGAAGACTTTGCTCGACTCGAGCCGGACGCCATTCTTCGTGTCCGCCTGATTTACATCGATTGTAGGCGTCGTCGGATCATGGTGACTGCCCGTACTAGTCTCGTGAACACGCTGACTCTGCCGCTATTGGTGTCTGCTGCCCGCAGGTATCACCGCGGCTCTTTCGTTGAAAGCCTTCGTGTGTTCAAAATAGAAAACGGACGCGGAATCTGGCTCCGCAAGGACAAGGAGGCGATTTACTTTTTCGCGGATCGCAAGATGCTCAGCGATGAGCGATTTTCTCGAATGGAAAGGCTGTTTCCGCTGGGCACAGTCGTACCCCGCGCCCGAGTCGTGAGTCACATGGCGATGGAAGGCATCGTGCGCGTGAGTCTGAAGCCGTCTCTTCTTGAACGAAAGTTTATGGACGTTTCAGAGTTGGAGCCTGGTGCCTTGGTGCGCTGTCGGGTCCTCGGATGGATATCCGTGACCCCGGCGACAGCGACTCCTTCACTGCGCGTCTCCATTGAGGACTGCCTCTCCGGTGAAATTCCTCTGGAGCTGCTCACCGATGTACCGGTCCAGTGGCGGCGACTAGAGAAGAAGTTTCCACCGGGCTCGCAACTGCGATGCCGGGTCTGGCTCGTCTACCCCAAGCGCAAACAAGTGCTTTTGACAGCTCGCCGATCGCTCGTGGACTCGGACCTGCCGATTCTCGCTGGCTGGGATACCATGCAGCAGGGCCAAGTATACGCTGGTATCCTGGGGCCGCGCGATCCTTCAGGCGCATACCGTGTGCTTTTCTATCAACGCTTCACAGGTATTCTGCCAGCAAATCCAGGAACGGAAATGGCCTCGCTCAAGTCCGGCCAAGTTATTCGCGTCCGAGTGGAACGAATCCATTCAAGGAAGGCGAAGCAACTGCTGGTGAGTCTAGATAATAGTGCAGTCACTGCGACGCCGGTGGCGGCGGCGGCAGCAGCAGCAGCAGCATCAGAGCAGCAGAGCGATCAAGGCAGGTTACGTCCAGGCACCCTTGTGCGTATTCAGAGCGCCTTTCGCGACCAGGTAGGGCGCATCCTGGCTCTCGTGTACATCGACGAGCCCCGCGCGAAAGACGCTGGTGCGCAGTCTGCGAAGAGAACTTGGCTTGTGCTGCTTCCTCGCCAGCATCTCACCGATTATCCGATGTTCCAGAAATCTTGGGCCGCTGATGCCGGTCTAGCCGCACTCTGTGACGAAGTTGCGCTAGTGATCGATGCTGGTCACACTGGAGACAGCTCTCTGCCGCTCATCTCGCATCGCTGGTCGCTCTGTCGAGCAGCAGCTTGTGGACTGCTGGATGACGGGGCGGGGGAGCGATCTGCACCTGGTTCCATCGGAGTCGGGTATGTGGAGCGGATAGGTGCCGCTCAGGCCTACGCTGTAGTGCGTCTGGGGCTATCGTCGCGACGGGTTCACGTCCAGCGAGCCCTGCTTGCCGATCGCTTCGTGGATCAATCCACGAGCGTGCTTCTCGAAGGCCAGCTTGTTCTCTACTCCGTTCGAAATGGATCTCGGTATAGTTTGCGCTACAGCGACGTCCAGCCTGCGCTCGAAACAGAGCCGTATCGCGAATTCTTCCAAGAGATGCGCTCTCTGGTGCCGCTCGTTCGAGAACTAGCGCGACTGTGGCGAGCACATGAAGCATCCCAATCCCTGGGTCTGAGCTTGCCGCTACCCGGCACGCTTGTTCGTGGTCGCGTGCTTTACAGTGGCGACGATAGAATGGATATGGAGGTTCAGCACGAGCAGGTCATCTATCGGGGAGTCGTTGGATCGTACCATTTTGTGGACACACAGGCTGGCGAGCAGGCTCCAACTGCCAGCCGAGAAACATCCACAACTCGTGCCGCAGTGGGGCAACTCTGCACTGCTTTGGTGCTCTGGATGGATCCACTTGCCAAAACAATGGTATTATCACGCAAAGCGAGCCTGTTGAAAACAGCACCGTTGCCATGGAGCGACGCTCAATGCCTAACTGCGACCGATAGCACTGTATCGTCGTCACTAGGCGGATGTACTCGAGTTCAAAAGGCGCAGGTCTTGGCTGTCTATGGCCAAGTTGCTGTACTTTTGGCCCAAGCTCGCCTCGCGTTCATGAGTACCCTCGATATCAATGGACGCGGAACAGAGCGGCCTGTCCATGTCGGACAGCAACTCACGGTAACTGCTAGAACGGCGAACGCAACAGCACGACCGCCTCCTGCACCTGCTGCTTCGACTCCTGCTGCTGACGACGAGAATAACGGAGCCAAGAACGGTGACGACGCTGCAGAGTGGCCTGCCTGGATGCGCGCCATGTTGCGTGCCAGTGTGCGACCTGCTGCTCCTAGTACAGAGACTGCCGCTCAGAGCGCGGGCGTTCGGACGAAACGGCAAGTGCCACAACCGCTATCCAGACCGCCTGTACGTATCGGTGACGTCGTTACGGACGCCGAGGTGACGGCTGTGCACTCGTTTCAGGTACATGTGCGCTGGTCCGATGGCCAAACAGGTCGCGTGCACATTATCAACGTAGAGAACGAGGGCGCCTTTCGGGAGCTTCAGGTCGGCCATTTGCTGCCGCCTGCTCGCATTGTCGCTCAGCGGCGGCCGCGGCAGTGGGAACTCTCGCTGCGTCAACGCGACCTCGAAGCCACCGATGTATTGTCGTTGGACTCGCTGCCTCAAACTGGCGACCTTGTCGAGCGAGCAGTGGTGAAGACCACCGACCTCAATGCACAGGGTGACGTTTTGGCTGTATGGCTCTACGTTCGACCGGGGCTCGTTGCCCGCCTCTCACGCCTGGAGGCTACACCGCGAGTGCTCGATGAAAGCTGGGTACCCGGACGCTTTGTGCAGGGTCTACGCGTTCTCCGCGCGGATGCTGATCGCAAACGATATGACTTGACCACAACGGACCCGCTGCTTGCTGGCCAGTGCATCACTGGGGCACGAGTACGGTCGGTGCATCCAGTGGATGGTATCGTGCGGGTGCAGCTTCCGCGAGGGCAAATGGGGGTCCTTTTTATCGGCTGTCTGCCCTATGAAGACCCCAAGGATCCATTCCGAACGCTGCAAGGTATTCAAAAACTGGATGTTTACCTCGTTGAAGATTGGATTCCTTCCAAGCAAGTGCCGGTTACCGCGATACCGGAGCGTCAACCGCTCCGCTGGGCGCAACTCCACCGCGGTGATGTCGTCGGTGCTTTTGTGCGGCACGTTGACCAGGCGGGGGTCTTTCTGAACCTTGCTCCAGGGCTAGTTGCCAGGTGCCTATTGCGCGATCTCGCAGAGGGCTTTGTGCCCGACCCTGTCCAGGTGTATCCAGTCGGTATGCACGTGCAAGCGATGATCACCGACTGCGGCGGCAGTGACGCACGCCACGTACGCGTCTCGTTGCGAGCAGCGCAACAACAACAACAGCAGCAGCAGCAACGGGCCGTTGCAGCGGAGCAGGCACCAACGTCAGCGGTTCACATCGGGGGCGTGTATTTGGGGCGCGTTCGTCGCGTCGTTCCGTTTGGTATCTTTGTGGAGCTGCTGACAGATCGTACAGACGAGGGCGATGCACAAGTGCTCGCTACGGCGCTCTGTCATCGAAGTGAGCTGGTCGAGCAGGGACCATGGCCTCTGCCCGAGGAGCTTCCACAAAGGTTTCGGGTCGGTCAGCACCTGCCGGTGTTGGTGGTAGCGAGAGACGCTGCTGGTCGCTTGTCACTATCAGCGAAGGCCTCTTTGATAAAGGAGGCGTTGGCTACGCAATGCGCCTCTGCGAAGCCCATCGATGAGGTGGACTTGGGTGCTGGTTTCACTCCAGCGCTCAAGGACGTCATCGTGTCCGCCACAGAGGACGAGAATGTCGCGCACGAACCGATCTCTAGAAGCGGTAACTGCGACTCGCCAGCATCTGCGGCTACCAAATACGCAGCTTCCTCTTTGATGGGGAGCGAACGATCTCCTCAGCAGAGGGATGCGATGGCGTGTCTGGGATCGAACACAACAGCACTCGATCATCTCGAGGAGAATACGGAGACGGAGGAGATGGAGCACACTGCGCACCAACCGAATGGCGTCTATGCAGCTGTGAACGGTGCATCGGCGGGTACGCTTCCGTTCCTCGCGATACCAAGCGAGACAGAACTGGTACGCGAGGACGCGGGCACACATGCATCCAAAGATTGGTCACGGTCTGTCGATGAAGCATCTGGGGCTGCAAGAGCACCTCTCGACGATGAAGCGCTAGAACGTGGCGAACGTGCGCTCGTAGAATCGTTGCACAAGCCACAGACCGCAGCAGACTTTGAGCGCGCGCTACTGGGGCGCCCCAACGATCCCCAGCTCTGGATCGGCTACATGGCCTTGCATCTCGCTACCGGGAACGAGCTTGAGGCAAGAGGCATCGCAGAGAGAGCTCTGCAAACAATTCACTACCGCGAGTACCAGGCTCGCATGCGTGTGTGGATTGCGTACCTGAACCTGGAGCGTTCCGCAAACGCTGCCGCGGATCCACTCGAGAGCGACATCTTTCGCCGAGCGCTTCAGAACTGTGATAGCTTGCAGCTGCACCTGCGCTTGGCGCGTTCCCTAGAGGCAGCTCAGGAAGTCAAACTCGCTGGCCGAGTCTACGAACATGCATGCCGACGACACGGTCACCAGACGGCGTCTGTTTGGATAGCGTATGGCGCATTCTGTTTCCTTCGAAGCTCACAAGAGGTCCTGGGGCGCACGCTTCTAGAACGAGCGCTACGAGCACTGATGGACCCCGCTCAGCACGTTCAGTGCATCCTCAAGTTCGCTACGTTTGAGTTCAAGGGTTCCGGTGAACCTGAACGCGGGCGAACGCTATTGGAGAACCTGATTCAGGCGTTCCCCAAACGATTAGACTTTTGGAACGTGTACTTGGATATGGAGCTGATGCTTTTACGCCAAGAACGCGGCAAACTCGAACTCGTTCGCAGATTGTTTCGTCGATGCACAGCGCTTCCCAATCTTAGTCTGAAACAGGCCAAACACTTCTTCAAGCGATACTTGGAAGTGGAACGAGCATTTGGCGACGCGTCTTCCGTCGAGCACGTGAAGCAGGCCGCGCGCGCCTACGTTGCCCAGCGCACGGGCGAGGCGCCGCAGCGCTAAGCCACTCCGACGCGATGCACTTGCGAAAGACGCGCCCTTCTCTCGTTTCCATAAAGCATACTCACGAGGCATACAAGCCCAGCATCAAGGTTTGAGGAGCCTACAGCGAATTCGTCGTACTTTTCTCGCTCAAATACATCAAGCGTACTTGTTCTCGTTTTCATAGAGCGAACCCATGAAACACGCACGCTCACGAACAAGGTTCAACGGTCGTTCAGCGAAGTCGTCGTGCTTCGCGTTCGCTTTCGAGGAGCGTGAGGATGTCGCCCTCGCGCACTGGACCCTTCACGTTGCGGATGATCGAACGATTCTGATCATCCAGAAACTCCACCCGTACTTGAATGACACCACCCCGGGACCCAGTTCGCCCAAGAATCTGTTTCACCCTTGCAAGTTTTACCGGTTGATCCATCGCAAACACAAGCGAACTTGGATGCAAACGCAGGCACACAGCGCTCAACAAGAAACAATAGAAAGCAGCATGTCCTGAATGCGACAGATGCGCACGCAGCACCGTCGCTGCGGCGCGCCGCGATGTCACGCGCCTAGCCCGATGTGACGTTCGCGGTGCGATGCGCCAAGCACCAGCGCACGCCGACGGGCGGCGGCGTAACCGCGGGATGCTTCACCTGCAGTATCCCTGGATGTGCGAATTCGGCGTGGAACTCGGGGAAAGGAACCTCAAGTACCGCAGAGCACTGAAGACGCTGCGTCAAAATTCTGACGAGTAACGCATTGAGGACGAATCGGTCGCGTGATTTCCACAGTGCCGAGCGCATTCGTGTCGTTCAATGGGGTGAACTTGGGGCATTCTTCCACATGGGTCCAGATGTTTATAGGGTGCAAGTAGTTAGCATATAGGCCGTTGTTCATGTACAGGCACTTTCGCAAAACGCCAGATTCAGAGGACGCTTGCGTATGGCCTTAGTAGCGAGACCCTGCGATGATGCTGGTGGCGAGTCGGGCGCTGGTGCTTACTGCAGCACCAGATGCACAGCCCAGAAGTGTGTCGCGAGAAGGAACGGTCACGCGGTAACTGCCTCTGCTTTTTGGTTTCACACCTGCACTGTCCACGTTTCTTTCTCTCTGTCCAACACTTGATGATCGCCATCATGGTTCAGAGCCCGTCGCATGGAAACTTCAGCGGGATGCAATTCCATGACAACGGATGCGCTGGATTCGTGCTGAAGCCCACGCACGCTCAGCGATGTTGTTCTGTCTGGGAGGAAACGAGACGACGCTGGCGCATCCACCATCGAAAAACTTGCCTACAGTCTGCTCTGCGTCAACAGAGTCGCTGGATGGACTGATCTGTGGCTCGTGCGCAGCGTCCTCACATCCGCTGAAAACAAGTGATGATTGCTCGTCTGGTTTTGGGCGGCAACTGCACCTTTAGTGGACTACTGTGCGACGTATCCATCAAACTGCATGAAGCGAGAAGCCGACGCCCTCTGTGTGTGCTACGGCAACGCCGTACTGTCTCCGTGCAGCGACCGCACCGGCGCTATAGACGACATTGCGGTCGCTTTTGGCAGGCACTAGGCACACACGATAGGACGTATGAAACGACCAGAATATCCGAGAAGAAGTATAGGTCATGTAACTTGAAGGTAGCGGGTTTGATGGATACTTCACCGCGCACTGAAAAAACACAAAGAAACAGAAAGAAAAGAAAAAAGCGCATAATCGGAGAACGCTGGTCTATGGAAACGTTTTGTCAATGAAGAAAAGTCAAACTGCATGAAGCGAAAAGGCGCCGCCGCCGCCGCTGCCGCCTGCTGCGCAACGAAACATCGCGCGACGTCCAAGTCCGATACAAGCTCTGCTGCTACACATCACGCCTGTAAACGTACTCGCCGCGAGTCGCGTCGTTCTTCTGTACTTTGTGAGAGCGCTTGGGAGCATGCCTGGTTGAGCACGAGTGCTCATGCGATACCTGCGATCAAGCGCATTGACTGCGCGACTGATCAAAGCCGGGTGTTTGCGTGAACCAGCGTGGATGTCGGCGCTCCGGGGTCTGGAGGCTGTACGCGCACAGCCCGTGCTTGATCCGGACGCTCGGGTTCCGAAGCCTGGAACCCGGACGCGTACGGCGAATGACCACACTTCACGGGTATCGCTGCTGCAACGACTGCGCCGCCGACTTGCGGAACGTCACCCCGAGTGGCTACTCCACGTTGTGGTTGACCTCAATGCACCAACGAGAGCAGAGCGCGACGTGATCGAAAAGTTTGTTCGTATGCAGGCGGAGCTCATTCAGAGGGAGCAGTTGTCCGAAGAGGAAGCATATGAACGCACGCTGGCCGTGCTACGCAGCGAACTACCGCGGACGTCGCAGCTGGCGGCGCTGGTTGAACAGCAGCAGACCGCGTCAAAGAGTGTCGGGTTGTCTCAGGTTATGGTGACCGCACCGTCGCTTTCCGTTGCTAGTCCCGAGCGCCCACTCCAGGATCCAGAGGCCGTTTTTCTGGCAAGTCTCCAGGATGCACAACGTGATCGCTGGTTATTCGAGCAGTTTAGTAGACGTTTAACGAGTTAGAGACGAGGTTTCCGCGTGAACACTGCGAACGAGTCTGTCGATGTGAACGAGCAAGATCTACTGGGCAAGCGTTCGCGGAACAGCGTTGGGGCGTTATTGTGTTCCGTGCTGGTCACGCGCGAGCATCCCAGAAACTGAGCGTGCATCAGTAGGCGGCACGCCTCTGTGTCAAAGGCGTCGCACACACACACACACACAAGTACGCACGATATGAATTTCAGCGGTGCTTGGTATCGTTGCACAGGATACCGCCGGCATTCGCTTTCCAAGGCGGGCTCCTCATACCATGTATCGATATCATGGCTCCTCCGCAAAACACGGATGATCGCCAACAGCAACGAAAACGGTTAGACAAGTCTGATGGAATCCGTGAGACAGCATTGGTGTAGCGAGCTTCGTTCAAGGGGTGCGCTATCGCATACTTCGTCGAAACAGATCGATATGATGCGCTGGCGCTCAGCGAGGCAGTATGCACCAAGAAACAAGGGAGAGACGCTGACGACCATACGTCTTTGATCGTGTGTGCGAGGTAAATTACGAACAGGCACGGGCTTGTAGAACGGGTTCATCGCTGGCGAGCTCTCGTCGAGCATGCGTCTCATGTACGTGATACCGACATAAACAGCAAGAGACACGACATTCTTGCGGTGAGCATTTCTGAGTACAGTGTAAAGAGGCCATGGGCGCAGTTAGAGAGGAAGCATCCTCGACAGATCGCCGATGGTACCGGTTGGTGTCATATATGCGCATATGTTTCGTAAATGACCCGCTTGCAAGCGAGCTCGCTTCTTTCGTATGAACTTCGAAGCCTGTTGGTCATTCAGGGTGGCGCTGAAACCCGCTCCATCTCCCGAGACATGTTTCTGGGGTGCAGCATCATTCACATGAAAAGAGGATCATCGAATCTACCGCAAGCACCGTCACGGGCGCTCCGACAGTTTCGTGCTGTGCTAAGCGACTGCAGGTGCTCCACTGGTGCAACTTGCCCCAGTGTCTGCTGACCGCATCTCATCCCCGAAACCCGACATACATCAGCTTTACCAGTGCATCATCGACAGATGTAACCAATCGTGCGCGTAACACGCAACACCAATGCCCGTATAAACATCAGAAGACCTCCGGTAGGAGACCTCGAATCTGATGCCTCAAATATGATCCGTAAACCAAAAAATATCGCCGGATCATGAAGCGTCCATTGATACCTACTCAGTGGCGCTGCCCAGCTTTTTCGGACCGGCCGCCTGCAATCGGTCTCAGTTTACCCAAACACATTTCGAGCTTGAGAGGCTGCCGTGCGATTCTAGATCGCTTCAGTTCCTCGGGCATCGTCTTGATCAGCAAAAGTCTCATGATGTTGACGGCCGGTGTTGGAGTATCGGCTCACAAACTCCGTGCGTTTCTTGCCGCTGGCGGATCGCATCGATGTACGGGTTGCTAGTACTCGTGCCCTCTCTGCCACTGCAGTCTCGTCATCGTCCTGTCGAGCAAACACCTTTTCCCGCCGATCTCCTCTCTTCTTCTTGTTCCTCGTGACTTGCTCTTCTTCACTCGATATTCGACGACGAGACGATTTTTTCGTTGTTTTCCGGTACCCGGCGATGCCAACCCTCTAGGATCCTTGACTTCCATGTCCATGCCTTGCCATGAGTTCTTTATTTCTTCAAATGAACGCACTTGGAACACGTCTGCTATAAACCGCGAAAAACCTCTTCATTTCCAGTCGCCTCGGTATGAACCAAAATGAACTCGAAAGACTCGGCAGGGCACCCGTCTGTGCCAGGGTGTTCGGCCAGATTTTGCCGCCCCGCGGATCAAGTCGCTACCCAGAGACGCCACTGTTCTTGTCCCAACTTCGTCTGAGAAGGGGTCGTGCGCCAACACAGTGTTTCGAATCAGACGTATATGGACTTGAGCAGCCCGCAGGAGACCTTGCGTCCTCGCTATAACGCGGTAGCGTGGTCGGTGTTGCCGGTGCGGCGTCCAAGAACGCTGTTGGCGACGGCTGGTCAAGCTGCGCTGCGCCCAGCGCCGATGGTTCGTGGATTCAACGTCAGGGTCGGGATCGTGTTGCATCAGCTACCTGATGCACCGATCCGTGCTAGAAATTACCTATACTGTCTTTCTGAGAAACAACCGGACTCTAAAAAGCCGACGGACCGGAGCCGGCGGGACGCTTCGCAACCAGTGCCCAGAGACCAGTCCGTTGAGCAACGCCTCGCACGAGAAGCCACTCAGCACGGGCACGGATCAGAGGAGGAAGCGCCTGTCTTTGATGAGACTGCCGCACGGGCTGCTGAGATTCTGGAACTTTTGGAAGGTCTGCGTGCATTCCGGCAACGAATTATTGATGATGCGCAAGCCATGGCGAAGCAGATCAGAACCCCGAAGGAGCAAGTTGATGCGAGTTTAGCGAAACATCCCGATATCGCTAAGATTGATGCGAGCATCCGCCGACTGGAAGCGGAGCTGAAGGCGATCAGCGATAACGTGTGAGTTGCGGATCTCGGGCAGAGGCGCTCCGATACGTGGCCATATGCCACGTCAGTAGGAGTAAGAAAGCGTGAAGCACCTTCCGGCTGGCTGATCGAACGCAGCCGCCGTGCCACTCGCAAGCCGGTGATGGTGCATGGAATTCCCGTCAGAATCTGAAGCGACTAGCTATGAAGACGAGGTATACAGGTGGCAGCCAACGCAATGCTAGGATTTGCAACGATAACGGCTCAGCTTCGGGCCTGTTTGAGACGGAATGGAGCTAGCCGCTGCATAGTACAATTTTTTCTCAGCAAAGGAGCTCCGCCATGACGCGCTCTTCATCCGCTGGCGATGCAACGATTCGACAGAAACCGATTCCTTCACCAGGTGACGGATTTTCCCATTTGCCTGCAAACGACGTCACCACTTTCACCACATCGTTCTCGGTGCTTTCAAAAAGAGTCGGGTGATTGGGTCCCCGCAAAAGCACTCTCCGTATGCATTCATCCAGTGGAACCGGGAAAACGAGAACGCCTACGGGGTAGGCATTCGCTTGCGCTGCAATCGCTATCCAGACCGCTCGTTGTGCGCTATCCACGTTGCACCGGTCGACAATGACGTGGCGAGGAGGATCAGACGTGAGCGCCTCCTGCATCATGCGCTCACACTCCTGCCGAGATCCGAGATCATCCTGGCTGACTCGTACCCAGTTTTCACCTCCGTGTTTTAACACGAGTTTCGCGAATGTCGACTTTCCCGATCCAGGAATGCCACAGAGTAGGACTACGCGGGACCGATGCGCTCTCCCCGAGCTCTGGAGTTGCTCCTCCGAGGACCTGTATTGAAACTCGGAACTGGCTGCTGTCACCTCGGTCAGTGGCGCAGCCACACCCCAGCGTTGATCAGCTTCGCGGGTGCGCCCGATGTCGCAGTCGTGACCAGCAGTGTCGTCGGTGTTGCTCGGCGAACACGCAGTCGATGATAGACAGCTCACGTGCAGCTCTCCACGCTCCTTACTGGCCAGAACCGACTGTTGCGGGCGCAACCGCTCCAGGTCCGAAGTGCCGTCTGTTCGCGAAAGCAGTGGCGCTCGGACAGCGCTCCGGATCGAAACGAAAAGCCTCTGTAAACGGTGTACCAACTGTACCGTTTGGCGAGCTGGGTTGTTCCCTGAGGCAGTGCTGGTCCGCATATCGCCAGAAAACAATGTCTGGCGTAGAGGGTGCTCGCTCAGAGCCAGCGTCACTTTGCAGTGTCGCCGCGCAGCGGGCTCCCTGCTCTTGCAGCAAAGTCGTCGAGCACACGTGTTTGCCGGCGTCGGTCGCTGCTGAACCAGAACCAAAGTTGGACCCACGAAAAGTCGAGTTCCAAGCTTCCTCTTGAGCATGGTCCTCAGCGACACCGCGATAGCCAGCCAGCTGCACAGTGCATAGTTTTCGGATAGTGCTGCGGCCAGAAGCTGCCGTTCAGTAGGGTTTACGCTGCGCGAACGGCGCTGCGGGAAGTTTGGGCGTTTTGCGCGCACATCGAATCCCAGGCGCTGGCCGCGCTGCTCCCCAGACCTGCTACGGTACAACAGAGGATTCACCGGCGTTGTCGGTGCTTATGTACTCATCTGGGGTAGCGTCCGACCAGTGGGGCTTGACTGAAATGATATATGTTGGAGTATGTTTTGTGTGGAGCGTGCATCTGGGGATACAGCACGCGCATGATGCGTGCGTGCTTGGCACCGAACGCAGTGGCGACGACGACTCCTACAGAGCACCTCCTCTGGGTCGTTGAGGGCGTCAGATTCCATGCCACACTTGAGACTGGCAGTGCCCATACACGCACTGGAGCTGAGCGTTGTCATAAATCGGGACCTGGGGCTGCGAAACAATCGCTCTCAATGGTATTGCTGGCGTGCAACGAATGGACAGCGGGCACCACAACGCAAGTGCCCGCGGAATGCGGTGCGCTGGATGATTCCCTTGCATCTGTATGCAAGGATGCGCGCTCTGCTGCTTGTGCTGGTGCTGCTGCTTCGGGGAATATGTGCACTTGCGTCATCCACGCTGATGGTTGCTTTTCGAATGGTGACTACTGAGGCGCATTCGCGAACATACATACTGATCTTTACCGAGCAGCAAGCGCGAAGCAGTCGCATGTAAGCGATTGTTGCGACAATCAGCTACCCGCATGCGTAAAGCTCTACCATTGCCAACGATGCTCTCTACTGAAACCGCATCATCCTCGGAAGGCACGTATCACCGATGCGCTATTATCATTGGACGCAAGCCGCCGAATCATCGTGCCGTTCGGCAGCGCGTGCACCACCAAACGATCAAAAAGCGCAGGTTACACCTGCACCCGTTCGCCTGCACCGCAGTATCTCGTTCAAGCAGTCGCATGATGATGGGGCTGTTACGCCAATCTGGAAACCGCACCGCCGTCCACCGACAATCCCGCGAACACCCGTGTCCTTTCCTACCTAACAAAATGTTAACGTACACCGGGGGATTCCGATTGGGCGCCAGCTAGCAGCGCTCTATGTAGCAAACACACGTCCACGTGTCGATCGCGCGTGCACCGGAATCCCGCCTCTGCCAGCAGCTGTGCGCTGCGGTGATCGCGGATTCGCGCCAACGACGCCAAGCGCTGCTGCTGGTGCTCTCGGTGCCCGTAATCCGTTGTTGCGCTCAGACGATATGCGCGCGCGCGCACGCTGGCGGGGGCACTGGCTGCGATCCGCGAACGTACGTTGCCGTAGCGCTGCATTTTTCGTTGAGGCTGTGCTTGCTCGTAGGTCGAGAAGCGGCCCGGTTGCGGCCGCAAACAAGTTCGAGTCCAAACGGGACCCGCAACAACACGAACAAGTGTTTTGGTGAATGTTCCTCTTTGCTAGCACGTTTGTGTGTCAGCGAGCCTGGCCGCGAGCGCGCTTTCGGAACGCCCCGTGTCGGCGCGTGACGTTGGACGCTAGGGGTGACTCAGTGAGTGCAGGTGCCGAACAGCCGACGCGTCGTCCTGAGGCGCCCGCGAAAAGGCGTGGGAGTCGCTTTCTCATCAAGGTCCGAAAGTCTGTGCGCACCACACGCAAGCACGGTAGCGTCATTCCAGCTGATGTTTGGTTACCACCCGAACTAACAAGTGACGTTTTGCCTTGCGGCGACAGCAAACTCTTGGATAATGAGGCGCACTTACCGGCGCTGGTGCTCAACGCGGACTATAGACCCCTTTCGTACCTGCCACTGTCGTTGTGGTCCTGGCAAGAAGCAATAAAGGCGTCGCTTTCGGGTCGCGTTCGTGTTGTTGCCGAGTACGATAAAATTATTCGTGCACCGTCGATGAGCATGCGGTTGCCTGCTGTGGTGTGCCTCAAGCGCTTTCAGCAGAGCACGGTCTCTCGGGCAGCTTTCACACGTTTTAACGTCTTCCTTCGGGACTCGTTCCAGTGCCAGTATTGTGGTACGAGCGGGCCTATCACAGATCTGACGTTTGATCACGTCGTGCCGCGTTCGCGCGGTGGCAAGACGTGCTGGCGCAATGTCGTCACCTGCTGCACGGCCTGCAATCGACGCAAAGGCGGCAAACTGCCCCACGAAATACCAAATATGACGTTGCAACGTCAACCTTATGTACCGCTATACTGTGAATTGCAGGAAGTGGCCCGTAAGTTTCCCCCGCGATTCTTGCATGAGACCTGGGCAGACTACCTGTTCTGGGATGTGCCCCTGCAACGAGACGAATGATGGAGGTTTGGGGTACGAACGAGACTTGGAAGTGCCCCGCCCCGCGGTTGCGTATCTCGAACGTTTGCCTGTCTGGGGCAAGCCTCGTTAGAATGCAGCACTTCAGTGCGAAGTGAGTATACGAGCTGCAAGAGCTGTCGACCAATCCACGGAGCGCGCGCTTCGTGGAGCCATCTGATTCAGAGGATCCCGGGCAGAGCCATGATCTCTAGGCTTTCGAAGGCGTATCGCTGCTTTTGCCGGCATTGGCGCTGTTCGTGGTCCAGATGTATTGGAAGCGAGTCCGACCGAACGCTATGCGCTGTCGAGAGAAACGACTGATTCAGCGTGTAATTTACTTTGCGGTGGAGACGAATCCGCAGGCCACGATCGAGCCCTTTGCGAACAGTGCTTATTTCTGGTCGATCTGTAGATGTGCAGAATGGAGGTGTCAGGTGCATGGAATGCGCGTCACGATACAACGCGGATCTTGTGGCACGACATGGCATTGCACAGCTGGTACCGAGGAAGCTTCGTCAGAAACCAACAGGGAGCTATTCTTTCCGTGTGGAATCGTGAGAAGCGTGCAATCGCTATGGGTTGCCATCCGTCGTGTATTTCAACGCAGCGAGGCCGTTTCATCTAGCGTGAATTCTAAAATGTGCAATATCTGCTCATCGGTCAACTGCAGTACACTCGTGTCCGAATGAAGTGGAACCTGTCCACTTGCCTACGACAGGCGCACGCTCTCAAGTCTGGACAGCTCCCACTGCCATGAACACTGGTCTTTGCGGGCTTTTTATACAACTGATTCTTTTTTCTTCTTGACATCTTCGGCTCTAAACTCGCCTGGCTCTCCTGCCCGACCAGCTCCATCGTCCGCAATTCAAAGGATTTCGGCGGAGGCGTTCAATTCTCGTGTTCACCGCTTCTGCACGTGATTCACAAGCACCACGCGTAAGCGGAAAACTTGCGATCTACGCTTCGCTTGTTGCTTTCAATATCTTTTTGTCAGGTTTTGCGCGCCCTTCGCAGCGCTGACGCGTCACAATTGGTAACGGTTCCCGAATGCGTCGACCGCTCCTCGCTCTTCGGTAGACGCCCTGTGGCGCGCTAACGCTCGCTTGATCGCTTGTTTCATGCCCTTGACAGGTACAGAAAGGAGGTCTCCGCTGCTTTGCTGTGTTTTGGCTCCTAGTCCGAGCCATGCGAACAACCCCTCGACTGGGAGACGCCCTCGGAGAATACTCTGTTCGCTACAGGCGCAAGCGCACGCTGTTCCATTTGATGGAGGAATCGTTGAAAGCGATATTGTCCGGGATGGAAGAAGCACCCGAAAAGGAATTCTAGGCTCGAGAACAAGTCGAGGAATGTTGATCCGTCTCCGGCTCCTTGTTTGCAAAATGCTGACGCTTGCTCTATCGGAAGCCGTCGCTTTATGGACAGAGGTCCATGTCTAAGACACGTGTCCGTGCAAAAACCAGGATGCCGATGCCTTTCGATGCATATCTCGTGATAGGCTTCAAGCTGGTGTCGCATGCATTTGGCCGATGGCCTCTAAGAGAGGGGCAATTTGTCTCTTGAGCGGAATCGATTCTTTGAAGTGAAAAGATCGTTGAATTCGCAGCGTGAACCTGTGAACAAGCAATCAACGGATGCCGTCGTGGTGTTTCCCTTTTCAAGTCAGCGGTGCGAATTCCAACGGCCACGATTTGTCCTGGAACAGAGAGATCGAAATCTTGAAAAATGTGAAATTGGAGCATGCTACACGTACAAAAAGGAGAAGCGTGGAAGCCTGCACATGTTAATTGGATGAAGATATCCACTTTTTTAAGAGCTCTTGTTTCATTGTGTCGCGAATCATTTCGATTCCGGCGACGTAACGAATTCCAGCAGCAAAGGATCGAAGGAATCGCTGCGAAAAGACTACCAAGAATAACAAATCCCGTATGCAACCGAACGTTCTTTCTACTGTTCTGCGACCACCAAAGCTCCACGTCTAGAACATCTTCTGAAAAACAATCACAACGCAGGAACAAAGCGACTGCTTCAGTGTTCCGTGTTTATCCGACACAACTCCAGCGGACGGAAATCTGTCCCTATCCGAGAACAGCGAATAGTTGCAACGCAGGCATGCCCTGCACCCGATCGCATCAGGTAAACGGCCTTCTTCGATTGAGACAACGTTTCTCCGCACCGGGGATTCCCGATTTATCCATCCCACAGAGCAGGCAAACCATGGAGATCACGTATCCGGTGAAAGCGTTGTCACCAGGTCTCCTCTGGTTGCGTTCAGCGCGATTGCATGCCCATGGACGTTGCCATACGACGCATCGGTCGCCTAGGCATTGGGCACTTTGACTGGCGATAGACCCATCTGTTCAAAGCGGCCGCTCTGCTCCCAGGCTTGAACGCCGCCCTCAATTTCCTCGAGCACACGAGCGGCCGTCTCCGAGGAAGCTCGGAATCCCTCGAGGAGTTGCTGGAGCCGCGGACGGTTCCGGAACACCGGACGATGATGCCACTTGGGCATGATCGCAGCGTACATCGCCAGTGTGGGCGCCAAAGCGATATCTGCGAGGGTTACCATTTGCGTTTCGACGGCATGACGTCCGGTATTGTCCTCAGTGAGCATGGTCTCGAGTGTATCGAGATGTAGCTCGATTTGCGAGAGCCCATGCTCTCGCTCCGCAGGTGTATTTGTAGGCCGATACAGCACCGCCTGATTCGTCGTGAGGTACAGATCGTGCACTCGTACATAGAGACGCGCGCGAGCTCTTTTCTCTGGAGTCTGCGGCCGGTATCGTTCCCCGAGTCCGTATTTGTCGAGGAGATACTCGACGATGACGTCACTTTCCCAGATGCTCTCTCCCGTGGGCAGCACTAACGCAGGGAACTTGCCATACTTGTGCACTCTCTGTCGATATTCCGGAGTTTTCAGGTATGAACCTGGAGGTTCAATTTTTATGTCCAGGTTATTATCGTAGATGATATACCGAACGCGAGCAGAAAAGTTCGACACGGGAACCGAGAAAAGCGTAGCAGTCTGGTTGCTTGTCGTGTCGTTCATCAGCACGCACAAGGTTCCCTTGTTGATAAGGTGACGCCGTTGGGCTCGCGGAAATATTGCTTGGATAGGCGTATGCTTAGGTCGAACAGGCAGAGCGTGAATGAAAGCCATCGGTTGTTGCGTAGGCCCCAGAAATACAGCGCGCTTTCTACGTGCCTCTGGGCGGGTCTAAGCGAAAGGAGACAATAGTAATTGACAACTCTGGCTGCAAGCGATGCGATGCAGAGGCCACCGGGCGGCGGCTGCGGAGGCGTCCGGTGCTCGATGGAGCGATTCGCGAGGCCTGCCTGCCTGCCTGCCTGCTTCTCGCTACTGCTGAACAGCGTTTCGCGCCACGTGTGGTGGATGAGCTTAGGCGCTGCTCGATCAATGTTTACGCCAAGAGCTACCCGCATTGCTCTGTGGCTTGCAAACCCGGATGCTGGCCGACCGCATGGGTCCAGTACGTGCTGCTGCCAGATGAAGATCGAAGAACGAGTAGTTTTGGTGTTTAGGGTTCTCGGAATGGAGGCTCATTCCTGGTAGCGTTCATTAGAGATTCGCAAAAGAAGCCGCCGATGATTTCAGGGCTGGGTTGAGCGTCTTTTGCGCGCTAGATGACAGGCGTATGCAGAGGTATCCACCATCAAGCACCCTTCGGGACCTCAGTAGTCACCATTCGAAAAGCAACCATCAGCGTGGATGACGCAAGTGCACATATTCCCCGAAGCAGCAGCACCAGCACAAGCAGCAGAGCGCGCATCCTTGCATACAGATGCAAGGAAATCATCCAGCGCACCGCATTCCGCGGGCACTTGCGTTGTGGTGCCCGCTGTCCATTCGTTGCACGCCAGCAATACCATTGA
>Ga0080006_1113061_pt1 | contig 20278 bp, 17 predicted proteins | sample RS3BMetagenome_FD_69209 | JGI IMG/M metagenome (GOLD analysis project Ga0080006, IMG submission 69209) | Ferric oxide microbial mat and aquatic microbial communities from Rainbow Spring, Yellowstone National Park, USA - RS3B (SPADES... ...
CAACTACCCCGGCCTCGGCCTGATGTTCTGGCAGGCGGCGCTGCAGCGCGACTATCCGATCGCGTTCGGCATCACGCTGATCATCGGCATCCTGACGATCCTCGGAAACCTCATGGCCGACCTGCTCTACGCCGTCGCAGACCCCCGCATCCGCTACAACTGAGAGACGCGCGCAAGCCGCCCGGCCGACCTTCGGGTCGACCGGGCGGCCTTCGTTCGGGGACTCGGCCGTCAGCGGCCGTAGTAGTGGGTCGCGTGGCCGAGGATGCCCTCGGCGGCCTCCATCACGGTCTCGGAGAGCGTGGGGTGGGGATGGATCGTGCGCGCGAGATCCTCGGCGACGGCGCCCATCTCGATCGCGAGCGTGCCCTCGGCGATCAGCTCGCCGGCGCCCGGTCCGCAGATGCCGACGCCCAGGATGCGGCCCGTCGCGCCTTCCGCGACGATCTTGGTCAGACCATCGCTGCGGCCCATCGACGCCGCGCGGCCTGAGGCGGCCCAGGGAAAGCGCCCGATCTGCACGTCGATGCCCCTCGACGTCGCCTCCGCTTCGCTCAGGCCGGTCCAGGCGATCTCGGGATCGGTGAAGACGACGGCCGGGATCGCCGCCGGGTCGTAGGCGCTTGGGCGGCCCGCGATCGCCTCGGCGGCGACGCGGCCCTCGTACGAGGCCTTGTGCGCCAGCATCGGCTGGCCCGCGACATCGCCGATGGCGTAGATGTGGGGGAGCGCCGTGCGCCGCTGGGCGTCGACTGCGAGGAAGCCCTGGCGGTCGGGCGCGAGGCCGAGCGCCTCGAGGCCGATGCCCGCCGTCTGCGGGGCGCGCCCGACCGACGCGAGGAGCCGGTCGACGACGATCTCCGCGTCGCTGCCGTCGTTGCCGCGCAGGGTCGCGCGCAGGCCGTCGCCGTCGCGGTCGAGGCGCAGGACGCTCGTCTCGAAGCGGAGCTGCGCGCGACCCTTGAGCTGCTGCAGCAGCGGCCGCACGAGATCGGGATCGGCGCCGGGCAGGAGACCCGCCGTCACCTCGACGAGCGTCACCTCGGAGCCGAGGGCGAGGTAGACCGACGCGAGCTCGACGCCGATGTAGCCGCCGCCGACGACGAGGAGGCGCTTTGGCACCTCTCTGAGTTCGAGGGCGGCGGTCGAGTCCCAGACAAGGTCGCCGAAGCCCTGCAGGACGTCGAGGCTGCGCGGCAGAGAGCCGGTCGCGATGATCGCGTGGCTGAAGCGGAGCTCCTCCTCGCCGTCGCCGGCGCGGGTCACGGCGAGGGAGTTCTGGCCAAGAAACCGGCCCCGCCCCTCGACGTACGTGATCTTGCGCTGGCGCGCGAGCTGGCCGAGGCCGCCCGTGAGCTTGTCGACGACGGCCTGCTTGTGGGCCCTGAGCGCCCCGAGGTCGATGGCGGGCTTCGCGAAGGCGACGCCATAGCCGCGGGCCTCCTCCGCCTCGCGCAGCAGGCGCGCCACGTGCAGCAGGGTCTTCGAGGGGATGCAGCCGCGGTAGAGGCAGACGCCGCCCGGGTTCGGCGCGTCGTCGACCAGTGCCACTCCGAGTCCGAGGTCTGCCGCGGCGAAGGCGGCCGCGTAGCCGCCAGGGCCGCCGCCGAGCACCAGCACCTGCGTGTCGATGGCCATGGCTCAGCCCTCCAGCGCCAGGAGGAATGGCGACTCGGCGACGTCGCAGACGTAGCGCAGAAACCGCGCCGCGTCGGCGCCGTCGATCAGGCGGTGGTCATAGGAGAGCGCGAGAGGCAGCATGGTGCGCGGCGTGAACCCCTGGCCGTCCCAGCGCGCGACCGTGCGCTGCCGGGCGACGCCGAGGATGGCCGACTCCGGCCAGTTCACGATCGGCGTGAAGCCGGTGCCGCCGATGCCCCCGAGGTTGGAGATGGAGAAGCCGCCGCCCTGCATCTCGTCCAAGGTGAGCCTGCCGGCGCGCGCCCGCTGCGCGATCTCGCCGAGCTCAAGCGAGAGGTCCGCGACGCTCTTGCGGTCGACGTCGCGCACGACAGGAACGAGGAGGCCGCGGTCGGTGTCGACGGCGACGCCGACGTGGATGTAGTCCCGGAATACGATCTCGCCGGTCGCGAGATCGAGGCTCGCGTTGAACTGCGGGAAGCGCCGCAGGGCCACGGCCGCCACCTTGAGCAGCACGGCGGTGACGGTGAGCTTGCCGCCGCGGTCCGCGACGGCTGCCTGGTGGCGCTGGCGCAGGGCTTCGAGCTCGGTGATGTCCGCCTCGTCGAACTGGGTCACCTGCGGCACGTTGGGCCAGCTCTGGCCGAGGTGCTGCGCCGTGGCGCGGCGCACCGCGGAGGCGGGCTGGCGGTGGATCGGGCCGAAGCGGGAGAGATCGGGCAGCGGGGCCAGGCTGGCGAGGCCCATGCCGCGATCGGCCGCCGGGACACGGCTCTCGCGGACGAACGACTTGACGTCGCCGATCGAGATGCGGCCTGCGGGGCCGCTGCCGCGGACATCGCGCAGGCTCACGCCGAGCTCGCGCGCGAAGCGGCGCACGGACGGCGCGGCGGGTACCGGCGCTCCCGCGACGGGGTGGGGAGCGGACGCGGCCTCAGGCGGCGGCGCGATGGGGACGCCCGCCTGAGGCGCCTCTGCGGCGAGGGGCCGAGGGGCAGGCGATGCGGCCTGCTGCGTGGCGGCGGGGCCGGGGTGGGCCGCGGGCGCCGAGGCCTTCTGGGGCGGGGCGCCCGCGGCCGCGAGCGTCAGCACGAGCGTGCCCTCCGCGACGTCCTGGCCTGGAGCGACATGCACCCGCTCCACGAGGCCCGCGACCGTCGAGGGCACCTCCACGACGGCCTTCTCCGTCTCGACCTCCAGCACGGACTGGTCTACGTCCACATGGTCGCCCGCCTGGACGAGCACCTTCGCGACGGCGCCGGTGGCGTCGCCCTCGGCGAGCTTCGGCAGGCGGAATTCAAGCGGCATGGGTTGGCTTCCTTTCCACACGTGCGGGTTCAGGCGTCAAGGGATGAGGGGCGGTGCACATCGATCCCGAGCTGCTTGCACGCCTTCTCGGCGTAGCTCTTCGGCAGGCCGCCCGCACGGACCAGCGAGGAGATCGCGGCGTAGGCGATGTGCCGGCGGTCTACCTCGAAGAAGTCGCGCAGGGTGGCGCGGTCCTCGCTGCGACCGAAGCCGTCCGTGCCGAGCGCGACGAACGGCGCGGGCACGAAGCGCGCGATCGAGTCGGGCAGGGCACGCACGTAGTCCGAGGCGGCGACGACAGGACCCTGGCCCTCCGCGAGGCACTGCGCGACATAGGGCTCCTCGGCCGGGCGCTCCGGCTGCAGCACGTTCCTGCGCTCGGTCGCGATGGCGTCGCGGTAGAGCTCCTTGTAGCTCGTGACGCTGTAGACGTCCGCCGCGACGCCGAACTCCCGCAGGAGCTCCTGGGCCGCGATGGCCTCGCGCAGGATGGCCCCTGAGCCGAGAAGGCGCGCGCGGGCCTTCGGCTTCTCGAGATCCGACGGGCGGAAGCGGTAGATGCCGCGGACGATGCCCTCCTCGACGCCCTCCGGCATCGCGGCCTGCTCGTAGCTCTCGTTGCCGATCGTGAGGTAGTAGAAGACGCTCTCCTGGCGGTGGAACATCTCGTCCAGGCCGTGGCGCACGATCTCCGCGATCTCGTAGGCGAAGGCCGGGTCGTAGGCCCTGAGGTTCGGCACCGGGTAGGCGAGGAGGTGCGAGTTGCCGTCCTGGTGCTGCAGGCCCTCGCCCTGCAGCTGCGTGCGTCCCGAGAGGCCGCCGACGAGGAAGCCGCGCGTCCTGAGTTCGCCCGCGGCCCAGATGAGGTCGCCGATGCGCTGCAGGCCGAAGTTCGAGTAGAACCAGAAGAAGGGCACGAGCTCGACGCCGTGCGTGTAGCCCGCGGTGCCCGCGGCGATGAACGACGCCATGGCCCCCGACTCGGTGATCCCCTCCTCGAGCACCTGGCCGTCCTTGGCTTCCTTGTACGGCAGGAGCGTCGCGCGGTCGACGGGTTCGTACAGCTGGCCGATGGGCGAGTAGATGCCGAACTGGCGGAAGAAGCCCTCCATGCCGAAGGTGCGTGCCTCGTCCGGGATGATCGGCACGATGCGGCGCCCGATCTCGGGATCGCGCATCAGGCTGCCAAGGAGGCGCACCGTGACCATCGTGGTGCTCGCGGGGCGGTCGGAGCCGTCGCGGAACTCGGCGAAGGCCTTCGCGTCCGGCGCCGGCAGGGGCGCCGGCGGGCCCTGGCGCTGCGGCAGGTAGCCGCCCAGGGACGCGCGGTGCTGGAGCAGGTAGGCCATCGCGGGATCGTCGTCGGGCGGGCGGAAGAAGGGGGCCTTGGCGGCCTCCTCGTCGCTCATCGGCAGGGCCGTGACGTTGCGCAGGGCTATGAGCTGCAGGTCCGAGAGGTTCTTCTGCTCGTGGGTGACGTTGCGGCCCGCGACCTCGTTGCCGAGGCCGTAGCCCTTGACGCTCTGGGCAAGGATCACGGTGGGCTGGCCAGGGTGCGCGAGCGCCGCCCGGTAGGCCGCGTAGACCTTCACCGGGTCGTGGCCGCCCATGCGCAGGGCGCCGAGCTCCTGGTCCGAGACGTGGGCGGCGAGATCCTTCAGGTACGGGTCGTTGAAGAGGTGCTCGCGCATGTACGCGCCGCCCTCGACCGTGTACTTCTGCAGCTCGCCGTCGACGAGTTCCCCGAGGCGCTCCACCAGCCGGCCGGTGCGGTCGCGGGCGAACAGGCGGTCCCACTCGCCGCCCCAGAGCACCTTGATGACGTTCCAGCCGCAGCCGCGGAAAAAGCCCTCGAGCTCCTGCACCACCTTGCCGTTGCCGCGGACGGGCCCGTCGAGGCGCTGCAGGTTGCAGTTGACGACGAAGGTCAGGTTGTCGAGGCCCTCGCGGGCCGCGAGGCGGGCGGCGCCGAGCGCCTCGGATTCGTCGATCTCGCCGTCGCCGAGGAACGCCCAGACGTGCGATGCGCTCGTGTCCTTGAGGCCGCGCGCCGCAAGGTAGCGGTTCATGCGCGCCTGGTAGATCGCCTGGAGCGGGCCGAGGCCGAGGGAGACCGTGGGAAACTGCCAGAAGTGCGGCATCAGCCACGGGTGCGGGTAGGAGGAGAGGCCGCCGCCCGGCTGCAGCTCGCGCCGGAAATGGTCGAGCTCAACCTCCGTGAGGCGTCCTTCGAGGAAGGCGCGGGCGTAGTTGCCCGGCGCCGAGTGGCCCTGGAAGTAGACCTGGTCGCCTTGGCGCCCATCGTCGCCGGGGCCGCGGAAGAAGTGGTTCTGCCCGACCTCGTACAGGGTGGCGACGGATGCGAACGAGGAGAGATGGCCGCCGATGCCGTCGACGGCGCGGTTCGCGCGGACGACCATGGCCGCGGCGTTCCAGCGCACGAGGGCCTCGATGCGGCCTTCGAGCTGCAGGTCGCCGGGATAGGCGGCCTGCTCGGAGGCGGGAATGGTGTTGACATAGGGCGTCGTCGGCGACGGGGCCACCGCGATGCCCTCCTGCTCGGCGCGGATGCGCAGGCGGTAAAGGATGCGCTCGACGCGCGCAGGGTCGCCACGGCTCAGGACATAATCCAAGGAGTCGAGCCACTCCTGCAGCTCGAGCTCAAGTTCGTCGTCGCTCTGGCGGAACTCCGTTGCCATCTCGTTTCGGACCTCCCTGCAGCCTGGGCAAGTGAAGGGTGGAACCATTTCATCATCTGCATCGATCGGGGGCTGCGATGCGCGGACGGGGCCATCACGTCCACTCTTCCGCCGATGAGCATAGCGCATCTGTGGTCCAGAAGACAGGTCATGGTGCACCATGTGGCCGTGCGTCTTAGCACCTGATGGACGATGTCCCACATATCCTATGGACAGGCCCCGCCTGGAGCGCTATGAAGGTAGGCATGGAACATAACACGCGTGACGGGTTTGTCTACGATGTGGCGGTGGTCGGCGCGGGCCCGGCGGGCGTCCAGGCCGCCGTCTCCGCGTGGCACCAGGGCCGCAGGGTCCTGGTGCTGGACGCGGGCGCGGTGAGCCAGCGCAAGGGGCGCGCCTACTGGGCAAAGTCGGTGCCGATCGAGGACGCGCCGGGGCTAGGCCCGATCACTGGGCCGAAGCTGAGGGCGCACCTGCATCACCTCCTGCGCAGCCATGGCGCGGCGGACCCCGAGGAGCCGCACATCGAGCTGGTCGGCGCCTACGTGCTGGGGGTGCACCGCGACGGCCCGCTTTTGGACGTCTCGGCGTCGCTCGCGCCGCTCAAGGACGGCCAGGTGCAGTCCGTGGGCAGGTTCCGCGCGCGGCGCGTCGTGGTCGCGTCGGGCTTCGAGGACGGCTGGCCCGAGATCGAGGTCGAGGAGCGGGGACTGCGCATGCTGGAACGCTACCGCGCGGTGTTCCGCTACGCCGGCAATCAGAGCGGCTGGCATCTCTGCATCCGCTGCGACGGGCACCTGCACCGCGGCGGGCACTTCGTGCTGCTCGGGGTAGGGGACAGCATCTACGAGGCGAGCCTGGGCGCGCAGGACTTCACGAGCCGCATCACCATCCTGACGAACGGCCGCCCGCACGGCATGTCGCCGGCGCAGCTGCAGCAGATCGAGGAGCGCGACATCGCAGTCGACACGCGGACGATCGCCAGGCATGTCGGCGAGGGCACACAGCTGCGCGGTGTCGTGTTCGAGGACGGCGAGGAACTGCTCGCCGATGGCTTCCTGGTCGACGAGGGCCTCAGCCCCAACAGCGCATTCCTCGAGGACTTCCAGCTCCGGCGGAGCGGCGAGGGCCTGCTCGTCACGGGCGAGGACGGCATCCTGCTGCGCGAGGACGGCACACCGGAGCCAGGCCTCTACGCGGCCGGCGACATCGTCGCGGGACAGCGCAAGCTGATCGCGACGGCGATGGCCTCGGGCCAGGATGCGGGCCTCGGCGCCTCGGACTCGCTGCGGCGCTGGCAGGAGGCCCTGTAGGCACCAGATGGCTCGTGGTGGATTTCTGGTAGGAGTGCGGCGACACCCGACGAATAGTAAGTTACGATCGAAGTGCGGGGCTGCCATCCTGAGGCATACCCCGCGAGGCCGGGGAAGGGTAGGTGGGAATCGTGGCTATGCCCTTTGCGGGCCAGACCCAGGGGCGCCTTCTGCATCCGCTCGTCCGCGACGGCGGACGGCTGCGCCAGGCGACCTGGGACGAGGCCCTGGCGCGCGCGGTCGAAGGACTGACGCGCGTGCAGGCCCTGTACGGGCCTGACGCCTTCGGCTGCTTCAGCTGCTCGAAGTCGAGCAATGAGCTCAACTACCTGGCGCAGAAGTTTATGCGCACTGCGCTTGGCACCAACAACATCGACAGCTGCAACCGTACCTGACACGCCCCCAGCGTCGCAGGTCTTGCGACAGCGTTCGGTTCCGGGGGCGGCACCGTCTCCTACGAGGAGATGGAGAACACGGACCTCATCATCCTCTGGGGATCGAACGCGCGGGAGGCACATCCCGTGATGTTCCACCACATGATGAAGTCCGTGCGCAGGCGGCACGCGAAGCTCGTGGTGGTGGACCCGCGCCGGATCTCCGGCATCGAGTTCGCCAGCATGTACCTGCCCGTGCAGGTGGGCGGCGACGTGGCGCTCGCCAACGCGGTCGGCTCGGTCATCCTCGAGGAGGGCCTCGAGAACCGCGAGTTCATCGCGCGCGCCACGGAGGGCTTGGATGCCTACCGCGAGCGCGTGAAGCACTACCGGCCCGAGGACGTCGAGCACCTGACGGGCGTCCCCGCGGCGACGGTGCGCGAGCTCGCGCGCCTCTACGCGCAGGTGGACCGCGCGATCATCTGCTGGACGCTCGGCATCACCGAGCACCACAACGCCGTGCAGAACGTGCACGCGCTCATCAACCTCGCGCTTCTGACCGGCAAGGTGGGGCGCTACGGCTCCGGCCTCGCGCCGCTGCGCGGCCAGAACAACGTGCAGGGCGGCGGTGACATGGGCGCCCTGCCGAACCGCCTGCCGGGATTCCAGGACCTCACCAGCCCCGCCGCGCGCGAGCGCTGCGAGCGCGTCTGGGGCCTGCCGGTGCCGGAGAAGGTCGGCAAGCACCAGACGGCCATGTTCAAGGCCATGGCGGACGGCGAGATCCGGGCCCTCTACGTCATCGGCGAGAATCCGGTGCAGTCCGAGGCCAACCTGCACCACGTGCGGGGGCTCTTCGAGAACCTCGACTTCCTCCTCGTGCAGGACATCTTCCTGACGCCGACGGGGGAGATGGCGGACGTCGTTCTGCCCGCGAGCGCAAGTTTCGCGGAGGCCGACGGGACCGTCACCAACTCCGAGCGCCGGGTGCAGCGCCTGCGGCCGGCGGTGAAGCCCCCCGGCGAGGCGAGGGACGACCTCTGGATCGTCGAGGAGCTCGCCATCCGCCTCGGTGTGCCGGGCTGGACGCACCGCGGCGCGGAGGAGGTCTGGGACGAGCTCAGGCAGGTGTCGCCGCTCCACGGCGGCATGTCCTACCGGCGGCTGGAGGAGCTCGGCGGCATCCAGTGGCCCTGCCCGACGGAGGACCACCCCGGCTCGCCGTTCCTGCACGGGCGGCTCTGGGAGAATCCGATCGGCGGCAAGCCTGCGCCGTTCGTGGTCGCGGACCACGAGCCGACCGCCGAGCAGGTCGACGCGGACTACCCGTTCATGCTGACGACGGGGCGCCGCCTCGCCGACTACAACACAGGCGTGCAGTCCCGCCACTATGCGGCGCCGCGCGGCCACCGCGAGCTGCTGGAGATGTGCGAGGAGGACATGCGGCGGCTCGGCCTCGGCGAGGGCGACCTCTGCCGCCTGAGCTCGCGCCGCGGCAGGGTCGAGGTGCAGGTCGCGAGCTCGCGCAAGCTGCGGCCCGGCCTGCTGTTCATGAGTCTCAACCATCCGGACGAGGTGCCGACCAACCTGCTGACCCTCGACGCGACCGACCCGGTGGCGGGCACGGCCGAGTTCAAGGCGACGGCCGTGCGCGTGGAGCGCGTGGCGGCGCAGGGCCCGGGCGGCCGGAATGTCGAGGAGGCAGCCCAGCGAAATGCCTGATGACGATCGCGAGATCCGGGAGCGGGTGCGCAGTCTGATCGAGGAGACCGGCCGGGAGCGCACCCACCTCCTCGAGGTGCTGCACAAGGTGCAGCGGGAGTTCCACCACGTGCCGCGCGCCGCGGCCGACGCCATCGAACACGAGATGCTCGTGCCGGTCGCCGACACGTACGGCGTCGTCACGTTCTACGACCTCCTCAGCGAGCGGCCCGTCGGGGCCAATGTGCTGCGCGTCTGCGAGGACGTCGCCTGCAGCCTGCACGGCGCCGAGAGCCTCGCCGCCGAGGCGGAGAAGCTGCTCGGCCCGGAGGGCCGGCCGAGCGGCGACGGCCAGGTCTCCTGGACGCGCTGCGCCTGCCTCGGCCTCTGCGACAAGGCGCCGGCCGCGCTCTACCGCGAGGAGCCGCTCGCGCCGCTGACGCCCGCGGCGATCGGCAAGATCGGTGAGAGACATGCATAGCCCCGTGCTGCTGCGGCGCCGGCAGGCGCCCGCCCTGGACCTCAAGGCGTATCTGGCGAGCGGCGGACTCGAGGGCCTGCGGAGGGCGCGGGCGATCGGCCCGGAGGCGACGGTGGCCATCGTCACGGAGAGCGGGCTCGTCGGCCGCGGCGGCGCCGGCTTCCCCACGGGCCGCAAGTGGGACTCCGTGCGCACGGCGGCCGACCCCGAGCGCTACTTCGTGCTGAACGCCGACGAGAGCGAGCCTGGCACCTTCAAGGACCGGGTGATGATCGAGACGGATCCGTTCCTGGTGCTGGAAGGCGTGCTGATCGCGTCCTACGCCATCGCCGCGACGCGCGCCTACATCTATGTGCGCGGCGAGTACCACGAGGCCGCAGAGCTCCTGCAGCGCTGCGCCGCGGAGCTCGCCGCGGCTGGCGAGCTCGAGGGGATCGGCCCTGGCGGGCGCAGCCTCGCCGTCGAGATCCGTCACGGCGGCGGCGCCTACATCTGCGGCGAGGAGACGGCGCTCTTCCGCTCGATCGAGGGCTACCGCGGCGAGCCGATGTCGAAGCCGCCGTTCCCGACGGTGGCGGGGCTCTTCCGCAAGCCGACGGCCATCAACAACGTCGAGACGATCGCGAACGTGCCGGACATCTTGGCACGCGGCGCCCTGTGGCTGCGCAGCCTCGGCACCGAGCGCTCGCCCGGCATCAAGCTCTTCTCGGTCTCGGGCCACGTCACGAGGCCCGGCGTCTACGAACTGCCGTTCGGTGTGCCCCTTGGGGAGCTTTTGGAGCTCGCGGGGGCCCGGAGCGACCTCCAGGCCGTCCTGCTGGGCGGCGCCGCGGGCACGTTCGTGTTCCCCGGCGACTTCGACATGCCCTTGAGCTACGAAGGGGCGCAAGGACGCGGCGCGACGCTCGGGTCCGGCGCGCTCATCGCATTCGACCACGAGACCAGCCTCTGGCGCGTCGCTGAGCGGCTCGGAAGCTTCTTCGCCCACGAGTCGTGCGGGCAGTGCGTGCCCTGCCGCGTCGGCACCAGGCGCCAGCACGAGATGCTCCTGGCCCTGGCGGAGGGTCGGGGTACCGGCTCCGAGCGCGAGCTCCTTGTGAGGCTCAGCCAGGTGATGACGGACGCGTCGATCTGCGGGCTTGGCCAGACGGCATCGACGGCGGTGCGCAGCTTGATCGACGCCGAGGCCAAGGGTCTCCTCGCAGTCTGAGGGGGGGATGGGCATGGCGGATACCTTCCAGATCCTGATCGATGGGCATGAGGCCATCGCCCATGAGGGCGAGACCATTCTCGAGGTGCTGCGGCGCCAGCAGGTCGAGACGCCGACGCTCTGCACGCACGAGCACCTGACGCCGGCCAAGGCCTGCCGCGCCTGCGTCGTCGAGCTCAAGGGCAGCCGCGCGCTCGTGGCTTCCTGCGAGCGCAAGGCGGAGCCCGGCATGGAGGTAGGCACCGGCTCGGAGCGCGTGCAGAACGCGCGCTGCGGCGTGTTCGAGCTGCTGCTGAGCCAGAACGACGTCACGACGGCCCCGTCGCTCGTGGCGCAGGCAGCGGACCTCGGCGCGGACCCCGCGCGCTACCGCGGCGAGCGCTACGAGAAGGGCTTGCACGACGACAACCAGCTCTACGTGCGGGACTACGACAAGTGCATTCTCTGCTACCGCTGCGTCGAGGCCTGTGGACCGGACGTGCAGAACACGTTCGCCCTGACGGTGTCGGGGCGCGGCTTCGAGGCAGGCATCGCGGCCGGCTTCGGCGAGAGCCTGACGGACTCGGCCTGCGTCTTCTGCGGCAACTGCGTCGCCGTCTGCCCGACGGGGGCCCTGATGGACCGCCGCGAGCACACCATGCGCGCCCAGGGCCGCTGGGACGAGGAGCGCTACGACGTCGTGCAGACGACCTGCTCGTACTGCGGCGTTGGCTGCCAGCTCGAGCTGCACGTCGACCGTCTGTCCAACGAGATCGTCAAGGTGACGAGCCCGATGGACCACGCGATCACGCACGGCTTCCTCTGCGTCAAGGGGCGCTACGGCTACAGTTTCGTCGAAGCGGGCCGCGAGTAGCGGGCGTGCGGCGGGGCGGCGTCCCGAGGGGCGCCGCCCTTTTGCGCTCCTGCGGGAAGGAGGCGCCCTGATGTCGGATCAGAGGCTCAGGGTGGCCCTCCTGCAGCTGCGGGCGGTCCGGGGCGACCAGGAGCTGGCATGGGCCAAGGCGGAGCTGGGCTGCCGCGAGGCCCGGCGCCTGGGAGCGGATCTCGCCCTGCTGCCGGAGATGTGGAACATCGGCTACCGCCTTCCCGACCCGGGGGACCCGGCGGCGGTTGGGGCGTGGCGGGGGGAGGCGGTGACGCTCGCGGACCCCCCGCTCGTCCGCATGCGTGCGCTCGCGCGGGAGCTCGACATGGCGATCGCGGCGACCTACCTCGAGCGCACGGCGAGCCTGCCCCGCAATGCCGTGACCGTCTTCGACCGCCGGGGCGAGGACGTTCTGACGTACCGGAAGGTGCACACCTGCGATTTCGCCGACGAGTGCCTCCTTGATCGCGGCGAGGGCTTTCCCGTGGCGACGCTCGACACCGCCGCGGGAGCGGTGGCGGTCGGCGCGATGATCTGCTACGACCGCGAGTTCCCTGAGAGCGCCCGCGTGCTGATGCTCGAAGGCGCCGAACTGATTCTCGTCCCGAACGCCTGCAGCTGGGACCGGCACCGGGAGAGCCAGCTGCAGAGCCGCGCGTTCGAGAACATGGTGGGCATCGCGATGGCGAACTACCCGGCCCCCGACCAGAACGGCGGCTCGACCGCCCTCGACGGCATGGCGTACCTTCCGGCGCGGGACGGCGAGGAGGCAGGGCCGCGCGACATGACGCTGGTCCGGGCCGGCGATGAGGAGGGCGTCTTCCTCGCGGACTTCGATCTCGACGCGATGCGGGCGTACCGCCTGAGAGAAACCTGGGGCAACGCGTTTCGCAAGCCGGGGAACTACGCCATGCTGACCGACGCGCGGGTGCGCGCGCCGTTCCTGCGCGGCGAGGCCAGGCGGTGACTTGGGCCGCGGCCAGGACAGGGGCGCGGCGCGCGCGGCGCTGCCAGGCGGCATGGCGGTGCGCCTGACGACGGCATGGGAGGGACTTTTCTGAGCGCAGGGGCCGATGCCTTGCCGACGCTGCGCCTTGCGGAGGCGAGGCGCTACCTGGTGCGCCGCAGCGGCCTCTGGCCCGAGCGGCGCCTTGAGGGCAGGGAAGGTGCCGCAGCCGCCCTGCACCTGCTCGGCAAGGTGCAGGTGGACCCGGTGGCCATCCTGGCCCGAAGTCATGACCTGACGCTCTGGAACCGCGTCGAAGGCTACCGGCCGGACCATCTCGACGCGCTTCTCTATGCAGACCGCAGGTTCTTCGACTACGGCGCACACCTCGACATCTATCCGATGGAGACCTTGCCGCTCTGGCGGCTGCACATGCGCAGGCGCCTGCAGGACGAGCGCCAGGCGGCGGTGCGCCGGGGCCATCCTGGGCTGATCGCGCAGGTGCTCTCCCGCATCCGCGACGAGGGGCCGGCCAGCGCCCGCGACCTGGGCGGCGGCCGGCGCATCGAGAGCTACCGGGCCTGCCACGAGGCCGGGCTCGTGCTCTACCATCTCTGGCTGACCGGCAGGCTGATGACCCACAGCCGGCGCGGCATCGAACGCGTCTACGACCTCACCGAGCGGGTGGCGCCGCCGGAACTCCAGCACGAACCGGGCGAGAGGGAGACCGAAGACGCGATGGCGCGCCTGACGGCCTCCAGGGCTGCGCTCGCCACCGCTGGGGCCTGGCGCGGCGCGTTTGGCTACGCGATTCACCGCAAGGTGTCGCAGGCCGAGGCCGAGCGGCGGCTGCAGGACATGGCGGCGGAAGGCCTGGTGCGGCGGGTGAAGGTCGAGGGGGTGCATGGCGAGCTTCTCGTGCCGGGCGGCGCCCTGCCGCTGCTCGATGCGCTCGCAAGGGACACCGGGCCGGAGGAGATCGGCGCGGCGGAAGCCGCCTTTCTCTCGCCGCTCGACAACCTCCTCGACCGCCGCCAGCTGAAGGACATCTTCCACTTCGACTACGTCTGGGAGATTTACAAGCGGCCTCAGGACGTCCGGTGGGGGCGCTACGTGACGCCGATCCTCCTCGGGGACCGGCTCGTCGGGCGCATGAGCCCGCGCTTCGACGCCGGCGCGAAAACGCTGATCGTGGACGGCGTCTGGACGGACGAGCCGGATCTTCTTGCGTCGCCGGGGTTCGAGACGGCTCTCGCGCGCGGCCTCCTGCGGCTCGCGGCGCTGCTTGGCGCCGAACGGACGGACATCTCCGCGGTGCGGTGCGATTCCTTGCGCCGCAGGCTTGACGAGGCTGGGAGCGGGCTGCCTCGCACGTGACGTGACCGTGGGGCGGGCGGCTGCCCCGGCCGGCGGCCCCATGCGGCCTACGGCGCTACGGGCAGCAGCAGGCGGGACGGGTGCAGGCGGTCGTGGAAGACAAGCTGGTCCGCGACGGCCATGGCGACGCCGGTCGCGAGGTCCTCGCCGGTGTTGAGGTTCAGGGGGTACTTGGGAAAGGCGCTCGAGGAGATCTCGAGGCGCAGCCGGTGACCGGGCAGGAGCCGCAGGCAGACGTTCCAGAGGTCGATCGTGAGCTCGTAGGCCTCGCCCGGCGTCGCGAGCTCGGGCGACGTGAAGCCGTCGCGGTAGCGCAGGCGGACGATCGAATCGGTCAGGCGCTGGCAGAAGCCCGTCGGCCAGACGTCGACGAGCTTCGCCGTGAAGTCGGTGTCCTTGGCGCTGGTCGCCGCGTGCAGGACGAGCGAGACGGGGCCGGTCAGGTCGAGGGGCGCCAGGGCGGGCTCCGTCGTGTAGCAGAGCACGTCGTCGCGGCGCTCGACGGCGCTGTAGTCGTCGGGGCCGCCGATCTGCGACGAGGTCGGGTCGGTGATGAACGGCACCGGCCGCCTGGGATCGTAGCGGAAGCGGTCCCCGGGCTCGTCGCCGGGCGGTGCGGGGTCGAGGCGCCCGTCGCCGAAGCGGCTCTGCGCCTGTCCGCCGCTGTGCAGGTAGTACGCCACCGCCCGCACGGGCGCGGGGGGCCAGCTCTCACTGTCCTGCCAGCGGTTCTCGCCCATCAGGAAGGTGCGCACCCGTGGCAGCTTCGGCACGTCGAGGCCCTTGAGGTGACGGTCGAAGAAGCGCCGCTCGAAGGCATGCAGATCGATCAGCGCGTCGGCGCCGAAGTCCACCTCGCCGAGCACGGTGCCGGCGTTCACCTGGTGGCCCCAGGGACCCATCAGGAGGTGCTGGTTCTGGCGCGCGAAGGGACTGCCGCCATGCTCCGTCATGCCGCGGAAGTTGAGCGGCGTGCCGATCTGCTCGTCGTCGTACCAGCCGGAGATGTGCAGCACCGGCACGTCGATCTCGTCGAAGCGGTGCTGGTAGGAGAGCTCCTGCCAGTAGGCGTCGAGCGTCTGGTGGCTCACGACCTCCCGCCAGCGCGGGATGTCGCGCCCCACGGCCTCGTCCAGCGTCGCGAGCGGCAGGTGGCGGTAGACCTCGAGCCAGTCGACGGGGTCGGTGTCCTGCGCCGTGCGGCCGCTTGTCATGTGGTACCAGCAGACGTCCATTGGGCTCGGCACGCCGGTGGGGAACTCGACGAAGGTGTCGGACGGGGCCACCATCGGGATCATCGCCTTCAGGTGCGGCGGGTGCCTGAGCGCCGTGAGCCACTGGATGCGCCCGGAGTACGAGGCGCCGGTGGTGCCGACGGCACCGGTGCACCAGGGCTGCGACGCCACCCACTCGATCACGTCGTAGCCGTCGTCGCCGTCGCGGCGGTACGGGAGGAAGTCGCCCTCCGAGTCGCCGCGGCCGCGCACGTCGACCAGCACCATGGCGTAGCCGTCGCTGGCCCAGTGCAGCGCCCGCTGGGTGTAGCGCGTACCTGCCTTGACGTAGGGCGTGCGCAGGACGATGGCGGGGTGCGGCCCCTCGCCGCGGGGCAGGTAGATGTCGGAGGAGAGGCGCACGCCGTCGCGCATGGGAATCAGACGGCCGAAGAGCGTGCGGGCGCCGCTCGGGTCGAGTCTAGTCATGCTGTGCCTCCAGGGCGGTGTCTCGAAGCAGGCCGAGCGCGGCGCCAGCCAGGGCCGCGGCGCCGAGCGGCAGGACGTCCTCGTCGATCGTGAAGCGGGCGTGGTGGTGCGGGAAGGTGATGCCCTTGGCCTCGCTGCGGGCGCCGAGGAACCAGAAGCAGGAGGGCGCCGCCTGCCCGTAGGCGGAGAAGTCCTCGCCGACCATCGACGGCGTCGCGGGCACCAGCGCGCCGTCGCCCAGCACCTCGGCGAGGATCGGCCGCAGCCGCTCCGCGAGATCGCCGTCGTTCACGACCGGGGCGTAGCCGCGGGTCAGCCGCAGGCGGTAGCTGCCGCCTGCCGCGTCGGCGAGGCCCCTCAGGATCTCCTCCATGCGCCTGAAGACCAGCTCGCGCAGCGCGGGATCGTAGCTGCGCACGGTGCCGACGAGCCGCACCTCGTCGGGCAGGACGTTGTCGGCCTGTCCGCCTTCGATGCGCGTCACGCTCACTACGAGCGGCTGCAGGGGATCTCCCGCGCGCGAGACGATGGTCTGCCAGGCGAGCACCACCTGGGATGCGAGCACGACCGCGTCCACCGTGAGGTGGGGCTGCGCCGCGTGCCCGCCGCGGCCGACCACGGTGGCCTCGAACGTGTCGACGGCGGCGGTGACGGGACCCGGCGCGAGTACGAGGCGCCCGGCGTCGAGCGGCAGCCAGAGGTGCTGGCCGAGGACGACGTCGACGCCCGCCAGGACGCCCTTGTCGACGAGCTCCTGCGCCCCGCCGGGCGCGAGCTCCTCCGCGTGCTGGAAGATGAAGACCACCTGACCGCATAGCTCGGAACGCCGGCGCGCGAGCAGCGTGGCGGCCGCGAGCAGCATGGCGGCGTGGCCGTCGTGACCGCAGGCGTGCATCGCGCCCGGATGCGCGGACGCGAAGGGAAGATCGGTCTGCTCGACGATCGGCAGCGCGTCGATGTCGGCGCGCAGAGCCACGGTCCGCCCCGGCAGGGCGCCTTCCAGGCGACCGACGACGCTCGTCGCCGTCGGATGGCTCACGGCGATCCCCGCGATGCCGGCAAGCTCCCCGGCGATGTAGGCCGCCGTGCGCTCCTCGTGGAACGAGAGCTCGGGATACCGGTGCAGATGCCTGCGCCAGCGGAGGAGCTCCTCGCGGAGGCCCTCGGCGTCGGCGCGCACCCAGGCAAGATCCAACTGCCACACCTCCCGCAAGGGTCTATACGGCCTCTACTGCGTCCTGGGCGCCGTTCCTGCATCGGGCAACAGCAAGGCGAGGGTCGCCGCAGGGCGACCCTCGCGCGTCGGGTCGGTCGGTCAGGCCAGATGGAGTCGGGGCGCCTGCGGGCCGGTGGCGATGAAGCGCAGGCTGAGAGGATAGGTGTAGGTCTCGCCGCGGGCTGCGTGGATGGCGGCGGCGATGGCGCAGTAGAGCTCCGCCGCGGCGACGAAGACCACCACGACGACGCCGGGCATCAGCAGCAGGAGCACGAGGCCGACGATCAGGTAGAGAAGCATCGACAGCTGGAAGTTGAGCGCGAGGCGGCCCTGGAGGTCGAGCTCCGCATCCCGGCGGCGCAAGGTGCCCCAGATGAAGAGCGGCAGGAGCACGCCGAGCGGCGAGAGGAAGAAGCCGATCAGGCCGGAGAGGTGCATGAGCGTGGCCCAGGTGCGCGTGGAGCGCTGTGGCAGCGGCTTTGTCACCATCATGTTCGCCCGGCTGGCCGCGGCCCGCCGGACCCGCCTCCTTCGGCGCACCTCTGCACGCCCTCGCCGTGCGCCGTCGCCTCAAGTGTACGGCCCCATGCCGCATCTTGCAGGGGTCCTAGGAGCCAAATTCGTGGGCCGCTCGTTGAGAGGCGCAGGGCCCCATGGCACGTTCATGCACCTTCTGCACCGGACCCAATGGCCCGCCGGCGATCGGCGGCCGACGACCCGCCGCGCGGGCGGGGAAGACTAGAGGCGCCTTGTGCGCACGCGGCGGCGGCCCTTGCGCACGCCCTGGTCGCGGGGGACGACCGAGATGGTGCCGTCCGTCTCGAGGACCGCGAGGGCGACGTCGTCGACCGTCGCGAAACCATGCTCGCGCAGGGCCATCATGCAGTCTTCGGGCTCCAGCCCCTCCTTGCGCAGCGCGGCGTCGATCCAGTCGCCGTCGCGCGCGATCACGGTGGCCTGCCCTTCCGTGAGACGGCGCAGGACGGGGCTGCGCAGGCGCACGAGCGCGACGATCGCGTTGAGCCCGAACAGCGTCATGACGATGACGAGACCGCCGGCGAGCGACGTGTCCGGCCCGGTGATGGCCGGCTGCACGGCGTTCGCCACGAGGAGCACGAGCACGAGGTCGAAGAGCGTGAACTGGCCGACCTCGCGCTTGCCGAATAGTCGCAGGCCCAGGAGCAGCAGCACGTAGATCACCGCGGAGCGCAGGATGAGCTGCCACACGGGAATCGCCAGATGCCACACGCAGATCACCTCGGCTTCGGCAGGGGCGTCTCGAAACGTACTTCGCCTCGCTGGCGGGGCCTGCCTGCGTCAGCTTAGCGGCTCTCGGACAATCCTCAGACAGTTGCGCTAAGATAAGGACCATGCCATGGTTCGCGCGCCTCGGCACTTGCTGAGCGCGCGCCACAAGAGGAGTTGACGCATTGACTCGACTCGCCAGGCTCTTGCCGGTCACCCTCGCAGGCCTCGTGCTCGTCGCGGGCTGCGGCGCCCAGAGTGCCGCCGCCACCACCTGGGCCACCGCGAACGGCCATCCGATCACGCAGGCCGAGGTCGTGACGCGCATGAACGTCATCAAGGTGCTCGACCCGTCGGCCGCGTCGCAGCTGAAGCAGCGCAGCACCTGGCTCTCCGAGACGAAGGAGCTCGCCACGGAGTACCTCCTGGCGCAGGAGGCGGCGAAGGCCGGCTTCAAGGTGTCGCAGAAGGAGATCAACTCGAGCGAGACCCAGCTCCAGAGCTATCTCGTCTCGAGCTACGGCAGCAAGTCCGCCCTGCAGAAGGCGATGACGAAGGACGGGGCGACGCAGCAGGACATGAACGCCTACGCCTCGAGCGCCGCCCTGCTGCAGGGCTACCTCGCGAAGGTCGCGCCCGCGAAGCCGGTGACGCAGGCCCAGGTCCAGGCGTTCTACACGCAGAACCTGTCGCAGTTCCAGCAGCCCAAGCAGTACGATCTCGCGCACATCCTCGTGAAGACGCAGGTGCAGGCCGAGTCGATCCTCGCCCAGCTGCAGAAGGGCGCGAACTTCGCGGCCCTCGCGAAGAAGTACTCGACCGACCCGGGATCGGCCGCGAACGGCGGCGACCTCGGCTACCAGCCGCTCAGCACCTACGTGACGGCGTTCGCGCAGGCGGCGGCCAAGTTGACCACGGTCGGGCAGCTGAGCCCTGTCGTGCACTCGCAGTACGGCTACCACATCATCAAGTTGCTCGGCATCAAGCCGGCGTCGACGCAGCCGCTGAGCGCCGTGCAGTCCGAGATCAAGGCCTACCTGCAGCAGCAGGCGTCGCAAAGCGCCATCCAGGCCTACCTCAACAAGATGACGGCGAAGGCCACCATCAAGACGAGCCTGCCGAAGACCCTGCCGTAGGGCCGCCTCTCCCTGCCTCCCGTGCGCTACAATGACGGTGCCGGACCTGGCAGGAAAATGCCAGTCGGCGGCGGCCGGCATGGATGCGGCCCGGAGGAGTTCATGCAGCCAGACGACGTGCAGTCTCGTGTCCATCAGGTGCCGCGTCCGGGGGCCGAGGCGGAGCTGCCCCCGCACACCGACGTCGAGATCGGCTTTATGGATCGGCCCGGCGCACCGGACCTCTTCCTGCGCCGGGTGCGCCCGCCGAAGCCCCAGGCGCGCCTCATGCTGCTGCACGCCTCGCTCGTGCACTCGGAGTACTACGTGCCGTTCGCCCTGCGGCTCGCGGCGCTCGGCATCGAGTCCTGGCTGCCGGACTTGAGAGGGCACGGCCGCTCCGCCGGCAGCCGCGGCTACACGCGCTCCTGGCGCGAGTCCCTCATGGACGCGGAGTGGACCTTCGCCGCGATGCGCCGCGATACGGACCTGCCCGCCTGGGCCGGCGGCGAGAGCTACGGCGGGCTCGTGGCCTACTCGGCCGTCAAGGCGGGCCTGATCGCGCCGTCGGCCTGCCTCTTCCTGTCGCCGGCCTTCGGCATCTACTACCGCCCGTCCCGCTCCACCTGGTGGGTGCTGCGCAACATCGGCCTGCCGGTCTTCGGCCGACTGCGCCCGCTGCGGGCGCTGCCCGCCGAGGGCATCACGGAGGACCCTGCGGTGGGGCGCGCCTTCGCGCGCGACCCGATGTGCAACCGGCGCTACACGCTTGCCTTTCTGCTGCGCATGATGGTCGAGCAGCGCAGCCTGACGGTGCCGGATCCGACGTGGCGGATCCCGTCGCTCGTCCTGCTCTCCCAGGGGGACCCGATCACCGACAACGCCGTGAGCCGCGGGCTGTTCGCCGGCAACCGGCTGGTCGAGGTGCGCGAAGCCGAAGGGGGGCTTCACAGCCTGGTGGCCGACAAGCCCGCCTGGGCGGCGGGGCAGGTGGCGGACTGGCTCGGCGGCGGACGCTGATCGACGATGCCCAAGGGGCCCCCGGCGCACTGGTTGGCCGGGCAGCCCGTCGATGCGCCGCCAC
>Ga0080006_1159744_pt1 | contig 20261 bp, 18 predicted proteins | sample RS3BMetagenome_FD_69209 | JGI IMG/M metagenome (GOLD analysis project Ga0080006, IMG submission 69209) | Ferric oxide microbial mat and aquatic microbial communities from Rainbow Spring, Yellowstone National Park, USA - RS3B (SPADES... ...
TGTTGGGTGTACGTGAGCGGGGCATGGAACCACCCTTCCTGTTGAGGAAGAGCCTACCACCACAGTGTCACGTCTACAAGCGTAACTCGTCATTACGCCACCAAAATGGCCAAACACGAGGCACGGGGCCCCGCCGTGGCGGGGCCCCGTGCCGTCGGCAGGGGTCGGTCGGTACGCCGGCGTAGCCCGGTCGTCAGGGGGTGGCAAGCATCGGAGCCCTCGGCCTTCACATTCGGCAGGCGCAGATCCAGGACGCGCCGCCGATCGCGCGCCTGCACGCCGAGAGCTGGCGGCGGCACTACCGGGGCGCCTACGCGGACGGGTACCTGGATGGCGATGTGGTCGCCGACCGCCTGGACGCGTGGACGCAGCGGCTGGCCAGCGACGTGCCATCGCGGGTGACCCTGGGCGCCTGGTCCGACGGCGACCTCATCGGTTTCGTCCATGTCGAACTGGACGGCGAGGCGCCCTGGGGGGCCCTGGTCGACAACCTCCACGTGGACCGCAGCGCGCAGCGGCGCGGTGCCGGCTCGCGCCTCATGGCCGCAGCGGCCGGCGCCGTCCTCGCGCGCCGGCCCGGTGCCGGCCTGTACCTGTGGGTTCTCGCCCAGAACCGCGACGCCCAGGCGTTCTACGCGGCGCGCGGCGGCCGGCTTGCGGACACCCGTCCCGTCCCGCCGCCGGGCGGCGTGGACGCGCGGCTGTGCGGGCAACCTCTCGTGATCCGGGTCGTCTGGCCCGACCCGGCGACCCTTCTGCCCGCCTAGACGTCCCAGCCCGCGGCGCCGTGCGCACGGGCCCAGGCGCGCCGCACCGCCCCATGGTCGAGGGCCCGGACCGTGTGGCCGTCGCGGCCGGTGCAGTCTTCGGCCGTGCACAGGGCGTTCCAGATCGCCTCCTCCGTGCTCTCGATCGCAGCAAGGAACAGCTCGTCGATCGGTGCGTCCGGTCCGCGCCCGGTCGTCAGCGCGATCGCGACGTCGCCGCTCCCGTTGGCGGAGATCGTGCCCGTCCGGGCGAGCCCGTGCGTCGCCCGGGCCGCGATGCGGCCCAGGCTGTGCGTGTCCGTCGCCGCGTCGGTGACAAGCGCGATGATGATCGATCCCGGCGGCGGCTCCGCCACGCCGCCGTCCTCCCCGACGGGGACGCCGCCGAGACGCAGCTCCTCCGGGCGGCCGCAGTTGGCCAGCACGAGGGCGGCCACCGTGGCGCCGGCCGGCGTGCGGCGCGAGGCGGTGCCAAAGCCCCCCTTGTGCCCGTAGGCCACCATGCCCGTGCCGGCGCCGACACTTCCCTGGACGACCTCGCCCCGGCGGGCGTCGGCCAGGGCGCGGCCGGCGTCCGCCGGTCGCACATGCAGGCCCCAAAGGTCGCTCAGGTGGCCGTCGTTGCACTCGGACACGAGGACGTTGTGGCTGCGCCGCGGATGGAATGCGCCGATGTGCCGCAGGTGGCGCAGGTAGCCCTGCTGGACGGCACCGACCGACAGGGTGTTGGTGAAGAAGATCGGCGACTCGAGGGTGCCCAGCTCCGCCACCTGGATGAGGCCCATCGTCTTGCCGTAGCCGTTGATCACGTGGCAGGCGGCGGTCCACGGCGCCTCCCCCGGCGGCACCAGCACGCTCACGCCGGTCCGTGCCGGCCCGTGGCCGACGCGAAGCGGCCCGTCCCCGAAGACGATCGTGCGGTGGCCGAGGCGGGCCCCTACGTCCGCCACCGTGTTGGTCGGTCCGGACGGCAACCGGCCCAGTCCGATGCCGAGGTCGCGAAGCGTGGCGCGCACCCGTCTCCCCCTCCCGTGGCCTCTTCCCTGGTCCCCCACCTTCGCCGCCGGGCGGTCGATCCCCGCCCGCGGGTGCCGTGGCGAGGAGAACGGCGTCGACGCCCCGAACGACGATTCTGGCAACGTACCGAGCACCGAAGGGAGCGACGCGCGAATGGCCCGGGAACCGATGGCGACGACCGCTGCCCCGCGTTCCGTCCTGCCCTACCTGTCGTGCGAAAGCGTCACGGCACCACGCTGGCTGGCGGACGGCCGTGGGCTTGCCTACCTGAGCAACCAGGCGGGCCACTGGGAGGCCTACCGGGTAGGCGCCCCAGACGGCGACGACGGTCCGCGCTGGCCCGACCGCCTTACCTTCGTCGGCGACCGCGTCGGCGACGTGCGCCCGCTTGCCGGCCCCGGCGGAGGCTACCTGGTCGCGGCCGACCGGGGCGGGGACGAACGCTGGCGCATCCTGCGGGTGCGCCCGGGCGAGGCCGCCGACCTCGACGGCGGGGACGACCTCATGCGCCATCTCGCCGCGCCCAGCCGGGACGGCCGGCGCTTCGCCTTCTCGTCCAACCGTCGCGCGCCGAACTTCTTCGACGTGTACGTGGGCGACATCGACGGCGACGGCGAGGCGCCCCACCTCGTCTGGCAGAAGGACGCCCTGCTCTACCCGCTGTCCTTCAGCCCGGACGGCCGCTACCTGCTCGTCCAGGAGACGCGTCCCAGCCGCGACCAGGCCCTGTGGCTCGTGCCGCTCGACGCCGACGCGCGGCCTGCCGGCCAGCCCCGCTGCCTGGCCGAGGGCCCGGTGGGCTCGGTCAGCCAGTACCAGACCCCGCGCTGGTCCTCGGACAGCACCGTCCTGTACGCCGCCACCGACGCCGGCCGGGAATTCTCCGCCGTGGTCGCGATCACCGTCGCGGACGGCAGCGAGCGCACGCTGTACGCCCCGGTGGCCGACGTGGACGAGATCGACCTGTCCCCGGACGGCAGCCGGATCGTCCTGACCGAGAACGTCGGCGGGCGCAGCGCCCTGCGCGTCCTCGACACGGCGGGTGGGGCCCAGGCGCTGCTCGAGCCCCAGGGCGTCATCACCGGACCCACCTGGTCGCCCGACGGCACGCGCATCGCGTTCGTCTGGGATCGCGCCGACGCCGGCATCAACCTGTTCGTCCTCGACGCGACCGGCGGCACGGCGCGCGCAGCGACCCGCCTGGCCCTCGGCGGGATCGACCCGAAGAGCCTGGTCGGCGCCGAGGAGGTCCGCGTCACCGCGCGCGACGGCCTCGAGGTACCGGCCTTCCTGCTGCGCCCGCGCACGGGCACAGCGCCCTTCCCGGCGGTCTGGATCGTTCACGGCGGTCCCGAGTCGCAAAGCCGGGACGGCTTCGACCCGGTCGCCCAGTTCCTCGTCGCCTGCGGCATCGCCGTGGTGAAACCGAACGTGCGCGGCTCGACCGGCTACGGCCGGGCGTACGAGCACGCCGATGACGTGCGCAAGCGCCTGGACAGCGTCGACGACCTTGCCGACCTCTGGCGGGCCCTCACCGGTCGCGGTCTCCTCGACCCGGCGCGCCAGGCCGTCATGGGCGGCAGCTACGGCGGGTTCATGACCCTGTCCACCCTGACGCGCCACCCCGACCTCTGGCGGGCCGGCGTCGACATCGTCGGGATTGCCAACATGGTCACCTTCCTCGAGCGCACGTCCCCCTGGCGCCGCCCCGTGCGCGAGGCCGAGTACGGCTCGCTCGAGCACGACCGGGAGTTCCTCCTCGAGGTCTCGCCGATCAGCCAGGTCGACCGGATGACCGCGGCCCTCCTCGTCATCCACGGCGCGCGCGACCCGCGCGTGCCGGTAGAGGAGTCGGAGCTCATCGTCTCCGAGCTCACCCGCCGGGGCCGGCCGGTGGAGTACCTGCGCTACGAGGATGAGGGCCACGGCTTGACCAAGCTGGCCAACCGCCGCCACGCCTACGACCGTGTGGCCGGCTTCCTGCTCGAGCGTCTGGCCGCGAACTGACCGCCTATCGCCCGAGCAGCGAGAGCGCGTAGAAGACCGCGACCGACCAGAGCAGCACCGCCGAGACGCGCGCCAGCCACACGGCCGCGCGCCCGGCGTCCCCCACAGCCCGCCCCATCGCGTGGCCGGCCAGCGACAGGGCCGGGAACCACAGCCAGGACGCCAGCGCGGCCCCCGCCTCGAACGCGAGGCGGGGGCCGCCTGCCGCGTAGGCGAGCGCTCCCGCCCCGATCACCCCGACCGTGTCCAGGATGGCGTGGGGGTTGACCAGCGAAACGGTGGCGGTGGCGGCGAGGCGGGCGCGCAGGGACGGCAGCGCGGGCGCGGATGCCGGCTCGGCGTGGCCCTCGCGCCAGGAGGACACGCCGAGCCACGCCAGGTACCCGGCCGCCAGGGCGACGAGCGGCGTGCGAAGGCCGGGGGCTGCCGCCAGGGCCGCCGCCGCCCCCGGGGCACCGACGGCGATGAGGACCGTGTCGCACGCTGCCGCCAGGGCGGCGACCGGGAGCGCCGCCAGGTACCGCCGGGAGCGCGCACCGTCGGCGAGGACGAAGGCGTTCTGCGGCCCGATCGGAAGGATGAGGCCGAGTCCCAGGGCGAGGCCGTGGAGAAGGGCGAACATCACTGCGCAACGCCGCCGCGCGCGCACGGCGGGCAGCGCCGGTCCCACCGGCCCGGCCACGACAAGGCGGCGGGCCCGGGCAGCCTGCCCGCGTCGGCCGCCTCACCTGCCATCCTCGGGACCATGCCATCACCTCGCGCGGCGAGCGCATTCCCCGCCCGCGCGCCGCCCCCTGCGCGCTAGACCTCGCGCCGGGCGAAGCTCCAGACGGCCAGGGCGACGACGCCGGCGATCCACACCCCGACCCAGATGTAAAACGCCGTAGGCTGGGCCTGGCTGACGAAGAACGGGTCCGCCGCGAGGCCCGCGCCGACGAGACGCGCCTGCGCCCCCTGAAGGGCAAGCGCCGGCTCGAGGTTGAACACCGCCGTGCGCCACATGCCGTCGGTCGGCACGACCAGCTTCATCACCGTCGCCGCCTCGACCAGGTGGGGGCTGTGCACGAGCTGACCCACGCCGCCGCTGACGCCCGCCGCCCAGGCCACGAAGTACGCGGCCGCCGCCACCACGCCTGCCGCCATGGCCGACAGGCGGGTGCTGAGGAGAAGGGTCAGGGACATGATGGCGAGCCCCTCGACGCACAGGGACAGGACGGCAATGCCCGGGTGCGGCGCCGCGTAGCCGACGATCGACAGGGCGACCCGCAGCTCGAGCGCGCTCGTGACCGCGATGTACACCACGAGCACCGCGGCCAGACCCACCCACTTGCCGACGATCAGCTCCCAGCGGGCGAGCGGCCGGGCGAGCAGGGCGGGCAGGACACCGGCCTCGAGGTCGCCGGCCACGGCGGGCGCGCCCGCGGCCACGGCCGTGAGCGCGACCACGCCGCCGAACATGAACAGGAACAAGACCAGCTCCTCCGAGGCGCCGAACCGCGCCTCGCCGGGCGAGAAGCTCGCGTGCGGACCGAACGACGCGTTGTACAGGGCGTGCAGTCCCCAGCCGGACAGGGCGACGGTGACCAGGGTGATCACGACCATGACGATGAACACGCGCCGCCGCTGCAGTTCGCGCAGGGTGAGACCGGCCACGGTGAGGACGCTCATTGCCCGCCCCCACCCCCTTGGAGAAGCTCGATCAACCGGTCCTCCAGCGAGCCCGCACGGGCCTCCACCGCCTGCACCCGGCCACCGGCGGCGACGACCGCCGCGACCAGGTCGGGCACCCGCCCGATGTCGGCCAGGCCCACGGTCAGCCACGGCGCCTCCTCGCCCACCGGGCCGAACGCGCCCAGGGCGTCCCGCACCGAGGCATCCGCACCCTCCAGTCGGATGCGGACCTCCGGCCGGCCGCGAAGCGCGTCCAGGGTGCCCTCGGCGACGATCCGGCCGCGCCGGATCACCGCCACCCGGTCGCAGACGAGTTCCACCTCGGACAGGAGGTGCGAGTTCAGGAACACCGTCACCCCCTCGCCCTTGAGGGCGCGGATGAGCTCGCGCACGTCGCGCCTGCCCAACGGGTCAAGGGCCGAGGTGGGCTCGTCCAGGACGACCAGGTGCGGCTCGCCGAGGAGCGCGGCGGCCAGGGCAAGCCGCTGCTGCATGCCCTTCGAGTACCCGGAGACGCGCTCGCCGCCCCGCTCGCCCAGACCCACCCGCTCGAGTGCCCGCTGCACGGCATCTGCCCGCCCGGCCGTCGGCAGGCCGGCGAGCGCCGCGTGCACGCCGAGCACCTCCCGACCGGACAGCCAGGGCGGGTGGCGGAACAGCTCCGGGGCGTAGCCCACGCGCCGGCGGGCGCGCCGGTCGCCTGCCGGCGCGCCGAGCACCCAGGCCTCGCCCGAACTGGCCGCCGTGAGCCCGAGCAGGATGCGTACGGTCGTCGTCTTGCCCGCCCCGTTGGGGCCGAGAAAGCCGAACACCTCGCCGCGGCGCACATGCATCGTCAGGTCGTCGAGGGCGGGCATGCGCCCGTACCGCTTCGACACCCCGACCAGGCGCACGGCGTCGGCATCCGTCCCGCCGGCGCCGGACGCCGCCGTCGCCGCGGCGGTCAAGCCTGGCCGACCGAGGCCGCCGCGGCCATGACCTGGGTCGCGGTGTACGGCCCGCCGACGGCGTAGATGACGCCGCCCTTCTCCCACACCACGGCGGTGTACAGGCCGGACGTGTCGGACAGCTGGACGCCGGAGACGCCATCCACCGTGACCGACGTCGAGGTCGCCTGGCCGACCGGCACCGGGATCGGCAGGGTCTGGACCGGGTCGGTGATCGCCCGGATCGTCTGGGCAAGCGCGGGCGGCACGCCCGGCAGGGACAGGAGGTAGCTCTCGACCTGGCCCGCGCTCGCGCCGTTCGCGGAGACCGCCGGCGCGCGCATGGCGAGCACGGCAAGGTCGCTTTCGAGCGCCGCCTGGTCACCCGTCGCGCCTGTCGCCGCCGCCCCGCCCCCGGGGCCGGGATAGACGGCGACGATCGCCGGTCCGAGGGTGACCGACACCGTCGTGCCGTTCAGGCCGCTCGGCATCGCCGGCGCCGTCTGGCCGGCCTTGGCCGCCGCCGCCTCGGCCTTGGCGGCGCTGAACGTGAAGGCGCCCGTCTGCTGGCCAAGGACCGTGTAGGTGGGCGTTCCCAGGCCCGACGGCAGGACGCCCGGCACGGGAGCGGCGAGGCCGCCCGCGAGCGTGGTCGCCTGCGCGGCCGAGGTCGCCGTCCGGGGCGACGACGACGTCGGCATCGTCACCGTGCCGTAGTCGCGCAGATCCGGCAGGGCGCCCGTCAGCATGCCGGACGTGACCGGCACCGCCGTGACCGTCTGGGGCTCGAAGATGGTCAGCACCTGGCTGGCGTACGAGCCCACCGGCGTAAACGCCACCGCCGCCGCCGCCGCCGCCGCGAGGCCGGCCGCGCCCCAGCGCCACACCGGCCCGTTCGGTCCGGCCCAGGCCCGCCCGCGCCCAGCACCGGGCGTGCTGCGCAGACGCCGCCAGGCCGCCTCCACGTCCACCGCCGTCGCGTTCGTCGTGCCGCCGAGACGGGCCTCGAGCCGCGCCGCGTCGTCGCGCATCGCCTCGAGGCGGGTGCGACAGCCGGCGCAGCCGGCGAGGTGTCCTCGCGCCTCGTCGCCGATGGTCTCGGGTTCGTCAACGAACCGGCGCAGGATTCCGTCACTCGGATGCATCGTCACCCAGCTCCTTTCGCATCGCCTGCTCCGCCCGGCGCAGGAGCGTGCCCACGCTCGCGGGCGAGATGCCCAGGGCCTGACCCACCTCGGCGTAGCGCAGGCCGCTGTGGCGCAGGACCAGGATCGCCGCCTGTCGCTCGGGCAGACGCAAGAGCGCGGCCCGCACGACGGCGCGCTGGCGCCGCCGTGCGGTGACCACGGCCGGGTCCTCCGCCAGCCCCGGGGCGCCGTCGCGCCGGAACAACCCCTCCTCGCGGCTGCCCCGGCGTCGCTCGCCGCGCAGGACGTTCAAGGCCCGGTGCGCCGCCGCCGCGTACAGCCAGCCTCGGCCGGGCGGAGGCTGGCCGGTGCGCCGCTCGACCAGGCCGAGGAAGACCTCCTGGGCCACATCCTCGGCCCGTGCGCGGTCGCCCAGGACACGCGACGCGACGCCCACCACCGCGGCGTAGTACGTTCGGAACAGCTCCTCGAGCGCCCGCGCGTCGTCGCCCATCGCTGCCCCCCGCATCACCGTCGCGGGCGGGCCCGGTTCGGCCGGCTGCGCCATCGCCCCACCCCCGTCCCGTAGGCACCGCCGACGGGCGGGGTGTGACAGCCCGGCAGTGCCGTTTGCGCTATCGTGCGGGCGGCCGGTGCGGCAGCCGGATCAGGGTGTCGTGGACCATCGCGCCGGCGTCCGAGACGAGCGTGGCGACAAATGCGCCCACGTCGTCGGCCGAGATGAACTCCGGATGGGCTGCGGCCATCGCCGGGTCGGTGGCAGAGGTGCGCACCGGCCCCAGCATGACGGTGTTGATCCGCACGGCCGCGCCACGGTTCTCCTCGGCCAGCTGACGCACAAACATCGCCTGCGCCGCGCCGGTGATCGAGATCGGGCCCGATCCCGGCCGCGGGTTCTCGGCGGCGAGGCCGTTGATGTCCGTGTAGCTGGCCCCCGGCCGCTCCAGGAGCGGCGGCAGGAAGGTGCGCGCGGCGACCACGTGGGTAAGAAGGTTCTCCTCGATGCGCGCGCGCCAGACGTCGAGGGGCGTGTCCAGCGCCGACGTGCCGCGCCAGAAGCTGCCGAGGCTGACGACAACGGCGTCGTAGGCGCCGAACCGGCCGAGGACCTGCTCGAGCACCTCCTGTGCGCCGTCCTCGCCCCCCACCGCCGCCTCGAGCGTCCACAGGCGGCCGGCCTCGTCCGGTCCCACGCTGCGACGCAGCCGGGCCAGGTGGTCGGCCGAGCGCGACGGCACCACGGCCGTCGCCCCTGCGCGCAGGAGCGCCCGGCTGATGCTCTGGCCCACGTGTCCAGCGCCGCCCAGCACGATCGCGATCTTCCCGTCGAGTCCGGTCACCCCGCCACGTCCCTTCCCTACCTGGGTTCCGCTGCGGCGCCGCTTGCCTTAGGGGCGGACCGCGGCGCCCTGCAGGAATGACCGGTACCAGCGCGCGCTGCCCTTGGGGATGCGCAACTCCGGCCGGCTTGGGTCAGTGTAGACGATGCCGAAGCGCCTCGCGTAGCCCTCGGCCCACTCGAAGTTGTCGAGAAGCGACCAGACGTAGTAGCCCTTGACCGGCACGCCCGCACGCGCCGCTTCGCGCACGGCGGCCAGGTGCTCGCGCAGGTACTGGGTGCGGTCGGGGTCGTCGACCTCGCCGCCGGCGTCGATCCGGTCCTCGTACGCGGCGCCGTTCTCGGTCACGTACAGCGGGATGCTGCCCGTATACGTGGCGGCCAGGTGCCCGAGAAGATGGCCGAGCGCGGTCGCGTCGACCGGCCAGCCCATCTGGGTCACGCGGGTTTTCGGCGTCGCGTCGAGCGCCGTGAGCCCGCCGGGTCCGCGCACGCCGCGGACCACGTCGGGCTGGTAGTAGTTCACGCCGACGAAGTCGATCGGCTGGGCCACGGTGCCAAGGTCTGCGTCCTGCACGAGGCCATCGATCGCAGCCGTCTCGGCGGCGATCGCCTCGGGGTAGCGGGCATGGAAGAGCGGGTCGAGGAACCACGCGTTGTCGCGCGCCTCGACCATGGCCGCCGCGGCGATGTCGTCGGCGCTGTCCGTCGCCGGCATCACCGCCTTGGGATTGACGACGATGCCGACCTGGCGGACGCCGGCCGCGCGCAGGGCCTGGCTCGCCAGGCCGTGCGCGTACAGGAGGTGGTGGGCGGCGCGGACCGCGCTACCCCGGTCCCGGGCACCGGGCGCGTGCTGCCCGGTCTGGTAGCCCAGGACCGCCGCGCACCACGGCTCGTTGTGGGTGGCGAACTCGTCCACGCGATCGCCGAGCGCCCGGCCGACCACGTCGGCATAGCGGGCGAACGCGTCGGCCGTAGACCGGACGCGCCAGCCGCCGCGGTCCTCGAGGGCCTGGGGCAGGTCCCAGTGGAACAGGGTGGGAAACGGCCGGATCTCGTGCTCGAGGAGCGTGTCGACGAGGCGGTCGTAGAACGCCAGACCGCGCGGCTCGATCCGGCCCACCCCGTCCGGGATGATCCGCGGCCACGCGATCGAGAAGCGGTAGTGCCGGATGCCCAGCTCGCGCATGAGGGCGGCGTCCGTCCGGAAGCGATGGTAGTGGTCGCACGCCACGTCGCCGGTGTCTGCGCCCCGGATCTTGCCCGGGATGTGCGAGAACGTGTCCCAGATCGACGGCCCGCGACCGTCCTCCCCCACCGCCCCCTCGACCTGGTAGGCGGATGTGGCGGCACCGAAGCGGAAGTCCTCGGGAAAGTCGGCGGCGCTCAGGCGCTCGTCGCGGTCCACAACGGATCCCTCCTGCGCGATGGTGTCCGGCGATGCGAAGGCGATCAGGTGGTGGCGGCAGGGACGGTCTCGCCGCGGCACACGCGTGCGTACCACAGGCCGCTGTCTTTCACCGTGCGGGCCAGCGTCTCCCGGTCGACGTGGACGATCCCGAACCGCTTGTCGTACCCGAGCGACCACTCGTAGTTGTCGAGGAGCGACCAGACGAAGTAGCCGCGCAGGTCGACGCCCGCGGCACGGGCGCGAAGGGCGGCGGCCACGTGCCCCTGGAGGTAGGCCAGGCGCTCGGCGTCGTGCACGGCGCCACCGGTCACGCGGTCCTCGTAGGCGGCGCCGTTCTCGGTGACATAGAGCGGCAGGTCGCCGTACCTGGCCGGCACGCTGCGCAGGACCTCGTGCAGGCCCTGCGGGTCGCTGTGCCAGCCGACCGAGGTCTCGGGCAGCTCCGGGTGGGGTACGACCCGGTAGCCCATCCAGTCGGCCGGGTCGGCGGTCACCCGGTCGAAGAAGTAGTAGTTCATGCCGACGAAGTCGACCGGTGGCGTCGCCCCCGGGCTCGGTAGGGGACGCGGCCGCAGGAGATGGGCGGACAGCGCGGCCTCGATCTCGGGCGGGTAGTGGCCGCGCAGGAGCGGGTCGAGGAATAGGGGGTGGTTGACGAAGGCGTGCGCCCGATCGGCGGCGCGACGGTCCTCCCCGCCCTCGCCCTCCGGGCGCATCCAGGCGTTCGAGAGGACGATGCCGACCTGCATCCCCGGGCGGACCGCCTTGAGCGCCCGGTAGGCGTCGACGTGGGCCAGGATCTGCGTCTCGATCGCCTGGGCGGTGGCGAACAGGTTGCGCTGACCCGGCGCCAGGCGCCCCTGCAGGTAGGCCACGACGGCCGTCACCCAGGGCTCGTTGAGCGTCGCCACGTACGGCAGGCGGTCGCCCAGACGTCGGGCCACGAGGCCGGCGTAGTCGGCGAACCAGCCGGGCATCTCCGGGCTGCGCCAGCCGCCCCGCGCCTCCAGGTCGACCGGCAGGTCCCAGTGGTAGAGGGTCGGGAACGGTGTGATGCCGGCCGCCAGGAGGCGGTCGAGGAGGCGGTCGTAAAAGCCGATCCCGGCCTGGTTCACGCGTCCCGTTCCCTCCGGCAAGAGGCGTGGCCAGCGGATCGAGAACCGGTACGCGCCAACACCCAGCCGCGCCATCAGCGCGACGTCCTCGGCGTAGCGGTGGTAGTGGTCGCACGCCACGTCGCCCGTCTCGCCGCGCGTCGTGTTTCCCGGCGTGTGGGCGTACTCGTGCCAGGTGCACGGCCCGCCCCCGTCCGCCAGGGGATGGCCCTCGATCTGGTACGAAGACGTCGCGACGCCCCAAACGAACCCCTCAGACCCCCGCATGGCGTCCTCCTTCGTCCCGGTCTCGTGCGTACGCGGCCATGGCGACGGCGAGCGCCGTCTACGCCGGCGCAGCCGCGGTGCCCTGCGTGACCACGTGGCAGGCGACGCGCCTGCCATCGATCGGTCGCAGCGCCGGCCGCTCGCTCCAGCAGCGGTCGAGCGCCAGCGGGCAGCGCGGCGCGAACGGGCAGCCGTTCTCGGGGGCGTCGCCGCTCGCCGCCGCGGGCGCCGGCACCTCCTCGCCGCGGGCGGCGCGGCGGGGGTTGGGGATGGCGGCCCAGAGCATCTGGGTGTACGGGTGGGCGGGACGGGCGAGGATCTGCGCCGTCGGGCCGGTCTCGACGAGATGGCCGCGGTACAGCACCATGATCCGCCGGGCCAGGAGCCGCGCGCTGAGCAGGTCGTGGGTGATGTACAGCATGGCGACGACCCGCCGCTCGTCGAGCAGGCCCCGCAGGAGCTGCAGGATGTCGGCCCGGATCGACACGTCGAGCATCGACACCGGCTCGTCCGCGACGACGATCTCCGGGCCGGCGGCGAGCGCGCGGGCCACGACCACCCGCTGGCGCTGGCCGCCCGACAGCTGGTGGGGGCGCTTGTCGAGGTATTCCTCCGGCGGTGTGAGCTGGACAGTGCGAAGGATTTGCGCCACGCGCTCGCGCGCCTTGTCGCCGGACAGGCCGTCGTAGTTCACGAGCGGTCGCGACACCGTGTAGGCCACGGTATTGAACGGGTTCAGCGCCGCGTACGGGTCCTGGAACACCATCTGGACCCGGCGGCGGTCCGTGCCGGCGGTCGTTCCGGCACCGCCCGCCAGCGTGACGGTGCCCGACGTCGGACGGTCGACGCCGGTCACGATCCGGCCGATCGTGGTCTTGCCGCTGCCGCTTTCGCCGACGAGCGCGAGGACCTCCCCCGGCATGAGGTCAAACGAGACGTCGCGCAGGGCGACGACGCGCGCGCCGCGCCTGCCGGCCCCCTGGAACACGCGCGTAACACCCTCGACCCGCAGCGCGGGTGCGGCATCGACCGCCTCAGGCACCTGCGTGGGCGACATCGCGCACCTCCTCCCGCGCCACGAGGCAGCGCAGTTCGACGTCGCCGAACCGTTCCAGCGGCGGCGCCGTCGTCTGGCACGCCTCGACGCGCCGGGTGCAGCGCGGCGCGAACATGCATCCCTGGGGAATGTGGCGCAGCTCGGGCGGGGTGCCCGGGATGCCGGTGTAGCCGGCCGTCGGCGTCTCGGGGTCGGGCAGCGACTCGATCAGGGCGCGCGTGTACGGGTGGCGCGCCCCCGAGAGCATGTGGGCGGACGGGCTCGTCTCGACCACCTGGCCGGCGTACATCACGACCACCCGGTCGCACAGCTCGAGGATGAGGCCCAGGTCGTGGCTGACGAACAGCATGGCGAACGGCTGCTGGCGGCGCAGCTCCTTCAGGTTCTCGAGGATCTGCCGCTGGACGACGACGTCGAGGGCGGTCGTCGGCTCATCCATGATGACGAGCCGCGGGTGCAGGCACAGGGCGAGGGCGATCGCCGCCCGCTGCTTCATTCCGCCCGACAGCTCGTGCGGGTAGCGGCGCAGGACGGCCGGATCGACCTGGACCATGCGCATCGTCTCCTCGGCCCGGGCCTGCATCTGGCCCGGCGTCATCCGGGCGTGTTCGCGCATCGCGTCCTCGAACTGGGCGCCGATGGTCATGATCGGGTTGAGGGCGTTCATCCCGCTCTGGAGCACGATCGCGACCTCGGCCCAGCGCCGCGCCCGGATCTCGTCGGTGGACAGCGCCGTCCGGCGGCCCGGGTCGCGTGCCGGCGGCGGGTCGGCAGCGGCGGTCGCCTGCGTCGGCTCCGTGGCCGCACCCGCGGCGGGCGACACCCACGCCTCGCCGCCGATGCGGATCCGTCCGGCCACGATCCGGGCCGGCGGGCGCTCCAGGCGGGCAATCGCCATCGCGAGCGTGCTCTTGCCGCAACCGGACTCGCCCACAAGTCCGACGAACTGGTTCTCCTCGATCGTCAGCGAGACGTCCCGGACCGCGTGCACGGGGTCGGCGCGGCCATAGTCGACGCTGAGCCCCGAGACCTCGACCAGGGCGCTCATTGCACTTCCTCCCGCAGGCGCGGGTTCGAGACGGCGTCGAAGCCGAAGTTGACCAGCACCAGCGACATGCCCAGGAGTGCGATGCACAGGCCCGGGGCGAGGATCCACGCCCACTGCCCCATGAGCAGCGCGCTCGAGTTCTGGGCCCAGTAGAGCATCGATCCCCACGACACCTGGGTGGGGTTGCCGAAGCCGAGGAACTCGAGCCCGACCGCGGTGAGCAGGCCGGCCGTGGAAGCGCCGAGGAAGTTGGCCGCGACGAGCGACAGCATGTTGGGCACGATCTCGCGCGCCAGAATGCGCCACAGCCCGTCACCGGCAAGCCGGGCCGCCACGACGAAGTCGCGGCTGCGCAGGGTCGATACCTGGGCCCGCATCGTGCGCGCGCCCCACGGCCAGCCGGTGAGGCCGACGATGAGGACGATCACCGACATGCCGGCGCCGGGCACGAACGAGGCCAGGACGATGAGTAGCGGCAGGCCGGGGAGGACGAGGAAGACATTGGTGAGGAAGGACAGCACCTCGTCCACCCAGCCGCCGACGTACCCGGCCGTGATCCCCACCAGCATGGCGAGAAAGGTCGCGAGCGCCCCCACCGCGAGCGAGACCACGACCGATACGCGTGTACCGACCAGCAGTTCGGAGAAGACGTCGGCACCCGACTGGGTCGTGCCGAGGAGGTGCCGGGCGGACGGCGGCAGCATGAACATGAACGACGTGTCGTTGACGCTGTACGGGGCCAGCCACGGTCCGACAATGCTGACGAGGACAAACAGCCCGAGGAGGACCATCCCCACCCGGGTGCGCGGGTTTCGCCACAGGATCGCCAGAACGCCGCTGCCGTGGCCCCTCGGGGTGGCAGCCCGCACAGGCCCGGCCGGGGCCTGCGCCACCATCACCTGCTGCGCGCTCATGCCGCTCCCTCCCTGCGCACGCGCGGGTCGACCAACACGTAGACGAGGTCGGCGAGAAAGTTCGCGACCACGACGCAGACCACGATGATCAGGAACAGGCCCTGCATGAGCGGGTAGTCCTCGTTGATGACCGCGTTGTAGAGAAGGTAGCCGATGCCGGGATAGCCGAAGACGATCTCGGTCAGGAGCGATCCGCTCACGACGAAACCGAGCGAGATCGCGAAGCCGGTGATGTTCGGCAGGAGCGCGTTTCGGGCCACGTACATGTACGACACCCACGAATCCCTGAGCCCCTTGGCCTGGGCGAGGAGGACATAGTCCTCGTTCAGGGTGTTGATCATGTTGTTGCGCATGCCCAGCAGCCAGCCGCCGATCGAGGCGATCACGATCGTGACGCCGGGCAGGACGCCGTGGTAGGCCGCGTCGGCGAGAAAGGACGCGGACGCGGCCGGCGTCTGGTTGGCGTTGTAGGCGCCGCTCAGGGGGAACCAGCCGAACTTGAAGGCGAGGAAATACAGAGCGCACAGGGCGAACCAGAAGTACGGGAAGGCGCTCGTAAAGCTCGACGCCGTCGTGAGGACGGCGTCGCTCCCCCGGCCCCGGCGCGAGGCGGCGACGATGCCAAGCACCGTGCCGAGGGCGAAGCTGATGATCGTGGCGATGCCCACGAGGCACAGGGTCCAGGGGAGGGCCCGGCCGATCATGTAGCTCACCGTATACGGGAAGTACGTGTACGACACGCCGAAGTTGAAGTGGATCGCCTGGCCGAGGTAGTGCCAGTACTGCTGGTACAGCGGGGCCGTGCTGATGCCCAGCATCTCCTCGATGGCCTTCGCCGCCGCGGGCGTGAAGTTCGCGTGCGCGCGAAACCGGGCCATCATGGCCTCGACCGGCGTCCCCGGCATCAGGCGCGGGATGATGAAGTTCACCGTCACCGCCACCCAGAGCGTGCCGACCAGGAAGATGATACGGCGAACGAAGTACCGCACCGGGACCCCCTCCTCTCATGGACTTCCAGGCACCCTGAGCGGGTGCCTGGAAGGGCCCTCGCCCGCGCGGGCGTCAGGAACCGGGAATCGCTACGGCGCGGGGCGCAGGTGCTGGAGGATGATCTCCGGGTCGGGCCAGGTCGCCGAGGGGTTGGCGTACGGGTTCTGCGCCGTCGGCCAGCCGACGTAGTGGTTGGTCTGGTACTCGTTCCAGGACGCCGCGCTCACCAGCGAGACGACCGGCACCTGGGTGAACGTGATCTGCTGGATCTCGTCGACGATCTTGTGCTGCTGGGCGACATTCGCCGTCGCGGCCAGCTGCTGGATGAGGCTGTCGAGCTTGGGGTTGGCGTAGCGCTCGTCGTTGTAGTTGAGGCCGCCCACCGCCTGCCCGATCGGCGCCGAGGTGGCCGACGAGAGCAGGTAGTAGTAGACGAAGTACGGGTTGAACTCCTGCCAGCCGAACGACAGGGCGGCCTGGAAGTGGCCGGTCTCGACGTCGTTGTAGTCGGTGGTCTGGGACGGGGTGGAGATGTTCACCTTGACGCCGACCTGGCCGAGCTCCTGCTGGATGATCTGCAGGTCCGCGATCCAGTCGGTCCAGCCGGTCGGGCACTCGATCGTGAAGCTGAGCTGCTTGCCGCTCGCGTCGACCATCTTGCCGTTCTGGAGCTTGTAGCCGATCGATTCGAGGAGCTGCTCGGCCTTCTTGGGGTTGTAGTTGTACGCGTACTTGGACGCCAGGCTCTTGTCCAGCCAGCCGTTCCACAGGGCGGGCGGCAGGAGGGACTCGTTGGCCGGCGGCTCGTAGCCGTACTCGCCCTTCATGTAGATCTGCTGGCGGTTCACCGCATACGCGACGGCCTGACGGAAGGCGACCTCGCTGAACGGCTTCTGGGTGAGGTTGAAGTAGATGTTCACCGGGGACGCCAGCGGGAAGTAGTAGTGGTAGTACTTGGGGTTCTTCGCGGTGTACACCTGCTGGATGCCGGGCTCGAACAGAACCGCCTGGTCGAACATGCCCTGCGACATCTGCAGGTCGGCGGTCGTGTTCGCGCCCAGGGCGACCTCCTGGATCGCCGGCACCGAGACCTGGGCGGCGTCCCAGTACAGCGGGTTCTTCTTCATCGTGTAGGTCTGGGGGGTGAACTTCTCCATCACGAACGGACCCGTCACGATCGGGTTGGTGTCCGTGAACGTCACCGGGTTCACGCCGGTGAACTGCCCCGGATAGACGATCGCCTGCTCTTCGATGTACTGCGCGAACGGGATGTCGACGCTGTTGAAGTTGAACGTCACCGTGTTGCCCGAAGCCTTCACGGACGAGATGTTCTTCCAGACGCCGTTCGTGTCGAGGGCCGGGTACTTCTTCAGCAGGTCGAACGTGAACACCACATCCGCGGCGCTGAAGGGCTTCCCGTTCGACCACTTCACGCCCGAGCGCAGCGTGAACGTAAGCGTCTTGTTGCCGTTCCCCCACGCCCACTTCGTGGCCAGCATCGGCACGGCGTTGCCGGTCAGGCCACCGATGGCCACGAGCGGCTCGTACATGTACCACCAGCCCTCGAGCGCGTTCACCGAGAGCGGGTTGAAGTTCGCCGTGTAGGTCGGCGAGCCGTCCTGGTCGCCCAGGACGAGCGTGCTCTTGCCCATCGGAGCGGCACGGTGGTGGGACGCTGCGGCGACCCCGGCGACCCCCGTGCCGATCAGAAGGGTGGCGGCCGCGACGCCGGCCGCGAGGCCACGCCTCCAAATCGTTTTCATCGCTCTTCTTCCCTCCTGCCTGTTCCGCCAACTCGGCCCGGCTCGCACACCGGGCCCGGGCACCGCCTCTCCCCCGCAACCTCGCCCGGACACCCAAGGCTCGGCCGGTCGACACGCGGGCGCCCGCGCAAGCCGCGACCTCGGGTCGGCCGGCCGACACGCGGACCCTGCCGCGGTCGCACACGGCGAGCTCACGGTATCTGGGCCATCACCTCCTCTCGCGCCCTCGCTCCGGGCGCCGCGGTGCTCGACCGTACGGTCAGCGCGACGGGCACACGCGGCACGTCGGGCACGCCACCGTCCTGGAGGGCGTCGAGGAGAAGGTCGGCGCAGGTCCGGCCGATCCGCTCGACGTCCTGGCGGATCGTCGTGAGCGCGGGGGTGACGAACGACGCCCCGAGCAGGTCGTCGAAGCCGACGATCGACATGTCGCCCGGAAGGGACAGGCCGGCCTCCCGCATCGCCTGCATGGCACCGATCGCCATGTGGTCGCCGGCGACGAACATGGCCGTCGGCCGCCGCGCGTCGCACAGGCGCGCGAGTAGCTCACGCATGCCACGGTGGCCGTTGTCGACGTCGTAGTCGTCGCGTACCTCCACCCACTCGGGCCGGTAGGCAAGGCCGAGCTCCGTCAGGGCCTGGCGGTAGCCGAGGAGGCGCTCCCGGCCGGCCATCGAGCCGACCTGCGCCACCATCAGGCCGATGTCGCGATGTCCGAGCCCGGCCAGGTGTCGTACGGCCAGGCGCGCCCCCTCCGCGTGGTCGCTGGCGACGAAGCGGGCGTTGGGGCCGATCCAGTCGTTGTCGAACATGACCACCGGCACGTTCAGGCGGGCGATCTCGGACAGGAGCGGCGCCTGCGGATCGAAGTCGAGCGCGAACAGGCCCTCGACCTGGCGTCGGCGTGCGCGGGCCACCGGCGACACGTCCCGAAGCGTTTGGGCCTGGGAGGTCAGCCAGAGGATGTCGTACCCGCGCGCAGCCACCCGGGCGGTGAACGCGTGCACGACGTGGCTGATGAACGGGCTGACGAAGACGCGCTCGACCGGCGTCGCGAACTGCACCCCGACCAGCCCCGAACGGCCCGACACGAGGCTTCGTGCCGCGGCGCTGGGGTGGTAGTCGAGCGCTTCGGCGGCGGCGAGCACCGCCGCCCGGGTCGAGTCGCTGACGTCGTCGTAGCCATTGAGGGCACGCGAGGCGGTGGTGATGGAGACGGAGGCCCGGCGGGCCACGTCGCGCAGGTTGGCCAAGCGAACACCCCCTGTCCGAAACGCTTTGGATCGCTGCCGGGTCGAATTCGCCCCACGCGGGCAACCTCCTGCCCGTTGGGTGAAAGTTGGCAATGCTGTGCGTTGCGCGCCAGCCGCGCGACGGCCCACCGTCCCCATCGTGTGCCGGCAGAGCGACGCGCGACGCGGCCGTTGGTCGCAGCCGCGCCGGCCCTTCGTCGCCTCGACGGCGACCGGGGCAGCTGCGCGCCGCCTGCCTGCACGCCCGGCGCCATTGCTACAATGGGATGGAGTAGAGGCGAGGCGCATGCCACGGGGAGGGCTCATCGTTGACCCATCGCAGGGACACGCGCCCGGTCCGGGTCGGCCCGCTGACGATCGGCGGCAGTGACCAGGTCGTGATTCAGAGCATGACGACGACCAAGACCGCCGATGTGGACGCGACGGTCGCCCAGATCCAGCGCCTGGCCGATGCCGGCTGCGAGCTGGTGCGGGTGACCGTCAACACCCAGCAGGCGGCGGACGCCGTGCGCGAGATCAAGCGCCAGATCCCGATCCCGCTCGTGGCGGATATCCACTTCGACTACCGCCTGGCGCTCAAGGCGATCGAGAACGGCGTCGACAAGGTCCGCCTCAACCCCGGCAACATCGGCGCCCGCGAGCGGGTGGAGTCGGTCGTGCGGGCGTGCAAGGAGCGCGGCGTGCCGATCCGGATCGGTGTCAACACCGGCTCCCTCGAAAAGCACATCCTCGAGCGCGACGGCTTCCCGACGGCACGCGGACTGGTGGACAGCGCCCTGCACCACATCCGCATCCTCGAGGACCTCGACTTCCACGACATCATCGTCTCGGTCAAGGCGTCCACGGTGCCTCTGGCGATCGACGCCTACCGGCTGGCGGCCGAGTCGTTCGACTACCCCCTGCATCTGGGCATCACCGAGGCCGGCACCGTGTTCGGCGGCACGATCAAGAGCTCGGCCGGCCTCGGCACGCTCCTCAGCATGGGCATCGGCAACACGATCCGGGTCTCTCTGTCGGCAGACCCGGTCGAGGAGGTGCGCGTCGCCCGCGAGCTCCTCAAGGCGTTCCGGATCATCTCGAACGCCGTGGCCGTCGTGTCGTGCCCGACCTGCGGGCGCATCGACATCGACCTCATCTCGGTGGCCAACGAGATCGAGCGCTACGTCGAGAACATCCGCGCACCGATCCGGGTGTCGGTCCTGGGCTGCGCCGTGAACGGGCCGGGCGAGGCACGCGAGTCGGACATCGGCATCGCCGGCGCGAAGGGCGAGGGTCTGCTGTTCCTGCATGGCCAGGTGGCGCGCAAGGTGCCGGAGGAGCACCTCGTCGACGAGCTCAAGCAGGAGATCGACAAGATGGCCGACCGGTTCGCGCGCACCGGCTCGATCCGCTAGCGGGCCCGGACGACGGCGGCGCGGTGCCCCGAAGGGCGCCGCGCCGCCGTCTCGTGTTTGGCCATTTTGGTGGCGTAATGACGAGTTACGCTTGTAGACGTGACACTGTGGTGGTAGGCTCTTCCTCAACAGGAAGGGTGGTTCCATGCCCCGCTCACGTACACCCAACAC
>Ga0080006_1139811_pt1 | contig 20251 bp, 14 predicted proteins | sample RS3BMetagenome_FD_69209 | JGI IMG/M metagenome (GOLD analysis project Ga0080006, IMG submission 69209) | Ferric oxide microbial mat and aquatic microbial communities from Rainbow Spring, Yellowstone National Park, USA - RS3B (SPADES... ...
GGCCATATCTGGGCCTGGACGATTACGTAGACGTAGTCGTTCGGCCCGCCCGGCTTGCAGCGAAAAGCCGAACCCGGATGTCCCCCGCCGGTCGCGTTGCCCGATCGCGGCACGGTGTCGCCGAAAGTCTTGTTGGGGTATTCCTTGAGCGGACCGCGCATCAGACGCTGTTGGTCGCGTATTTTGACCCGACAGAGATTGAGTACCGCATCCTGCATCGCCACCTCGACGCGCTGTCCTTTGCCGGTGCTGATACGCTGGTAAAGCGCGGCTAGAATGCCTGCGACGGCGTGGATCCCGGTTCCCGAGTCGCCGATCTGCGCTCCGGTGCAGGTCGGCGGACCGTCCTCCCATCCGGTGGTGCTCATCGAGCCGCCCATTGCCTGGGCGACCGTCTCATAAGCCTTGCAATCGGCGTATGGTCCAGGTCCAAAGCCCTTGATCGACGCGTAAATAAGTCGCGGGTTGAGCTCGCGCAGCCGTTGCCAGGTGAAGCCCGCTCGGTCCAACGCCCCGGGTCCAAAATTCTCCATCAGGACATCGGCATGCCCGATGAGCTGCTCGAGAATCCGCTTGCCTTTCGCTGACTTAAAGTTGAGCGTGACGCTGCGCTTGTTGCAGTTGAGGAGGGTGAAATATAAGGAATCGACTCCCGGCAAGTCGCGAAGTTGTTGGCGAGTGATATCGCCACGGCCCGGGGGCTCGATTTTTATCACGTCCGCGCCGAGCCAAGCCAATATCTGTGTGCACGACGGGCCCGACTGGACATGAGTCAGGTCTAGGACGCGCACGCCCTCCAAAGCTTTTTTCATAAACTAAACCTCGTGGTGCCGTCTTCGGAAACCCTGCCTGAATTCGGACTTAGCGCCGGTGCGCAACGGGCTGGGTCCACGGCAAAGATACGGCCGCCATGCGGCTGGCGCCTGTCGCACCTCATTTGTACATGGTCTGGTTCATCGTGCCCGGCGCGAAAGCGTCAGGGTCGATCCAGACGTTGATTAGCGCGCATTTTCCGGACTCCCTGGCGCGCCTCAACGCCGGTCCGATCTGAGCCGGCTCGCGCACCTCCTCGCCGTAACCGCCCAGCATGCGCGCGAACTCCTCGAAGCGTACGTCGCCTAAGTAGTTGGCGATCTCGCCTCTTTGCTTGCCATATTTCGCTATCTGGCCGTAACGGATCTGGTTCATATGCGAATTATTTCCCACCACGCCAATAAACGGGAGCTTAAAACGCACGCAGGTCTCGAAGTCCCATCCGGTAAGGCCGAAGGCGCCGTCGCCGAACAGACATACGACCTCTTTATTGGGGTGAACGTACTTGGCAGCCATCGCGAACGGCGTCCCCACTCCGAGCGTGCCGAGCGGCCCCGGGTCCATCCACTGGCGCGGGGCTTTGGGCTGAATTACCCCTGCCGAGAACGTCACCACGTCGCCGCCGTCGCCGATAAAGATAGAGTCTTGCGTGAGAAACTCGTTGATCTCATGGGCCAGACGCAGCGGATGAATCGGGAGCGCGTCGGAAAGCCGCTTTGCGAGCAGCCCTTGTTCCAGGCGCAGCTCCTCGGCCCGCAGCTCCTTTTTCCATTCCTCGCGCGCTTTTGCGCCGTTGTTGACCAAGCCCGACGCCGCCTGCGCGACGGCGCCGAGTATTGCCCCGGCATCGCCGACCAGCCCCAGCGAGACATCGCGATTCTTCCCCACCGTACGGTAGTCGAGATCGATCTGAACTACCGTTGCGTCAGCGCGCAGCCGCCGACCATAACCCATCCTGAAGTCGAACGGCGTGCCGACGATGACGATGACGTCTGCCTTGTCGAAAGCGTAGCGGCGAGTTTGATGGAAATGATGCTCGTCGCCGGGCGCCAGGGTTCCGCGCGCCGCGCCGTTCATATACGCCGGCACATTGAGTTTGCGGCAAAGTTCTATCGCTGCTTGGCCGGCGCGGCAGGTCCAGACCTGTGTGCCGAGCAAAATGCAGGGTCGTTTCGATTTGACTAGAATCTCGGCGAGCTTTTCCACGTCGTCCGGGTCGCCGATGCTCTTGGTCGAAGCCCGATACCTGCCCGCTACGGGACCTCGCGCGCTCTCCACACTGACTCTGGCATCCAAAACGTCGCGGGGAATCTCGAGAAATGAAGGTCCCGGCGCGCCGTGGTAACACTCCCGAAAGGCCATGCTTATCATGTCGGCGATTCGCTCGGTAGCCGGCACCGTGGCCGCAAACTTGGTGATCGGGCGCATGATGTCAACGTGGGGCAGGTCCTGCAGCGAGCCCATCTTGTGTTGGCCTAGCGCACCTTGACCGCCGATCAGCAGCATCGGGCTCTCGGCGCGAAAAGCGTTGGCAACTCCGGTGACCGCGTCGGTCGTACCCGGGCCGGCCGTTACCACCGCACAGCCGGGTCTGCCGGAGAGGCGGGCATAGCCGTCGGCGGCATGCGCTGCAACCTGTTCGTGGCGCACGTCGATAATATCGATACCTTCGTCCAAGCAGCCGTCATAGATGTCAATTATGTGACCACCGCAGAGCGTGAAAATTACCTCGATCCCTTCATTCTTGAGCGCCTTGGCCACGAGGTGGCCGCCCGAGATTTTCCCATCCTCGGCTGTTGGCTGCGGGATGCCCGCCTGCGCTGTGATGGCCATCGCCTTTGTCCCTCCTCAGTTCAGATCGCGCGCGTTAGTCCAAATCGTGAACGTTGGCGGCGACGTGCGCGGCAAGATTGAGCGCATGGTCGCGCACCAACGTTTCGGCCGCGGTCGTGTCGCGCCGCTCAAGCGCCTCGATTATGTTCATATGATCGACAATCGAGCGCGCAAACCGGCCCTTCTCGCCGATGGTGCGTCGGCGGATCGCTCGCATGTGCACTAAAATGCTGCTGGCAATACGCGCAAGCAGCGCGCTGTGGCTCATTTCGATGATACGCTGGTGAAAGCGCAGATTCGCTTCGGAGTATTCGTCGAGCTTGGCCTCGATTCGGCGGCCGTCGAATTCGGCAAACAGCTCGCGTAGCGCGGCGATCTCGCGATCGCTTGCCTTAGCGGTCGCGAGCCTTGCGGCCATGCTTTCAAGCGCGGCCCATACCGTGATGATTTCGATAATTTCCGCCTTGGATTTGCGCACTACATAGACGCCACGCCGCGCGACCGTCCTTAGCCAGCCCTCCTGCTCTAGGCGTGCGATGGCGCTTCGAATCGGGGTGCGGCTGATTCCCAACTGCTGCGCCAGTTGCCGCTCGTCAAGGCGCAAGTCCTCGCCGATGCGGTAGATGTCTCTGGCCATGATTGCTTGGCGCAGCGCCTCGTAGGCGCGCGCCGTGACCGTGGGGTCGGGTCGCAGGCGCTTAAGCCGCAGGCTGCGCGCCTTTTGGCGCGCAGCCTGCCACGTGGTCTTTGTGGTTGGCGATGATGAATCGCTTGCCGGGGTTTCCATACAAAGGTCGAGCGCAGCCAAGCGCAGTTCCTGGTATTTGGTATACCACAAACCACAAGCTTGTCAAGCTCCGTCGGCCGCCCAAAAACTCCCGCTCACGCCAAGCGACGCCGGACGCGAAAAAGCCGAGCGCGGTCACTAAGAGTTCGCGCCTGATAGAAGGTCAGCCACCCTGCGCGACACCTAGCACTTGGGCGGAGGCTCGGTTACGGGAATTGTCACCCGCCCGGTTGTAGCAGCAGCCACGGGCGAGCTCGCAGCTTCCAAAAACCAGTGCGCGCGGAACTGTCCCATAACGAGCTTGGCGCCGCGCAGAAAGCAGAGGCAGAGGTTTCGATGCAAATTGCACGACGAGATTGCGCGATCTTGAAATACCGCCCCGCAACGCCGACGCCAAAATGCCGGTCCAGAGCGCCTATTTGTCCTGGCACGAGACATGCTCAACAGATTCCTGGCGTGTGCTTATGTGAGTGCCGCAGACGAAGATGTGGACGGGCGCCTGAACGACAGGAGACCGAAAACCCCCTAGCGCCAGCGCTCGGTCTCATTGCTGCGAGGGGGAAACTTTCGATTGCGCAACGTTTTAGCAAGTCGCTATCCAACTACCCCGTCCAATGTGGCAGCGCACGATGCCTATCGAGGACCATGATCGTATGAGCTTAGGACTATGGATGGTGGCGATGTTTTTGCTGGGAATGCTCGGCATGTTGCTGTGCTTCGCCTTTCTCGCTGCCTGCGAAAAAATCTGAGGCCTTTTCCGATGATAGTTTTGACGGCGATCGTGACGGCGTTCCTATTTGTGTACTTGTTCGTGGCGTTGATACGACCGGAGTGGTTCTAGCGGACTGTTGCGCATCCGGTTATGGACCGCGCCGACAGCGTGGCGGAAGCGAGATTTCTTCGCATGGACGCAAGCAGTGTCGTATTGGACATCGCTTAGGCGGCAAGACACGCGCCACTGGATGACAAGAGGTTGAGACTATGTGGCTGTTGCCGATAGCACTGATCGCGACCGCAACGACGCTCTCGATTCCGCTCAGTCGTTACGCTGCCTGGATAATGGAGGGCGAATATCGCCCGCCACGTCTGCTCGCTTGGTTCGAGCGGCGAATTGACAGCGGGCCGCAGACTTGGAAACAGTACGCGGTTGCGCTGCTAATTTTCAACACCGTGCTTTTTGTCTGGGGCTTTGCAATCCTCGCGCTGCAGCCGGTGATGCCCCTAAACCCGCAGCACAAGGGGATGCTTGCTCCGACGACCATCTTCAACTCAGTCATCTCTTTCATGACCAATACCAATCTTCAGCATTATGCGGGCGAGGTGCATCTTTCGAATTTTAGCCAGATATTTTTTGTCGTGGTAAACCAGTTCCTCTCCGCGGCTGTGGGCTTGTGTGCGCTGGTTGCGATAATTCGCGCCTTTCGCGGGCAAAAACTGGTAGGCAACTTTTTCGTCGACATGTGGCGCGTAGTGATGTACATGTTTGTGCCCGCGGCGCTTATCTCGGGCTTGCTCTTTATCCAGCAGGGGATGCCCGTGACCTATCAGAGCAGCTACCAGGTCTCGACTCTGGAGCCCGCGGCGATGGGAAGCGCGGGCGACGGTCAGGCTAAGCCGCAGACTATAGTAGTTGGCCCGGTCGCGGCGGTCATCCCGATCAAGATGCTTGGCACCAACGGCGGCGGGTTCTACGGGATGAACTCTGCTCATCCGTTTGAGAACCCCAGCGCGTGGACCAACTTCATCGAGACTCTGGACATGATGCTTTTCCCTTTCACTCTGGTTCTCATGTACGGCCGGATGCTGAAGCGCCGGCGCCACAGCTGGGTGATTTTTTGCGTGATGATTGTGCTGATGGCTGGCACGATAGTCTGGTCGATTTACTTTGATACGCTAAAACCGAACCCTGGTCTTACTTCTCATCCGGCGAGAACATTCGCGATCTCCGATCCTGGGTCGGCCAGCGGCAAGCGGGAATTTACCGTGCCCGCGGTCGCCGGACTTCCGGTTGATCAGCATTTGGGCAATCTGGAGGGAAAAGATCTGCGCTTTGGCACGTCAGCAGGTGCCACCTTCGCGGCTGTAACCGTTGATGTGACTTGCGGTGCGGTAAACTGCGAGCACGATAGCCTTAATCCTATTGCGGCGTTGTCGCCGATGGCCGGAATGTGGCTCAACTGCATTTTCGGCGGCAAGGGCGTGGGGATGATTAATCTCTTGTTGTTTTTGATCGTTGGGGTGTTTCTTGCGGGCCAGATGGTGGGGAGGACGCCCGAGTACTTAGGCAAGAAGGTAGGCGCGCGTGAAATGAAATTGGCAATGCTCGCCCTGTTGGTGCATCCGATCATGATCCTGGGGCCAACCGGGCTTTTCGCGGGGACCAGTTGGGGGACTATGGCAACCAACAACCCAGGCGCGCATGGTTTTTCTCAAATCTTGTACCAGTTTTCTTCCTCGTCGGCGAACAACGGTTCAGCTTTCGACGGGCTGGCGGTCACGACCGGGTTTAATGATAATCCCAACCCGCCGCCGACCGGCCGACAATGGGACATTGCCACTGGCTTGGTGATGCTCTTCAGCCGCTATCTGCCGATCATCGCTCCAATCGCTATGGCCGCGAGTCTCGGCTACAAGAAACCCAGCCCGTTTGGCCTGGGAACTCTGCGTGATGACACGCCTACGTTTGGTTGTCTTTTGCTGGGAACAATAGTAGTTATCGGCGCGCTTCTGTTTTTGCCTGTGGCTGCGCTAGGTCCGCTCGCCGAACACCTGGGGCCCATTCCGTTCGGTGGTTGAACGGCCAGCCTATGCTTAAGCTGAGCAGAGGACTGGGAATGCAAGCTTGAGGAACGCGCGAGATGAAGACGACAGAAGTAGTTGAGTTCACCAGCGCAACGACGTCGAGCGCGCCGCCTGCTTCGACACCGCGCCGTATCCGCCGCAAAGACTTGTTTGCTCCTGACCTGCTGCGGGTTGCGCTGAAGCGAGCTTTTGTGATGCTGCGTCCGGACATCCAGTGGGCCAATCCGGTCATGTTCGTGGTCGAGCTCGGGGCGATACTGACTCTGCTGTTTGTCATTCAGGCGGCCTTGGGTAGATCCTCCAGCCAGGCTCCGACCACTTACTTCATTGCGCTGGACGTCTGGCTTTTTCTGACCCTTCTGTTCGCGAATTTCGCCACCGCGCTAGCCGAAGCTCGCGGCAAAGCGCAGGCGGACTCGCTGCGGCAGACTCGGCGCGAGACGCCGGCCCTGCGCGTGCGCGGGAAGGGCGCGGTCGAAGAGGTGATGTCAGGCGATCTCAAACCCGGCGACCTCATCATCGTGTCCGCGGGACAGATCATTCCTCGGGACGGCGAGATTGTTGAAGGAATCGCGTCGGTCGACGAATCGGCGATAACCGGCGAGTCGGCGCCGGTGATCCGCGAAGGCGGCGGGGATCGCTCAGGCGTGACTGGAGGAACTCGAGTGCTCTCGGACCGCATCGTCGTGCGCGTAACTGCAGCGTCGGGCGAGTCGTTCCTCGACCGAATGATCGCGCTGGTGGAGGGCGCGGTTCGCCAGCGCACGCCCAACGAAATCGCGCTGACCTTGGTGCTCTCGGCGTTGACCCTTATTTTCCTCATCGTGGTGGTCCCATTGTGGCCGATGGCATACAACGCCGAGCAATACATGTCGGCCTATGTGGGCGCGTCGTTGGTGCCTCTAAAGAGCCTTGGAACCGATGTTCCGACGCTAGTGGCGCTGCTGGTCTGCCTGATTCCTACCACGATCGGCGCGCTACTGGCGGCGATCGGAATTGCCGGGATGGACCGCGCGCTGCAGGCCAACATCATCGCTAAAAGCGGCCGCGCGATCGAAACCGCGGGCGACGTCGACGTCGTGCTGCTGGACAAAACCGGCACGATTACGATTGGCAATCGGCGAGCGAGCGGGTTCATTCCAGTCGGCGGCTACTCGGTCGAAGAACTGGGACGGCTCGCCGCGCTGTGCTCCTTGGCCGACGAGACTCCCGAAGGCAAGAGCATAGTGCAAGCGTTCGAGCGGCAACAGCCGAACCGTGAACCGGTGGCCGTGCCCGCGGGCGCGAAATTTGTGCCGTTCACCGCGCAGACCCGGATGAGCGGAGTCGATCTCCCTTCGGGCATTGCGGTGCGCAAGGGCGCGCCCGATGCGGTCTTGAAGTTTGTCGCCCAGCACAAGGGCGAGGCGCCAGGCGAGCTCCATAAGGTCGTGGAAAGAGTTGCGGGACAGGGCGCTACGCCGCTGGTGGTCGCGCAAGGGCCGCAGGCGGTCGGGGTCGTGGTGCTGGAAGATATTCTCAAGGCGGGCACCAGCGAAAGGCTGGAGCGTCTGCGTAAGATGGGCGTGCGCACCGTGATGATCACGGGTGACAACCCCCTCACTGCCGCTACCATCGCCAAGCAAGCCGGGGTCGACAGCTTTGTCGCCGAGGCGACGCCCGAGTCGAAGCTCGCATACATCCGTGAACAGCAGCGCGAGGGCAAGCTGGTGGCCATGATTGGCGACGGCACCAACGACGCCCCGGCCCTAGCACAGGCCGACGTCGGTCTTGCGATGAACTCCGGAACTCAAGCGGCCAAAGAGGCGGGCAACATGGTGGACTTGGATAGCAATCCGACCAAGCTCATCGAGGCGGTCGAGATCGGTAAGCAGCTTTTAATGACGAGAGGGGCGCTGACCACCTTTTCGGTGGCCAACGATGTCGCCAAGTATTTCGCGATTGTACCGGCTTTGTTCGCCGGCACGCTGCCCTGGTTAAGGCCGATGGACATAATGCACCTGCACTCACCCACTTCGGCGATACTTTCTGCCGTGATCTTCAACGCGCTGATAATACCGGCCCTGATCCCGGTGGCGCTTAAGGGCGTGCGCTACCGGCCAATAGGAGCGGACGCCTTGCTGCGGAAAAACCTGCTGGTATGGGGTCTTGGCGGAGTGATAGTACCTTTCGTTGGCATCAAACTGATCGACGTTGTGATGGTAGGGCTGCATCTGGCCTCATGACCGTTACGCGCATCGCGGAGATAGCAAGATGAACCGCTATATTTCGAGCAGCCTGTGGCTTTTGTTTTTTAGCGTGATAATTCTCTGCGGACTTTATCCTGCTGTGCTATGGCTGGTAGGCCAGACGATTTTTCCTTTTCAGGCCAACGGCAGCATCCTTAGCGGGACTGACGGCCAACCAGTGGGCTCGCTGCTAATTGCGCAGCCTTTTACCAAGGACGAATATTTCTGGCCTCGCCCTTCAGCCGCGTCGTACGACGCCTCGGCATCGGCATCGTCGACTCTCGCCGCGTCGAACTATCTTTTGCGCGATCGCGTTGCGCGGGCGTTAGGTCCGATCGTCACCTACCGCAGCGGGCCGAAGGCTGGCAAGCGCGTTGCGCCGGATATCGAGGCTTGGTTTCGCGAGGATCATTTTGCCGGTCAACCGCACATCGTTGCTCAATGGGCAGACGCCCATAACGAATTGGCCGTAGCATGGGTCAACGCCGATCCCAGCCATGCTCAGTACGTCGATTCTTGGGCCAAACGCCATCCCAACGTCGTGGCCCATTGGGCTAAGGACAATCCGAATACTTTTCAACCGAAGGCTGCCGATCTGGCAGTCATGTTTTTCGAGACCTTTTCCAGAGAGAATCCAGGAAGTTTTCCTTCGGCTGTGACGTACCAGGCCAGCGACGGAAAAACGGTGGCGTCCATTCAACCGGTTAAGCAGGGCAGGGATATCCAGTCGATCTTTTTCGATATGTGGCGCCAGGACCATCCGTCGGCGGATTTGCAGGCAGTCCCCGCTGATATGGTTATGACCTCCGGCTCCGGCCTCGATCCGCATATAACGATGGACAACGCGCTCTACCAGCTGGATAGAGTGGCGAATAAGTGGTCCGTCGATACCAAGCGCGACCCGGCAAAGCTGCGCCGAGAGATCCAGGAGCTATTAGAAGAGAACGCCCAAGCGCCCTGGGGAGGTTTGCTCGGAGAAAAAATGATTAACGTGCTCAGCGTTAATCTTCAACTACGCAAGCGCTACGGCAACCCTTCCTAAGATGTCGCTGAGGTTTTTGCGTTTCGCGCTAGCGATGATGCTCGCGTTGGGGTGCAATTGCGTGGGTGCGGCAAGCAGCCTGGCGCAAAGCTCGGCGACAGGCGCATTTTCCGCTCTGATGCAAGACAATCCGGAGACAAATCTGGTTGGTCCGGGCCTGTTAGCCGAAGCTGTCGGCACCGCGAGCAGCGGCGCGGGAGCCGGCGGGGCCGCAACGGCCTCAGCGGGTTCTGGGGCGAGCTCGGCTAATTCGACGCTTGGGTCGATTGAACAAGGTCTGGCGACGCTGCAGAGCGAAGCGTCGAGCACCCAGAAAGCCTTGCGCGACGAGTACGGGCTCAATCTGCACGGTCTCATCGCCGCGTCGTATCTCTACAACTTCGACCGTCCGGTGACCGGCAACAATTTGTTTCGAGTCTACGACTATTTCGGCGCCAACAGCGTTGAGCTGGACCAAGGCGAGGTGTATCTCGAGCGGTCTGTTCCAGGCGAGCTGGGCTTTGTGCTTGACCTTAACACGTTTAATACCGGCTTTAAGCAATTTGGCAGCGTTACCACTTATTGGGACGTTCCCGGACCGCGGGGCGGTTGTCCGGGCAGCCCTTGTAGTTGGCTCGACCCGACGCGAGCGTATCTTTCGTACACGGTCCCGGTGGGCAACGGGATCTTGCTCACGGCGGGCAATCAATACTCACTTATCGGCTACGAAATGATTCCAAGTTGGCAGAACGTAAATCTGTTTCAGTCCATCGGTTATGTGTTTGAGAATGAACCCTTCGTTACCGACGGTATCCGCGCGCATTACGACTTCACTAGCCAGGTCGGGCTGACACTTGGGGTCAATAATGGCTGGAACGCCTTAGCCTCCGAAAACTATCTGCAGACCTTCGAAGGTCAGCTCGCGCTCAAGCCGTTCTCATGGCTCTCGTACAGTTTGGCCGGTATGTACGGAACTGTGGAGGCCAACAACAGCGCCAGGAGCGGCATTATCGATAACATCGTGACCGTCAACGCCACCAATAAGTTGAGCATCACCGGCGAATATTACTGGGGCCATCAGGACGCCGGAGCCTTTTTGCCCACACCCATCGTCGAGGCGCCAGTCTACGCATTCAATCCTCTGCTTTATGCTTTTCCCGCCGGCGTGCTGACGCGTGGTGCGAACTGGTGGGGGACCGGGACCTGGATCGCTTACAATCTGACCGATCGCCTTCAGTTGGGTTTGCGCGGCGAGGTGTTTGACGACGAGGAAGGTTTTCTCACCGGGATTCCCCAGCAGCTATGGGAAGTCACGGCCGGCTTCAACTATAAGATTACCGAATGGCTGCTGGCGCGCTTCGAATATCGCCATGATCAGTCAAGCGCGCATCCTTTCCCTAGTGCTGCCCGCGAGGTTGTCTTCCCCTGTCCTGGACTCGGCTCTTGTAGCGCAAGCGCCCATACTTTCTCCGGTATGGACACGGTCATGATCACCCTGATCTATTTTTTCTGAGCAGCGCCCTTAAGGCACCGCGCAGATGGGTCGATCTCTCCTTTGCCGAAGATGGCGCGAAAGCGTTAAAGTCTATCTGGGACTCGGTGCGGCCTGAGAAGCAAAAAGCGTCGACGTCGAGCCTTGACGGACGCTTTGCGCATCTCGCCAACCGAGGCCAGTTCGCTTAGCGGCGCAGCCTGCGAGACTAACGGCGAGGCGTTTGGGCACCGCGCGAGGTGAAATGAAGACCGTATCGCTGCGCAGTCAGATTCGCAAGGGCGCGCTGCTGCTTCTAGCATTGGTGATGCTTCTTGGCGCTTACGCTCTTCCTCGGGTGTACCACTTAGGGGGCGCGATTAGGCGCACCTTGTACCGCAACTACCTGAGCATTGAAGCAGCGCAGCATATGCACGCCGCCCTGCGCGAACTGCAGTTGGCTGAACGAGAGGGCCGAGCGCGCGAGAGTCTGATCCCACAGCGCGAGATTTTCGATCACTGGATGAGCGTGGAAAACCACAACCTCACCGAAGCAGGCGAGCCGGAGCTTGCCGCCGAGATCGAACGTCGCTCCAGGCGATTGTTTGGGGAAATCGCGACAGGCTCGGAGAATTTACGTCACGATCGGCAGTTTAGCGAGCTGCACGAACGTCTTGACGAGTTGATCGAGATGAACCGGGCGGCGATGTTTCGTGCTGACAGCCGCGCCATGCGCCTTGCTTCGCGCTTGACTTATGAATTCGGCTTGGCGCTGCTGGCGTTCCTCTGCCTTGGAGCACTGATGTCGTGGTGGATCGGCTGGGCCGTCTCCAAGCCGCTCACCGAGCTGACCGAGCGCCTGCGAGGCATCAGCCAGCGCAGGCCGCAGGTGCGCTTGGGCCCGCAGACGCTCGCGGAACTCAACACGGTGGCTCGCGAGTTCAACCTGATGGCGGAGCAAATCGAAGAATTTGAAAAGCTTAACGTTGAACGGCTGCTATACGAGAAGAGCAAGACTGAGGCGATAATCGAGAGCTTGGAGGACGGGGTCATTTTGATCGATTCGGGCGGTGTGGTCACGCATGTCAACGAGATCGCGGCTATAATCATGGGGATCGAACCCGCGCAGGCGTTGGGCAGCCCCCTGGATGATCTGGATACCAACCAGCCGCATTATCTGAAAGTCAGGGAGGCGCTGCGCAGACTGGGGAAATCCGGCTCCCAAACGCAGCGCGTCGAGCTGCAGCTCCACCTGCGCGGGCGTGATCATCACTATATTCTGAAAGCTGCACCTTTGCGGCGCGCCGATGGTCATCCGCTGGGCGAACTGATTACTTTGCAGGACGTCACCTACTTGCGCGATCAGGAACGTGTGCGGGCCAATCTGGTTGCGACCCTGTCGCACGAATTGAGAACTCCGCTGGCTTCGCTGACGCTGTCGGCGGAACTTCTGGAGCGTGAAGTGTCCGTCTTGGGCCCCAGACAGGTCGAACTTTTGCGGGCGATAGCGCAGGAGTGCGCACGGATGCGCCAGCTGACTGACGGTCTGCTCAGTCTTGCGCGCGGCGAGCTGGCCTCGATCGCGCTAAGGCGCGAGCTTTTGGACTTGGCGCGAATCGCTCGCGAGGTTGCGGGCCGGTTTGCGATTCAGGCTGAGCAGCGAAATATCATTCTTACGACGCGCACCGAGGAGGTGCCGGCGGTCAGAGGCGATCCCGTAAAGCTCTCCTGGGTATTGTCGAATCTGTTAGGTAATGCTCTGCGCTACACCCCGCAAAACGGCCATATCGAAGTTGTGGTGCAGGCTGAAGGCGGGTCGGTGCGGCTCGAAGTGCGCGATAGCGGCCCTGGCATAGCGCGCGAGCTTAAAGATTCCATTTTCGAGCGCTTTGCGCAGTATGGCGCCGACGGAGGGCAGACCGGTGCGGCCGGATTAGGGCTCGCTATCGCTAAGGAAATTGTTGACGCTCACGCGGGCCGTATCTTCGTAGAAAGCGCCGTCGGCCAGGGCAGCACTTTCGTAGTCACGCTGCCGGCGGCGATGGAACTCGAATGGCAAGACTCCTTATCGTAGACGACGAGAAGAACATTCGCCGCAGTCTTGCGATGTTCTTCGGGTCGCTCGGACATGACGCGCAGACCGCCGAGAGCGCGCGCCAGGCGCTAGATGCGATGGCCGCGAGTCCATTCGATCTCGTGCTTGCTGATTACCGTATGGCCGAAGTGAACGGGCTCGAACTGCTCGCCGAAATTAAGCGAGGGCACCCGAATTGCCTGGTGATCCTGATGACGGCGTATGCGACCGTAGAGAATGCAGTGAGCGCGATGAAGGCCGGCGCGTATGACTACATTACCAAGCCCTTTGTTCTGGAACAGATTCGCCATACGGTTGAGCGCGCGCTTCAATTACAAGGTCTGCGCGTGGAGAACCGGGTGCTGCGCCAAGCGATCGACGAAGAACCGCTGCTCGCCTCGCGAAGCCCGGTGATGCTACGCCTACTGGAGAGCGCGCGCCAGGCGGCGGCGAGCGACGCCATCCTGATGCTGACCGGCGAGAGTGGTACGGGCAAGAACGTGCTTGCCCGTCAGATCCATCGCTGGAGCCCGCGCAGCCAGCGGCCCTTCGTGGTCGTCAACTGTACTACTTTGTCCGAACAGCTGCTCGAGAGCGAACTGTTCGGCCACGTGCGCGGCGCCTTCACCGGAGCGATCAAGGACAAACCCGGACGTCTAGAAGCCGCGGCGGACGGCACGGTGTTTCTCGACGAGATTGCCGATCTGTCGCCCGCCTTACAGGCGAAATTTCTGCGCTTCGTGCAGGAGCAGAGCTTTGAGCGCGTGGGCGGTGACCGCACGATCAAGATCGACGCACGGATTATCGCGGCATCTAACCGTGATTTGAAGGCAGAAGTCGCCGCGCATCGCTTTAGGGACGACCTGTTTTACCGGCTCAATGTAATCGCGTTGCGTGTGCCGGCGCTAAGGGAACGCGCAGAAGATATTCTACCGCTGGCCGAATGGCTGCTTAAGGCAGCGAGCTTGCGCAACCGGCGTCCGCCAATGAAACTGGCGCCCGCTGCCGCAGCGGCCCTGCGCAGTTACCACTGGCCAGGGAACGTGCGGGAGTTGCGCAACGCTATCGAGCGCGCCGTAGTGTTGAGCCGAAGCGACGTAATCACAGCCGAGGACCTGCCCGACTCGATATTTCGCGAAACGCCCGAAGCGCAGCCCCGGATTGGGCGTGGCGGAACTCTCGACGAGGTTGAGCGCGAGCACATAAGGCGCGTACTGGCGGAAAGCGCGACCTTAGAAGAGGCCGCGATGGTACTGGGAGTCAACCCAACCACGCTATGGCGCAAGCGCAAACGCTACGGCCTAGACTAGAAAGTCTCGTCTGGTTGACCCACTCGAGCTATTCTAGTCGAGCGGTTGGACTCGGAGAGCGATGATAGCGCGCGCAACTGCGTCTGCCACACTGCTGCTCGGGATACTAGTGATCGGGGTGTCGGCCTGGCCGGCGCCAACCACAGGCGGTACAAAAGAGGCCGTCAACGCGCCAGCGGGGGGCGTGGATAAACCTACCAGCAATGACGCGCAGGCCCGCAATGCCGACGTCCTAGAGCGCAAAGCGCGGGTGAATTTCGGTGCGCTCACCGCCGCAGAGTTGCGCTTGGTGCGCAACGCCCCCTACCGTAGCTTGGTTTGGAGCGGAGCTAGCTCCGATCCCGCTGATCCCTCCAATGACCCTTCGAAAGGAGCCAACTGGGAGGCGGCACGGACAATTCGCGAGGAGCTCATATGTTGGCTGCTCGTCGATGCCGAAGCCTCGCGACTGGTTCATCCGAGTGGGATAGGCATCGCCGGCGCGCGCATCGTTCGCACGATTGACCTGTCTTACGCCGCCAGCGAACTCCCGCTTACGATAGTGCGCTCCTTTGTTCCAGCGGGCTTGGACCTTTCCAACGCTCGCATTGGGCCCCTGGTTGTGCGCGACAGTTGGACCGGCGCGATTATTGCCGATCAGGCCTTGGTGCGCGGCGACCTAGCGCTGCGCTACGGGCGTTACGGGCCGGTAAGCCTGTTCCGCGCGCAAATCAACGGTGATCTCGACTTTCGCGGCGCGCAGCTGGCGGGTGAGGAGCCGCTGCTGGCGGTGGAGACGAAGGTCGAGGGCGATGCCCTTTTTCAAGAAGATTTTCAAACCGCGGGCCTTTTAGATTTCCGGCTTGCCAACGTCAAGAGCTCGCTGAGTTTCAATGACGCCCACTTTACCGGTACACGGGAGAATGGGCTGACCGCCGAACGCGCGATAATTGGCGGTACCGTCTACTGGGTCAAGGTCGAGGGCGGCCCGCGCACGATCCTCAACCTCGGCAATGCGCGGACCGCTGCACTGTGGGACGACAGGGCGAGCTGGCCCTTAGCCGGAAATCTTGTCCTCGCAGGTTTTGTCTACGATAGCTTTAGCGGCGGTCCAACCGATGCTGTTAGCCGTCTGGAATGGCTTCATCTCCAGCCGAGGTCGTTGTGGACGCAGCCGCAACCCTATCGCCGTCTGGCCCGGACGATGCGTGACAGCGGCAACGATGCCGGCGCCAGCGAGGTTGAAATCGCGCGGGAAAAGGCGCTCGCACGCTACGGTAATTTGAGCGCCGCCGAGCGAGCGTGGAAGTTCGCGCTGTGGGCGACGATCGGTTACGGCTATCGCCCGTTGCGCGCTCTCTGGTGGATTCTACTCTTCGTCGCTATGGGGACGATTTTCTTCGGTTTGGGCTATCGCGCGCGCTTGATCGCGCCGACCGAGGCAGAGGCTTACGAATCTTTCAATAAAAGCGGCGAGCCGCCCGTGCATTATCCCCCGTTCAGTAGCTTTATTTATTCGCTCGAGAACTTTTTGCCGGTTGTCGATCTCCATCAGGGAGCTTACTGGCGGCCCAATCCGCGCCATCGGGTTGCGAACGAGCCCCGGTTGTTCGGCAGGCGTGTGGCGCTCGGTGTTGTTCCGGGAATGGTTTTGCGTTGGTACTTGTGGGTGCACATCCTAGCCGGATGGGCCATCACGCCGCTGTTATTCGCCGGCCTTTCTGGTCTGCTGCGCAGCGACTAAACCATCTCCGCTAATTATCCAGGGAATATAGCTGCGCCAAGCCGGGTTGCTTGGCGCAGACGCACCCGCGAGGACCCGCCGCGCGTCGGTGATCCGCCCGTCGGCTTGGGAAAAAAAGCCGAAACCGCAGCAAGGCCGATGATATTGCCAAGGATCGCCCGACTAAGGCCATCCAGCATCATTATGGAGCGATCAAGAGTGAATAAAAACCGAGTAAACTAACCTATTGAATAAAAGCTGCGTAAACTGGTCTATTAAAAGAGTAAAGGTTTTCGGGCTCGGTCGGACCGATCACTCTAAAAAGGTACCGGTAGGGCCCAGGAGTTAAGATGATTACGGGTGACATTCGCAGCACGCGAGCGGGTACGGAGGCCGCTGTCTTGCGCAGGCAACTTCTCACGGTGCGCGAGCTTGCGGACCACCTGCGCGTGCATCGAAGCACAATTTACAGACTCTTGCGCCAGCGTCGGATCCCGGGTTTTAGAATAAACGGCGACTGGCGGTTTGACCGCGATGAAATCGAGCGCTGGATCAAGCGCAAGACCAAAGTCGAGTAGAAGACGGCACGAAACCGTCGCCGCCGTGTGCGCCATCGGCGAGATTAGCTTGGCAGCCTGCGAAAGGCAGCCGTAGTCGCGGTATTCAGAGGCGCGCGCGTTGCGATGCCGGGTCGTTAGTCGCCTGGTTCGGGCCAGCGCCGAGCATCGTCTCGCCGCACTCCGGGCCGAGAAAAAAAGCTATCTGCCGGGAAGCGTTTGCGCGTCAGGACGGGGGATACGTTGGCGCTCCCGCGCCCACCGTTACACCTTCCCGCACGCGAACCCTAACCCCGGGGCGATCGTTTACTTCTACGCGCAGTCGGCGATATCCCCCCCGCTCGGGGTCTGGCGAGAGAAAGCCGATAGTATACTGCTGGCGCAACTCAGTGCTGATGGTTTGCGTTGCTAACCGCAGTTGAGCGCCATCGCCCACGGCGCGAATGATGAAGGTGCGCGCGCCGGTTTCGCGCGACAGCGTCTCTAACGTCGCTGCATCGACACGGTCGTAGTCTAGAGCGCCGACGAAGCCAAGGGGTCCCAAGAATGATGCCCACGGCGATGAACCTCCGATGTTCGGGTTGCCGATTCCAATTGAGTAGATCAAGACCCCTAGGCGTCTTGCCTGCGAAACCACTTGGCTCAGCGAGTACATGCTGGCGTTGTCCATGCCGTCGGTGATCACCAGCAAGGCCTTTTTCTCGTGTCGGCCGCGTTCAACCATCAGCAAGCCGTCAAGGATAACGTCGTAAAGGGCGGTGCGGCCGAAGGCATGCAACAGCGAAAGGCGAGCCATCACCAGCGCATGGTCCGTGGTAAACGGCTGCAATAGGAAAGGGCGGTTCGAGAAGGCAAAAAGAAAGACATCATCCTGCGGGTTAAGATCGCGTAGGAATTGACTGATCGCCAGCCGCGCCTGAGCCAGTTTTGGCTCCATGCTTCCGGAGGTGTCGACGAGGATGCCGATCGATACCGGTACGTTCAGGTCGCGCCGGAAAAACTCAACTGGGCGCTGGATGCCATCTTCGTACACGGTAAAATCTTGCTTCTGCAATCCCGTGACGTAGCCGCCGTCCTGGTTCATGACGGTCACGGTAACTTGAGCATAGCCCGGTTGGCGTCGAAGCTCGTGTGCCGGAATTTGTAGCTCGCTGGTTCCCTGCGGAGCCTGTGGAGGAATAACATCGGTCGAACCGCGTTGCGGGGATTGAGGCGGTATTACGGCCGTCGATGGAGGATAGTTGCCTTGGCGAGTAGGAATCTCTAGCGTGCCTGGCGGGGCGTTGGTTCCTCCTTGCCCGGCAGGCGGTGGAAGATTGGGATAGTTTTGGTAGCCTCCCTGTTGCGCCCAGCACGTTACGTATCCGACCGCTAAAAGCAGCGCCGCCATCAGGCAAGACGCCAGCATGCGGTCTACGGTCACTTTAGCTTTGCCCAGGAACGCTGCCCTGTTCACTGCCCCTAGCCTCGCTTGATCTCAATTGTCGCACTCGGTCTGTGAACAGGCAACTGGCCTTTAGTCAAAGACCACCGCCCGAACCGCGGGGCAGCGTGAGGGCTGGCGTCGACCTCGTTTAGGTTGCAGCGTCCGGTCGATGCTGATAGTAAAATGAAGCAAGTCGCACGGCGGCGCTTCGGTCTATTAGCAAAACAGCCCCTCCCCGTCCGTCGCTATGCGACCTGCTTGCCGTGCGAGCAGATGCGCTCGGCGAGCAGAAGGTGCTGAGGAGTGGGCTAATTGGCAAGCCACCTGACTCTGGATCAGGCTAATGGAGGTTCGAGTCCTCCCTCCTCAGCCATCGGAAAAAACTGCCCTCAAAGGGGTCCCATCGTCTAGCGGTTAGGACGCCGGCCTCTCACGTCGGTAACGCGGGTTCGAGTCCCGCTGGGACCACCAGGAAAATCCGGTAAAGTAGAGGTCGTTTAGGCCGAGCCTTTCGCGGGTTCATTTAACGCCGAAAAAAGCTTGCTGCGCCCTTGTACAATGTTACAAAAGAAGCGCCGAAGCTGATGTCGACGGTCGAGGGCAATAGGCGGCAAGCTAGGTGGTGATAATCCGGCAACAAGGCTGCAGAACCGACGAATTCCAACGTCGACAAAGAACGATAAGCTTCAACGTGGGCGCGCGAACCTAGCAATGGCGCTACTGCGTCCGTTGTCCTATATGTTCTTTCGACCCTGGTTTATCTTCAAAATGATAGCACGGAGCGAAGCTCGTGCGCTGCCATTCAACGCTGCCACCTATTGAGGACCGTCGATACGCGGCTTCCTCGGAGAGTCTGATTTTCGCGGCAAAGAGGAGACGCTTAAGGCCGTTCACAGTAGCGGCATCCGGTCATCGCGCGCTGTCGGCTTTTACGTTTGCCAGTCATATGAGTCGTTGACTAATCGCGCAAAAGCTGTATTCTGGAGTCATCTTGAGAAGATCCGAACCCTGTTTGAGAAGAAGAAGATTCATGCGGACCGGTATACGTACGTTGGGGTCTCGTGGGGCTGCTGGCGATCCAAGACCCTAGGGTCTTTTCCCCTTCAGGGAACGTGAGTGTTGAGATCAACGGCCTTCACGAGGACTACACTCCTCTGGAGGAGCAAATCGACCCCAGGACTGGCAGCGGGACCATCGACGAATACGATGATATGGGTAGGGACATTGGGCACGTCGACGTCTTTAACGGGGACGCAGTGCTCCATGGCCCCGAGGGGCAGTACGAAGGCTCCGTCACGGAGCCAAGTCCGGGAACCTTCCAGTACGACAAGTAACAGTAGTGATAGCAGCGGTAGCTCTATGCTACCGGAAGGATGTGCTGTCAGATGGTAACTGCCTACTGCCCTTTTGACTTTTCCCCCTTGCGAGGAAGATAAGTCCTAATCCGCAGAGGGAGGGGCTTCGAGGGTCCCCAACTTCATCTGTTGCTCTTCGAAGAGGCCTGCTTCAGGAGGACAAAATGTCGGAGGCATCTATCAAAGACTCGCTAAATGGCGCCCTGACCGCCGAGCATCGGAGACTAGACCAGTTGTGGGACGAGACCCAAGAAGCCTTGGCGAACGATTCCTCGCCAAAGCTTCTCGCGAGGTTGGAAGCTTTCGAACAAACCTTGCGCCAGCACATCGCCGACGAAGAAGAGGTGTTGTTTCCCTGCTTCGAAGAGCGGACGGGGATGAGACCCGGAGGGCCGACTGTGGTGATGCGCATGGAGCATCGGCAGATGGAGGCGCTTTTGCGGGAGCTAATGCTGACAATCAGCGAGGGTAGCGATTCATTCCACGTCTTCGAGCGGGTCAACGCATTCTCTGCCCTGATGGACGGTCATGACAAAAAGGAAGAGGGCGTGCTCTATCCGATGATGGAACGAGCGTTTGGCGGTGCAGAGAGGCGCGCTCTGCTCGCGAAGACGAGCCTGGGCCGGCGCAACCGGTGAGTTTCGCAGTTCGCTCAGATCTTAGTTTCGGATCGCCCGTGTTGGAGGCCATCATGGCAGGCATATTCGGCGTAGCATGGATGCTGGGTTCGGTGTCTCCGCTTCAGGTGATTCGCGGGATGCTCGACATGTCGTTGAGATGGTGGCATGAATCTCCGCTGATTACCGCAGCGCGCGTATCGCTGCTTATCATTGCCGTCTGGGGGCTTCTGAACGTCGCGAAGAACCCGAGCG
>Ga0080006_1133005_pt1 | contig 20236 bp, 18 predicted proteins | sample RS3BMetagenome_FD_69209 | JGI IMG/M metagenome (GOLD analysis project Ga0080006, IMG submission 69209) | Ferric oxide microbial mat and aquatic microbial communities from Rainbow Spring, Yellowstone National Park, USA - RS3B (SPADES... ...
AGAGTTATAGAATACCTATGAGGGCTTGAAACTAGCGACAAATGATTTATATTCAATTATTATCCTGTAAATGTGCAGAACCATCTTTTTCGCACGAATATATCTATCTTCTTCAAAAATCAAGAATTACTGTTAGTTTTACTATGGATGATTCAGGAATAACGATTGCTTAACATGGAAGAAGTCCACGTATTTAGTACGTGAGTTACGCAAGGCCTCAGCCTTAGGCTTTTGAAGCACAGTTAAGGGCTGGCTCACTATTTCAGCCACTTGGAAAGGAATATATCCTAGCCACTTTCCAACCTTTTTCCTATGTTGATGTTCAGGTCAGCATTGTATTCTCCTCAGTAAGGACAAACGAATAACCTTGTGTCTTTCTTTCTCCTTCAGAACTGCATATATGGCACTTACTTGAAGTATATGCCTCATTTATCGTTAGCACGGGAATAACTTTGATTATTTCTTCGTTATCATCTAAGCTATAGTATGGCATACTGTTTATTATTCTGTTGAGCCTCTTTCCTCTGTTATTTTGTTTTCTTATTCCCTTGAGGTCTCCAAGGACTATGCAATATTTATGGAATATCTTTCCTGAAGCCTTTTTCGGAGCCATGCATAGTGCCTTCTTATCTCCTTACCATACAATCTGGGCTTCATACACTTCCATCCTGCAAGGGCACTGCCGTTGCAGGGAAGCGTTAGAATAGAAGAAGGCACCCTCACAGGTGGTTCTGGTATGTAGAATATCAGCATCGCTATGTATCTGTTATTTCTACATATCAGCTTGCTCTAGTAGAGCTGCCTTCAGGAATGTCTCTGTGTAATTTGATTCCTCCCCCTCCTTGTTTAGCTACTGGAATTTTAAGGAACCAAAATGTTTTTCTTTACCAATTTCAAGTTAATCAGGTCATTTCTCAGGCTAATAGGATATTCCCCGTTAAGTTTGACTTCTTTGTGGTATCTCAATGCTTGCTGTTTGTTTGCAGAATAGAGTTCAACATCTTTCCGTGCAAAAATGACTATGGATTCTTATATTCACTATCGAGAAGTTCCTTCCTTTTTCTTTGTTAAGGAGACAATTACCGCCTGTACGGTGAGCCTCAAGAGAAATTTATTCTAAACCATCTGCATTTAAGACTCGCTCTCATCCCACCCTTGAGGGTGTAGGTTTTTCGCTCGTTAAAGTCAATATACTAGCTGCGAAGAGTTAAACTCAAATCTGTCCTGTATAGACTAGCTGAGCACTGAGAAAAATTTTTAGAAGACGGAATAGGAGCTCTTAGTATTGCTCGCGTTGGTTAAAGGATTTTTTCTTAGAGAGCCGACTCTTACCTTACTTATAGGTATTGTCATTCCCGACGTGGCGATTGCATACACCGGCCCACTTTTTCTTTTTTTACTCTTATGGCCATATCCTTCTGCTGCGTCTTCCTTTCCTTCTATCTCTATTACAGAGAAATCGCAGGAGAACAACAGATTCCAATTTTAATTTCAAGCGAAGAAGACGACGGAGATATAATAATGAAGAGAGACATACTACCAGTCTTGAAGCAGAATGGCATAAACATTCCCGCTGAAGGTGTGGTCGTTAGATTAGACCCGTCAAGAAATATGGTGCTATCCTTTTTCAAGCTTGACGAAAAGGAAGAAAACTGGTATGCTGAGGTTAACGAACTCGGTGGTAAAATCGAAAAAATTGAGAAAATAGGGAACATAGTGGTTCTAAATGTTTTCTTTAAGTGCCCTATTCCGCTGGCGATATCATTAGGTGCAAGCATAAATGTAAGCAAGCCTATTGTGTTATGGCATTATGAGCCTTCAAAAAAGGGTAATACGTAAGGGTGATAGACCTCACCTTTAACCGGAGACAAAAGTTGCGCAGACCGATTCAGGCAGAGGAACAGAATGCTCTGAAACACATAAAGGTCAGTGTTAAAAGAAACGAAGGGTCAAGAACAGTTGCAATCTCAATCTATTTAGCTAGTCACAAGCCTAAAATCGATAAATATGATGGGGATATAATAGAAGTAAAGTCTGCAACCCCCTGCTATATCTCCCCAGCTGAAGATTGGCTTGAAATAGTAAACGAGATATATAATGTCATTATGAACGAAGTCAACAGTGGTAAAGAGGTAGACGTTTACGCAAGCATGCCACTCCCAATAGCCTTTGCATTAGGTATGGCTCTGGGTAACAAAAGTCCTGTAAGGTTGTATCACTGGTTCCAAGATAAGCAGATGTACTAAAAAGTGATAGAATTGAACAAGGTTCAATCAGGTTGAGAGTGTTACATATTTGTGATTTTACTTGCCAATGTTCATATTACTCCATTAGTTCGCATTGTTCAAAGTTGAACTGGTTTTTCCGAAAAGATCAACCTGCTGACATGTTCTCAAAGCAATAGCATATTAGGTTCTATCTTATATCCATATTTTCCTTCAGCCTGAATGCTTACAGCTGAAACATTATTCTTCAAATCAATGTCTTTCCTGTCATCAATATCGCAAATGCCAAATGCATCATCCTTTCTGTACTTATGCTTCTTCGCATCTTTCTGAGTATTGCTTCACATGCAATATCTTTCTTACGTATCGGAACCGCTACAAAGACATCCCTGGCCTACTTATTACATATCAAGCATGAACCCTTTGCTAGGGAAGCGAGGCTTTTAGCATTCGGTGTGCCCAAACATAGCTATCATGGATGTTGCCCTTGATAAATATGAATTTAACGAGGACACAAATTCATACCATCCATAAATGGTTTAGGGTTTCTTTGTTTCCCCAAACCTCTCCATTTGCTGATTATTGTACAAAATACATAATGTTCTAAAAATTCATCTCCTCGATGACTGCAAAATTTCTCTCGCAGAAGAGTCTATAACTCGTTCAACATGCTCCTGCTTTAGCTCATTTGTATTGCAAGTTTGCTTTCAGAGTTACCCAGAAGCATCTTTAGTCACAAAACAACTTTGCTACAGTTAGAACAGGTTAAATAGATAAAATACAATCAGTGAAACTCGGTCTATTCTGCGACGAATTTTATTCATTCATTGACGTTAGAAAGTCAGGTTTTGCATAAGCATACAGCCTAGCCTATCAATTCAGCATATTCAAGCAGAGACAGGTTCATGTAATCGTCCTTGAAAAGAAGCTTCCTTATTTTCTGATATTCGTTTAATTCCTTTCCCATTTTAAAGTTTACCAATTTTACTTTTGAGTTACTCTGGTCTACAGTAAGCAGGCCATAACCTCTGCTCTTCATACCGCCAACTTTCACTCCTGAAAATACAATCAATTTGATAAGATTCGAGAATACCTTTCCCTCATTCGTTCCAGAAAGGTTATCGGCAACTATCTGCTGATTGAATATTATTTTATCAGTTCCATGAATGAATTCACTTGTATAGAGTCTTCCTGGTTCTGCTACCTTAGTCTTTCGTTGCATGGCTACAGAGGTATAGTTATCAAAAATATAACTTGTCTCTGGTAATGAGTCGGAGAACATTAATTTTGACGAAAAGTATCGCGACCCAAACAGCCTGCAGATGGGGCATGCAAGCGATGATAGCAACTCATATCTTTCTTCTTCTTCCTGCTGGACAGAAACAAATTCCCTTGCCTGTTGACTGCAATTCTTTTCCAAATCCTTTATCTTCTCGCTATTTCCAAAGTTATGCCCTGCCTTCGTATGTTCATTTAACGATAGCTGAACTACTTCATCGAACCTCATGGATTTGGCAATCCTTGTACCAATTTGTCTGAACACGCCTTTTACGGAGTTGGAAGGAATGAAGAAATGCTTCTTTCCTTGCCAGTAAATTTTCAAGACCTTTTTAGAAATTCCTGACTCACCTGAACCTAAATGGATAGGTCCTTCAGTCTCAAATCTGAGTTCAAGCAGGGCCCTATCTCGAACAGATTCATAGGGTAACTCAAACCTTACGCTCAAGCATCAAGCACCTCCATGATGTTAAGGCCTATTGTGCTGAATTGACCACACCCCATCAATTCAGCTTCCAAATAATCCTCCACCCCGTCATATCCTATGGTTTTGGTCAGGAATAAACTGCCCCTGTTGATGCATGGCATACGTGCTTTTGGCCAGCCGTTAAGGAGACTGAATCCAGATGCAAATACTGTGCCTGTGCTCCAATACTTTATCACCTTTCCGTGGAATAAACTGGGTTCAGGAATTATATCCGTTCCGCTAATGCCAAAGACCCCAGACCTAGCTAGCCACAGAATATTCTCCCTTTTCTCTGCATGTTCTAACTTCTTGGTTCTTTTCTCAATGAAACTGTGTGTTATTTCAGTTACTTTTACCTCAGCATGACCTAATCCTCTTGACCCTCCCCTGCCAATATAAAGCGAAAATGGTTTTGCACCGAGACTGAGGGAATTCATCCTTTCTCCATCTTCCGGGTCTACAGCAATGGAAGAAAAGATAGAGCCAGGGGCTATGCATACATAATTGTATAGTAGTCCTCTCTCTGATGCTCCTGTCGATGGAGCTTTTGCCACAGACGCTACGCTGACGTATTTATGTTTGAATTCCCTTATGGTTCTATCTTCTGAATAATAGATAAGCGAACCACCTATAGAGTTCAGCGTGTACATATGACCTTCCTCACATTTAAATTTGTCCCTCAATGCTTCTTCAACATTCCAGTTATACCTTGCAAGAAGTGAAGAAAGGTCTGTTATACGCTTACACACCTTGCATTTGTACATGAACGGATGCGCGGGAAAGGTCTGAAGGTCTCCCGACCTTGGATATGCTGGATGAAACCTGATTTTGGGTTCTCTTACCTCTTTGTCAACCTCAATCCCTTCAGAACGCGCCTTATTCAACAGAGCTCCTCTTATTGTCCCGCCGTTTATCACGTCCACTGAATTAGATAGGTTGCTGGTTAGGCTGTAATATGTTATAAGTGTAGGGGATTTCAGCTCTAAGTCGACCTGATAGACCTTCATTCTGCCATGTCCTCCAAGATATTTGATATGAAATTCTCTTGCAGCATCGTGGTTGGGATTTCACTCTCATCTAAATCGATTTTAACTTCAATCCATCCGTCTCTTCCAAATCTTGAGTAATTGGTAGCTGCAATCGATGCAAGAAGCGCGTAAAATTCTTTTGAATTCAAGTCTCGTGCAATAATTTCGCATAGAAAGGTAGAGCCTGGGGGAAGGTATTCTGCGGAGTATAGACTTCCTTCTGATGCAGTTGCAGTGGCATCATCAATGCTAACATGATTCAGAACGAACGAATTTTCATCTGGATAGCATGGAGAAACCAAGAGTTTTGGTGGTCCACCACCAGGCTTTCCGAACAAGGAAGAGACCACGTCGTCTGATAATGCAATTTTTGAAGGCTCTTTACTCTTTTCAGGATTTCCGAGGCCAAGTATGTCTGCGATTAGTAACAGGTTTGTTCTCAGCGCTCCTTTTACTGTAGAGCCTGGAATAAACAGCTTGCCATTGACTCGCATAAATGTTATATCAGCTGCGGGGGAGGACTCCTTTCCCGAACCAACGCTTATCTTCTTCCTGCATGTGAATTTAAGCTTGAGTTTGATTTTGTTAACCAATTACCAACTTCACCAGCTGGGACACATCTTCTAAGGGGTAAACCAGTCTTTCTGCTCCTTCTTGCGACACAACCGCAAATTTTAGCAACGACTGATACACCTGTTTCTTCAAACCCTCTGTCCTTTTGCTCTGCCTGATTGTGAAAAGAACCTTGACAAGATTCGAATCATCATTACCTATTCTTATCGACATGATACTCTTCACAGGCTGGACTACATTAGATTTCAAATTCCTGACTGCATTATTATCTTCAAATCTCAGCTTCAGGTCCCTTTCAACGCAGGATTCCACATTGTCTGCTGCATAATTATCCCCACCCATTGCAATGCTGACCGTGCTGAGGAGAGTCAGGATATTTCGTCGTTCATCTTCATCGGTAAGAATGTACGGGCTGCCATGCTGCAGCGATGAACCATTTTTACTAGTAAGCTGAAGATAAGAATGCAAGCTCTTCGAATCAACTAAGCCTCCATCAGCGGCGAAGAAAGATATTGTACCTCTGTATCCAACGGAAGTCGGCACTTCAAGCCTCCTTCTGTAGGCAATGTTCCTTGACCCAGCCTTAGATACTTCATCGAGCAGAAATTGCGCGGAGTCGTATAATGCCATCACCGGATGAGTCGGCTTAGCAGCCACAATGGCAGATGAAAGGGTCGAAGTGCCACCCATTAAGTGAAAGTATCTATCCAGCATGAATACTGCCAAATAAACTGAAATCCTTGAAGGAACAAATAAAAGCAGGTCGTCACCACCTACGTAAATAGTCCCCAGCCTTGTTCTTATCGAGTCTTCAGGCTGCACCTTTTCCAGAATTGTGAGGAAGTCGGAGTATGCTTTCTTTATTGACCTATCTATTGTGATGCTTCTTTCAAATGCATCTAGAAGGTTGACAGTTGAACCCATGTACTGCCCTATTATGTTTGCGTCCATTTTTACAAGGGCTATATTGCTCGAATTCGCCCTGTTTAAGTCTTCAGGGTCGTTGCCAGCGAGGTATTGCATGACATTCCTGATGACCTTGTCGCCTTGTCTAACATGCATTAACTGGAGTCGTTTGGAAAAATGTATTTCGTTGCCTGCGTCGTATCTTCTTCTACAAGTTTCACAAACCAAGTCGGAACCGGCCCATTCAGGTAACTGTGATGTAGCATTTCTCCTGCCGCATATGCTGCATCTGTCAAAGATATTTAGTGTCGTGTGCAGATCATAGGAAAATGGCTGAAGTTCAACTTTCTCCTTCAATGTTGAGAGTTCTACCTCCCTGTTAACGGACGGAAAGTTGAACAAGAGGTCTGAAAATCCATATCTTATAGTGAGGTTCAGAGTTTTCTGTACCTCATCTATTGCACCCTTGATAATGGATTTGTAGTCCTCTCCGTTTACTTTCTCAGGGACAACCAGCGTGGTGTTTCCTCCACCGTAATAGAGTGTGCACTCTGCAGGAAGTCCCCTCTTGGAAAGATGAACAGGAAGAAAGACAAAGATACAAAAGTCAACTATAAAGCTGCCAAATGCCATTGTCCTGATATCGTTTACCTTTATCTCCTGCTGTATAGACTTGACGTCAAGCCTGACCAGCTTAACCGTACTGTTTGCAGAGTTCACCTCAACACCTGAATCTTGGGTTTTGTTGTCCAAGCGCACGACCGATTTAACATAGTGTTCGCTTATCTCCTGCACTTCGTCATCTGAAAACGAACTCCAGAATTGGTGTTGGAAAAACGACTCGATAATTGCGCTTTCGTCAAGTCTTCCAGTAATTTCGCTTACTCTCTTATCCAATATTTTCCTGAGTTCATCATTGCACGAACGATAAATGCTCAATGCAAGGTTGGGCCAATCGAGTGATAGTTTAATAGAATCATTATAAAGAGTGTTGAAACCGTTCTTGCTGGAATCATTGCCTTCTAGAAGGTTCAGAAGGTCATTCAACCAGAAATTGTTCTTAACTTCATCGCCGTATTCTCTCATCATGCCAACCACCTCCTCTTTGCTTGTTAAGAGATTCAGGAAAGGAACAAAGATGCAGTAAAGACGTAACAAAGCTAGTTGCCTTTCCTTTTCATTGGGGGGAGATTGAAGGAACTTCGATACTGCTATAGCCGAAATCGTTTGGGAATACACTATATATGAGAAACTGTTCGCGCCAGGTCTGTAGTCCCCTGGAATATTCAGAAGAATAGAGAAATCGGAATTGGGTTTGCTCTCCTCATACAGTTTTGCTGCAAATTCTTTCGGGTCAAGATAAAGACCCGTCATATACGCAGTATGCAAAGCTCTGGGCACATTTCTGGGCAGTATTCCTTTAGGGTCTGGGTCTACGTAAAGGTAGGCCCTTGTTTTGAATACAAAATAATTCAGAAAATCGTTCAAATCAGACCAGTCTTTTATCTGTTTCAACTTGCTGTAATCCGACAATGAAACAAAAAAGAAGTCAAGATAAAACTTGAACGCTTTTTTGACCTCTTCTCTTGAGAACCTCCTGCTAAATATTACATTCTGCCCTTCTATACTTGGAATAATGTAACTTCTAACGACCATTCTTGGTTATCCACTCCAAGAACCTGATTCCTTTCCTTCCGGCTACAGCAGGATGAAGATACGAATTAAGTAAATTCCAGTCTTTGTCGAGTTCGTTCATCCAGTATCCATCACCGTCCTTGAACCATGAGATGGTCCTTCCGTCTGTTGAAAAGGCAAATCCTACCTTATCTAATCCATCTATCTCTTTTAGGGAAAGGTCTTCAGCTACTGCTATCCTCTTCATTTCCTTTATCATGTTAAGAAGTTCCGATTCACTGACCTTGCGCATCAAACACACCTCTGTTCCAGTCAAGACCGTCGTTGTATTCACTTGAACGGAGTTTCTCTTTTGTTTTAGCTATGAAATCGTTCAGTTCCAAATCTTCTTCATGAATACCATCTGTGGACTTGGCCTTTATCAGGTGAAACCTTACAAGGCCAAAATATTTACCGAAATTTGAGATTGAACCAACGACGGGGTTGTATTTATATTTCCAGAAACCGATATTTACCGGAGACTCGCTATAGACTTCGAGACTCAATAATATTAACCCAGCTTCAACCTCGGTCGAGTTAACTATTGTCACATTTAATTCTCCAGTCGAACCTGGTTTCAAGACCTCAATCTGATTTAACCTCTGCACAGAATCCTGTTGCATCACTGCGTCGGAAAAGAAAACACGGGACGAAAGGGATGCTGTCCCGAACAGGTCACAGACAATGCAAATTTTGTCGGAATCTTCGTTTAGATTGAATTTACATGTTCCACGCATCCATGTATTTGTATCACCCCAAAACCGTTTATGTCTGAAAGAATTAAACTTCGGCACTTCCTCAACTGAATAGCAGGAATAAAGTTGTTGTGTATTTTGTGATGGTCTTGGGCCGAACTTGTATTCAAGTCTTGAACGGGATGCCCCCTTGATTGTCGAGCCCGGAACCACAGGTAGCCCTGATGAAATCACCTGAATTTTTGTATGGGGTTTCCTCTTTACACTTCTTTCATATTCTTCCACCACATCTCGAAGCGAAGTGACTAGGTCACGACCACTTTCCATTGCCTTTCCTACTTTCGATAAGTAATAATCGACTTTCGGGGGTGCAAAATCCACACCTTTCGAAACTAGAAGAAAAGATGTCCTATCTACTTCTATTTTAAACATTAGTATGTAATTTCTTCTGTCATGACCCAACGTCGACCTGTCTGTATATTTCTTTGTCACAATGCTGAAGTTACTTCGTTGATACATAATTCTCCCATGCCTTTATGAATGATGAGTATGTGTCGGGCCTTCCGATTGCAACGAGTGTATCTCTTTCATCGAGCGGTGACAATCCGAAATCTGAAGAATATGACACAAGTCTACCCTTTTCAAATACTTCAGCTGATACAGATGCATCAGATATTTTAATGAGACCGAATCCTCTTGATTTAAAACCGCCCAGCTTGAATATTCCGTTGTTAAGTACTTCAAATGAATTAAATATTAATCCTATAAGATAATTGGGAGTGTTAACCGCAATCATCCTCCCGTAAAAGTTAATACCTGCAGGGATATATTCAAGCTCGTATAATGCTTTTGTCTTTGCTGAGCCTGACCTTCGGTTTATAGCTACACCTGTCCTGTATTCCGTTTTTACAATATCGGGGAAGGCGTCCAATATTCTCAACCTTGAATTGAACATCTCTGTACCGAAAAGTTTACACACAATACAAAATTGTTCAAGAACCTCTACCATCGATTTTTCTTCTGACGCTCTTCGCAAAAACTCCCTGTATTTTCTTCCGCAATCTCCCCGTTTACAAGTCTTAATACTAACATCAGGCAAAGAGCATACATATTCTGCTATTGACCTCAGAATTCCTTTGATGCTACTCCCAAGAATAACCGGAAAGTAGTTCCCGTTGACATAATACTTTATGACGGGGAGGTCGACGGGGGAGAATTGCACACCCTTTCCAGCACCAATATGCAGAGGCTCTTGAGTTTTTATTTTGAATCTGATGTCAAGAATTCTTTTGTACTGGTCAAATTGGAGCCAGTCTTCCAACATTTCATCCTCCCAAAATTCTTGATAATTTATCCAAAGCGTCTTCTTGAATAATTTTATTGTTGCTGATACTGTATCTGTGAGCTTCCTTTAGCGAACCTCGTACCAATCCGTTTCCGATGCTCTTTCTTCCTCCAAGAAAAATTCCTGACAGTAACCTGGATATTGCATAAATGACCAGGGCGATTCTCTTGTCTGACTCATCGTTCGATAAAATTTCAAGATTGTCTAACTGAACGGTAAGTGTAAAATGTGCTCCTTTATCTATTTGTTCCACATCGTAGAGCTTACTAGGAAATCCAGCGCCAGTTCTCCTATCAAGTGACACATGCCTAACAACAGATACACGGGAATTATATACAAGTGGCGCATTAGAAAAGAAGATATGTGAACTTATAGTCGGTCCGCCAAAAATGCTGCAAATAACGCATGGCTCATACTGTTTTCCAAGCTTTTCCTGACGCTCCTTTTCATCCTGTGGGTCCAATATGTTACATACTGCATTGTCGCCAATAGTTGTTCTTGCGTATCTTTCGGTTTCTGACCTAAGAACTCCTTTTATTGAACTACCAGGTATGTATGGCATGTTATTTACCCTAATTATTGGATTATCAGTAGAACCAAATCCAGTCTTACCTGAACTTATTGAAAGCGGTGTTTCGTTTGTAAGTTCTATGACAAGACTGTACTGACAGAAGAATTTATCAAAGTCTGAGTACTCCATTACTGCACCTCTCTCAGCAATTCTTCAAAACTTCTAACTGGTTTATCTTTTTTCAATCTAAATTCATATACCCACTTGACAAGTATAAGGTATTTTCTTACTGTATCTCTCAGATTGTCAGGGTCATTTCTGAATCTCTCATATATTGCCTTTATGCTCCTAAGCAAGTCATTTACCCCTTCACCCCTTAATTCTTTTCTCTCCTTCTGCCTATATATATAGAAGATAAGCAACTTCACTGCATTATTTACATCCACTTCCGATTCGAATACTTCGAGCAGTCTAGGAATGGTTGTCTTGTCCGTCCCCTTAAGATTAGAACCTGATTTTAGAGCTAAGTTATAAATATCTATCGAGCCAGACTGCATCATCATCTCCTATTAGACTATCCCTAAAATATTTTTCGTATTACTAAGAATTTTTCATAATTATAAAAAGAAGCTGATATACTCAAAAGCTGTAATGTCGGACCGCTGTTTTCGTCTTCTAACCCCTCTCCACCCATTACAGCATTAAAACATTTTGTATACCACAGCTGCCGGATTCAGGGTTGTTAAGGCATTTAACTTTACCCGTGCGAGGTATCAGCCTTCCAGTCGAATCTATTACTTTCTGCATGCGATATGGATATGCCGATTATCATAATGTTGGACCTAGATTATATGTGCTCTCCAAAATCCGTCATACCTAAATTTATGGTGAATATATATTGACTTCTTTTCTTTGAATAACACATTTGACAGGACTTCTCATAGATAAAATTGTATTATAATGAATATCTTTCTCCAAAATGCATTTCTTCTCTAAGGAAGGGTATTCATGCCCAAATATCTTCATAAACTTGCGTCAAAAGCGTGCCAATGCTAAACATGTTAAATAGAACCAATAATCCAAATGGGTGTTAGGTTAATGCATACGCTAACGGTTAAGCATGATTGGTTCGGATTCAATTGTTGTAGGTCTATCAATTTATAGTGAAGGTTCAGCTTTAGTCTATGTCTGGCCAAATCAGACCATTTATTTATTCTTAAAATAGCTGTTCGGTAATATGGTTAAATTTTCCTCCGATTAACCTAATATAATTTTAGCAACTGGATACTTTGCCAGAAATCCCCCAATATCGCATTTTCTTTGCCAAAGTACTCTTAGGTATTCTATAACCAAACGCGTGCAGTCAAAAACAGACTTAAACGAAATGTTTGAAGCCCTCATATGTATTCTACAACATTTGACACATGAATAACGATATAGCCTTCTTCTGCGTTTCAAGCCCTCATAGGTATTCTATAACTAAATTGCTCTTGAATGGAATACCAATCTTTCCCAAGTTTCAAGCCCTCATAGGTATTCTATAACTAGGGTTATCATTTTTCTTTATCGTTGCATAAGCTAGTTTCAAGCCCTCATAGGTATTCTATAACGTTGACGAAGAAGGTATCGAGATACTCGCAGAGACAGTTTCAAGCCCTCATAGGTATTCTATAACAGCCCTTCAACCTGGTCTACCGATAGGGGCTTCACTGTTTCAAGCCCTCATAGGTATTCTATAACTTTGTGCTGTAATTGGTGTTTTGAAATCGGGCTGAAGTTTCAAGCCCTCATAGGTATTCTATAACTTACCATCTTTTTCACCTATGCCTTTAGTTTTAGTTGTTTCAAGCCCTCATAGGTATTCTATAACCGGGTCAATGATTGATTTAGTCTTATTTGGTACAGTTTCAAGCCCTCATAGGTATTCTATAACTCACCATCATAAACAGTTATCCAATTGTGTTTATTAGTTTCAAGCCCTCATAGGTATTCTATAACACTCTTTGAATACATGAAATTCAGCCTCATGAAAGATGTTTCAAGCCCTCATAGGTATTCTATAACCTGTATGGAAATATAACATGGATTTAGGAATAAATGTTTCAAGCCCTCATAGGTATTCTATAACTGAAATATTTCCCCCTTCTCACTTTACCTGTATTCGGTTTCAAGCCCTCATAGGTATTCTATAACGCCTGCGCCTGATATAGAAGATATTGTCTCAATAGAGTTTCAAGCCCTCATAGGTATTCTATAACCGTAGATGCGAAGCCTTTGGATTGCCTGTTATCTTGAGTTTCAAGCCCTCATAGGTATTCTATAACCACATCACTCATGTCCTCGTCCCTTCTTCCCGCACAAGTTTCAAGCCCTCATAGGTATTCTATAACTTTTCGGAATATACCTTTTGTTGCGAATATAAGTTTCAAGCCCTCATAGGTATTCTATAACAATTCTTTGAATTCTCTATTCATCCATTTTGTCGAAGTTTCAAGCCCTCATAGGTATTCTATAACGAAAACAACAACGTTAACACTATTTGGCTATATCGGTTTCAAGCCCTCATAGGTATTCTATAACTGAAAGCAGGAAAATATCTTAATGATAAGCCATTAAGTTTCAAGCCCTCATAGGTATTCTATAACTGGGTAGTTTTGCAAAACGTTGGATTGGCATTTGGGTTTCAAGCCCTCATAGGTATTCTATAACTATATTGGCTTGACTACCTGCTATACCTCTAGGTGGGTTTCAAGCCCTCATAGGTATTCTATAACAGTTTCAGTTGATTGTGGTTGTGTTTGTGCTGATTGGTTTCAAGCCCTCATAGGTATTCTATAACAAGCCTTCTCTCGTATTCTATCATATCTCTATCGCCTGTTTCAAGCCCTCATAGGTATTCTATAACAGAGAGAAGCAGCTTACAAAGTAAAAGTGAAGATAAGTTTCAAGCCCTCATAGGTATTCTATAACTAATCGTGCATCAGCAATTCTATGCGCTTCATCACTGTTTCAAGCCCTCATAGGTATTCTATAACAAGTTGATAAATGGAAAGTTTTCATCATTTTCTAAAGTTTCAAGCCCTCATAGGTATTCTATAACATATGACAAACATTTTTCATTCATCACTGTATTTGTGTTTCAAGCCCTCATAGGTATTCTATAACTTATACTTTCGGGGAAAGTGAAAGCAAAAATGGCAAGTTTCAAGCCCTCATAGGTATTCTATAACCGTGCCTTGGCAGGGGAGATGAATGCGATACTTCAGGGTTTCAAGCCCTCATAGGTATTCTATAACAGATACGGGATATCAGCTTTATAACCGTAAAAAGTTAGTTTCAAGCCCTCATAGGTATTCTATAACGGAAAATACCCACAGGGATTTGATAGGAAGTGCAAGTTTCAAGCCCTCATAGGTATTCTATAACGTGCCTTTTCAGGGTATGTAAGGTCTGAAGGAAATGGTTTCAAGCCCTCATAGGTATTCTATAACAAGTTATCAGCGGCAGGATAGTACACGGTAAGCCTAGTTTCAAGCCCTCATAGGTATTCTATAACTTATCTGAAAAGTACCAGATTTATTATAAACATGGGGTTTCAAGCCCTCATAGGTATTCTATAACTTTCCTCGATATCTTTGAGGCAGGCATCTACATACCTGTTTCAAGCCCTCATAGGTATTCTATAACAGGGTTTTTGATTTCACCCATAAGTTAAGGTAGAGTGTTTCAAGCCCTCATAGGTATTCTATAACCCGTGCGTACCTTTATATACTCATATGGATAATATGTCGTCGACCCTAGATATAGCTTTTTACGGAAGGATCGACGACTTTTATCAAGGATAATACATGATGCGATAGGAGTTATTTAAATTACCAGGGTTTAATGATTCAACCATAGACTTCTCTCTGCATGAGTACATATAATGCTAGCCTGAAGTAATTATCTCCATACCTGCAAATACCGACTTCCACCATACTTATTCTTATGAACAGTATCTCAATGTCCTTTTGTGCATTGTAATCCACATGTGTTGTTAGACGGTATACATCACAATAATATTTGGGGCCTGAAAGTCATGAGACATCTTTCTGGTCTGAAAACAAGTTCCCTAAGATGAATTAAAGCTACTTATATTTAGGATATTTCTTAACTTTATTTCAATTTCTTTTTGAATATATAGATAGAAATCGCTTATACTCTTCAATGGTTCTGCACAATTTTCAAAAGGTCGACGCTCTTCATAATAATTGTACCTCTTGGCCTTTGCATTGGATACCTTGTCAATCAACTCCTGCTGCCTGATTCAGAATTTTCTGTTTTTTCTTGTATAATGATACTGTTCTAATAACGACTTTTTAAGCACGAAGTCTAATCACGTTTATTGGTGTATTTGAACGGCCAGGAGGGCTGCTCTCATTGATCAAAAATGGGATCATACGACATGCTTCTCAATGCTATTCGGGATAATAAATGGTATATTTAAGCGCAATAAAATACCTTTAGAAGCTAATTTTTTAGCCTGCTTACTCCATCTATCTTTCTGGACTGTCATGTAGAGCAATGACATTGCAGACAGGCATCATAATACATGCATGCTATAGCTCAATACACTACTAGGTTCTGAAGCTGAGAAGCATAACTTCCAAAGTTTAGAAAAGATACAGAAGAATAGTTGCGATAGATAAAACAAAGCTCAAGGTTAGTAATATGCAAATATTCGTTTGGTCAGCCAAAGACCCTGATACCACAGAGCCTTTAGCTGTATATTCATCTTATCAGAGATAGTCAATAAATGCAGTACTATTTGTAAGAATGGTTCTGAAAACATGCACGAACAAACCAGGAGTGCTGGTTGATGATAGCTATGGTACCCATGGGCTCTTGAAAGATATACATCGAATTGGCTTCATATAACATTTGGAGAGAAGAATTCGATAGAGAGATACTTTAGAAAGTTAAAGGAAGGAACAAAGCGATTCTAAAACAACATCAATGCCAAAGTCAATAGAATAAAGTCTCCCAATTTATTCCTGCACCTATTCATGCTGTACTATAACCACCTGAAGTGGAATCAAGGGATTACGTCAGATCCAGGAGGTGACGTTATTTGGTCGTATGTGAGCTAAAAGAAAAGTATTAGGAAGCTAGGCGATACCAAACGCATGCTATTCGTTGGATTTGACCTGCATAAGAATTATTCCGAATTCGCCATCATGGATAATGATGGCAACCTGATAGAGCATCGTAGGGAGGAAATTAACCTGGAGGATATGACCAGATTCTCTAACAGCCTTCCATCATCAACAAATGTTGCTATAGAATCTTCTTCAACATGGTACTCGTCATACAAACTGTTATCATCAAGGCATAAGGTATCTCTATCTGACCCTGTCAAGAATAAAGCAATAGCATGTGCAAAGACAGACAAAGTGGATTCGGTAATGCTTGCAACCCTTTTGAGGGGAAAATTTCTTGCAGAATCGTACGTGCCTCCATGGGAGGTTATCGACCCAAGAGAGTTAGTTAGGCACATAGCAAGCCTCGTCAGAGAAATGACCAAGATGAAGAACCCTGTTCATTCATGCCTTCTGATGAATAATATTCACATAGATGCACATCCATTCTCAAAGGAGTTCACTGAAGAATTACGAAAGATAGATGATGAAAGAGTAAGAAGCTATCTCAGGCTTATAGATTCGCTTAATGCAGAGATACGTGAAGCTTCATCTATAATTGTAGATAAAGCGAAGGATAATCAGTATGCAAAGTTGCTCATGAGCATACCAAGCATCTCTTATTATTCTGCATTGCTGATTACAAGCGAGATAGGAGAGATATTCAGATTCAAGGATTCATCAAGCTTAATAGCATATGCAGGATTGGCTCCTTCAACCTATTCATCAGGGGGCAAAATATACCATGGTGCAATAACAAAGCAGGACAGTAAATACCTTAGGTGGATGCTTAACCAGTGCACAAGAGCACATATCAAGACAGAACCGGATGGGACAGTCGCAAGATTCTATTCCAAGCTCTAGAGCAGAAAGGGAGACAATAAGGCAATAGTTGCTGCATCAGCAAAGTTGCTGAAGATAGTATACTGGGTTCTGAAGGAGAATCGACCGTATCATCATAATGGTCAGAGGGTATAGATGCATACTCTGTTCTGAAGACATATAAGCCTCGGTTATTTGAACTAGCTATGCCCTTTAACAAGATAAAAGAGGTGTGATAGTGAGGGTTGTTTGGCTTCGAATGGATGATTGGTATAACAAATTCACCTCTGCCGCCTCTAAGAGTGAAGCTTAAATCGGGCTCACATGGATGAACAGTATCAGCGCTAGGAAAACAAATATTATTAAGGATGGTAGTCATACATCAGAATCAGTAGATGAGAAGAGTTCTAATATCTACATTGGGAGAAAGCCCAGGAGTAGTTACAGAGGCTATTGACCTACTCAAATCCAACGGGATTAACCTGGACAAGGTTTTAATAATTTCAACAGTAGATATGGATGCTCAGGGTTCGATGGATCTACTCCTGGAACACATACCAGAATATTATGGAATAGAACCCGAAAATGTGTTGCCAATCTACATAAACGGCATCTACAATGACATCGACTCTACTGAAGCAGTTGTTAATTTTCTGCAGCGAGCGTGTTTTCATTGCTAAAAGACTACATAAAGGATGAAGTATATGTCTCAATCGCTGGAGGAAGAAAAACTATGGCTGCAACCATGACGTTAGCTGTTCAACTGTATGGAGCAAAGAGCATCTTTCATATAATTCTCGATAATAGAGAAACGGAACTAAAAAGTCATATAAGAAAATTGAAGCAACTTGAACAGGCTGAACAAATAAAGGTTTTGCATCCTGAAGTATCAAAGGTCAGAATAGTTACTATTCCATTTATAGGACTGTTTCCATTCATAGGAGAAATAGTAAAGGGATTACAAACTGGAGAAGCTTCGGAACAGATTAGTTCTCTTTTGATTGAAAGTGGTCTTCTTCGGGACAGAACGCCTACAGAAGCAGGAAGAATTTTGTTACAGGTATTGGAAGGAGTAGAAAGCATGCCTGGACCTTGCCCGGGTGAGCCTAAAATTCATTTAACTGACCACTCATTTCGAAAAAAAGGGAGTATATGGCAAATCAACTGAAGAGTAGGTTTAATTTTATATGCGAAATTAGAGACAGTCCTTGGAAGGAAGGACAGCCCAAGGTAAGGCAGACACCTCCAAACAAGCTCGAAGTGTACTTCAAGTCTCAAAAAGGTTTTTTGCTTGCACTGACATTGCTCACATCTGCAAAAACTGAAGGTCAGTTGACTAAAGCTGCCAATCTTATAAAGGAGTTTCTTGATATGAACGGATAAAAAATTTATTTAAATCTGCATTATGACTGCTGACAATATCGCTATACTGTCTATTCTTATACCTTCCCACAAGAAAAGAGTCTATAACTGCTAATCAGAATACATCCAGGTTAACACGATAACCCTTAATATTTTCCAAGGTCAGAGAGTTACAAATTATATGGCCAAAAAGATGAGGAAAAGAATATCGATATACACTCAATGCGAAGGCATCACGGAATTCGAAATGGTGGAAGCGATGGGCATTTACATAAATAAGTATCAACGATTCCCTTGGTGATAACAGACTTTGGAGTCACTCCACTGCAGCTGAGTGGTTTCATTGGGAGATTATTCGTTTATAAGAAAATTTTTTCCAGGCTTTGAGACATAAAAATTCGTAAGGAAATGTGTGCAGCTAAAGATGATAATGTATAAGAATGACTTTCAAACCCAAAATCATCGGGTCGAGAGGGCAAATCAACAACAGTATGTTCATATATGTATATGAACATCTTCGTACAACAAAAATTCTATGAAGATTCAAGACATCCCAGCAAATACTGAAGATAATAATATCAGAAGCTTGGAATTTCGTGTACTAACCCCTCATCGGAGAACTCTCACAACGTAAAAGATTAGTTGCAGAAGAGACCTTATTCCAAATTTCTATACGAAATTTTTATTTGGCAAATCATAATAACCAAGGCACGTTGAACAAAGCGCTGATTATTAGTGTAGGGATAGGCCCAGGCATAGAGCATTCCATAGACATCTCCATAAAACAGCATAATCCGGAACTAATTATCTTCATATGCTCTGAGAGGAGCACTAAGACGCTTGAGCGGGAGGTTCAAGGCATCAAAATCAAAAAGTTTCCAAATAGTCAGATTGTTCTGGTTGATGAAGAGGATTTCGAAAAAGCCTTCGACCAGATTAAGGATACTGTGGAAGCGCTGATGAGGAGTGGCTATAGCTCAAAAGAGATATTCGTCGACTTCACGGCTGGGACAAAGGTAATGTCAGCAGCACTTGTCGTGGCCGCCGTGATATATCATCTTGAAGGAATCACCTATGTTACTGGAAAAAGGGATAGAGACGGCAGAGTACTGTCGGGTTCGGAGAAGGTTGTAACGATAAATTTGGAAAGGGTTATTCGTCTAACGAGTTTCAAAAAGGATATTCCGGCTTACTTTAACGCCTATCAGTACAAGGCTTCGCTTGATATAATAGAAGGCTGCAAGAATTTGGGTGAGCTCCTTTCTAAAGAGGAGAGAAAGCAGGTTGAAGAGACTGAAAGTCTTGTAAAGGGGTATCAACAATGGGACAGATTCAACCATGATGAAGCTTTGATTGAGCTGAATAAGATTAATCAAGAGAACCTGAAGATGAACATCGAATTTCTGAGCGAACTTATTGAAGAAAGAAAAAGGCTTTCCAAGAGAGTCTACCATCTTCAACTGAAAGACAACCTCCCAACTCCAAGCCTGCTAGTTGACCTTTTGGAGAATGCCAGAAGAAGGGTTGAAGAGGGAAATTATGATGAAGCTGTAGCTAGATTGTACAGAGCTATAGAGGCTGCGGCACAGCTTCATCTGGTCGAAACCTACCATCAGAACCCTTCTGACTTCCAGCCGCAATTACTAAAGGACAAGCTCCCTCCTGACATGCTGAAAAAGTACGAAATGTTGAAGAAGGATAAATCCAAGGTACAGCTTGGCCTCATGGACCTTTACAAACTCATTCATACTTTGGAACCCAGTAACCCATTGGCTTCAGAACAGATATTAGAGGAACTGAAGACGTGTCTTCAGTCTAGGAATGACTCTATACTCGCTCATGGCTTCAAACCCGTGAAGGAAGACGCATATAAGAAGATGATGGAGTTAGCGGTAAAGATAGTAAAGGAGAAAGTCCCCGACTTGGAGGAAAGGATGCTCAAATGCCGTTTCCTGAAGATGCAGCCGTTCATCGTTAATTCTTTTTGATTTCAGATAGTAATGCAGACCCGGCATATTCAAACTTACTTCTGAATATGAATGAGGTCACTTTTAGTCTCTTCTTACAACAAGCCATAAAGCCAAGAGCAGAGGTAACAAAACCCATGCAACCCCATCTATCAGAAGCGTTACAAGTGTAACTCCATAGCTTGAAATGTTAACTGGGATGCCGGA
>Ga0080006_1180182_pt1 | contig 20235 bp, 16 predicted proteins | sample RS3BMetagenome_FD_69209 | JGI IMG/M metagenome (GOLD analysis project Ga0080006, IMG submission 69209) | Ferric oxide microbial mat and aquatic microbial communities from Rainbow Spring, Yellowstone National Park, USA - RS3B (SPADES... ...
CACCGGGTGTTTCGGACTCGCCAGCACCACATCATCGACATCGAACAACAAACCGGTAGCATTCACCACACGGGTGCCCTTCTGCTCGGGACATCATGACTTCTACCATCACGATTTTCCCTTGCACGAAGGGCACTTCCGTGTCACGACACAGCCATCACCCACATCAGGCTGAAAAATCAGGGTCAGAACGAGTTCGGTGTGCTCGGAGGCCTGCGGCGCGCGGGTGGTGACCAGCGGCTCGTGGTTGAACTGCACGGGGCCGCGCACGACGCGGAAGGGCTTCCCGCCGCCGCCCAGTTGGACTTCGGTGATCATGTCGTTGGCGATGGCCTGCTCGTCCTCGATCAGGTCGAGCAGGCTCTGAAACGGCGCCCACTGACCCTTCATCGTCTTCAGGTGTTGCCGCCAATAGGCGAAGGGCCTGCTGGCGACAGCTTTGGCGATCAATTCGGCGGCCGCCTCGGCGTTCTGTATCAACGGAAGCACCTCGGAGAAGCGGGGATCGTCGGCCGCGTCGGGGATGCCGAGATGCTCGAACGTGTCGCGGATCAACCCGGTCGGGCTGATGATGCACAGGTTGATGTTGCCGCCGTCGGAGGTGGTGTAGTTGCCCATGAAGGGGTTCACCGACGCCGCGGCCGAGCCCGGCATGGGGGTGCGCATGACTCGACCGGTCTCCATGCCCTGTGTCACGCTCGCCCCCGCGGCCCACCAGGCCGTGCTCAGCAACGACACGTCCAGCTCGACGGCCTCGCCGGTGCGTTCGCGATGCAGCAACGCTGCCGAGATGCCGCCGGCGATGAACATGCCGCCGATGGAGTCGCCGAACGCGGGAATGCCCTGTCCCAGTGCGCCGCCCAGCTTCTCCGGCGTCAGCGCATACCCGATGCCGCTCCGCGTCCAGAACGCCGTCCCGTCGTAGCCTCCGACGTCACGCTCGGTCCCCTTGTCGCCGTACGCCGAACCGCGGGCATACACGATGTTCGGGTTCGCCGCTCGGATGTGCTCGAGGTCGAACTTGTGCTTCTGCCGCTGCGCCGGCATGTAGTTGGTGAGGAACACATCTGAGGTCTTGGCCAATTCGTAGATCACTTCCTGGCCGCCGGGGGTCGACACGTCGACACCGACGCTGCGCTTGCCCCGATTGGGATGCTCCATCAACGGATGACGTTGCGAGTCGACCTGGATGCCGCCCATGTTGAGGAAGCCCCGCTGGGTGTCACCGCGCACCGGGTGTTCGACTTTGATGACGTCAGCTCCCCAGTCGGCGAGGATCGCTCCTGCCGCCGGGACGAACGTGAATTGCGCAAGCTCCAGGACCCGAAAGCCCGCCATGACCTTCACCATTTCAAAACCATTTCTGGGACCCTACTTCGCGGCTAACGTCACCGGAAGCGCTGTCGACGATCGGATGGGCCGGGGGTGGATATGCGGGTTTCCCGCCGTTCCCGGGTGAGGCGGGTGGGCCCGGCGGTTCCAGGCCTACTACCGACCGGGAGCATCTCAGCCGCTGACCGCCTGCTCACGTGCCCATCGGTAATCGGCCTTGCCCGACGGGCTGCGCTCGATTACCCCGCGGAACACGATCGCTTTGGGGAGTTTGTAGCGCGCCAAGGATTGCGCGGCGTGGGTGACCAGCTCGTCGGCATCTGCGCAGGCGCCGTCGGCCAGCGCGACCACGGCGACCACCTCCTGGCCCCATCGCTCGCTCGGCCGCCCGGCGACCACCACATCGGCCACCGCGGGATGCGACGCGATCGCGGTCTCGACCTCCTCGGCGAAGATCTTCTCCCCGCCGGAATTGATCGTCACCGAATCGCGGCCCAACAGTTCGACGTTCCCACCCGGGTGGTGGCGTGCCCGGTCGCCGGGGACCGCGTACCGCACCCCCTCGATCACCGGGAACGTCGCGGCGGTCTTGGCCGCGTCATCCTTGTAGCCGAGCGGAACATGACCTCGCTGCGCCAGCCAGCCCATGCCGTCGTGGCCGGGCTGCAAGATTGCGCTCAGATCGTCGGCCGCGACGAAGGTGTCCGGGCCGGCGTTGAAGGTGCCGGTCGAAACCGCCCCCGACGTCGACATGTGGTGCATCTGTGCCCCGGTCTCCGAGGATCCGACGCCGTCGACGACAACGGCGCCGGGCAGGGCTTCGATCAGGCGTTGCTTGACGTAGGGGGTGAGCAAGGCGCCACCGTTGGCAACCACGGCCAGCGACGACACACCGGCGATCCCCTTGTCGATGGCGGCCAGCAGCGGTCGCGCCATCGCATCACCCACCACCGTCACCACGGTCACGCGCTCACGCTCGATGGTGCGGACGACGTCGTCGGCGTCCAGATGATCGACAACCGAAGGGAAGACGACGGACTGCCCCGTCGTGATCGCCGTCATCACGCTCCACTGGGCTGCACCGTGGATCAGCGGGGGCAAAATCATCAGCTTGGTGCCCGGGCCCGAGGCCGCCCGTTGCACGATCTCGTCGAGGGAACTCGAAGGCTCACCCGTCACGAGATTGCGCCCGCCGAAGGACGTCATGAAGATGTCGTGCTGGCGCCACAGCACGCCCTTCGGCATCCCGGTCGTGCCGCCGGTGTAGAGGACATACAGGTCGTCAGGGGAGTGTCGCACCGATGGCGGCTCCGGCGAGACGGAGGCGATGACGCTCTCGTAATTCACTGCGCCCGGCAGCAAGTCGTTGCCCGAGTCGTCGGCGATCTGGATCAGCACCCGCAGCTGCGGGAGGTTCGGCAGGATGTCGGCCACGCGGGGCGCGAACGCGGCGTGGTAAATCAGCGCGGTCGCCCCGGAATCCGCCAGCAGATACTGCAGCTCGGTTTTGACGTATCGGTAGTTGACGTTGAAAGGGGCAACCCGGGCCTGGAACGCGCCGAGCAATGCCTCGACGAATTCGTTGCCATTGTAGGCGTAGATGCCGAGCAGATCCTGACCAACCTCGTGGCCGGCGAGCGCGGAGCGCTCGGTGTGGCATCCCAACCCTTGCGAGTGGAGGTATGCAGCCAGGCGGTTCGACCTTTCGATCACCTGTTGGTAGGTGTATCGCCGCTCGCCCTGGATCAGCAGTTCGCGATCGGGAATCGCTGCCGCGACGGCCTTGGCGACGGCGGGAACCGTGAATTCTGTTGCGGTATGGGACATCGCGCCTCTCAAGGCTGGTGTGGGAGCAATCGGACCATCAAGCCCGGTGGCTTCGAAGAGCAGCGTGCCCCCGGTGACCGTAATTTTAGCGGAGATGAAAAACCTGCCCGCTGTCCTGCGACGCTTCCGGCAGGATGCGGTGGTGACCGCGTTCGCCGGCTGCATCGATCACATGGCCACACCCGGCCAGGGATCGAGCACATCGCGACCGTCCGCAAAATGACGGTCTGGACCCGCGTGTCGTGTACAGACGCGCGCACTCGCGCGTAAAGGTCAGATGCCGGTCCGGCGACGGCCGGGCACCGCCGACGCGCTCTGCATGCTCGCGGAAGTCTTTTCAGCCGCAACTGGCGGGCCTGACGTTGCCGCGCAGTCCGAAGTGTCCAATGGCGTCGCCCGAGGGGACCAAAGTCCCTAAAATTCGCCGTGCGCGTCCATAAGCTCGACGGTGGCCATGTCGCGCAGCATGATTCGAAACATGTATCCCATGCACCGCAGTGACAGTCCGGTCTCCGACATTCGCCAGCTGGTCAGGTTGTCGATTGACGAGCACGCTGGGCGCACCTATGCCAAGGCCGAGTTATTCTGGGGGGGTTCACATCTAGCGGGACAGGGTGTCGGGTATCGACATCCCTGCGACCATTTGGCGCGCGAAGCCGGCCGAGAATTGGCGACGGCCCGGGCATTGTCGGATCTCGCGAAGCAAGTGACCGCGCCGCGCCGAGTCAGGGCCTGACAGCGCACCGCCCGGGCACCGGTCCGGCCACCGGAGCGGGTACTGACATTGCTTTCCGTTCAAGGTGTTCACCATTCGCCGATTTGTACGAGAGACGTCGATCGGCCGCTGCGACTCTGGCACGGTGAGGGCGGTCCGAAGCCACCGCGCAGCGGGATCGGCACCGCTGCGCCCACGCCGTCCTGCCACGGATCCTTCCTGCTTGCACTGCGCGGGAACGTTGATGAAACGCTATCGGCAGCAGGCACTTTGGGTTTCGATGACGGTGTCCAGCATGTCACGGTGGCGACCCGGGGTGGCAATCCGGTCACGGTGGCGGTGATCACCGCACCAGCCGGCGGGCTGGTCGGGTTGATCGGGCCCGTGCAATGACCGCGTTGGTGACCGGCGGCGCCTCGGGCATCGGACGCGAGGTCGCCGAACGGCTCCGGGAAGCGGGCGATGACGTTGTTGTCTGGGACCTGGCCGATGCCGACATCGTCTGCGACGTCAGCGACGCCGATGCCGTTTCGGCGGCGATGCGACAGACCGTGCGCGAGCACCGCGTGCCTACCAGGGTGGTGACATCCGCCGCGATCGGCTCGTCGGGGCCATCGGGCCTGTTGCTGAAACAAGCACCCGCCGACTGGGAACGCGTTTTGGCGGTGAACCTCACCGGGACCTGGCTGACCCTCCGCGCGGCCGCGCAGGCCCTGGTCGATGCCGAGCGCGACGGCTAGATCGTCGCCGTATCCAGCATCAGCGGCACCCTGGCCGATCGCGGCCCTGCACAGTCCAATCGATGCGCACGGCCAACTGGAGAAGCTGTTGCGCCTCAAGAAGCTGAGAGAACTGAGAGAACAACGCGACAAGGCCAAGGAGGCTCCGCTGATCCCGAAACCGACGCTCCGACGCACGATGTCGTGCTGAACCGGTCAGACCACTCCTAGCGGCAAAGGGTCGCTAGACCGGGTTGAACTTGGTGATCAGCCAGTTGCCGTTGATCCGGTTCATGTGCACGAGCACACTGCTCACCGCGGTCAGCGGTTTGGGGTTGTCCTTCGCCGTGGTGGTCTGATCGATGAATAGCAGCACGACGGCTGAATCGGGGTGTATCTCGGTGACCGCGGCACCGGTGACGTGAGCCGCCGTTTTGAGCGACCGTTGCTTGGCGGCCGGAGCTACTATCTGCTGGGTGAAGTCGCTGTAGTACGTCAGGAAATCTCCGGCGAGGTGCGATTTGGCGTTGGCGAAGTCCTGCTCGAGCGTGTCCGATGAGTAGGACAGCAGCGCGATCGTTCCGTCGGATGCCGAGTTGGCCACTGCCTGCTTGACGCTGGAGTCGGTCTGCTGATCGGGGCGGTACTGCTTGAAGTACAGCCATGTGGCCGCCCCGGCGGAGGTCAGCAGCAGCAAGGCCAGAACGACTTGTGCGACTCTGCGCAACTTGGGCGGTATGCCACGGCGCCGGCGTTCGGTCGGCACGGCGGCGTCTGTCTCGGTCTCGTCACTCGCCGTCGTCGGCTCGGCCACCGTGTCGCCGAGGTCGCCGAGGTCGCCGAGATCACCGAGATCATCGGATTGGGTTGATCCCGAATCCGTTTCGTCCGGCTCAGCGGCCATGTCGCGCACCTCGTCGGTCACGGTACGTTGTCAACTTTCGACATTTTGTACTTTCCGCCGTCGTCGGCAACTGTCACCCTGAGCCGCCATATTTTCGGTGGCTCCTCCCTTCCCGGCGGGGAATTCGTGACGCGCGAGGTAGCCGCCACCAATACCACCGCCGAATTGTCCGACACGGATTCGACGGCAGCCGCGTTCACGGTGCCCTCGGTGATGGCTTTCGACTGCTCGACAACCGATATGAAAGCGTTGGCCCGCTGCGCAAACTCGTCTCTGAACTGGCCGGTTGAGCTGTTGATCACGCGTTGGACGTCTGCCTTGGCTTTGGTGAAGTCGAGCGAGATCATGTTGACGACGCCCTGCTTGGCGCCGGCCACGAACGCGGCTTCGCGCTTCTGGCGCCCGGTGGCTTCGCGATGTTGCTGAACCATGTACGCGCTGGCGGCCGTGAAACCGATAACCAGGATGACGGCGGCCGCCGCGGCGGTCGCGGCCGGTGACGGGAGCCAGCGTCGCCACCCCGTTGGCTTCGTCTCTGGCGCCGATTCCCCGACTTCAGCGTCTTCGTCGTAATACTCTTCGTATTCCTCGGCGTACTCCTCGGCGGACGATTCATCCTCATCCTCGTCGGCCGGCTCGTCGTCATCGTCGGCGAATTCCACGTCGGCGGCCGCGGCGGCTGCGTCCCCGTAATCCTCGGCGGCTTCCGCAAGGGTGAGTGCCTCGCGTCGCAGTCGAGCGGCACGGGCGCGGGCGCGCGCCGCCGCCGCCAGCGCTTCGGCTTCCGCCGCCTCCGCCTCGGCCTGCTCGATGAGCGCGAAGGCGTCGGCTTTCGACGTCACCGGCTCTTCCGGGTAGTCGTCTGCCTCAGCCATCGCTTTCACCGCTCGCCGGAATCATTATCGACCTAAATGCGGTATCTCTTACCGTATTGTGCGTTGCTAACATCGGAGTCGCCGGCGAACAGCGACAACCAGGACCGATCAGGCGGATGATCCACCTCCAACCTCTCCCTTGCGTCTTTCGCAGCAGCGACCGACCGCCAGCAACGATCCCGCTGGCATCATGACCGCTGTCAACTCTCCCGAAAAGATACTCTTCACCTCCACCACCCAGGCCTTTCTGCAAAAAGAGGCACCGCTGCGGCGCGTCCGGGAGTTGCACTCCCGGGGTGAATCCTTTGATCCGGCCTGGTGGCGCCGCGTCGCGGAGCTGGGCTGGACGGGTCTGCTCGTCCCAGAGGAGTTGGGTGGCGGCAGCATTTCGGAAAGCGGCCTGGCCGACCTGGCCATGGTGGCCGAACAACTCGGCGCGACGGTAGCGCCCGGACCGCTGTACCCGGTCAGCGTGGTGCTCTCGGCGCTGGTCGGCTGCGCGGACCGGCAAGCGCACGCCGCCACGATCGAGTCGCTGATCGGCGGGGAAACGGTCGCGTCCTGGGCGGTTTGCGAGCCGGGCCGGGGCTGGGCGCCGATGGATCCCTCCGTATCCGCCACCCCGACCGACTCCGGCTACCGCATCGACGGCACCAAGGACCGTGTCGAGGCCGGCGCCCAGAGCAGCGCGCTGCTCGTGGTGGCCCGATGCGGCCCACATGCCTCCGAGGTTCGCCAGTTCCTGGTCCCGACGGACGCGCCGGGGGTCCGGATCGTGCCCCAGCAGTCGGTCGACCTGGTCAAGCAATACGCCCGGGTGCATTTCGACGGTGTCGTCGTGAATCCCTCCGCGGCGGTGGGCGATGCCGCCGAGACGCCTGCGCTTATCGCGCAGCAGAGCCAAATCGCCCAAGTCCTGCAGTGCGCCGAGGTGGTCGGCATCCTGCAGACGGTGTTCGACTTCACCGTCCAATGGGCGCTGGACCGGCACACATTCGGCCGCCCACTGGCGTCGTACCAGGCGCTCAAGCACAGGTTCGCCGATATGAAGCTCTGGCTCGAAGCCTGCCGCGCCACCACGGCCGCAGCCGTTGCCGAGGTTGCCGCCGGCTCACCGGCGGCCGCCCTGTCGGCCAGCACCGCCAAGTCCTATGTCGGGGAGATGGCCGGCCAGATCGTTCAGGACTGTGTGCAGATGCACGGCGGAATCGGCGTCACCTGGGAGCACGACCTGCATCTCTACCTTCGCCGGGTCACGTTGTACCGGTCTACTTTTGGAACGCCGGAAGAACACAACCTGCTCGTGTACGAGGCCGAGAAAGCGAGTCGTTCCGCGAAATGACCGAGTCCGTCGCAGAGTTCGCCGCCCGGGCCAGAGTGTGGTTGGCGGACAACATGCCTGCCATCGTCCCCGAATCCCCGCCGCCCGCTCCGCGCGACGACGAGCGCTCCTGGCGACGGGCACGCGAGTTGCAGAAGCGCCTGTACGAGGGGGGATTCGCCGGCATCTGCTTTCCCCGCGAGTACGGCGGCCTGGGCCTGGATTACGAGTACCAGAAGGCGTTCGACGCCGAGTCGCTCAACTACGAGATGCCGTTGATCCTCAATACCCCGACGTTCACCATCTGCTGCGCCACGCTGCTCGACACCGGCAGCGAAGATCAGAAAAAGCAGCACATTGCGGCCGCGCTGCGCGGCGAGGAGGTGCTGGTTCAGCTGTTGAGTGAACCCAGCGGTGGATCGGATCTGGCCGGTGTGATCACCCGGGCCGAGCGCCGCGACGACCGATGGGTGATCAACGGCGCCAAGACGTGGAGCACCAGCGCATTCGCTGCTGACTACGGACTGTGTCTGGCCCGCACCGACTGGGATGTGCCCAAGCACGAGGGCCTGACGATGTTCCTGGTTCCCATCGGCCACCCGGGAATCACGTTGCGGCGCATCACCATGCTCAGCGGTTCCACCGAGTTCTGCGAGGAATTCTTAGACGAGGTCGACGTCGGTGATGATGCCGTCGTCGGGGACGTCAACGGCGGCTGGGCAGTGGCCTCACGGCAGCTCTACCACGAACGCCGAGCGGTCGGGCAGGGTTCCGAGTTCGCCAGCGGCAGCGGCAGCGAGGGCGGCACCGCGATTCCCGTCGACTACGTCGGCCTCGCGGAGAAGACCGGGCAGGCCGGCAACGAACGCGTCCGTGAGATGGCCGGGCGGGTGCTGGTGCACCGCGCGGTGGCCGAGCAGTTGATCGATCACGTCTACCGCAGCGTCCGAGACGGCGACCTGCCGCCGGCCGCCGGAACGCTGATCAGACTGTTCCACGCGGAAACGATCACCCTCGACATGGACACCTCGCTGGCGATCGCCGCGGGTGCCGGCGTCGTCGGCGAATTGGGCGAGGGCCTGGAGACCGGGCTGCGGTACCTGTCTCGGCAGAATGTCGCCATCGGCGGCGGCACTACCGAGATGGCCCGCAACGTCATCGGGGAGCGGGTGCTGGGCTTCCCGCGCGAATACGCGGCCGATCGCGGGGTGCCGTTCAACCAGGTGCGGCACGGCCAGACGCGCTGACCGCGCCGGCACCGCACAACACGCTCATGCGCGCTAACGCCCGCAGAGCCGGCACCGTCAGGCCGAAACCTGCTTCTTCGAGGCCGGCGCCGACACCTTCATCAGCTTCATGAGGTTGCCGCCCATGATCTTTTCCACGTCTTCCTGGTCGAAATCCTTGAGTTCGTCCACGAACGAGATCGGATCCTTCAGACCTTCCGGATGCGGCCAGTCGGACCCGAAGACGATCCGGTCGGTGCCCACCAACCCGACGATTTCGTTGAAGCGGTCCTCCCAGAACGGGCTGATGTACACACAGCGCTTGAAGACCTCAATCGGGTCCTCGCTGAAAGCGCTCGGCATCTTCTTGTAGACGCCTTTGAGCCGCCTGAACAAATCCGGTACCCAGTCGGCGCCGTTCTCGATGGACAAAATACGCAACTCAGGGTTGCGCGACAGCGCGCCGTGGCAGATCAGCGCGCCCATCGCGTCCTCGATCGGCCGATGCCCCGTCGCCAACATCCGGAAGGCGGTGGGCTTGAACGGGAGGAACTCGTCGCCGGGTTCCCACACGTTGAGCATCTCGGCATAGCCGCTGTCCGAGGCGTGCATCGAAACCGGGATACCGGCCTTGATGCACGCCTGCCAGAACGGATCGAACTCCTCGAGGCCGAACGAGCGGCTGCCGCGGAAGCCCGGTACCGGCGCCGGCCGGACCAGCACGGTGCGAGCGCCGCGTTCGAGGCACCATTGCAGTTCTTCGAGCGCGCGCTCGACGATGGGCAGAGTGATAACCGGGGTCGCGAAGATCCGGTCTTTGTAGTTGAAGGACCACGCCTCGTGCATCCACTCGTTGAGTGCGTGGATGACGTCGTGGATCATCTCGGGATCGTCTTTCATGCGCTCTTCGACCAGGCTGGCCAGGGTGGGGAACATCAGAGCGTAGTCAAGGCCGAGTTCGTCCATGACCTCCAGGCGCGCGCCGGGCTCGCGGAAAGCGGGGATGGACTTCATCGGCTCACCCAGGATCTCGCGGTAGCTCTTGCCGCCCGAGCCGTTGCGGAAATACTCCTCCTGGGCGCCCGGCCGTGCCACCACCTCGAAAGTCGGGTTGGGAATGTACTCGCTGATGTGGCCGCGCACAACGATCTTGGTGCGGCCGCGCACCTCGACGTAGTCGATGACGTTCTTGCGCTTTTCCGGCAGGAACTTGGTCAACGCCTCTTTCGGTTCGTACAGGTGGTTGTCGGCGTCGAACACGGGGAACGACAACTCGCGAGACGGCATGGCGATCTCCTTGCAGAGTCTTGATCTCAGTTGATGGTAATGACGTTACCACCTTGGTGCAACGATGCGCCGTCGGATCTAGCTGTTCGCCCGCAGGCCGGCCGTCGGGGTCGGTCCGTCGATGATCGCGAAGTTCACGGTCGCGGTCGCAAGCAACTCGCCGTCGCCGTCGCGGTCGCCATAGACGTCCACCTGCATGACCATCGCGCGCCGCCCGGACCGCAGCATCCGGGGCACGGCGAATGCCGAGCCCTGCCGGATCGGCCGCAGGTAGCGGACGAACAGGTCCGCGGTCGTCATCGTGGTTCCCGGCTGCAGATACTCGAGCCCGAACTGCCCCGCCGCGACGTCCACGAGTGTCGCGATCAGACCGCCCTGCAAGGCGCCGGACGTGTTGACCACCTGCGGGCTGACCGGCATCGTCATCGCGAATTCGCCGGCGCGCCTTCCCGGCCGCATGCCGATCTGGCCGAACAACTCAGCCAGCGAGGGCGTCGCCGCCTCCTCCGCACTATCGCGGACGCCGAGGGCCCGGCTGCAGAATTCGAAGAGCTGGCCCGCGTCCACCGGCGTCCCGTTCAACTCGGCCCCCAGCCAATGCAATCGCTGCGCGCCCATGACGGTTTGCATCACGATGGCGGCCGCCGCTCCGAAATCAAGTCCCGGGTCGAAAACCCCCTCGGTGATGCCTTGGCTGACGATGTCGCGAATCAGTTGATGCAGGGGGGTGAGGATCCGTGCGTAGTCGCGCGGACGGGTCTCGGCCAGGTGCTGGTTGTAGAGCGTCAGCGCCCGGTTGAGGCTGTCCTGGGTGCTCGACTCCGGCTGTTCGCTGATGCGGTCGATGACCAGCTTGAGCGCGGCGGTGCTATCCAGCCCGGTGGTTTCGGCTCGCCACACCTTGGCCGATTGGGCGATGGTCCTATCGAACAATGCCAGCAGCAACTCGTCCTTGCTGCTGAAATGCTGATAGAAAGCGCGCAGCGAGGTCTTCGAGCGTGCCACGACCTCTTGCACGGTGAAGTCGGTGCGCCCGGTTTCGCCGAGTATCGCCACGGCGGTCTTGATGAAGCGGTCGCCGCGCGTCACATCAGCTTCGTCAGCTTCGTCGCCGGAGTCGGCCATGGGCGCTGCTGCCCCCTTCCATGTGCCCCCTTCCATGTGCCCCCTTCCATGCGCAGGCGTAGCGCTGAGAGAATGAGGTTACCGCGCAGTGTGAAGGGTGCGTTTTAGAAGGGCGGCGGTTCGCCGTCACCGACGGCATCGCGTGGTCCCAAATCCCAGGTTTCTGAGGCGCTAGGGGCTTGGCGCGCCATTCGGTTCTGGCGGCGTTCGCTCTCGATTCGCGCGGCCCGGTTTTGGGCGCGGGTTCGGGTGCGTCGGGGCATCCTGGCGGTGCGTTCGCCGCAGTAGTCCTGGGGGTGGGGGTCGGCCTCGACGGCGGGCATCCCGCCCGCGGCGTGACACAGGCTGGGGAACAGCAGCGCACTGCCCGGGGTCGTGACATAAGTGCATCCGGCCGGCGAGGTCAGAATCATGGTCCCGTCAGCCAGCTGTTTGTCGGTCCAGCCCCAGAAAGTCTTCACCAAATGATGCGTACGGCAGTAACATTTAAGGTTGGCCGCATGGGTGGGCCCGCCCCGGCTGTAGGGGATGGTGTGGTCGAGGTCGCAGTTGGGGGCGGGTGTGTCGCAGCCAGGCCAGCGGCACGTCAGATCCCGGCAGCGCACGAACGCCGCCAACGCTGCCGAGGGCACGTAGCCGTTCTCGGGTGGGGCGTCACCCGGATGCACCAGGGGCACCAGTTTGGCGGAGCAGGCCAGCTCGGCGACCACCTCCGGGCTGATCAGCGCGTCGGCCCCCATCTGCGAGGCGGGTGCGGTGCTGGCGCCGGTGAGGGTGGCCTGTTCGGCGATCACGTGGATCACCACCGGGGAGGAGGGCCGCCGCTTACCGGCCGCGCAGTCGGGGCGCCCGCAGTGGCAGGCCAGCCGGTCCGCCGAGTCGGCCAGGGCCCCCAGCGCGTCGGCGCGGCGCTGCTCACGGCTACGCGGGTCGTGGGCGCACACGGTGGCGGCCAGTGCGTTCAGCCGCCGATCCAGGGCGTGGGCATCCGGGCTGAACAGGCTGCCGTGAATCTCGGCGATGCCGCCGTCGAGTTCGCCGATCCACACTTCCCGCTCCCTGCGGCGGGTGTCGCGGCGGGCGCGCACCGCATCGGCATCGGCACGCGCGACGATCTTGTCGACCTGCCCCGAGAGCCGCGCCCGGGTCATCGACGGCCAGCGCGCCACACTGGCGGCCAACCGCGCATCCACCGCGGCTAACACCGCCTGGTCGGTGATCAGGTCGGTGCGGTACACGATCGTGGCGAACAACCGAAAGTCGATATCCCCGGCACGGAAGACCTCCCCCACCTGCGGTAGCCGCTCGCGCATAGCCCGCGCATAGTGCAGCCGGGAGGCGGCCAGGGCCTGGGAGATCCGCAGCTGCGCGGCCACCTCCGCCGCGACCGCCTCCATGGTGTCGATCGCCCAGTCCTCAGTCTCCGAACACCGCGACAACCGATACGCGAACAGCTCTCCGATCGCCACCAATTGCTCGGCGGCTGCCCGATTCTCCCCCCGGGCCGCCATCCCGATGCGCTCCAGCAGCGCCGCCGACTCCGCCGTCTTCGATGGAGAATGCCGCTCTACCAGTTCATCGAACCGGGCATGGACGTCTTCGAACATAGTTTCGATCATCCCACGGCGGTGTGACAACGAATTCCCTGAGGACATGTCATCGGGGCAGGACGCTCCCACGATTTCGATGAACCCATGTCTTGCCCGCGGGGGCGAGATGCCCTCGTCATAGCCCGCTGGTCGATAGGTCTTCGATCCCGGAGGTGAAGATGATAACTGGTGGTACCGGACGGACACCGTCGACGAGGCGCCACTGACAGTGGCGTTCACGTGCAAGGGATAGACCCGATCGGCGGACCGCCCGGCGGCTCTAACCGCCCCGTGCCGCGATCAGCGCCGACCGGTTGACCTTCGTCGCCGCCGTGCGGGGGATCGCGGCGACGAACTCGACCGTCTTGGGGGCTTTGTAGTGCGCGAGCCGGCTCTTTGCGTATGCGATGACGTCGTCTTCGGAGAGCGCGGCGCGGTCGGCGAGCTGCACCACCGCATGCACCCGGCGCCCCCAGTGTTCGTCGGAGAGTCCGATGACGACCACGTCGGCAATCTCGGGGTGGCCGGCCAGTGCCGATTCGACCTCGGCCGGGAACACGTTGGCGCCGCCGCTGATGATCATGTCGACGCGGCGGTCGACGACGTAGAGGTAGCCGTCTTCGTCCAGGTAACCGATGTCGCCGGCCGAACGGAAGCCGTCCTCGGTCGATGGCAGTGGCGCTGCTCCGCCCAGATAGCGGGATCCCGCGCTCATCGGTGCGCGCAGGTAGATCTCGCCGTGCTCACCGGGGCCGAGCGGTCTGGTTGCGGCGTCCAGAATCCGTATCTCGGTTTCCCGGAAACCGCGGCCGACACTGCCCGGATGAGCCAGCCACTCGTCGCCGCGCAACGCAGTCAGTCCGAGGTTCTCGGTCATGCCGTAGGCGGACACGATCTGCTCCGGGCTCAGCAGCTCGAACCAGGTGTGCATGAGCGACGGCGGCATCACGGCGGCGCCCTGCAGGATGAAGACGATGCTGGACAGGTCTCGCTGCCGGACGTCCGGCAGGGCCGCGATGCGTGCCAGCATCGTCGGGGTGGCTGTGAAATTGGTGATCTTGTAGCGTTCGATCACATCCAAAACCAATGCGGCATCGAATTTTTCGAGTATAACGAGATGATCGCCGGCCAGCAGGAAGAATAAGGTGGCGAAGCCATTGGTGTGATACATCGGTGCGGGCACCATGATGGTCTGCGGCTGAGCCACCGGTGTCCAGTTCGACAGGAACGGCTCGCCATGCTGCGGTGTCCAGAGTGACGGCGCCAAGCTGAGGATCACCTTGGGTACGCCGGTGGACCCGCTGCTGCAGATTCCGTTGGCATTCGGCGACACGGCCGCGGGCAGCGGTGCCGCGGACTCGGCCGCCGCCTGGGCCTCCAGTTCCCATCGGTTCGTCTCGTCGACGACGACGGCCGGGTCGATCACGGCGCGCACCCGGTCGCGCTCCCACACGGGCAGATCCCAGTGCATCGGAACGGGAACCGCGCCGATCTTCCAGCATCCCAGAGTGGCCAACACCAGATGAGCGGAATTCGGGATAGCAAGCGCGACAGGGGAACCCGTGTCGGCACCACACGCTGCCAGCGCCCTGCCCCACTGGTTGGCGCGGGCGTCGAGCTCGCCGAAGTTCATCGACTGCGCGCTGCCGTCGAGCGCGACGACGGTCACGGCTGGCTCGGCGTGCCGCCGCTCGGCAAGCTCGTGCAGTTTGACCCCGAAGGGGATTCCGTCCTCCGGCGGATCCGGACTCACACCGGACGCGAAAGGTTCGTTGCGGTTCATGCCGATACCGGCCTGCTGAACAGCGTCTCGAGGGAGCCCGCCGGTACGTCCGGAATCAGGTGCAGCGCCAGCGCCTCGGCGCCCAGCGGCAACCGGATCAGCGGCTGCGTGTGTTGGTCGAGGACGCTGATGTCGGACTCGTCGCAGAAGCCCAGGGCGCCGAGCAACTGATGCGAGGTGCGCAGCACCTGCCGCGCGGTGTCGGACGCCTTGAGCCGCAGGACGAGGGCGTCAGCCGAACGAACCTGCAACGGAGTGGATTCCGGACGCGAAACCGTGAATTTGGCCAGCTCGTGCAGCCCGCGGACCGCCACTGCGGCGTCGGCGACGGCGAACCTGACGGCCTGGAAGTCCGCCAGCGGCTTGCCGAACTGGACGCGGGCGCGCACGTGGTCGGTCACGATCCGCAACGACTGCTGCACCGCTCCCAGAATCCGCCACGATCCCAGCACGAGGTGAAGGTTAACGTCGCCGGCGGGAACCGTTCCCTCGGGTGCGCTCAGCGATGCGGGCACCAGGAAAGGTCCCAATTTTGCGGTCGGCCGGGATCCCACCTCCGGCCGGTACCGGTTGCCGTCCAGGTCGGCGGCGACCCAGTCTCCGGGCAGATCGCCGTGGTCGATGCGCGGTGCGTCGGGATTGACCAGGGCCAGGCGGGCGCCGTCCACCGCCAGCAGCTCTTCGACGAGCGGATAGGGCAGGGCGGTCGCGCCCGCGGCCTGGCAGAGCACCGCGGCGGCCAGCACATCGTCGGGTGCCGACCGGACGTCGAGTTCGAACGCGCCAACCTCTGCCAGAGCCGTTCGCGCCGCGTCCCGCACGCCGTCGTCGGCTTCTGCGCGCAGCGCGGCCTGCGGCCCGCCCAGCCGGGCCAGCCGCTTGGCGGCGACGGCGGCGAAATCGCTGATATCCTGGGGCAGTTCGGTGATCACCGGTGCTCTCCCAACACATCGCGCGCCACCAGCATTTTCTGCACTTCGATGGTGCCCGACGCCACGGTGGCCGCCTGGGCGTAACGCCAATGGTCTTCGATCGCCCCGTACAGCGGCGCCCAGGTGCCGCTGTCCAGCGCGGTCGGCCCCAGCACGTCGAACAGCAGCTCGGCGACCTGCTGGTCGCACGTCGTGGTGGCGATGCGCGCGGCGCTGGCCGCCGCACCCGCGGAGGGGTCGTCCTGCAGCGACACCGCCCGATAGGCCAGCAGCCTGGCGACCCGCAGATCCACCAGGGCCTTGACCCAGCGGGCGCGAAGCGATTCGGGCAGCCGGTCCCACTCGTCGCCGAGCTGGGTGACGAGCCGGTCCAGCAGTGATTCGCAGCGCGCGTAGCGGGCGATGCCCACCCGCTCGAATGCGAGGGCTTCGCGCATCACCCGCCAGCCGTCGCCGACTTCGCCGAGGACGTCTTCGGGGAACGCCTGGACGTCGTCCAGGAACATCTCGTTGAGGTGATGCGGCCCCAGCATTGAAGGAATAGGGCGTACGGTGAAGCCGGGCCGGTCCATGGGAATCAGGAAAAGTGTGAGCCGCTTCGGTTTTGGAGCGTCGGGGTCGGTGCATGCCGCCAGCACGCACCAGGACGCCATCAGCGCGTAGGACGTCCACACCTTCTGGCCGGTGATCCGCCACCCGGCACCGTCGGGCACCGCGCGGGTGCGCAGCGACGCGAGATCGGTGCCGGCCTCCGGCTCGGAGAAGCCCTGGCACCAGATCACATCGCCGGACGAGATGGCCGCCAGGTGCTTGGCCTTCTGTTCAGCTGTCCCGTAGCGCATGAGTGCCGGGCCGACCCAGTTGATTCCCATGTACTGCGGGCCGCGGGGTTCGTGTCGGGCCCACATCTCTTCGCGCAGCACCGTCTGCTGCCAGACCGAACCGCCACCTCCGCCATGCTCTTTCGGCCAGGCCAACGCCAGCAGCCCCTCGGCGGCAAGCAGTTTACAGAAACTCTCGGTGATGGCGAGATCCTGCGGGTTTTCGGTGCAGGCGCCGAGGAAGTCCGCGGGGATGTGGTCGGATATCAGCTTTCGCAGGTGATTTCGCAGTTGTCCGGCGTCGTCGCCGAGTTCGTAGTCCAAGGTCGTCATCCCTTCGGCAGCCCGAGCAGCCGCTCGGCGATGATGTTGCGCTGCACCTCCGACGTTCCGCCGTAGATGGTCGCGGCCAGCGCGTCCTGACGTTCGAAGAGCAGATCCGGATCTTGGGCCGACGGTGGACCCGCCACCGCGGCACTGAGTTCCCAAACCCGCTGCAGGGTAACCGATCCCAGTAGCTTCATGATGTCGGCTTCGGGGCTGGGCCGTCGTGCGAGTTCGTTGCCCAACGCGCGGTACCCGGTGGCGCGCAGCGCTTCGGCGTCGGCCAGCAGCGAGCCGAGCTCGGTGCAGATGTCGTCGGTCGGACCAGACTTGCGCACCGAGTCGAGTCCGCGCTGGATCTCGACCCAGTTCATGATCCAGATCATCTGGCGTTCGTGCTGCAGTGACGACAACGCAACGTTCCATCCGCCGTTGAGCGGTCCGAGCAGGTTGTCCGCCGGGATCTCGACGTCGTCGAGGAAGACCTCGCAGAATGTCTCGTCGGAGATCGACGCCATCCGAATGGGTTCGATCGCCACCCCCGGCGAATGCAGATCCAGGATCAGGCACGAAATGCCGCGGTGCTTCGGCGCCGCGGGATCGGTCCGGGCATACAGCGTGCACCAGCGCGAGACGTGGGCCTGCGTGGTCCAGATCTTGTGACCGTTGACCCGGAACACGTCCCCATCAGAGCCACAGCGCTCGGCCCGGGTGCGCAGGCCGGCGAAGTCCGATCCGGCTTCCGGCTCCGACATGCCGAGTGCCCACCACTCGTCGCCGCGCAGCAGGGGAACCAAGAGGCGCTCGACCTGCGCGGGCGTGCCGAACTGGCGGATCGCGGGTGCCGCGACATTGGGCCCGGCGATGTTGGGCAGCTTGGGTGCCGAGCGCATCGCCGCCTCCAGCCGGACTTCCATGGCCTCTGCCAATCCCAGCGGCCGGCCGCCGTGCTCGCGCGGCCAGGTCGGCTGTATCCACCCGGCCTCGAAGGCGGCCCGTTGGTAGTCACGCCGCAGGGACAGGTCCCAGCGGTATTCGCGGTACTTCTCGTAGTAGTCCGTCGGCAGGAAACCCGTCAGCCAGGCGGCGAACTCGGCGACGGCCGCGGTCATGCCGCTCCTCCCGCGAAACGGCGGCCCACCTCGTGATACAGCGCACGACTGTCGCCCAACATCGCCGCACCCTGCCAGGCGCGCCGGACGTAGAGGTGGCTGTCGTGCTCCCAGGTCTGGCCGAGGGCCCCGTGCACCTGGACCATGGTGCGCGCGCAACCGGCCGCCGCGTCGCCGGCCGCAGCTTTGGCCAGCGCTGCCGCGGTCCAGGCATCCGCGGGATCGACGTTCGGCGCGCTCACCCGGGCCGCCGCTGCATAGGTGAGACTGCGGGCTCGCTCCACGGCGACGTAGTTGTCGGCCAGCGCGTGCTTGACCCCCTGGAACGCGCCGATCGGCGCGCCGAACTGGTGGCGAGTCTTCGCATGCTCGACCGAGCGTTGCAACGCAGCGCCGGCCACACCCACCAGGTCGGCCGCCGCGGCTACCAGCGGCGCCGCCAACGCCGCTGCGATGCCTCCGGTCCCCAAGGGCGCGGCGGCCGACGGTTCGGTGTCGATTTCGACGTCGGCCAGCGGCTGTGCCGCATCGGTGGGCTCGCCGGCCGGCACCACGGTCACCCCGTCGCCGCAGCGGGCCACCACCGCCACCACGGCTCCGGGGTCGTCGTCGGTTCGGGCCAGCGTGACGATCAGCTCCGCGCGGGACAGGTTGGGAACCGCGACCGCCCGGCCGCACAGGCGTCCCCGGCGCAGGGTCATCGGTGAGCCGGGGAGCCGGGCGCCCGGGGCGTGGACGGCCAGCGTGGCGACGACGCCGCCGGCGATCTCAGCGAGGACCGCCTCGAGACCCTTGTCATGGAGCGCACGCAAGGCGCCCGCGGCCAGACCGACGCTGCTCAGCAACGGTATCGGGGCGATGGCAGCGCCGCATTCCTCGAGAACGAGAGCCAAGTCGAGTAAGCCGTAGTCACCGGAGCCGGGCGCCGCCAGCTCGGTCCAGCCGAGGTCGACGACCGTCTTCCACAGACCGCGCCGGCGTTCGGCAGCGGTCCCCGAATCGGTCATGGCCCGGCGGGCGGCCTCCGGCGGGCACACCGCGCGCAGGATGTCGCGCACCGTGTCGCGCAGCGACAGCTGCTCCGACGTCAGTCCCACATCCATAAAACCCCTAACATAATAAAAATAGTGAACTAGTGAAGTTGATGCAATCGATAAGGTGGCGCATGGTCGAGTGGTATCTGTTCCTGCCGCAGGTGCGGCTGTCGGCGGCCGACATCGCCGAGCGGGCGCGCCACGCCGAGGCCAGCGGCTTCGACGGAATGGCGTTCATCGATCACCTCGAGGCGCCCGGGCTGCCCGACGAAAGTATCTGGGAGGCAATGGGCATCGCCGCCTGGGTGGCGGCCAAGACCCAGCGCCTGCGGATCGGCCACCTCGTGCTGTGCGACGCGTTTCGCCACCCCGCCGTGCTCGCCAAACAGGCCGTCACGTTGTCGGACGCATCCGAGGGCAGGTTCGAACTCGGCCTGGGTGCGGGATCATGGCCTGCCGAGTTCGCCAGATTCGATATTGGCCAGCGGGATCCGATCGCCAGAGTGCAGCAACTCGAGCGCCACCTCGGCCTGATCAGACAGTACTGGGGCGACGAGACTCATGACGGTGGAGCGTCCCAGGCACCGCGCAGGTCTTATCCCATACCGCTGGTCCTGGGTGGCACCGGCCGACGGATGATGGGACTCGTTCGCCGGTACGCGGATTGGTGGAATCTGCCGGCCAATCACCTGGATAAGTTGCCCGAGCTGGTGCCGTCGGCGGGAACGGCCCGCGTGTCGATCCAGCAGATGGTGGGCTTCGTACGGCCGGGCAGCGATGCGAAGAACGTGCGCGAGGTAAGCACCCGTCGGTTCGGCAACCTGGGATCGGGGCTGGTGTGCGGCGGCGCCGACGAGCTGATCGGTCACTTCGCCGGCCTGGCCGCGCAGCGGGTCGAGCGGTTCTACGTGTGGTTCGCCGACTTCGCCGCTCCGGCCTCCCTGCACGAGTTCGGTGAATCGGTGATCAAGGCGTTCCCTGGCGCCGACGCCGCGCCTCCGTCGGCACCACCGGCGGCCGGGCGTACGGGCCCCGCTGCACTGCACTGAGCCGGATCTCGGGCAGATCGACCGACGGGTCGACGGTGTCCAACCAGGCGACCGCGTCGGCGACGTCGGACACCTGAATCGCGAACATCTCGAAGGGGACGTCCCGCAGCATATCGGTTTCCACCGGGCCGGGGGTCACGACGTGGACGCTGATCCCGTCACGGTCGACCTCGAGCGCCAGGGCCCGGGCGAACGCGTTCATGCCGGCCTTCGAAGCGGAGTACGCGGTTCGGGCCGGCATCGGCTCGCGCGCCGGCGGC
>Ga0080006_1127512_pt1 | contig 20217 bp, 18 predicted proteins | sample RS3BMetagenome_FD_69209 | JGI IMG/M metagenome (GOLD analysis project Ga0080006, IMG submission 69209) | Ferric oxide microbial mat and aquatic microbial communities from Rainbow Spring, Yellowstone National Park, USA - RS3B (SPADES... ...
CACTCTCCATGCTCCAGCGGGCTTCAGCCATGGCTTCGTAGGCGTTAATGGCATCTTCTATCTGCATGCTCCAGCTAAGCGCTGGATGAGCTGTATTGGCATCCATGTTCGATGCTCCCTCTCTTTCTTCCTCTGACATTGGATCTTAGGATCTTAAAGCCTGGACAAGCTTGAAAGTTGGTCAATACCTAGTGGTTAATACCTAGGTCTATAACAGGATGAGTATTTGCAATGGCCTCTCCCTATCGAGTCTCCAACTGTGGCTGTTGCATTTTTTCATACGCTATTCAAGGTTCCAAAGCATGCTCTATTTCTTGATTTCTTGTTCTTCTCTTTCTCAACGGAGCAACGTTTTCAGACGCTGGTAGGCAGTTTCAGCTGCTTTCTTCCAAGTGAACTCCGAGACGATGGTCTCTCTGGCCTTGGTGCCCATCTTTTCAGCCTCTTTCGGATGTGAAACCACGTACTGCAGTGCTGCCTTGAGCTCCCTACGGTCCGGCTCGTACCAGCGGTAGCTGCCCAGGACAGAAGGGGGAAAGTCACCTATGGTGGTGGGACGCTCGAAAGCAGGGATCAGATAGGCATTGTCCTCCCTGCAGAACTCTTTGGCACCTCCTTCTCTAGTGACTATGACTGGTAGTCCAGATGCCATCGCTTCAGCAATAGGAAGCCCGAAGCCTTCTCCCCGATACGGATGTACGACTACGTCGCAGCTTCTGTACAACTCTGCCATCTCTTCGTCCCCTAGATCTTCATCTATTAGCTCGATCTCGGGTAGTGTCGGGTCTTTGGATGCTTTGTACAGTTCCTTGTCTAAGTTGCCCCGACGATAGACCGTATTGGATCCAAATGTCTTGATTACCAAGCAGACGTCATCTATAGGAGTGAAAGTAGACAAGTAAACGTCTAATAATATGTCGATTCCTTTGCGCAGGATTGATCCACCTACGAACAAAAATTTGAAGGATTTGCTGGTTGACAAGGGATACGTATTCCCCTCTGGCTTGAACAGTTCGGTATCGACTCCGTTCGGTACTACATAGACTCTCGATTCGTCAATGCCGCACCGCGCGTACTGCTCTTTTATCCACTGCGATGGACACCATATCTCATTGGAGCAGGTGTTCAAAGCCCTTACCCAAGCTGCAGGCACTCCGATGAACTCCCATGGCTGGATGGTCACTACTTGCCCAGCTGAAGCGGGTGAGCAGTAGGGTGGAAACCTATGGCGTATCTCTACATCCATTCGGTCAATGTACTTGGATGGATCGAGGCTGTGCTGTCCGATCTCTCCCCTGATCCCATCGCTCCTTCCTGAGTTGCCTAAGTTGGTCGTTATCGGCCCGTGCTCTTTTCCAAAGCCTTGAGCTTCTCGAGCGGAGAATCCTTTCACGGAGAGCAACTCCTCCGTGGAGTGATGGATGCTGACGCCAAGGTCAGCAAGGGCTTTGCTCAGCTCGCGATTTACTCGAGCTAAACTATGATGAGCATATATATCTCCAACCCACCTTACAGTGATAGGCGAAGATCGAATTGGTGATTGGGTCTTAGCTAGTTTGATATCTCCAACCCACCTTACAGTGATGGGCGAAGATGAACGATCTCCAAAAGGAGCGTCCATCGGCACTCTTGCTGGTGCAGCTGTGCTTGTGCCGTGGAGATCCTTGGAGATTTCTTGGAGTCTGGAGAAAACCGAACTAGCTACAGCTTCCCAGGTGAACCTACTTACTATATCCTTTCTGCCCTGCCTGGAGAGGGAGTTGAGCCATTTTGGCTTCTTGGCGGTAGAACGAAGCAGCTCGGCCAGGTGACTCTTGGAAGGCTCAGCCCAGCGCTGACCTTGAAACTGATCAAGATCCATCCGGTCATCCACTTGGACAACGTCTTCGATCTCGATCAAAAGCGAGTTATGGTCGTCCATGTACTCTAGATTTCCGCTCCAGCGCGTAGCTATGACCGGCAGTCCGCAGGCCATAGCCTCCATCTGGGGTCTGCCGTATCCTTCCCCTCTGGATGGAGCCACATAGATATCGCAGGTGGCCATCAGTCGAGGAAGCTCTGCCGGGGAGAGCGGGTTGCTCAAGAGGACTATCGGTGCCACGGCATCCAAACTGGATCCAATACGCTCTAGCTCTTCGACGATGGCGGTGCGGATCTGCTCATATGCGTCTGCAGGGCTGTTCGAGCTTCGAGGATAGCAGCGCAACAGCAGACAGACGTCGTCCTTTGGTGTGAATGCCTCCGCCCATGCCCCGAGCAGCACATCGTATCCTTTGTGAAGACTCCATTGGAAAATGGACAGGTATACGGTGCCTCGCAGCCCAGGTATGGACAGGGGTACGAGTCCTGGCCTGAACCGTCTCGTGTCCACTCCCCCAGGGACTACATGAACAGGAGCCTTTACGCCCGCATCCTTGAAGGTCTCTTGGTTGAAGTGAGATGGAACCCATATCTCGTTGACTGCGTTGAGCACTATCGGCCAGGATTGAGGCAATCCATCGGTCTCGAACATGGTTCTTGCCACCATGTATTCGGAACTCCATGCGTTCTCATAGGCTTCCTGTACATCAGGCGGGGCATGTACGATGGCGACAGGAGGCAACTGATCCCTTCGGTCAGCTAGATTTACTGCTTCATAGAGCAATTTCGCTACTTCGGGAGCATCACGTCTGAGAGCAGTTCGCACCTCTGGCTGTTCTTTAGTAAATGACTGTGCTCTTAAGGGATAGCCGAGCCTCCGCAGTCCAGCTACGAATCCCCTTGCCTCTTCGGAGTAACCGCTCCAGTCCCAGAGTGGACCTATCCATACTGCCTCGCCTGGATAGCCTTTGTCCCTCTTGCTTTTAGTCGAGGTGCTAGCTGAGGTGTCGCCATTTGCATGGTCAGCTAAACCGCCATCAGCCGTATTCCTGCCTATGCTCTCGAGAACTGTCGGTGGTGTGCTGTTATTCCAGGAGCTACTGGTTCTTTTCGCTGTGTTCGTCATCTCCTTCCTGCTCGTTCTCTTCTCTTGCTTCATCATGAGTGCAGTTCCTAGTGGTTTTCTTGTACGGTACTCGTGGTCGCTGAATCTACGGTCATCTCGCGTGTAGCCGAGACACTCACGAGGTGCATGAGCATGCTCGTGGCAGAGGCATTGAAGAAGGGGGCATCTTCGAGGCTTGGCAACTGGGAGAGAAGTGACTGCAGTTCGTTGAAGATGGGACCTTTGATGAACGAAAGCTCACTTCTGACAACGACTAGTGGTGGGGGATCCTCACTGTTCGTGCCCGGTTCTCCAGGTGCAATCCCGGTAATCTTGTCGCCTCTGGCGTATAGGACGACTTCTTTTCTTGTGCGACCTGTCATTTCAATCAAGTCCTCTAGTTGTTTTGTCGTGAGTGCGGTCCCAGGATCGATGAAGCAGAGCCATTGGCCAAGCGCTACTGCAAGTGCAGTGAGGATGGAGGCTGGAGCGCCTATTGGCTTACGACTACGGATGGCGATTACATCACCAGACAAGTTGTCTAGCAGATAACCAGTAGCATCTCTCGAGGCATCATCCACTATGACCACTTCATAACTGAGTTCGTTCGGTAGTGCATCTGCTAGGGACTCCAAAGAAGCCAGTAGGGGGAGAGCTTGGTTCCTGGAGATCAGAATGAACGAGATGTACACCTCTTGGGTCGGGGATGTCCGTGGAGGACCAGCGGCGTTCACTGAGTTGGATGTAGATTCGAACTCTTGGTCGGCAAGATCATAGGTAGGCATCGTCCGATCAGGGATTCGATCGGACGATGTAGTCCCACCATTGACTGTTGCTGCTAGGTTGTGATCCGATCCTTCTCTCGGTAGGGTAGCTTCAACTTTCGATAGGCAATCTTCGCCTAGGCCGAGCTGACGCAGGAGTGTTCTTAGCTCTTGTTTGAAGATCACCTGTTCTTCCAGGGTATTCAAGGGAGGTATGGTTTGCAGGGCCATGATGGCATTCCGGTCTCCGAAGACAGTATTTGCCAGGAAAGCGGCCATGCTGCGTTCACTAGGTTTCGTGTGGGAGTCCCTGACCTTGCTCAGTAGAGGATATTCCCAGGCCAAGTCGGCCTGGTGGAACCTTATCGACCAGATCAACGCCCTCTCGATGGTGAGCTTTTCTGCTAGGTTTCCCACTGTGGCCAGTACCGCCAATGGGTTGGCGAAGTCGTGGAAGCATGCCTCCAGGAAACGGTCGGCTCGTGAAGGCTCCATCTGCAAGGCTTGAGCTAAGATCTCTCTTTGTCTGCTCCAAGGTATGAGGACTGTTACCTCATGGAACCTGCGACTTGATCGCTCGAGCGACTCTAGTGCCAGTTCTAGGCAGTCGAAAACGCTCTCTCTTTCGAACCGTTCTATCAAGGCATCTGCCGATTCTCCATGACGACCCACAGAGAAAAGAGCCCTAGCTCTTTGACAGGCTAGTAGTAGCTTAGGGTCATAAGAGAATCCATCGTCGTCCTGAGCGCTATCAGGTAGTGCATCCATGAAACCGAGTGCTTCCTTGAAACGCGAAGTAGCAACAAGCAACCAAGCATGCAGGAGATCTGCTGCTATCTGGTTATTGCTCATCGTACGAAGGTGTGCAATCCAGCTGGCCGCTTCCTGGAACAGTCCCAGCTGCAGGAGCCTTTGTATGAGGGCGATAATGAGTTGGCGTTTCTTGGTGTCGTGACTGGATCTAGCCACAGATTCTAGGTATGAATGAAGTACCGGGTCATAGGGAAGATAAGCACCTGAGACAGGAAGAGAAAGATGCGCTGCCAGCTCTCCAACCCCATCTGGCGAGCCAACCCCATCTGGCGAGCCAACTCCATCTGGCGAGCCAACCACATCTGGCGAGGGAGCTATAGCTTTCTCGGAGGCCGTGTTGGACAAATCCGCTGTCGATGGTATCAACTTGGATGTTCTACTGCTTTGGCTGAAGTTTTTCCTGAGGCGACTGGCACGAGCCACAGAGTTGTTATCGGATGTTGTATGAGATAGCTAAAGTAAATGGCTAAAGTACTGAGGGTAGCCAACCGATACAAATATGTGGTATAACAAAAGGTGAGCGAATGATCGAATCTGTCCTTGCCTTTCGAGGAGGGTTTAGGTTCCGAGAAGCTCAAGGGTAAAGTATTGTAGCAATGTAAAATGTAAAATATTGTTACAATGTTGTAGTACAAGAGGTGCAGCCCGAAGGAGTCGGGCTGACAGAATCAAGGAGGAGGAGAGGTATGTCATCTCTTGTGGTGAATACTAATATCTCGGCACTTCAAGCTTATGATAACTTGAATGCCACCAATACTGCGTTGTCTACCGCCATATCACGGCTTTCGTCTGGTTTGCAGATACAGACTGCAGCTGACAATCCGGCCGGCTATGTAGTGTCACAGCAGTTGCTAGCAGAGTCCAATGGCTACGGAGTGGACATCCAGAATGCCCAGAACGGCATCTCCATGATCCAGACTGCCGATGGAGCATTGGGCCAGATCACAAGCATCCTACAGACCATGAGTCAGCTGGCTCTACAGGCAGCCAACGGGACCACCAGCCCTTCTGCCGATCAAGCCGACCAGGCAGAGTTCGTCCAGTTGCAGAATGAGATCGACCAGATTGCCAATTCCACCAACTTTGCGGGACAACAGCTTCTTAACCTAAGTGGAGCCTCGGCAACGATCACCTTCCAGGTGGGCACCGGCAACAATACGGTCAGTCAAGTGGGTATTACTTTTTCTTCGGCGACGACCACTGCTCTGGGCGTTGCATCTACGTCCGTGTCCATTAGTGGAATTGCCTCTGCTCAAGCTGCCATCAGTGCTATCGCTTCGGCACTAGCCAGCGTCAACTCCATAGAAGGCAGCCTTGGTGCTTATCAGAACGAGTTCCAGGCGATCATTGCCAACCTGACCGTAGGCCAACAGAACATGACTGCTTCTTACAGTCGAATCGTGGACGTGAACATGGCTCAGGAGATGACCCAGTTCACTACCGATCAGATCCTGATGCAGTCTGGTGTGGCCATGCTGTCCCAGGCGCAGCAGGAGCCTTCATTGGTGCTGAAGCTTCTTACCTGAGCGAAAACATCCATGAAGTACTACGGCACTCTACGGGTTGAATCAACCCGTAGAGTGCCATCTATAACCTAGGTGTTGGAGGTAGTTGGCAATGTCTTTATCCAACATAACCGGAGGAACCTCTACCAGCCCTGCTCTGGTAGTGAACGGCTTGATATCAGGGCTCAATACTCAAGAGATCATTCAAGCACTTCTTCAGAGCTACATGGCTCCAGAAACCGACCTTCAAAGTCAACAAGCCACAATCAACTCTAATATTTCCGATTATCAGGTTATCAACAAAGATCTCCAAGCTCTTCAAAGTGCAGCTAGTGTTTTAGGGCTTCCTCCTTCCAACGCGCAGTCTACGTGGGCGTCTATGCAGGCTGTTTCATCCGACAGCTCAGTAGCTACAGCTAACGCCTCTCAAGGTGCGCAAGCTGGTCAAGTATCTTTTGACGTGACTCAGCTTGCACAAGCAAACATTCTGCAGTCTGCCGGGGTAGTTTCCTCCACTTCGGATGTGGTGACAAACCTGTCCGATTTCCTTGTCTCCCAAGCTATGCCTATCGGTTTCTCTAGTTTGACTGCATCGTCCACCCTTTCGCTTGGAGCTCATACCATTGATGTCACTCAGGCCTCTCAAGCAGCTAGCGATACCGGTACGACCGCCTTCTCCCAGGGATCTTCGATAACAATAGGATCTTCCAACGATACGATAGATGTTACCGCCAACGGTGCTTCTTACACCCTCACTATTGCTTCAGGCACCTATACCCCGAGCCAGTTGGTGAGTGCTATCAATGCTGCAGCAAGCTCGGCAGGAGCTCCAGTCGCAGCGGCATTGACCAATACGAACAGTGGCTACCTCGTGTTAGGCACTACCAACCAGGGAAGTGCCGCAAGTATCGAGATCACTGGAGGAACTGCGCTTTCCACACTAGGGCTTCCAACTCAGTCTGCGGCAGTGAACGGAGTTGACGGAGTGGTGAGCGTGGATGGCTATTCACAGAGTTTCAGCAACCTTTCTGCCGGTGGGAGCCTTACCTTGTATGCTGGCAGCTCCACGGGTCCCACGATCACTGCTACAGTGGCCTCCTCGACCAATGGTCCGGCTTCCTCTCTGCTTCAATCCGGGTCGATCACTGCTACGAACGTGAGCACTGGAAGTGGTTCTTTGGCAGATGTGGTAGCAAATATCAACGCGGCATCTGCTGGTGTTACTGCATCGGCAATCGAGAACAGCTCCGGCAACTATCTGCTGCAGCTTACTGCGACCAATACTGGTGTCAATGGGGACCTGACGATTGATACTCAGGCCTTCAACTCTTCGGCCTTAGGAGATCTGAGCACGGTTCAAGCTGGACAGAATGCAGAGATGACCCTTGCTGGCGGTCAGAGTCTGATCTCACAGACGAACTCGTTCACCGGATTACTGCCTGGTCTTACAGTGACGGCGGTAGGGACGGGTTCGGCTACCGTCACTGTTTCTGCCGATGCGACTGCGATCGCCTCTGCTGTGCAGACCCTAGTGAATGATGCCAATACCGTGCTATCTGATACGGCCAAGTACGCCTCTTACAACGAGACTACCGAGACTGCTGGTCCTTTGTTTGGCTCTGCCGTCCTCCAGTCCGTAGAGAATCAGATACTAGGTATTTTTGCTGGCGACGGTCCATCTGGACTAGGAACCTCCAACCTGGGTGGGACTTTGGCCGTAGGCATAACAGTTAACAGTAATGGAACTTTGAGCTTTAACCAGTCCGCCTTCGAGTCTGCCTTTCAATCCAACCCATCTCAGGTAGAGGCTATGTTCACCCAGGGAGGGAGCTTCTCTGTTGCTTCATCCTCTACGCCCTACAATGGACAGGTAAGTTTAAACTATGCTAGTCAAACTACTCAACCAGGATCGTATACGGTTGACATCACTCAATCTGCTACTCAAGCTCAAGCTACGAGTACCAAAGTAACCTCTTCATCCACACTGGCCAGCGCGGAGACCTTCTCTTTCAGCCAGGGAGGAGTGACCGCCTCATACTCAGCTTCGGCAGGAGAGTCTGGACAAGAAATTGCCAATGGTCTCAATCAAGCCTTTGCCTCATCGGGCATTGGATTACAAGCTGGCTTCAACTCTTCTGGATATCTAACCATTACTTCCAGCATATATGGGGGACCAGGCGACTTCACGATATCGACTTCAGGGACGACCGGTCAGACGGGTCTCAGTGGTTCTTACTCTGGACTTAACGTCGCGGGCACTATAGACGGAGTAACAGCTACAGGCATTGGCCAGGTTCTCTCTGCACCAGCGGGCAACCCTACCTTGGCCGGACTATCTCTCTTGGTCGTAGGGACAGGGACGGGCAGTGGAACCTACACCTATGCCCCAGGTATCGCCCAGCAGTTATCCTCTGCTGCCTATGGTGCCTCCAACCCCATCAACGGATCGATAACCACTACCATCCAAAACCTTCAGACTCAATCGAGCGACCTCAACCCTCAGATAAGTTTCTATGCCTCCTTGGTTTCACAGGAGCAGAAGCTTCTAGAGCAAGAGTTCGCTCAGTTGGAGGCTACACTTGGGTCGCTCAAGAATCAAGGGGCCATGCTCTCGGCTTCCATAGCACAGCTGCCGTGATAGACATGATACGTCTGCAGTCCTTATAGTCGTCATTGGAACAACTCCGATTACGAGGTAGTCAAGTTGACATTTCAGGGATATCCCAATGCACAGTCTTTGCGAGAGCGGTATCTAGCCGACTCGATCACTACTGCCAGTCCCCATCAGTTGGTGACCATGCTCTACGACGCCTTGATACTGGACATGCAGCGAGCAGAGAGTGGCTTCGAGGCCAACGACCTTGTGGCCATCAACGATTCGCTGGTCCATGCTCAGCAGATAATAAGAGCGTTGCGTTCCTCGTTGAGGCTCGATGCTTGGGATGGAGCAGAACGTCTCGCATCACTGTACGACTACCTCTATATGGAACTGATACAGGCCAATGTGGCCAAAGATCGCATTCGAGCGAGGACCTGTGCCTCCATGATCTCTGCTTTGGCCGATGCTTGGCACAAGGCTGCAGAGACAGCACAGTCCATTTGAATCGACCTCTCGGTTGGCTCGAGGAGTACAAGGTAGCTCTGATGCGGTTGGAATGGCACCTCAGTGTTCGGCTGCCTGGTGGATAGAGGATCAGGGGAAGGAAGATGAGTTGGGAAGATGTATTAGCAGAGATGAGGAAGTGGCTAGAGGAGTGCCAGGCGGCCTTGGCAAGTCATTCCGGATATCCACCTCCTTACATTCCCCCATCTCCGGATACCCTTGGCAAGTTGCCCCCAGAGCTAGCAGATGATGCAGCTCATCTGCTCTCAGCTATTCGCACAATGGAGAAGAGGGTCATTGAACGAAGAGGAGCAGTAGTAGAGACTCTTGCAGCTCTTCCTCAGCAGGATGATCCACTCCCTCTCTACCTGGACGAGCACGCATGATAGTGCAGCTTGCACATCTAGGCCGGTAGTCTTCAAGGCTTGCGAGCAAGTACTACTACCTGAGCGTTGGAGCGGAACTGTTCTCCGGGCTGTTCCAGGGTTATAACCTCCATGCAGGTGTCGAAGTCATCTTGGCTCATCAGCCCGGCCTTGATGATCTCCTCTCTACTGGCCCTCAAGCGCTCGAGGGTGAAGAGTCGACTGGAGTCGTTGAGCTCCATGGTCACATGTTGTGCCTGAGGAAGCACCAAGGTCATTTGGATATCAAAGCCACCTTGGCTCAAGTAAGTGGAGAGCTTGCGCCCTACGTAGCGGTCTCCGCCATTGACTTCCTGCAACGCTGCAAATGCCTCATGGAGCTTGGAGTATGCCTCAGAAGGCTCTGGATAGGTGATAGACATCTGGTCGTCGATGTCGATCACCATGCAGTATCCTCCTTCCTTTATCACCTCGGCCAACGATGCAGTTGCCCGGTTTGGATCTGCAAGGTGCTGGTAGACAAAGCGCACGATGGCGAAGTCGTAGCGCTTATCTTCGGAGACTAGAGCATAGATGTCTCCGGCCTCGAAGCTGACCCTCGATCCTTCGGCGAAGTATCCCTTGCTACCCAAGACACCAGCTATGTGCTCTCCCGTCTGGAGATAACGGACGTTCTCGTCCACCCCGGTGATATCAAGGGGCAGCTGCCCCGCCAATGCTAGCGTCAATGCCCCATACCCACAACCAGCATCGAGTACCTTCCAGCCGTTCTCCAAGTTGACCATGCTGAACAACGCCTTCCAAGTAGGACTGGTGAGGAGTGCTTGAAGTATCATCCACCTGTCTGGGGTGTTCTGGTGAGCGGTTAGATACTCAGTGAACTCACGATCGCAAGTTGCCCACTTGGCTTCATCGATATGCATTGGATCAAGGATAGCTAGTTCTCGCGTTGGAAGCACGCTTTACCCAGTAGCATAGCCCAGTAACATAGAGCGGACACCGGGTGAAAGACGAGGACATAAAAAGGCTCAAGCCGTCCATCTCTCCTGCCGATAGTGAAACAGAGAAGGAGCACGGATCGCTCTAGTCGCATGATGCCCAGGATGGGCAGCAAGGTGAATCTGCTGGATGGATGTCATAGCCAGTAACTGCTTATGGCAGCTATTGAAGCAGGTGAGGATGAGCGTGATGAGGTGAGATGGTGCAAGACGCAACCATTGGTGTCCTTCAGTTTGCAGTGGACAGCTTGTCTCTGCGTCAACAGGTTATTGCTGACAACATTGCCAATAACCAAACCCCTGGTTATATAGCAGAACAAGTGAACTTCGAGAAGAGCCTGGAGCAAGCTGTTTCTGCCTCTGGCCCAAGCTCTGCTCATGCTACTATCTCCTACTCCGGAGTTGCCCCGGGTACAGATGGCAATAATGTCAGCTTAGGTCAGCAGATGGTCGATGCGGAAAAGACGAGTCTTGGCTATCAAACGATGATCTCCTTGCTTACCTCCAAGTTCAATCAGATCAGAGATGCCTCTCAGGCTGGGTGAGCAAGGGATGAGCGTATGGATGTTCGCTTGTACTCTGTCTGGAAATGAGGATGGGGCAACGGGCGAAGGAGAAGGGAGGATTTGAATGGGGATATTTGGAGCGATATCAATTGCAGGAACGGGAGTTGATGTCTCCCAGACCTGGCTGGATACGGTAGCAGGCAATGTTGCCAACATGAACGACATAGCTGCTCCTGGTTCACCTGTCTACAGGGAGGAGTCAGTAGTAGCTACTCCGCTACCGCCCGCTAACTCTAGCAGCCCAGGTCAAGGGGTCGGAATAGTGGGTATTGCTCTTGGCAGTGCCAAGGGAAGGCTTGCTTACGATCCTTCTAGCCCTTTGGCCAATCCACAAGGGTATGTAACCTATCCAGCAGTTAACTTGGGCCAGCAGATGGTGGACATGGTCATGGCTCAGACCTCCTATCAAGCCAATGTAGCTGTTATCAACCATGCCCGCTCTGCCTACAAAGATGCTTTGACCCTATGATTCCTGCTATACCCCCGATCAAAGGAGCGCCAACCCCCACCTTGCCACTCAACTCTTCCGGTGGGAGCAGTTCAGGAGGATCAAACTTCTCACAAACGGTGGGTCATTTGATCGACCAGTTGCAGCAGTTGGATACCACTGCAAATACGGCAGAGGTAAAGGCCGCCGCGGGACAAGGGAACGTAGCTGATGCGATGATCGCCGCTACCAAAGCCTCTCTCGCTACTCAAGTGACCGTGGCCTTGACCGAGAAGGCTGTATTGGCGTTCACCGAGATAGTGAATATGCAGATTTAAATGCGATTTCGAGGATGTACTGAGCCATGGCGGTAATAGGGCAAAAGGATGTGGATCGCTTCAAGAATGGTTTGAAGCGATTTGCCAATGGGTTTACTCCCGGGCAAAAAGCAGTCACCCTCATAGCGTTAGCGGCAGTGATAGTTGGTGCAGTAATCTTCATGCGCTACGCGTCGACTCCCACCTATGCTCCTTTGTTCACCAACTTGCAGCCATCCGATGCTGCTGCTGTCACAGCTAAGCTTGCTCAAGCCAAGGTGCCCTACAAGTTGGCCGACGGTGGTTCTACAGTCCTGGTGCCTCAAGGCCAAGTAGACCAGGAGCGGGTTACCCTGGCCGAGGCCGGCCTGCCAGCATCAGGACCAGTAGGCCTTTCCTCGCTGAACAAGGTAGGTATCACCACCTCTCAGCTTACCCAACAAGCCGATCTGCAAAGAGCGTTGCAAGGACAGCTGGAGCGTACCATCGACTCTATCCATGGAGTAACTGGTTCCCAGGTAGACCTAGCCATTCCACCGAACAATCCTTTTGCCCTTGGTACAACCGAAGCAACCGGTGCTTCGGTCATGGTTGACCTCTCTCCTGGACAGTCGCTTTCCTCCTCTGAAGTGGAAGCCATTGTGCACTTGGTCGCCTCTAGTACTCCTGGATTGAAGCCAGGTGATGTCACAGTTGCGGATTCCAATGGCGAATTACTAGCAGGACCAGGCGTCTCTGAAAGCGTAGCCACACAGGGGAGCCAGACTCAACAGTTCGATGCAGCTGAGCAAGCCAAGGTAGAGGATTTGCTCAACAACATAGTTGGAGTAGGTAACTATGCAGTTCAGGTGAACTCCACACTCGATTTCTCCAAGACCACTACCACCTCGCGCTCTATTCAAACCAGCCCCAAAGGAACTCCTATCTCTGCCCCAACTTCAACCAGCACGAGCACTCAGACCTTTACCAATACCGGTGGGGCTCCTGGGGCGGGAGTACTGGGGGGCGTGACCAATCTGCCCGTTACCGCTGCTGGGGGGAGCACCAAGTACAACAAGACATCAGGAACTACTCAATATCAAACTGGAACTACTACGACCGTTACCCATTCGGCCCCCGGTAGTGTTGCTCGGCAATCAGTAGCGGTAGTGGTCAACTCCAAGGCATTGCCAGCTGGCACTAGTTTATCCGCTCTGCGCAGTGAGGTTGCTGCCGCAGCAGGGATAGTACCAAGTAGAGATACATTTAGTTTTAACGCTATGCCTTTCTCTACTGCTGCCTCCAAAGCTGCTGCAGCAGCTGCAGCAGCAGCAGCTGCTGCTGCACATAGAGCAGCTCTGTTCTCCGAGATACGCGATGCAATAGTCTTTCTGGTCATTGCTGCGGTGCTCTTCCTGCTTTGGCGGTCAGCTCGAAGAGCATCCATCAGGCGGGAAAGGGTGTATATACCTCCTGAAGCCGTTCCCCAGTACGCTTTGGAGCCACCCCCTCATCCTGCAGCGGTGACCGCTCAAGTTCCAGCAGTGACCCCAAGCCTGGCCGCAGTTCAGGAAAAGGCACCAATTGCCGCGGAGATTGCCCAGTTCATCGAAGAGCAGCCTGAAGATGTAGCCAGGCTCTTGCGGTCCTGGATGAACGAGGAGCAGAGAGGCAAAGAGGCTTAACGATGAAGTTGACTGGACCTCAGAAAGCAGCCGCCATGTTGGCCCAGATGGGCATGTACGAAGCGGCCAAGGTACTCAAGTCGATGACCGAGAACGAGGTTGTCGATCTAATGGCGGGGATGGCCAAACTACCCCCTCTCTCGCCAGAAACGGTGAAAAGCGTAGTGCGTGAGTTCGTTGAGAGAGCTACGGCTAGTGCAATGGTAGGCCAGGGCGGGGTGGATGCAGCTAGAAAGCTGTTGGTAGAGAGGTTGGGTCCAGCAAAGGCAAACGAAGTATTGGAGCAGTTCGCTGTAGCTGATGTGGCTAGGCCGCTCTCTTTCCTCCAGCGCTTGGATCCCGTGCAGGTGGCCAGCTTTCTGCTGGATGAACATCCCCAGACCGTAGCAGTAGTGTTGGCACATCTTCCCCCAGAACACACCGCTCAGATATTGAAGGAGTTGAGCGAGGAGCTCAGGGTAGAGGTGGTACGGCGCATAGGGATGATGAACAGGGTCTCACCTCAAGTGGTCGAGAACATTGCTGAGGTGCTTTCGAGGAAGCTTTCCACTCTAGTGCGAGCAGGAGGAGTTGGATTTGCCGTCGGGGGAGTACCAGCTTTGGTGAGCATCTTCAACAACATCGATCGTTCTGCTGAACGCCAGATTCTCTCGGATCTAGAGGAGAGGGATCCTGAATTGGCCGACGAAGTTCGCAGCCAGCTGTTCGTCTTCGACGACGTGGTCAAACTAGATGACCGTACTCTGCAACGAGTCCTGCGTAATGTCGTCATCAAGGACCTAGCGGTGGCGTTGAAGGGAGTCGAACCGGAGGTACGTGAGAAGTTCATGCGGAACATGTCGGAACGTGCAGCAGCCGATCTAGCCGAAGAGATCGAACTCTTAGGGCCTACTCGCATATCAGTCGTAGAGGCTGCACAGGCTGGAATCGGCAAACTGGTGCGGGAGATGGAGGCAGCAGGTGAGATCGTCATAGCGAGGGGCGAGGATGAGCTGGTGGTCTGAGTTCTCTCGTTCAAGCACTCGCCACCTGGGGCGAGTGATGCATGCCGATGGCAGGGTAGAGGTGCGGACGGTGACGCTCAATGGTTCGAACCATAGCAGTCGTGAAGCTACCCTACGTCGATCCTCCAAGCAAGATAGGGATGGGACTGCTCAAGAGGCTCTAGCGAAAGCATTCAAAGAGGGTTACGACTCCGGCTGGACAGCGGCCATGCACTCCTTGGAGAACTCCAAACTGGAAGCAATGGAGCGGATCTCCATTGCCCTCGAGGATGCAGCACGAAAGTTGGTACAGTCACATGTCGCTCTCACTGAACAAGCACGCAAAGAGGTGGCCGAGGTCGCCTTTGAGTTAGCTCGTTTGATCATCGGCAGAGAACTGGCCGTAGCTGAGAACCCCGGCATCGATGCCGTAGCGAGAGCGCTTGATCTAGTTGGAGAGGGAGAACGACTCACCATACGTATGAACCCGGATGAGGTGATCGATCCTTTCGATATATCCGTTCCAGTTGCAGGCTGTGAAGTGACGGTATTGGCCGACCCTTCGATAGGACGAGGGAGTTGCATCGTAGAGGGAGAAGCCTTCCATATAGACGCATCCATTGACAGTGCTCTCGAACGAGTGAAGACCGTTTTGCTCGAAGAGGACATGGAGGACGTAGGGGCCGGTGAGAACCTTCATTGACGACTCTTTGCTGGAGAGAGCCTCTCTGGCGGCCAAGCCTTGTCGTTTTGGCAGGGTTAAAGGTCTTGTTGGACTCCGATTGGAGGTGGAAGGCATCGAGGCTGCCGTTGGCGAAGGGGTCCGTATCTTGAAAGAGGGGAGTCCACTAGAGACAGAGGTGGTAGCACTAGGGCCGAAGAAGCTTTACTGCATGCCCTACGGTGAGATAAAAGGAATTCGACTGGGAACACCTGCTCAAGCGTTGGGAAGGTTCTTGTCGATCAAGGTAGGCAAGGAGCTCTTGGGAAGAGTCTTGGATGGACTGGGGAGACCTCTAGATGATGGGCCCTCTCTGGCCCATCTTCAGCAGGTGCCCCTGGACGCTTCGTCCCCTCATCCACTGGAGAGAACTCTGGTCACCGAACAGCTGTCCCTAGGAGTTCGAGCAATAGATACATTGATCCCTTGTGGGAAGGGGCAGCGCCTAGGTATCTTTGCCGGCTCTGGGGTGGGCAAGTCGAGTCTTTTGTCCATGATCGCTAGAGGAACCGATGCCGATGTGTCCGTAGTGGCCTTGGTAGGTGAGCGCGGACGAGAGGTGAACGAGTTCATCTACCATGATCTAGGCGATGAAGGCATATCTCGATCGGTTGTGGTGGTGGCTACTTCCGATGAACCAGCCTTGGTACGCTTACGAGCGGCTTTCACCGCTACACGCATAGCAGAGTGGTTTCGCGACCAAGGAGCTCATGTTGTGCTGATGATGGATAGTCTGACCCGCTTTGCTATGGCGCAACGTGAGGTAGGTTTGTCAGCTGGAGAGCCCCCTGCAAGCAGGGGGTATCCCCCATCGGTATTCTCCCTCATGCCCAAGCTACTGGAGAGAGCTGGATCAGGTTCTACAGGAAGCATTACCGGCCTCTACACGGTGCTGGTCGAGGGTGATGATATGAACGAGCCAGTTGCCGATGCCTCGAGAGCCATCCTTGATGGACATATAGTATTGCAGCGTTCCCTGGCCACCGCTGGACACTTCCCCTCCATAGACGTGCTCGAGTCCATATCCAGGCTGGAGCCAGCGATCTGTTCGGAAGAGCAGGTCTCTTGGGCCAAGGAGATACGTCGCCTTCTTGCTGCTTATCGTGATGCCAAGGACTTGATCGAGATAGGTGCTTACACCAAAGGGGCGAATCATTTGACCGATCGGGCCATTGCCATGCGAGAGCCAATTGAAGCGTTCTTGTGCCAAGGACTCTACGAGCGAGCAGCGCTGGAAGACTCTTGGCAACGCCTTCGCTCTTTGGCGGAGATGTCCAGGGAGTTACCGGTTTCCCAGGTGCCAGCTCGAGCGGGCCATGCAACCGAGGGTGTCCCTTTGTTGCAAGGACCTCAGGCGAGGGGCGCTTGATATGAGGAGGTATCAATTTCGCCTAGAACAACTGCTTGCTCTTCGTCATGCGTTCGAGCAAGCAGCCAGAGTCGAGCTGGTGTCAGCTCTAGCAGAAGAGAGGGAGATGGAACGGAGCTATCTTGCTGCCTTGGACTCTTACAAGGCAGAACGAGAGCTGCTGGCTGCTTCGAGCGATGTGACCACCTTCTGGAAAGAGGAGACCTGGTTGTCCATGGCCGCGGCCAGTCTGTTCGATGCTCGTTCCAGGTTGACATTGGCGATGGAGCGGCGGGAGAAGGCACGTATTGCTTGGATAGAGAGGTCCAAGGAAGTGGAGGCCTTGGAGAGACTAAAAGAACGGTATCGCATCCGACATGAACAGGAGTACTATAGGCAAGAGGCAGTCGAGGTGGACAGCGTGGTGAGTGCTCGTTTCAGGGCTGAAAGCCTTCCGATGAACACGGCATCCAATGGAGTGATCGCAGATGCCTGATCCGGCAACATCCCTCGTCTCCATGGTGCAAGCACGTATTGCCGCCATAGATCAGACATTCTCTTCTCTTGGCGACGACCTCGGCGCTGTTGCAAGAGATGGAGACTTCGAAGCGGTGCTCTCCTCTATCCAGATGCTAGATGAGCCGTTGTCCACTACCAGCGCCTCGTCTGACTCTGCTGATCAGGGGATGAGTGGATCCGAGCCAGTTTTTGCTGCTCCAATGGTCTATCTTCCCATGGGCGGTTCGGAGTCAGGGAGAAGTGGAGGAGTGGCAGGCATACCGTATCTCTCTACCGGCTCGACGTTGTCCTCCCTATATGGGTACTCGGTAGACGGATCCAATCAATATGGAGGCAATACCGGTTACACTGCTGTCGAAGCAGGCCAAAGCGATCAAGGGACCACTGCTGTGCAGCTCCGGTCCATGGGGGTGCCAACCGATATGATCTCTTTGTTCGAAAGTGCTGCACAATCTTATGGGATACCACCGCAGCTCTTAGCAGCTGTAGCCAAGGCCGAATCCGGCTTCGATCCCCAGGCAGTCTCCTCTGCCGGTGCAGAAGGTTTGATGCAGATCATGCCATCTACTGCTGCAGGACTAGGCATAGATCCGTTCGATCCGACTCAGGCGGTGTACGGAGCGGCTCGGATATTGGCTGGAAACATAGCAGAATTTGGCTCTATCCCTCTTGCGGTAGCGGCTTACAATGCTGGAGCCGGAGCAGTGCAGAGATACGGGGGGATTCCACCGTATCCTCAGACGCAAGAGTATGTTCGGATCGTCCTTTCGTACATGAGTCAAGCAAGCGACCTTGCTTTCTCCAACACAGTTTCAACTAGCCAAGGAGGAGCCGGTTATGTTGGGTAACCCTATAGCCCTTGAAGGTGGGAGCAGCGACCTGTCTCAGAATTCGACTACCGCTCCTCTAACAGCGGGCTCAGAAGGGAAGGTAGCACTAGAGGGTTCGCAGGGACCGGGCAAGTTCTCCAAAGTGTTGGCAGATAGCAGGGCGGCCATGCTTCCATCACGACCTCCCAAGCCTGCTGCTGGCGAGCCGGAATCTTCGCTGAAAGGTCGCTCGGAAAGTAGGGATGGTGCCACCTCCACTAAAAGATCTGTGGGTAGTGCACGGGACAGGAGGAAGGGTCGTCCAAGCTCCATCGAAGAGCAAGGGTCCATGGTTGCCCACAACCTTTATTCGACCGGTCCATATCTTGGTAAAGTCGAAAGGGAAAAGCCTACTGAGGGTTTTCCCTCCACTGAGACCGATGAGGGGATCCCTCATCGATCAGTGTTGTCGAAGGGCAGGCCTCATCCGGATCATTTAGGTGACAGTGGCCACAGCGTAGATTCTCCGGTTGAAGATGCACTCAGAGCCGACGAGGCTGGTGCATCCGTGATCGAGGTTTCTTCAACCGAGGCATCCCCAAGCAAAGGAACAAGAAACGGAGGTAATACCCAGCCTTCGACTGGAGGTGGGTCGGTTGAGACAGGATCTGGAGCTAGTCGTCATCTCTCCGAAGTGGCCAAGGAGTCTAGCGTCACTGCTCAGCACAGCGAACTTGTCTCGACAGCTAGGGCTAGTGGCAGCGAACCTGGCCGCAGAGGGAGTTCAGAGAGGGTTGCTGTTGCTGGATCTCGGATGACCGTGACCGGAGAGCAGACTCAGAGCACGGACGCTACTCACAACCGGATCAGCCACTCGGGAAAGCCATCCATCCTTCTAGAGGAGAAGAGAACTGATCATGCTGGCCAGGAAGTCGATGTAGGAACCAACACCAGCTCCAAGGAACGTGAATACAATAGTACTACATTACCTGAATCATCGTGGGATGCTGTTGGCCAAGCGACTTTAGCTGCAGCCGACTCATCCCCATCGACTCTGACCGTCGTGCAAACAACCAATGGGGGATCCAACTCTTCCCAGCTAACCCAAAACATCTCCGAACAGGTGCTGAACGTCGTGCAGCCGTTGGTCAGCATCCCACTCTCCGGGGAGAGCGTGCTGTCCATGGATCTGTATCCACCAGTTCTCGGTACTGTACGAGCGGTGATCGCCTCGGTCAATGGATCGGTAACGGTAAAGCTATGGGCAGCAACCGAGCAAGGACATGCCCTTTTGACACAGGCCCTTCCTGATTTGAGAGAGCACTTAGGCGAGGGAGCTCCCTTCCTCGTCAACGTAGATCTCTCCGAGTTCGGGAGCGATCAACCCAGTGCGGGCAGCACTCCAGGAAACAATGGTCAGGATAGTTCGATCAGGACTATCTCTTCGACTGCAGAAACATCTGGGTCATCGTTGAGTCCAGGCATGCCTACGGCCTCTGTCTCATCGCATCTAGTCGACCTGTTGTTGTAGGGGGGACGTCGCAGAGAAGCAGCCGGGATGAAGAGGTTGGGGATCGTGCAAAGGAGCAGATCATATGAGTAGGACAAAGAGGGCGTGAGAATGACAAGGCAACTAGAAGGGAGTGAGAGATGACAACACTAGGAGGGGTGTCTCCAACCAATAGTGGGGTTTCGACGACGAATTCATCGAGTTCCTCGAATCCTCTAGCTTCGTTGGCCAACTCCCAGGAGTTTTTGCAACTCCTGGTGGCTCAGCTCAAATACCAAGATCCACTCGATCCAGTCTCGGGTACGCAGTTCATCGCTCAAACTGCTGAGCTGAGTCAAGTAGAGATGCTCACCTCGCTCAGCAAACAGGTAGGGGAGGAGCTCTCCGCACAGCAGCTGGCTACGGCAGATGGTCTTATTGGCAAGGATGTTACTGCCACTACTTCCGACAATAAGACCGTCTCCGGCACTGTTTCGAAGGTCAGCATCTCCAATGGATCTATTCCAATGCTGGATATAGGTGGCACACTCGTTCCACTGAACAACGTGGAGAATGTGAGCTGATCGTTGCAGTAAATGAATATGCGTAGAGAAGTATATTTACACGGAGAAGTATAGATAAGGGTCTTCTAAGGAGCCAACTCGTTAAAGAGAGCCAACTCGTTAAAGGGAACTGACAAGGAGGTACTTTGATATGGACAGAGCATTGTTAGCGGCAGTCTCAGGTATTGATGCCAACCAGACGTGGCTGGACAACATAGGCAACAACATCGCCAATGTAAACACAGTTGGATTCAAATCGGATAGCATTGATTTTGTCGATCTTCTCGCTCAGCAGATC